>Ga0182024_10023252_pt1 | contig 11118 bp, 16 predicted proteins | sample P32metaG_FD_120480 | JGI IMG/M metagenome (GOLD analysis project Ga0182024, IMG submission 120480) | Permafrost microbial communities from Stordalen Mire, Sweden - P3-2 metaG (Illumina Assembly) | ecosystem: Environmental > Terrestrial > Soil > Wetlands > Permafrost | place: Sweden: Stordalen... | reverse complement strand
CCTGCTTGTGATGAGAAACCTTTGAATGGCCCACGATAGCCGGCTGAATCGGTGCACCATAGACGTGGCTGCTTGTATGAGGATGCGGGACAAAAGAATTCGGCTTTGCGCGGGAGTCGGTTGGCTTATCGCCGGCAACTGACAACGCTGGTTGCACGAACGTGACGGCGGCGAGCACGATGATTGCGAAATTCTTCATGTTCCTGACCCTCCTAGCCGGATGGTAGGTCAAAATCGAGCTTCGGCGTTCCGCGCGCGCGCCGTAATGTGATGCGCGTCTCGGGATTTCCTTGCGTGCCAAGCCATTCGGCGCGCGAGCCCGACTCGCTTTCCGGATTCTTGGCCAATGAGCCTGCAAATTCGTTGCCACTTCCTTGTGGCAAATTGCGCTCGAATGCCGCCACCATCCCGTGCACCTCGAACTTTCGCACAGCGCTCTTCCCATCCGAGGTCGGGGTAAATTTAGCAGCCGCTAGCGCGGCGTCTGCCTGCATTTCATTCCCCCTTGCGCCGTGCATGGCGTGACGCGAATTGCCGTTCAGTCCTTAGCCGGCTCGCAGGGCGGTGGCGTGGCGTCGTGACACAGGCCTGTGCGAGGATCTCGGTGCCCAATCCCCGTGCTGTCTTGATCCGGAGGGTTGGTCAAACATCCCGTCAACAACCAAGCAGCCGCAAGAACAGTGATGATTGGCTTCACGATGACTCTCCTTTGAATGGGCCGCCGCTATTCATGCACCCCTTGCATTCGCACGGCACCGAATCCACTTTACTACATCCATGTACCAAGCTAACACGCTCGTCGTCCCTGGAGTGCACTTCCATCGGTGTCCGCAAACACTCCTTCGTCTGGTCGAGCAGTTCGGACTCCTGCCCTCGCTCGACAACGGCGGCCCAGAGGCCTAAGCGGCGGGCCGCGAAATGTCGGCTTCGGTCCCCCTCATTCCATTGCAGTCGCGACGCATGATTAGGTCACGCTGAGGATCTTTGCCGACTGTGAAGATATGCTCCGCCACGACGTCAAACCTCCATTTTCGATAAAAGGCCAAGGCTCTTGGATTTCGTTCCCACACTCCGAGCCATAGCACCGTGGATCCGGCGGCCTCGGCTCGAGCAACGACGTGCGCCATGAGTTGGTGAGCCAATCCGGCTCCATGGTGCGCGGCATCTACATAAAACCTCTGGATCTCGACCGGTCGCTCGCCCGAGATCATTGGCGATGTTGCATCGAACCGCAGCAAAACGTACGCAACCAATCTGGCGTCGGCTTCGGCGACCCACGTCTCGCGGCTCGACTCACGAATCTCCGCGAGTTGCAAAGCGTGGCCGTATGTGGTTGAGCAGTGCAGCTGCATGTTCGCAGCGGTGTTCGACTCTGTGAATGCAGTGCGGAAGGTTCTTTCGGCGAGGACCGAAAGCTCCAGCGCGTCATCTTCCTCAGCTCGCCGAATCCGAATCGCAGCCTGCATCAATCAACCCCGCTTTCCGCAAGCCTACCTGAGCGTCCAATAAATCACTTACCGCTCGGGCAGTCAAACACCGGCGACAGAAAATCGGCAATGGAAACCGATGACCTGCATTGTGAATGACTGCAAACTGGAGGGCGGTTTCGGCTAGCGAATTGTGGGTATTGGCCGAGACGGAGGCCAGCCCGTTGTCGACGGAGCGACTCACATCGACCCCTGGAGACGCTCGCGAGCGGCAGCTTTACGGAATAGTTATTACTGCGGCTCGATCTCAGCCCGTGCCGCTACTTATTTTGGAGCGAGTCCCGCGCACGCTCATTCAACTCATTGAAATTGGCCACCAATTTGTCGCACGCATCCTGTTTCGATTCACACAAGATATCCATGTTCATAGTCACGCTGCCGCCGCTCTCTTGCACAGCGGTTCTCTTAACCGCTGATGGATACGCTGGATCACCTTCTGTCGCGAACGACCACAAAGTGAAGTGACTCCTATCTTCGGCAATGAGCCATCCGCCCTCCTCCCGAAATATCACGTCCGGTTTCGAGTGCAAATCCGCAAGCGCTGCCGCAACCGACGGATAGCCAATACCCGATGACTTCCTAGGGTCTGTTACCGGATACCGGATCACCAATTCACCGCTCGTACGGCTGATGCCGCTCGGAACCAGCGGTATGAATAGACGAACCTCATTGCTGCCCGCCGGCACGACCAAACTCTCCGTCAGTGTCGCCGTACCTTTGCCGCGATCCACCGCTTGACTCAGCCGCTTCTTATCCGCCAACAGATCCTTATCTGTCTCGTCTTGAACGATCATGAGGATCGCGCCGTTGTCTGCGATCGATAACTTATACGAGGCCGTGATTTTGAATTCCACAGTTTGGCCGACGGTTACCGGCGTGCCAGGAGCCGGCGACGCAGATTCCAGCTTAATGGAGTAGCCTTTTGCAGACCCGTTGACAAAGGCCCAAGGCATCGGCGCCTCCGCCGCACTGGCCAATGATCCGAATGCCAGCAGCGCCAAAGCGAATGAAACTCGAGTTTCCATTTGCATGCCTCTAAATCACCGTCCCCGCCATTCTCCGTCTCTCATCCATCCTGGCGCCGCAATGCGGACTACGCGCGACGCCTACTTGCGACCGCCCGCCAAGGCCGCGGTCACCCCGAGACCAATAAACACACTCCCAGTGACATAACGTTCCCAGTCCAAGTAGCGACTCTGGCGCTTGACCCACACGCTCGCCGTCCCGGCGACCAATGCATAGAGACCATCGCTCGTCAGGCCCATCAATGTAAACAGCAGACCGAGGAAAGCGATCTGGAACGGGACCGCACCTCGCGATGAATCGACGAATTGGGGCAAAAACGCCAAGAAGAACAGCGCCGTCTTCGGATTCAGCAGATTAACGATGAAACCATCGCGATACAGTCTCCCTAGGCTTCGCTTTGGCAGCTTCAATGGCGAGGCCGGCGTGTCAGTCCGTTTAAGAATTCGCCGCACCCCCATATAGATCAGATACCCGGCGCCCGCATATTTGACTACCGCGAATGCCAGCGCCGATGAGGCCAGCAGCGCCGACAGACCCAGCGTCGATGCCAGCACATGCACGAGTGTTCCTGTTGTGATACCGAAAACCGAGGCCAACCCGGCTATCCGGCCTTGCTCGACGCTGCGCGCGACGATGTACAAAACGGCAGGACCGGGAGTCAGCAGCAGCAGCGTCGCCGCCACCGCAAACAACCCGATCGACGTGGCGCTTGGAATGACGATGTCCATCAGGAAGCTCCGTATGAATGCTGCTGTACCTTAGCTGATGCCGTGCAAAGCTGCATAGTTCTCCGTCGGCCGGGTATTCTTCGTCTGGCCGGGCCGTTCACACGTCCGTGTGTTCGCCCGACACCGGCGAGTCAGAGGCGTGACTCCGACCGCTACGCTCCGGCTCCTGCCTCGCTGCGGCCCAGCCCGCACTTCTGTGGCCAGGGTCTATACTCAGTACCTGCTTTCGCACGCTCGTGGAACGCTTCATGGAAAACTCAAAAGTCGCACTCGCGTTTTGTTCCCTACTATTCGTCCTTCCTGGCTCTGCGCAGGTGGCACTAAAATCCGATACACCCAGCCTCTTGTTCTGGACGCCGGAACAGCAGAGCGCGGGATATCGCAGCATCGAAAAGATCTACAAGGTCGTCACAGTAAAGCGCGGCTCTGAGGTGCACCCGTTGCCCATGGCCCCCAAGCAACTGTCGCCGACTTGGGACTACGCGGGCCGTCGATGGACAGTTGCCGACTATATGAGCGCGAACCGAACCTCCGGTGTTCTGGTCTTGAAGGACGGCAAGATTGTGTTGGAGCGCTATGGCCTGGATCGCACGCCAAAAGATCGTTGGACTTCGTTCTCCGTCGCTAAATCCCTGACCTCAACACTGGTCGGCGCTGCCATTCAGGATGGCAAGATCAAGGGGCCGGATGCCATGGTCACGGACTACGTGCCTGAGCTCAAAGGCTCAGCCTACGACGGTGTCACGGTGAGGCAGCTCCTCATGATGAGCTCGGGGGTGAAGTGGAATGAGGATTACACTGATCCAAAGTCGGACGTGGCCCAGGCAGGCTTTACCGGCAGCGAGCCGGGCATGGATCCCTTGGTGAGTTACATGCGTCATTTGCCGCGCGACGCCGAGCCGGGCACGAAGTGGCATTACGATACTGGCGAGACGGACATGGTAGGCATCATGGTCTCCAATGCCGTCGGTGAACCACTCTCGCAATATCTCTCCGAGAAGGTCTGGGCCACCTACGGCATGGAGCAGGATGCGGTGTGGATGGTGGATGCATCGGGCAAGCAGGAACGTGGCGGCTGCTGCATTTCCATGACCCTGCGCGACTATGCGCGCGTCGGACAATTCATCTTAGATGGCGGCAAGGCTCAAGGTCGACAGGTCGTTCCTTCTTGGTGGGTGGCGCAGGCCACCGCCAAGGAGATCGACAACGGCGCGGGTGGCTACGGCTATTTCTGGTGGATCCGTGAAAATGGCAGCTACGACGCGGTAGGCATCTTTGGCCAATCGATCACTACGTTCAAAGACGACCGATTGATCATTGTCATCAATTCGGCATGGCCGGCCGCTACCAGCAGAGAGTACAGCGCGGCCAGAACTGCGTTCGTCAACGCATTGCACGAGGCGGCCAAATCAATCTCATGGTAGATCTGCAAATGACCACCATAGTGCAAGGCGTCGTGCGCAGCGCGACCCTCTTGATTCTGAGCCTGTTATTGGCGACTTCCGCGACTTATGCTGCAGACCCTCCAATACACTCGCTGCTATTCAAGCCCTGGATCAACGGCGTCTCGGCCGATGAGCCGCAGATGCAGGTGCAGCGCTACGACGACGACACCTACGTCATCCGCCAGTCGATCCGCAGCAACTTCGAGGGGCCCTTTCTGTATGTGCTGTTCGGTAGCGACCGCGCCCTCCTGATCGACACCGGAGCTGGCGGGTTGAAGGTGCGCCCGACGATCGACCGTGTGATCGCCGAATGGGCGGCCCGACATCACCGGAATTCCATCCCTTTGGTCGTCTCCCATTCCCACAGCCACGGCGACCACCACCAGGGTGACGCCGAATTCCAGGATCGACCGGACACCGTTGTCGTCGGCCTCTATCCCAAGGACGTGGCTGACTTCTTCAAGATCGCCGACTGGCCGAATCAGATCGTGCCGTATGACCTCGGCGGCCGCGTGCTCGATATCATTCCGACGCCCGGCCACCAGTCGGCGCACATCATGATGTTCGATCGCAAGAGGCGACTCCTGTTCTCGGGCGACTCGCTGGGTCCCTACCGTCTCTACATACCGATGAACGAGACGAAGACCTATCGCGACAGCATCGACCGTGTGGCGGCCTTTACCCGAGACAAGCACGTGTCCTGGATCCTCGGCGCTCATATCGAGATGACCACAAAGCCCGGAGAGCTGATCCCCGACGAGGCGCCCAGCCACCCCGATGAGCACGTGCTCGAGATTTCCTACTCAAACCTGCCCGAGCTGCAGACCGCGCTCCACGCCATGGGCGATAATCTGCTGCAGCAGGCCTATCGCGACTTCGTGATCTTTCCTAGGCCGGCACGCGAGCAGCAGCCCTTCGCCCCACCGACGCCGCCGAAATAGCGACGCTCGTCATCGTCCCGGCACCTGCACCATGAAGTGTCGGATATTCCCACTTTGGTCAGTTAGGATTCACAACGACCTGACCTCCGCTAAAGGAATAGACGGGATGGACGTCGAAGATCGTCGTCCAATCGCCGCTGGAACTCTTCGACATGTGGAAATTGCCGACCATCTGCATTTTGAGGGTCTGGCACTCCTCAGCAGTTGGCGTCTCGAATGAGAGGTGTCGAACGTAATCTAATGCGACTTCCTGATCTGCGGGAGTCACGACGCCGGCGCCAGATACATAGGCGTTCATAACGAAGCCGTTATTATCGACCAGGAAACGTACCTTCAACTGAACAGCCACGCGATTGTAGTTCTCACCAACCTCAAAGGTAGGTACGGACGGGATGTCTTTAAGCTCTGGTTGACAGCGGGCCCGCATTTCGGCCGAATTTACGGGCGGCGGTACGACCGGTTTGGTGACCGGCGATGGCGAGACCGCGACAGAGGGTCGATCGTTCTCGCGCGGCGCGCTGGGATGGCGCATACGTACGAAGAATGCGATCAGCGCCACTGCACCTAGCACATACACGGCGCCCCGGAAGACGGGATTTTCTTTCCAGAAGTTCACAAGGGAGGTAGACGCTGTTCTGATCGGCAACGATTCTGAATCGCTTTGAGCGCTGCGACTTGGGTGTTGTTATCCGGAATTGAGCGATGAGTATTTTGGTACAGATTGTCTTCCCGCTGCTCACAGGCGATGGCCATGCCCTCAGGCGATCCGGCGGCATTGATCGTCATTTGCGTCGTCTGCGAGATCATGACCATGCGTCCGCGGATTATGACGGTGGTGCGAGCGGTCGACTTGATGGGCGGCCCGTAGACAGCCCGCCAGCGCGGGAAGTACTTGTCGATCTCCATCTCGGCGAAATTCGTCGTCTCTACGCTGGAGAGAGCCCTGTAGGTTCTCATTGCCGGTTCGAGGGCGCGGAGCAGCTTTTTCGCCGTCGGTGAGTCCGTGAAGGCGTGAAATTGCGGCAAGTACGACTCGTATTCGTCGATTAGTGCATCGAGGGCCAATCCATCGTGCCGCGCTGAATAATCCACCACCGCTGCCGAGCCGGCGTAGAGATCGGACGGCGGTGGTCCGCCACCGTCCTTCACGATGCGATAATCCAGGGTCAAGGACAGAAGCTCTTGCCGCCGCCGTAACGTCGCTGCGCTCGGCGTCTCGTCCGGGATGGGTTCCTGCGCGAGGAGCGAGTCGAGCGCGTCATAGACTATGTGACGGACTTCACTCTCGAACGCGAGATAGCGAGCGCCATCCCCGCTTCCTAGAAATGTTAGCACCGCATCCAGATCCGCCTCGTCGGCACGCGCGGCATACTGCTGAGCCGTCACCTGCGACATCTCACTCGCGGAACGCCGAAGCGCCGTTTGGACGTCTCGGCGCAGATCGGTTTTCACGAACTCGAGAACGGAGTGCCACTTCGCGTTGGCCGGCGTCCATCTGGCGTTGTCGGGGTCGAGCGCCTGCACCAAGTCCGGAGCCGCGTCGTCGACCGTACGTTGAAGCAGGAAGGTCTCCGGTTCGGACGGAGCGATGCGAAGAAGATCCAGTATCCGTGCCGCTTTCTTGGTTTTGGCGCTGTTGAGCTGAGGTTCCGAGTCGGATGAGGCGGCTGCGCGGGCCTGCCCTTGGTTCTTGCTTTCGTTTTGCATGCACGGCCGATCGGCGTAGGTGTTGACGCCATTCGCGTCCACGCATCGGAAGACGGCTGCGCGCACGGAGGAACCCGCGCACAGAGCAAGGCAGATGAGCGCCGCACCTAGTAGCCGCCGTGCCCGCGCACGAATGAACGTCGGATTGTTGTTTTGTTTGCGCATGTCCGTTGCCAAGAATCGAGGCGCCGCTGGTTCTCTACTGTCATATTAACCTTCCCTGCTGCGCCGCGAACGTGCATGTGGCACATATTCGGATCCGGTGGCCTTGTTCGGGAGCCGCCCTGCGACTCCGAGGCGACATCTGCGTTACGCATCCTGCTTCGCTGACGGTCCGAGCGTCCCGCTCTCGCTATTCCGGCGCTCAAGAAAACGGCGGAGCCCCCGAGGACTCCGCCGTTCCCTGCTCATGCATTATTACCTACGGACGAAGGCAGTCCGCGTGGCAACTGCATCGGAGCGTCCATCCGTTGGACCCGGTCGCGCGCGTGGCGACGGGCCTGCGCGCATCCTTCTGTGGCATCCCGGCCAGTACGAGGTACCGACTAACGATGAACTTCGCCACCAACCAGCGCGCCCAGAGACGCGACCGAACCAACGTTTATATGTGCCACTTGGATCACCTCCTTCAGTTGCCGTGGGCTCATCATCGGCGCGTGCCGCCCACCGAAGCCGCGCGCCCCAAATAGATAGTCTAAGAATGACCTCGAGAATTAGATACCCCCGAAGGGGCCGCGCATGCGCGGCCCCCAATGATTTACCACCGCCATGTTGTGCTGACTTTGCCTACCGGCTTGGCGACTACTGCTTGTCGTAGACCGACACGTCGTCGTACTTTCCGCCACTCGCATGCGTACCCTTCTGCGCGAAAGTTAGCGTCTTGCCGTCTTTCGACACAGTACGGACCGCGGTACCGATGGTCGCGCCCGCTTTAATCTGGGTGCTGTGAACTGTCAACGCATCTACACGCGTGACGGACACCATATCGTAGTCAGGGCTGCCGCTTGCCGGGTAAGATTTGCCATCCTCCTTGAAAGTCAGATTAGTTGTGGAATCCTTTCCGTCCGCCGCCGTTGTCTTTACTGTCACTGTTATGCCTTGCGCCGATTCAGCGTAAATTCGCGTCTGGCTTTTGGGTGCCGGCCCGGGAGAGAACGTCGATTTAGCGAGATTCAGTTTCCACGTCCCGACAACAGCGTCTGCTGCGAGCGCTGTGCCCGTCCCGATTGCAATGATGGCCCCGACAAGAAGAGTTTTGAATATAGTTTTCATTTGTTTCCCCGAAAATTGATGTGTAGGCGCCGTCTCGGTGAGGTCGCGTTTCTTATTTACGCCGCGAACGGCGGATTTATCAGCATGCGCGTCTCAGGCTGAGAGCGCAACCAATAGTATCCGCGCGACTTTGTCTGGCACACCGCCGCGTTGGAACGTAAAGGATCGGCCAATCCGCGGCCTTACTCCTGTCCACTTAAGACGCATGCGCAGGCTTCAATGTTTTAATGGACATGGAACGTGTATCCTACTTTTGCAGTGAACTCCTCGCGAGGCCCCTGCAATTCGCCGCAGCCTTGCATATCACCGTAGCTGTAGTGCCGATCTAACGCGATTCCCTCTGACGCTTCGATATGAAAATTGTGCTGCAGATTCCAGCGCGCCGTAAGTTGCGCAATGTTCACGCCGAAGTTCGTGGGCGTTGCGCCGAAGTGCTGCACAACGTGCGACATGTGTACGATTTCGGGGCTGATATTGTTCGGCATGACTGCACAGCCGGACAACGCGAGGACGAAAGCGAGTGCAAGGACTTTCACTTGCGCTCCGGTACGATGCAAAACGGCGCGTTGTCCGAGGACCTTGCTGAATAGGCCGACTGCACTCTGATCATGTTGTTCATCGTGGATACACTGCCGTGACGCGCTGCGATACACCGTCGCGCTAGTTACTGACCGTCGAATTCGTTTGAATCTTCGCATGCGTGTAATCCGGATCATTCGCATCCAGACACAGGAACGTCAGATTGCTCTGCCGCGGACTCCAGCCGTACACGCCGGACTCGGAATTGCGCTGCGTCACCAAGTGCTTACCCAGCTTGTCGCAATAGTCATTCGCCGTTTTGAGAGCTTTGACGTTGGTGTTCGCCTGAGTGGCGAAGCCGACGCCCGTCATCGAAAGCTGGTAGGTATCTTTACCAACTGGCACGACGTTCGACGGCACCGTAACGCAGCCGGCAACGATTATTACGGCAACGACCGACCAAAGACGCAATTGGCGACTGAACATAGACAACTCCCTTGATGATGCTGCCCGATGGTGCGCTGATCGCCCGCATGCTTCCTGCCGCACGTCCGCTATCTCAGTTCTCCCTGTGACCGGTGTCCCGGATGGCGCGAAATCAGGTACACCCTGAATCTAGCTGTAGAACAACGTTCTGTGCGGTCGCTACGGAATATCCAGGTTCAGACGCGGACAATCGCGCCATGGGCTTTCGCGTTATTCGGCAGCCTCCCCCTCGCTTAGACTCGGGGCCGTCCCTTCGAGCGTTCGTCGCTCCGCGTCGTCGTCGCTCTGTCAAAATTCTCCCCGGTATTCAGACCACCCCGTAGTTCGAAAATCGCATTTGACAATGCGTAAGAAACTACGAGGACAATGCGACGCCATCGCAGGACGATCGCAAAGCCTAATGGCATAAAGGGGCTCTCGGCGAAACGTCGCCCCGCCCCACAGAGATCGAATCAGTGCGCACAACAGGCCGAAACTTAAGTAGGGATCTTGCAAGCGAGTATGCAAAGCGAGCACGGGCGAAAGCCGCCCTCGTATCGACGTCATGGCACAATAATGTGCTGAACCTGTCCGAGCTCATCATAGTGAAACATGCGGCTGAGCTGATGAGTCGCCGCAGGCAACTCACCCTGACCTCGAATCACGGTCTAGACGACTCTCGGTGGCTACAGGAAGTGGAATGCTTCATCGACCAGGTTATCGATAAGTCAGGTGGCCACGTGAGAAGCTCGCCGGAACGTTTGCGGGCTGTCAGATGGATGATCGCCGGTGCAACAGCTCAATTTGCCTCATCGACTGTACTTCATGCGGAAAGCGCAGTCGTGGAAGACGCAGCCTAGTCGAACATGGGCTTTCGCTTCCGCCGCTCGATCAAAATCCTCCCCGGGATCCGCCTGAACTTCGGCAAACGCGGCATCTCGACATCCATTGGTGTTCGTGGAGCACATGTAACGCTCGGCAAAACCGGCACTCGCACGACGGTAGGTATCTTTTAATTCCAATGCCAAACAGCGCACTCGCGCGACACTGGTAAGGGAACTGACGCGCCAATCGCCAATCGCTTTTTACAACAATTTTATTCTTTCCGCGCCATCATTAAGTGAGGTCAAATCAGTGGGAAGGCAGTGTGATTGCAACAATCCCGCTGTGCTGACTCAACAGGTTTGGAGAAATTGTGCCGACATCAACTCCCCCGTCGGTGCAATACCTAACGGTCGGGGCCCCTCCAAAAGGCTCCGCCGTTTTTTCACTATGGTCATGAATGGGCAGTTAGGTCTCTCGGCCAAACAAACGCCAGCCTGGACGAGAGGCACTCAAGAAACACTCTTAGCTACCGCTGATCCATCTCCGGCTTTGCTACTGCCAGCACAAATGCCGCCAATTCATCGGCGTCTAGCTCGCCGTCATGATTCCTATCAGCGCGGGAAAACTGCATTTCCAAGAACCGAAACACCTGATCTTTAGAAACGGTTCCGGTCGCCGCAATCGATCGCACATAGTCTTGGAT
>Ga0182024_10023251_pt1 | contig 11119 bp, 8 predicted proteins | sample P32metaG_FD_120480 | JGI IMG/M metagenome (GOLD analysis project Ga0182024, IMG submission 120480) | Permafrost microbial communities from Stordalen Mire, Sweden - P3-2 metaG (Illumina Assembly) | ecosystem: Environmental > Terrestrial > Soil > Wetlands > Permafrost | place: Sweden: Stordalen... | reverse complement strand
GGCTGCCATCGCCGCAGCTCGTCGGCACGCCTGAGCGGGCAACCCTTGATCTTAATGTGTTGAGAGAAGCCGGGGTTGAAGTCGTCGGACGGCTGGCGGCCATACGTGACGGTTGCGCCCTTTTTTCCGGCGGACTAGCTAATCAGTTCGCGCTCGCCGACCTCAAGATGGGACGGCTGCTCGATACGTTTGATCAATGGGCGCGGACTACGGCCCGAGTCGAAGCGGGCCCACCGGAGCGCTTCGAGGCGACGCGGCCTCCCCCGTCACCCCGGCTCTCAATCAATCTTCGCCGTGGAGAAATCCGCTCGATTGTCTGGGCCACCGGCTTTCGTCCCGACTACCGCTGGCTAAACGTTCCGGTCGTCAATCGCAAGGGCGAGTTGCGCCACGAGGGTGGCGCCGCGAGCGGCGCTCCCGGAATGTATGCGATCGGCTTGCCGGTGCTACGGCGCCGGAAATCCACGTTCATCCTTGGAGCGGAGGACGACGCGCGCGACATCGTCGGATCTCTCCTGAGCTGCCTTGCGGATGGCACATGATCCCTCGTGACCGATTTGGAAAGCTCCGCAGCACCGCGCCTGCACACTGCTGATAGATCAGCTTATATCGGTGATTGCTCACTAAGACGATCGAAGCGGCTTTGCGGTATCTCGATACAGCCACGCAACGAGCGCCCCGAGAATAATCGTTAGAGCGCCATCAAACACGATCTGTTTGATGACTACATTCCCCGGCATCGGCTGAACAACGAAGTAAGTCATGTAGGTGGGAACAATCGTTAGCAATGCGATGGCGACACCATAGCGCACACCTTGTGCCAACCATGGCTTCGGTTCTACGCCGCGCGCGTAAACCCAGACGAACGCGCCGGCGAGAATTACCTGCGCGAGTATTAGCAACGGAAAATACTTGTGCGCTTCGTCCTGCGGCCGGAAAATATTTGTCAACTGCATGTAATCGCCATGCAATAGCACCCCGTGCACCACAAAGCTACCCACAAACCATGCGACCAACAGCACCACCCACGCAATGATAAATTTCTTGTTCATGATTTCCCCTTTTGTTCTTGGTAAAGCAAAAGACCGGGTTCTAACCCGACAAAAGGATACGCTGGCGTCGCGGTTGTGCAAATTCGACGGCACGGAAGGTTAGGTGCCGCACAGGGGATCGCCAGGCCCTTGCTGCAGTGCACAGGAATACGTTCACTGCGCTGCCAGAAACCCATAACGGTGGCACCGCTGCGAATTCAACGCGGCCATTAAAATCTTGTTGTACGCAGCGAAGATTTCATGATATTTGCGAGAATCGTAGGTAGGCCTTTAGTTCGAATGGGGAGAACAGAATGCGAAAGAGTCTCATAATCATCTTGATTGGCTTGGCTGTCTCCGTCGTGTTGGCTGCCACTGCACAAATGCAGACGCTCAGCGCAAAGACTGGCCTTTGGCGTATGACTAAAACGATCAAATGGACCGATCTTCCACCGCAATTGGCAGCCATGATGAAATCGGCGCCCCCGAGCACAACCTATAACTCCTGTGTCGCTACGACGGATTTGAACACTAATCCTTGGGCGAAGGGCTCCGGGGACAACTGTACATGGACGGTAATCAATTCAACATCGACCGACATGGAATTGCAGGGTTCTGGATGCAGCTTCGGCAATGACGCTGAGTCGACGGGGAACGTGCACGGTCAAATCCATCTCTTGGATTCTGAAAACGGCACAGGCTCAATGACGGTCACTGTTACCGTTAATGGTCAAACGATGCACGGCGTTGCTTCATACACAGGCAAGTGGGTGGCCGCGAGCTGTCCCGTAAAATGACTTCGTGACCTCAATGCCCTGATGCCGGCACGCGGTTGGGGCTGCTTTAGGTTGATTCTAAAGCGGTCGGGATTCTTATTCCTGAAGGCTGACGCTCGCTGGTAATCCTTTCGTGAGGAAAGCTCGGATCTCGAAGCGGCCTAAGTTCGAGAGGCTTTCAACGAGGCGTGCGCTAATTCTTTACCGCGCGTGAGGGCCTTAACGAGATCAGCGCGGGTGACTCGCGGCGTACGGCCAGACATGCCTCTCATGCTTCTTCGAGAGGCCACACTTCGACGATACCGTGGGCGACAGCACAGGGAGTTTTCGACGCAATCGTCACGGCCTCTGCCAAGTTTGCGGCTTCAATTAAGGCGAAGCCGGCTACCGGCAACGAGGAACTCATGAAAGCGCCGGTCTTTCTCTCGACTTTGCGTGCGTCGGGGTTTCGCACCTGCACAGGTGTGCCTGCAATACCCATTACAACTCCGGCTTCGCGCAGCTGCGCGTCGTGCGCGTGTGCTGCATCGCGAACGGCCTTGTCGGTGCGATCGTATCCCTTGCGATCGCCATATCCGATCGTTACGAATTTCGGCATGATCAATCTCTTATGGCCAGTCCCGCTGTGCGTTCCACAATATCGGGAATTAACATGGATACCGTGAACCCGAGTCATTTTACGCCACGCTGAGGTAGCCCGCAGTCCCCCGCCAAGGCGCGTTGCGCCTCCCAACGGCGGCGTGAAGCGTCGCGCAGGAACGATAGTTGCTGGAAAGCGATCGTGAGTTCGACGTCGACTTTTGATAAGTTCGATCATCCCGCCGGCGGCTGGCGATCGTGAATCCGCAAAGTTAGTAACTAAGAAAATTAGCCCGCGCTTTTCCACAGTCGTGCGTTGCTTCTCGATTCGACAAAACGCCGGCTGCGGCTTTCGTGCGTGCGCGGCTTTGCGAGCGGCCGAGGTGCGTATGTTGGGAGCCTTTGGCCGTGCCGCTCTCACTCGCGGCATCGAGTCTATAGGACGACTTGACGCGTCATGACTGCCCGGGCGGCGAATCAAGCCCCGGGTTCTCAACCAGCTACTTGCTACTGAGATACTGATCCGCTCGCCCCCCCCGCACAATGGCGCGAGTACACCGTAAAGCGTACACAGAGAATTTTTGCCGCTCTGTTGCGCCTCCAACCATCGAGTGAGGATCAGGTGCCTGTGCCACTTAGCGCGACGGCGTAGGTGCCTGCACCGACGGTTTTTATCGAGAGATTTCCACTGTAGGTTCCTTTAACTGTCGGATCAAATACCACATTGATCGTGCAGCTCGAATTTGCAGCGACAGAGGATCCGCAGTTATTGGTTTGTGAAAACTGATTGGGTGTGCTGATGGAAATGCTCGTGAGCGAAAGCGCCCCGCTGCTACTATTGGTAATAGTCACCGGCTGCGAATGACTTTTAGTGCCGTGTGCCTGGTTACCGAAATTCAGGTTCGTCGGCGTTACGGTAGGCACGACGCCAGTGCCACTCAGTTTTACGCTGTAGGTGCCGGCGGTGGCTGTTTTGATGGACAGCACGCCAGTAATCGCGCCGGTTGTAGTCGGCTTGAACACAACATTGATCGTACAGCTCGAGTTGGGAGGTACAGATGATCCACAGTTACTGCTCTGAGAGAACTGGGCAGATGCGATTGAGATGCTAGAAATCGAAAGCGCGTCACTACCTGTATTCGTGAACGTCACCGGCTGAGACTTGCTCGCCGTGCCACGATTCTGGTTGCCGAAGCTTAAGCCTGTCGGCGACACCGAAGGCCGAACGCCGACACCACTCAGAGTGACGGAGAAGCTCCCGGCATTGCCGGTGTTGATCGACAGCGTGCCGCTCTTTGTGCCCGCGGTACTTGGCTGGAACACTACATTAATGGTGCAGCTGGAGTTGGCGGGCAGTGAAGTACCGCAGTTATTGGTCTGCGAGAATTGAGCAGAGGCTATTGAGATGCTCGTAATCGAAATAGGACCAAAGCTGCCGCTCGTGACTGTCACCGGCTGAGAGGTGCTCGAGGTACCTTGAATTTGATTGCCAAAAGTCAGGCTCGTCGGTGATACCGTCACTTGGGCCCCATTGCCAAGCAACTGCACCGTCTGAGTGCCACCGGCGCCCGCATTGATGTTGAGGCTTGCGCTCTGGGCCCCGGCGCTTGTCGGAGTGAACGTCACACTGATCGCGCAAGAGGCCTGCGGCGCAACCGTCGCGCAGTTATTGCTCTGCGAGAATTGCAGACTCGAGTTACCCGAGGTCGTGACTGAGATGGCGAGGGTCTTCGGGCCGGTGTTCTGCACCGTCGCCTGCATTGAACTGCTTGTGCTGTTGACCGGGATGTTGCCGAAATTCAGCGTCGTCGGCCGGACCGTGAAGGTCGACTGCAGAGCGGTGACCAGGCGGATGCGGGAGTTATATAAGTCGGTGACAAAGAGGCGCCCCGAGGCATCCAATGTGACACCCCAGGTATCCGCCATTTCGGCCGCTGTGGCCGGCCCCCCATCGCCTGAGAAATCGTAGGTCCCATTGCCGGCGACAGTTGCGATCCGGCCGCTCGGTGCATCCACATACCGGACGACGCTGTTGTAGCTATCGGCAATGTAGATATCGCCCGCGCTGTCGACGCCGACACCGAACGGATAGTTGAGAGTCGCCTGGGTCGCAGGCCCTCCGTCACCGGAGTAGCCGAGAGTGTGGTCCCCTGCGACCGTCATGATTTGGCCGTTTGCAGCGAAAACCTCACGGATGACGTAGTTGTAGCTGTCCGCGATATACAGATTACCCGCTCCGTCGACGGCGACACTGTTAGGTATGTTGAGTTTCGCGCTGGTCGCTTGTCCGCCATCGCCACTGTAACCAGACGACGTGCCAGTGCCGGCGACGGTCGAAATGGTCCCCTTCGAGGCGTCAACGCGGCGAACAACCATCGAGTAGGCGTCGGCGATAAAAAGATTCCCCGCCGCATCAAACGCGAGTCCCGCGGGGAAGCACAGCTGTGCGCTGGTAGCCGGGCCGCCGTCGCCCTCGTAGGCACAGCCGTGACTTCCGGCAAACGTGCTGATGAGACCGGTCGAGGCGTCGATCCGACGAACGACATCATTTCCTGCATCTGCAATGTAGATATTGCCCGCCGCATCCACGGCAATGCCTTGCGGATCGTTGAGTGTTGCGCTGGTTGCCGGACCGCCGTCGCCGCTGAATCCGGCGATACCGGTCCCCGCAATGGTTGTAATATTCCCCGTCGAAGCGGCGACCCGTCTCACCGCGTTGTTGCCGCTGTCGGAAATTATAAGGTTGCCGGAAGAATCCACGGCGACAGCTCCCATGGGTTCATACATCTGTGCACCCGTTGCGCTCCCACCATCCCCGCCGTAGCTCGAGAATGTGTTGCCAGCAATCGTGCTGATCGTCCCGCCCGATTTAACAAGCCGTATGACGAAATTGTATTGATCGGGGATGTAGAGATTACCCGCGCCATCGATGGCAACCGCGGCAGGGTGGTCAAGTGACGCCGCGGTCGCGGGTCCGCCATCGCCGCTATAGCCGGCAGATCCATCACCGGCAGCAGTAGTGATGATCCCGGTTGATGCATTTACAAGCCGGATGACGCTATTGAACGTGTCGGCGATATAGAGATCACCCGCGCTATCGAGCGCGACGCCCTCCGGCAAATTGAGCCTCGCGGATGTAGCGGGTCCGCCATCGCCCTTATAGCCCGCGAATCTATTTCCGGCATAGGCCGAAATGATTCCGTTCGAGGCGGTCACGAGCCGCACAACGTTGTTTTGGGTATCGGCGATGTATAGGTTGCCGCTCGCATCGACGGCGACCCCTTCGGGATCGTTGAGTTCCGCGTGGATGGCCCGAGTACCGTTTCCGCTAAAGCCTGCCGTGCCATTTCCGGCCACTGTGGCAATGACACCTGTCGACGCCGCGACACGGCGAATCACGGAATTCAAGGTGTCAGCGATGTAGAGATTTCCTCCCCCGTCGACGGCAAGCCCGTGAGGGGAGTTAAGCGTTGCACTCGTGGCCGGGCCACCGTCACCGGTATAGCCTCCACTGCCGTTTCCGGCGACAGTCGTAATGATGCCGGTCGAAGCATCGACTCGTCGGATGACCTCGTTCGCGCAATCTGCGAAGTAAACGTCGCCCGCCGCGTCCAAGGCAATGCCACAAATCGTAGAGATCTGAGCGTTCGTCGCCGGACCGCCGTCGCCGGAGTAGCCAGAGGTGTTGTTACCCGCCACCAGAGCGAGGGTGTCGGCACTCGGATTCAGTTGATATACCGCCGATTGCTGGCCGGCGAAATTGCCGAAATACACCCCGCCGCCCGCGGCGACGGCAATAGTCGTAGGGGCGACGGAGTACTCAAGCGCAGGGTAGTTGGCGGCTGCGCCGCCTCCGGCATATGTTGAGATGGTCTGCGCGCGAGCCCCGCTCGCAAGAGCGGCGACGGCAGCGATCCAGAGAAGGCTCGTCCCACGCAAGCTCATGGTCTTGCTCCAAGTCCGGGCCTGCGCGCGAGCTCAACCCGTTGATCAATCTGACGGCCTTGAGCGTCCGTGAAGCGTATGAATAAGAGTGGCGCCCACTGACCGCGTTGCCAGCGCTGATACTCCTCGGCATCGATGGTCAGTGTTCCCGAGACGCTCGCGACGGCCCGATGCGCAACGGTCACATTATTAGCTACTAGGGCCGCGTCGGTCTCGACTACTAGATCGGGCTGGACCAGGAAGATCGTAGAGTTCCTGACTCCTGTAGCGCCGTGATTCTGCAGACTGAGATACAGCTGCACGGCCACGTGCGTCGAATCTACCGGACGCGCTGAACCTAAGTCATAGAGTGCCGAAAAGGCACGAGTATCGTCCGCGTGCGCGGGCACGACTAGAGCAACTGCCAACCATACGCCCAGCAGAAATTCTTGGACTCTGTGATTCAAGCGCGACGAATGCGGCTGCACGGACCGATCGCGACTCATATAGCGCCCCCAGCGTCGACAAACTCATCAAGTGACGCCACAGTCGTCACGCCCTTTTACTTATGATGGATCATACCGCGCGTTGGGGAACGCGTAACGAAAGCGCGCGGACGCCAAGTGCGTGAGCATGTTCTTGATTTGTTCGGCGAAGCGTCGCCTCGGACCTGTCAGGTACGTCCGTTGAACTTAATCTGGTCGGCCGGACTTGAGCGTGGACGCGGCACCTATACGCAAAAGGTTTGTTGGCTCTCGATCAGCACGGAGCTACGAAGAACAGCGAGGGCGCCGCCTCCTGGCAACTAAACGCTGAGCCGTGCCAGTTTCACAGATGAAACCCATGGCCCGAGGGCAAGTTGCGCCGCTCCAGACACCACGCCGCAGAATAAAAGACATCGCCGACATCGCCGTCCGCCATGAGCTCGCAAGAAACGCTGCGCGCGTCGGCCGGAAGGTCGGCGGAGATCCAAAGCCATTGCCAGTTTCCAGTCACGTTCGTATCCGGGTTCCAACGTGAGGCGCGTGAGCAGCCAGGGAGCGTTGCGATTATCCGCCGGCCATGAAAACTCTCGGGAATCCGAACCCAAGCCGAGAAGGAGAAGGTACCGCCCGATTCGACCGGCACAACCACTCTGCAAACTGGCGTAAATTCAGCCTTACCCAGACGGTGTTCAATCACGACGCTCCCTGTGGGAGCCTGCTCGTCGAGCACACGAACGGTCGCCGCCGAAACAGGCGGCGCACGGTAACGTTGCGTCATCGATTCCGCGGAAATGAGGTTCTGCAGTCGCATCTTCGGTGGTCCGGTTTTGCGCCAGAGCTGGTAGGCCTTGGCACAGATAACGATCCAATCTTCGACCGGAACACGGGGCGTGCGGTCATGCTCATAAATTCCAAAGCGACTGACGAATCCCACAAGCAATCCCTTGCGCACACGCCGCACGGAGCGTGGCGGTAGCGTCTCGGTCGCAATTCTCACCCAGAGGAGGGTATTGTCTCCGTAAGTTCGCAGTTGCTCGAGAGCGTCGCAGACAACGTTGATATCCGCCGGTCCCCGATACACAAATAACCGCCGCCCAAGGGACAATTCCCGCTTCAGTTTCCTTTTAAGGAAACGGATCGACTCGATCTGCGCGACGCGGATGACTTCCGGATCGTCCTGGCCACCAAACCTGCGCGTGTGCGATGTGAAAGACGGGAATTGACGCGACTTGACGCGGTACTCGCGCTTCGGAGGAACTTCCTCGAGCCACAGATCTGCAGGCTCTCCCAATTGCTGGAGATTGGTGCGCAGCAGTGCGCTCACATCCAAAGCCTTGCAGCCAGCGAACCTGAACAGTCCGAAAGGCTCAATGCCCACCGCGCGCTGCACCATTCCAAAGTCGCATCCGTCGCCGAAGCCCTCAAAGAACTGCAGTAGTCGCTGAACGTCAAGGCAAAACCCGTATTCAGCGGATCCGGTCGGTGCGAGCGAAGAGGCTGAGGGATCCATTACTGGCAAGCACGTTATTAGTCTTAGAACGAACAGATTCTACATTTTCGTATATCACAGCGGCGTCCGATCTTCGGCGCCCGCGCCATCGCAGCTCGGCCGCGTACCCCTTCTCAAGTTCGGCTGATGAGGCCTTTAAGCCGCTCTCGACGTGGTAGCTCCCCTCCCTGGATTACAACTTGCGAGACTTGGGATCTCGAGCGTGCGGGCTCGACGCCGAGTCATATGAGGTTACGGGACCGATCTGCGCAGATTACATAATACATAATAGAGTCACGCTGGGCGTACACAAAATCCGAGTATTAATCTGACGAACACGTCGGTTTGTCCTGTACAGCCGGTTTCGGTCGCCAATCCGTGCATAGCACGGCTTGATACGCTCAATTGGCGCTCTCGCCAAATAAAGACTACTACCTCGCCATCTATTCACCCTCGACACCAACAATGAAACCATCAGTGGTCTTGGGCAGAGCGTTTTAGAAGGCAGCCTAAGCGGATTTGCGCTGTACGGGGACCACACGCGAATTGAAGCCGGGGTAGGAGTCTCGGAGTTCGGCAACACCGACCAACCGCCTTTTTTCCTGGCGTACGTTACAAACCAGTGATCAGTTCGGGGCGCGTCCACACAGGTGGACGCGCGGCCTCAGAGCGCTTTGGTGTGGCGCGCCTAGAAGCGTTGCCTTTCACCAAAGGCCTTCGATGACTATTGCCAGAGGCGAAGCCGCACGACGTGCGCGCCTTCCACGAGAAGGCCGGCCGTAGATCATCACCGTGTGGCCTGCAACCTCAGGAACCTGAACTGGATATACCGACAAGCGACCAATTAGGGTCTCGACAATCGCCGCCAAACTTGTTTCAACAAGGTCGGCGGGACTTACCTCGACAATGCCGTTCCCCGCCCGGCCGGTTGAAGCGCGCCCCAACCGCGCCACAGTGTCCCGCGTATCTGCGCGAACACACATTCCGTGTGGGTCCGCTGTCCAAGTTCAATCATCGATTGCCTACCGGTCATACACTTGCGAGATGTCGGTCCCAGCCTACCTTTTCACTAAATGCCGCTGTCGGGCGGCATTGAATTTACTCCACAGTAGCGAGTTATCTGCATTGGCGTCACAATGAAAGACGTTTAACAGGATAAGGAAGAAGGAATCGATGATCTCGGCCCGGGATGCGCTCCAGCGCCTGCACGCGGGTAACCGTCGCTTTGCGTCTGACGACCGGGTCGACGACGCACCGACGAACCAGAAACGCCGCCAAGCGCTCGCGGCAGGCCAAGAGCCGTTCGCCATTATTCTCGGATGTTCTGATTCGCGGGTGCCGGCGGAGATTGTTTTCGATCAGGGCCTCGGTGACCTGTTCGTCATCCGTGTGGCTGGCAACATTGTCGCCCCTTCTCAAATTGCTAGCGTCGAGTTCGCCGCGGAACGGTTCGGCACAAGACTCGTCGTCGTCCTCGGACATTCCAGGTGCGGAGCTATTCTTGCGACTCTGGAACAGCTCGGGCGTCGATCAGAACAGAAGTCGCGGAACCTCTATGCAATCGTCGATCGTATCCGCCCCGCCGTGGAACCGCTTCTGCAGACAGAACTCGGAAGCGACCCTGACGCTCTCGTGCACCAATCCGTTCGCGCGAATGTCCGTATGTCGGCAAACCAGCTTCGACATGGCTCTGAAATCCTTGAGCAGTTGATTCAGAAGGATGGGCTTCAAGTTGTCGGTGCGGAATACTCTCTCGATACTGGAGTCGTAGAATTCTTTGACGGGGTTCCACCTTTGGCAGGCTAAAAACCGTCACCCGCCGAGGGTGTCGCAGCTTCGCCGGGCTCAGGGTGCTACCGCCAACCCAGCCGGTGCGCGCGGATCGGCGGCGCCATAGTACACGTCGCCCGGGCGCGCAAATTGCGGTGCAGCAGCCGGTGTTGAGTCGGCGCGTGCGATTCCGATCGCTTCCACTGCGTTGCCCACACCCCAACGATCCAATGGCACGAGGTGGTAACCGATTCGGGTCAGTTCCGCCTCCGTATCTGCCGAAAAGGCAAAGGGTTCCGAAGCCAGAGTGTCCGGCAGCCATTGGTGATGAAATCTTGGGGCGTCGACTGCTTCCTGCAGGGTCAAGCCATGATCGAGTACGTCGACGATGACCTCGAGCACCGTGGTAATGATACGCGCACCGCCCGGTGCGCCAACGATCAGTACCGGCTCACCGTTCCTGAGCACGATAGTTGGCGTCATGGAACTGAGCGGGCGCTTGCCAGGCGCAATGGCATTGAGCTTGCCCTGAACCAGTCCGTAATAGTTCGGCGCACCGGGTTTCGCCGTGAAATCATCCATTTCGTCGTTTAGAAAAAATCCGGTGGCGCCCGCGATAACCTTGGCACCGAACGAGTCGTTGATGGTGTAAGTGACGGATACGGCATTGCCTGCCCGATCGACTATCGAATAATGCGTAGTGTTGGCGTTTTCCTCCGGTCCCGTGCTCGCACCCAACGCCTTGGAAACGCCAGCCCGATGAGGCCGGATCTGCGCTCTGATGTCTTGTACATGGCCGTCAGAGAGGAGTCGATCCACGGGATTGCTCACGAAAGCTGGATCGCCCAGAAAGGTATTGCGATCGCTGTAGGCATAGCGCATGGCCTCGGTCATGAGATGGATCGAGTCACTAGAGTGAAAGCCGAGCGTCTTGAGCGGATAGGCCTCCAGCACGAGCAGCATTTCGCATAGAGCAACTCCACCGGAGCTCGGGGGTGGCGCCGACACAATGCTATAGCCGTGATACGTACAAATCACGGGCGTCGCTTCCGTGACCGTATAAGC
>Ga0182024_10023250_pt1 | contig 11119 bp, 9 predicted proteins | sample P32metaG_FD_120480 | JGI IMG/M metagenome (GOLD analysis project Ga0182024, IMG submission 120480) | Permafrost microbial communities from Stordalen Mire, Sweden - P3-2 metaG (Illumina Assembly) | ecosystem: Environmental > Terrestrial > Soil > Wetlands > Permafrost | place: Sweden: Stordalen... | reverse complement strand
CTTGGTGTCGATCCCCCACCGGCGCGACGCGAAATCGTAGATCGACCCGCCTGTCTGGCAGGCGCCAAAGCAGTACCAGGTGCCGTCGTCGTAGAGCTGCAGGCTCGGCGTACGGTCGTCGTGAAACGGGCAGGGGATCTTTCCCGCGCGGTTCGGTGAGCGGCCGGTGAGCGCTCGGGCGTAGGCGGCGGCCGGGATTGCGAGCAGCGCGCGGTCGACCTCGGTGCGGCCGGAGCGCGGGCGAGGGACGGGACCGGACGATGGCCCGCCGGGCGGATCGTGGAGCGGTTCGACCAGCTCGCCGATCTCGTAGCGTCGGCCGGGGTCGAGCTCGACGAGTGCGACCGGCGCCGGCGGTGAGTGCTTGTGATTCCACGTGGTTGGGGGCCGCAGGATCCGGGCGGCGTCGATGGATGCGAGGTCGCCGCCGAGGTGGTACGCGAGCCGACGGTTCGCCCGCTCGATCTCGGGTACACCGACTGGAGTGCGCAGCGTCCAGTACGCGTGCGCGTGGCCGGGGGTGCCCGACGTGACCACCATGCTCGGGGGGTGCGGGAAGTCCGCGAGCCGAGCGAGCGCGTCGGGGGTGTCGATTTCGACGAACGCGAGGTGCGAGCGGTCGACGGCGTCGCGGCCGCCGGCGGCACGGGTACGGAGAGCCACGCCGACGTAGACGTCGGTCCGGGCTGCGAGGCGGCGGATGAACCGGGTGGCGCCCGGGGCGCTGTGGGCGGCGAGGAACACGCGGCCCATATCGCGGTGGCGAAGCGCGAAGCGGATCTCGAGCAGCCGGGCGCCGGGTGCGCGCCCCGCGATCGTCCGCAGATAGGCGTCGAGCTCGGCCGCGGGCGAGATCGCACGGACCCGCGCTGGTCTCGCCGTGCCAGTCCGGGTCGAGGTGGTCATTCGCACACCTCGGGGGTGCGGATCGCGATCCATTCGAACTCGCCGTGCAGCATCGGGACCTGGTCGGGATGCCGGCCGCTCCACGCGGCGAGCTGCTCGCGCGTCAGCTCGCCGCGGCGCATCGCCGCGATTCGCTGCTCTGTGGTCATCTGCCACAGCGAGCGCAGCCGACCCTGGCGGGCGCGCTCCAGGCGCGCAAGATGCTCCGTGTACGACGCCGCAGGCTCGGCGTTCACGGTTACCACCTCAGGTGGGGTCGGCATGGTGGGTACTCACAGGGGTCGGAGTCGGTCATAACAGTGGCTTGATGGGGTCGGTGCGGGGGGCGGTCGCTGGAGCCGTATGCGTCGGACGGCGGCGGCGCGGGGGCCCCGAACTGGCCGGGTGCGCGACGGGTGACGCCGGCCGGCGCACGATCTGGCGCAGGCGACCGCCGCCCGCACCGTCATTGGCTTTGCGTCGCGCTTCTGAGTGACTACCTGGTGGCTGATGCTGTCGGGGTTGGTCATGGCGTCGGGTTGGTCGTCGTGGTGCCCGTGGACGCGGGAGCGCCGGCATTGCCGGCGCTCCCGCGCGGTGTTCGGTCAGGCGGCAACTTCCTCCGGGGTTTCGGTCTCGGCGGGCTGGTCGGCGGGGCGGCCGCCGAACTGGACGCGTCCGATGACGTGGTGGCGGGAGCGTCGGGTGCCGTCCTCGGCCTCCCACTCGCGGTACACGAGCCGGCCGGTGACCGCGACTGCGCGGCCCTTGGCGAGGTACTTCGCGCAGGCGTCGGCCTGGCTGCCGAAGGTCGCGACGTCGATGAACAGCGGCGGTTGGTCCTTCTGGTCGTTGACCGCGAGGCGCAGGTTGCAGACCTTGCGGTCGCCGTCGAGCTGCTTGACGATGGGGTCGGCGGTCAGGTGGCCGACGAGGGTCACGGCGTTGACGGCGGGTGCGGTGGTGCTCATGTGTGGTTCCCTCCTTGTGGGGATCCGGGTGGTTTGAACGAGTTCCGGCAGCGTCCGGCGGGCGGCCGAGCGGAACCGAGCGCAGCGAGGGGAAGGGAGCAGCGACCTTGAAGCGACCGGGCCGTCGGCGGCGCAGAATCGGGCGAGGTAAACAGGCCGGCTCCTCACGTGAGGGGACTGCGTGCAGACACCGGTTCTCGCCGTTTTGGCGTTGACTGCGTCTCATCGGTGACCGGTCAGCTCGAGGAGCACGACGGCGACCGCCACGAGCGCCGCGATGTGGATCAGAGTCACCAGTCCGGCTCGGACGCTCGTCACACCTCGACCTGGAGCCCGCGGTGATGCGTGATGCTCTCGGCGATGGCAATCCCAGCAGAGAACGGTGACGTCAGCTCGGTGTTCGTGGCCGAGGCGGCGGTAGCTGCGGTGGTGGATTGTGAGGCGTCGCCGTGAGTGGCAGCGCTCGCATCTCCCGCCGGCTTGGAGGATCCATAGGCGGTGGCGGACCCGCCAGATCGGCGAGCGCAGATAGAGCACGTAGAGGAGTGAGTGGCGGGGGCGTCTCATCGTGCGCGGGGAGTGAGCAGCGCTTCGATCGCCGCGGCGGCGGCTGCCGCGAGGAATGTCTGGCGGGCGCGAGTGCGGAGTGCGCGCGGCTGCCCGCCGTGGCGGGCGGTGATCCATGCGCTCGCGCTGAGCGCGAGCGCGAGCCATTCGACGGGCAGCTGCGGGATGTATGGGAGCAGCCGGGTGCCGTAGCGGCCGATTGCGAGCCCGACCCGGAGGCAGTTGACCGTCACCACCGCGCCGACGAGCACGTCACCGAACCCTCGAGCGCGGCGACTGCGGTGAAAGCCGAACAGCGCGAGCGCGAACGGCACCGAGAGCACCCGCAAGTTGGTGGCGAGGATCGAGAGCAGGTCTGTGACGCTGCCGTGCAGCGTCGGGTCCGGACCGCCGCCGGGCGCGAGCCCGGGCGCCAGCAGGCCGACAATGCCACCGACCACGGTCAGCAGCCACACCGCGGCGAGCGCGGCGACCAGCCCGCCTCCCGGTCGACGCCGCGGCATCACCCCTGCAGGTGTGCGGGGATCACCGATCGCCGGTGGGGTCAATTCTGCGGCAGCCATTGCGAAATCGAGTAGCCGCCCGGGAGGTGGGCGAGTTGGGCCAGGGTCACGTGCCAGGAGGACTGGAGCCCGTCGTATTGGGCGTTGCCGCCGGTCTGCTCGCGCGTCACGATCACCCACTCGCCGGTCTGCGCCTGGCTCGGGGCGATCGAGACGATCTGACCGCGGTTGTAGACGTGGGTGGCGGCGATCTCGCTGTCACGGGCCTCGGCCGCGGCGGCCTGCTGCTCGGCGAGCCGGGCCGCGCCGACGCTGATCGCGGCGAGCTGGCGCAGATGCGCGGGGAGCGTCCGCCACGTCCAGTTGAAGTACAGGAGCGCGAACCGGCCGATCGCCCGCTCCGGTGTCGCCGCGAGCAAGGGCGGCACTTGGCTCTGGGCCGATGGCGGTGGGGGTGCCGGGGACTCGCCCGGGTTCTGCGCCGCGGCCGCGCCCACGTTGGCGCGCGAACCGTGGTGCGAGCTCGTCGTGGCGTTGGTGTTGGCGCGGGTGTACGGGTCGCTGATCCCGCACCCGGCCATGCCCACGATCGCCGCGAGGATCGCGAGCGCGCCGGCGGTGGTGCGCATCGTGTGGCTCACGGTCAGAGGCCGGCGGGGTGGCGGACCGACCAGGCGGCCCAGTCCGGGACGGTGGGGTAGACGCGCCAGCGCGGGCCGGACTGCCCGGCGTTGGGGCCGGTGTCGGTGCCGTTGTAGGAGGTGTCGAACCGCAGTCCGGCGACGTACATGAACGCGTGGCCGCTGTTGGCGTAGACGGTCACGTAGCGCCCGGGGCCGGGGAGTCCCCAGTCGGCGAGATCGCCGGACACGAGCGCGTCTGGGCCCAGGACGCCGCCGGCGTGCAACACGTAGGAGACCGCGCTTGAACAGTCATAGCCGGGCTGAAGGGTGTCGAGCGAGGGGCCGTGGCCGCCGCCGTAGACGTAGGGCTTGCCGTAGAGGCGGTTGGCGGCGGCGACCATCGCCTTGACCGCTGCGGGGGCGTTCTGGCCGGCGGCCGCGAGCCCGGAGGACAGGATCCTTGTTTGGGTGCCGGGGACGAGCGGTAGTGGCAGCCCGGTGCCCGCGACGGCGGGGCACCGGGCAGCGGTGGTTCCGCCGGTGGCGCCGGCGTCGGCGGGGAGCTGTTCGAGGGTCGCGCCGGCGCCGGTCGCGGGCGCGAGCTGGATGTCGACGGGGTTCTTGGAGACGCCGAGCGCTGCGGCGCTCATCCACCAGACGTCGAGGCGGTAGGGCTGCCCGTTGGCGATGAGCTGCCCGGGGCCCTGCCCGTAGCCGACGTCGCGCTTGTAGAGGACGCGCTGCGCGCCGTTGTTGGCGACGCGCAGCGCGGTCAGGTAGGGCAGGTTGGCCAGGGCGTTGGCGTCGGCGAACGTGAAGGGGCCGCCGTTGGCGGGGTTGTGGTCGAGGACCGAGAGCTCGGCGAACGTGTCGGGGTGAGAGGGGAGGTAGGACTCGCCGGGAGTGCCGATCGACCCGTAGTCACCGGAGCTGGGGTCACCGGGGCCGCCGTAGTGGGTGGCGCCGACCTGGTACCAGCGGCCCGGCTGCAGCCGCAGGGGTTGCGCATACATGCCGGAGGCGACCGGGCCGCCGCCGGCGGGCGTGTTGACCCGCCCGGGCGTGAGCGCGCCCGGGCACGGCGGGTTGCCGGCGCCGAGCAGCAGCACGACCGGCGCCACGAACAGCATGAACGCGCTGACTGTGGCCAGACCCACCCACCTCCCGTGCCCGCGGCGTCGGCGGGTGTTCGGCGGTTGGCGTTGCTGCGGGACCTGGGGTGGCGCGATCAGCGCGGACATCACGACTCGGTTGCCTGGTGGCGGTGGCGTTCGTGCCACTCGGGGGTGCAGAGCAGTTGCAGCGCCGCCCAGTGGTCACCGCCGGTCTCACGGAGAGCCGCGGCCCGGCGGGGCTGGTCGTTCTCGGGGTCTGAGCAGCAGATCCAGTACTCGAGATCGCCGAGGAGTTGCCGGACAGCGCCGCGCCCGCGGTCAGAGATCATGTATGTGCTCGAGTACAGACCGGGGCGGGTGGTGAGCGTGGTGATCTGCTCGACGTCGGTGTCGGTCAGTGCCAGCGGAGCGCGGGCGTGCTCGAGGTCCTCGGCGTCGTTTTGGAAGCAGAGCGCGATCGCCTTGTTCTCCAGCAGGGCGTGCCCTTGCGGGGTGGCGAGGTCACGGAAGAACTGCGAGACGAAGATCAGCCACAGCGCGTAGTGCCGGGAACGGCGGGCGTACTCGTTCAGCCACGCGCCCGCGGCGGCCGAGGTGGTCAGCTTCCACCCCTCTTCGACGACGAGGAACAGGCGACCAGCCCACGCGCCAGCGTCGCTGTGGACAGCACTCAGCCGGTGAGAGCGCGCGCGCTGGACCTGACCCTCGATGTGGTCGACGATCGCGAGGATCATCGGCGGGACGAGCCGGTCGGGGAGCCCGGCGATGTCGAACAGGGTCAGCGTTGCCGCGTCGGGAACGGTGGTCGGCGCGTCGGTGAGGTGCGCGAATGCGCCCGTGCCGCTATAGGGCTCGAGCCGGACGATCAGCGAGCGCAGCGTGTCGGCGACCAACCCCGCCTGCACTTCGTGTCGGCTGCGTTCCTGGAGCGCTTTTAGCAGGAGGGTCTCCCGCGGGCGCTCGCCGGTGCGGGCGCAGCGTACGTAGACGGCGCCGATCCCGGAGAGCAGCAGTGATTCCTCGAGCGCGCTCAACGTACGGTCCTCGCTGCCGTGCTGGTCGCCGATCAGCAACGCGTGCAACGCGAGGAGGAACTGCTCCTTCTCCGGCGGCACCCGGCCGGGGTCGGCGACGTCCCACGGGCAGATCACGGCGCCGGTCCCCGAGCCGACCTGGACGCGCGCGGAGCCGGGGATCAGTCCGAGCAGCATGTCGTAATGGCCGGAGGACCGGCCGCCGCCGTCGGCGGCGGTCGAGGAGCGGTCCACGATCCACCCCCGCATTCCCTGGGAGATCGCGCGCTCGAGCAGCGCGTTGATCGTGACCGTCTTGCCGCCGCCCGACGGGCCGATCGCGAGCGTGACGTGGCGCGTATAGACGCGGTCGAACGGGTTGATCCGCTCGAGCGTTCCGCCGGGGTCGGCGAACCCGAGGATCAGCCCGTCCGGCGAGCCGCACGAACTGGAGGTCAACGGGAGGCAGTGCGCGATGTTGCGCTGCGCGTATGACCGGGTCGCGCGCAGCGCGTCGATCCCGAGCGGCATGGTGGTCGTGAATCCGGGCAGCGAGAGCCACCGCCCACGGATGACCCGCGCGCCGGTGTGCGCCTGGAACTCGCGGGCGGTGGCCTTCACGAGCGACTCGAACGCGTCGGGGTCGCCGCGCGGGTCGCGGATCGCCACGCTGATCGACACCTTGTAGACGGTCGCGCCGATCTCTCCGGCGAGCTCTGAGTCGAGCAGCTCGGCTTCGGCGAGCGCCTCGTGCTCCTCTGAGCCGACGAGGTGCGCGCGGCGGTGCTTGTAGTCGATCGACGCCGACAGGCGCTTCCATCGCCGCCGTTGCCGCGCGCGGACCTGCTCACGGCTCCCGACGCGGATGTGCACCGCGACGGTCACCGGCAGCGGGCAGACGAGCAGGTGCATCAGCCACCACAGCGAGGTGTGCAGCGGCGGCGTCCCGAGATGCAGGACCTCCTCGAGCGTCCCGTCGGCGTGCTGCAGCCACCGCGGATCAGACACAGAGATCGCCGCCTGGCACGGGCCGTGGCCGATCGTCTGCAGGATCCGGTGGCGGTGAGCGCCGGCTTGGTCGGCGGTTGTCGCGCTGGCAACGGCGGTCGCGTCGGCGAGTGCGGCGATGTCGGGGAGCTCGCGGGCGGCGGGATGGAAGCGCTCCCACAGCGCGGCGAGGACCTGTACCCCGTCAAGCGCGAGCGGCTCGATTCCGGCCTGGGAGAGCTGTGTCTGGGTGAGTTCGGTCTGCCGCAGGCTGTCCGTGGCGGCGCGCCGATGAGATCGCCACGAGGTCTGGCGCCGGCCGGGAACGATCGCGTGGCGGAACCGGGTGGCGAGCTCGTCCTCGTGTGGCTGGTGCGGGACGGCGACCCACCAGCGCGCCGCGACCGCGGGCTGCTCTGAGCCGGCGGCGTTGACGACTGACTGGCGCTGCGCCGTGAGCAGCCTCCCGCGGATCTCGGCGAGCTCGTCCAGTCCGGCGTGGCGATCTTGATCGGAGGCGAGCGCGACGCGTCGCTCGTCCTCGGCCAGCGCTTCGTCGACGGGGATCGGGTCGGTCTGCGCGTACACGCCGATCGAGTGCCCGTCGGGGATCGCGCGGCAGATCTCGGCAAAGCACCGCTCGATCCGGACTTGCGCGCCGGAGTCGGCGGTGATGGCGTTCGGCATCCGCTCGCACTCGAGCACCCGTATGTATCGCCCATCGGCTGTCACGACCAGGCCGTCGGGCTCCACCAGATCGACGGGCAGGACGCGCGCGATCGATCCGACCCTCACGGACGCACCGCCTCGATCGCAGCCGCCCGGTCGCTGTCGACGACCTCGGCCTGGGGTGCGATGTCGAGCACGAGCCCGCCACGCTCGGGCGCGGGCGGCACCTCGAGCAGCTTGGCGCAGAGCCGGTAGCGCAGCAGCGCGACCAGGTGACCGCCCGGGCCGAGCGCCTGTCCGCCGAGCGCGTTGAGGGCAACACCACAGAATGCGACGGCGAGCACAACGATCGTGACCGTCGGTCGCACCCCCAGCGGCGAAACGCGGATTGCTGCGTACAGCGCGCCGCCGGCGATCGCGATGCCAAGCCATCCGCGCCACGAGAAGCCGTAGTAGCGCTCGGGATCGTTGAGTCTCCTTAGCGTCTGCATCAGCTGCCGCCCTTGGCGGGGCGACCGCGCGGGTGACCGCCACCGCGCGGCTTCGGGACCGGCCGCTGCTGTGCCGGCGGCTGATTGCCGCCCGTCGGACCGGTCGGTTGCGCGGCGTCAGGCCGGCGGGTCGCGGCCCCCGGCGCGCGGTCCACGGCTCCAGCGGTACGGGCGTTCCCGGACGTCGGCTGCGAGTTGGCGCCGGGCGGTGCCGTCTGGCCCGGAGGGACCGAGACCGCTCGCGGCGACGGGGGCGGCACGCGCTCGTTGCCTGCGCCAGATGTGACCGCGTTACGGGCTCTTGCCGCCCCAGCGTCAGCGCCGGGGCTGGAGCTGGGCGACGCGGCGCCGGTGCGGAAGCTCGTGACCGGTGGCCGCTGTGCGGGAGCGCCGGCGGTCCGGGCAGACTGCTGCCAGCTCGCGGTGCCGGCCCGTGCCATTCGGACCGCTGCTGCGCCTGCGCGGCTGCGCCCGACGAGCGCTGCGGTGCCGGGAGCGGCTGCGGCCGTGCCGGTTCGGATGGCCGTGCCGCTCGCGCCGATCACGCCGCGACGACTGTGCGCGGCCAACCCGGAGGCGCTCGCGGCCAGCGCTTGCCCGGCCGGCCCGGCGGCGCCCAGAGCGGCGCCGGTGGCGCCGGCAACCCGGCCCGGAAAGCCGCGCAGCGACTCGGCTGCGCGGTGGGCGTGGGGCGGCGCGGTTGAGGCGGTCGCGACGCCGCGCCCGCCGCCGAACGCGAGCACGCCGGAGAGCTGCCCGCGCAGGACCGCGCCGGCTTCACGGGCAGCGCGGATGCAGAGCCAGAGTGACGCGAGTCCGGCGAGCACGAGCAGCAGGCCGCCGAGCAGCTGCGCGATCGTGCCTGAGCCGGCGATCAGCGGCCCGGCGGTGGAGCTGTCGTTGATCAGCAGGGCTCCGACGGCGAGGATCGTGCTCCACGCCAGCGGGAGGACCAACAGCGCCGCGGCGGCGCTTGCCCACGCGCGGGCGATTCCGACCCCGCCCTCGGTCGGCACGAGGCCGATCATCAGTGGTCCGACCGCGTACAGCAGCGCGCCGAGCAGGATGATCACGACCTTCAGGAAGATCAGTCCGAGCAGCGCAGCGCCGATCGCGCCCATCAGGAACAGATCGATCAGTTGCCAGCCGCCGAGCGCGACTCCGCCGACGGCGTACTGCATCAGCTTGTCGAGCCCACTGGTCACCAACGGGAGCGCCAGCACGAAGTGCGTGAGCTGGTTGACCGCCGCCGCGCCTTGGGACCACCACCAGGGATAGGAGACGAGCACGGCGGCGAGGCCGAGGACGCGTCCGATCGGCGCGATGACGTGGCCGCCGGCGCCGAAGGCCGCGCGCGAGGTGGCATACACGAGCGTGAGCGGGAGCAGCGCGGCGCCGATCCACATGAACAGGTCGCGCAGCGAGTTGATCCCGGCGAATCCGTAGACGGTGTGGCCGGTCGGGCTGGTGACGGTCCCCGCGTAGTTCGGGACGGCGACGATCCAGTGCATCACCTGGAGCCCGTCGGGCGCCCAGGACGCCGGGATCAGTAGGCGGATCAGTCCGCCGATCGTGGCCAGGATGAACTTTCCGGCGACGCCGACAGTCCAGCTCAGTCCACCGAGCACGACTCCGGTGATGGCGTGGAACACGCCGCCGAGCAGCCCGCCGACGGGTCCGAGGAAGGCCGGTCCCAGCATCATGCCCGAGCGGAACGCAAACCCATGCGTTGGCTACGCGAGCACCGCGGGGATCACGATGAGGATCAGCATGATCCCGCCGATGACGCGGAACAGCCAGTCGGGCGCCTGACGGCTGCCGGCGACCATCAGCCCGGCGATCAGCACGAGAACGAGGCCGAGCCCGGTCGAGACCAGCCATGTCCAGTTCTGCTGCAGCGTGCGCACGAGTGCGGCGAACGCGTTTCCGCCCTGCGGTGCGATCCCGGACAGGCCCGCCGCTTTCAACGCGGACAGCCGAGCGAATCCGATCGCGACCACCAGACCCGAAGCCAGCGGCGCGACAAGCGCTGTTGCACGGCGAGTCATACGACCTCCAACGTTGCAGATGGCTAACAGCGTCAGAAATCTAGCAAGTATGCTTATCGACTGTCAAATTATGCTGTGATTGTTCGCACGCTCGGGTCGAGGGCACCGGGGGTTACCGGTGGGAACCGGCAAAGCAAACGGCGCCACGGGCGGGGGTATCTAGCGGTGCCGATGGTGGTGGTGACGGGTGCGCCGTCGGCGCGGCTGGGAGCGTCGTCGGGGGGTGCGGACGCCGAAGATCACCTTCACGGGCCGACTTGACGCGGCCAACCACGGATAGTCGCTCTCGATCGCCGTTGTCGCGACGGTAAACGGGTACTTTGCGACCCCGCGTCCGGCGTGATAGCTCCACGTGAACGCGAATCGCCCTCGGCGATTTGTTCGCAGAGCCAGCAACGGCGTTCGATTTCTGGCGCCGGGATAACGGACGAGCAGTCGCAGCGCCACCCCGTCTGCGGGTACGTAGCCGCCAACCAGGCGACCGCGTATCCGAATGTTGGCCGCCCAGGGCAGCGCCCGCGGAGTGATCGACATCGAGATCCGAGCCGGCACGGACAATCTGACCGTCGATGAGAGCGCCGGCTCGGTCGTGGCGCTCCCGCCATACGCGGCCTCGATCAGCCGCGAGGGCCCTGTCGGTACCCGTGCCGTCCACTCTCCGTCGGCATTGGTGGTGACGGTCGCCATCGGCGTAAACCGCGGAGCGTTGTCATCGGGCGCCGACAGGACCTGTACGGGCTGGCCGGCCAGGGCGGTGCCGTCGGTCAGCGCCACGAATCCGCTGACGGTGGTGCGCTTGCCGTGCGCGATCTGCCGCCTCGGCTTCTCGACGGCGTGCGGAAGTACCACCACCCGTTCGTGTCGCTTGACCCGGACGGGCTTGCCATGGCGCAGCACGGGATGGCCGTGGCGCTTGAGCACCACCGAGACCGTGCGCAGGACTGTCCGCGCATGGCAGCGCCGTACGTGTCGTCGCACCTTCCGTGACCGGCCGCGGACCAGCACCGTCTTGCCGTGCCGCCGCACCCGGTGCCGCCGACCCGCGACGGTCACGGTCTCGGTTGCGCGGTGACAGCGCAGCGCATCGGCGATCCGTGCGAACGTGATCCCTGCTGCCGTCGGTTGACGGATCGACACGTCGAGCGTCTGCGTCGCCGAGGTGGCCGTCACCCCGCTTGAGTCCACGGCCCGGTTGCGGTCATAGCAGGCCACCTGGTGTGAGCCGATGCCCGAAATGGGGATCTGCG
>Ga0182024_10023249_pt1 | contig 11120 bp, 11 predicted proteins | sample P32metaG_FD_120480 | JGI IMG/M metagenome (GOLD analysis project Ga0182024, IMG submission 120480) | Permafrost microbial communities from Stordalen Mire, Sweden - P3-2 metaG (Illumina Assembly) | ecosystem: Environmental > Terrestrial > Soil > Wetlands > Permafrost | place: Sweden: Stordalen... | reverse complement strand
GGTTGGTGATGGCGGTAACCGATTTTTGAACCAATGCTGAATGAACGGGGACTCGACTCGAACTAGGATCCGGTGTGCGACGCTCCGTCATGCGGAGATGCCTAAAGGGTCTCGGCGGGTTCCCAACGTCTACCGACGGGTTCATTCTCGGCCCGTCACACGGCACAGTGGGTCGGCTTTGATTTTGTTTTGTGTGGCGCGGGCACCTCGCCCGCGAATGCCGGACGCGGCAACGGCGCGCTCGGGTTTTCCTGTTAGACTGTCCAAGTAGCAAATCCCTGGTTTCCCGCATCTAATTAAACTGTGTATCCGCAACTCTTTCATTTGGGAAAGTTTTTCCTGCCGACGTATGGATTCCTGGTTTCCATGGGCGTCCTGATCGGATTATGGATCAGTGTGCGCAATTCCGAACGGATGGGAGTTGACGGCGACAAGGCCTGGAACCTGGGAATTCTGGTGGTGCTGTGCGGCATTGTCGGGGCCAAGGTGCTTTACGTAGTGAATGAGTGGAGCTATTACTCGGCTCGCCCCAGCGAGATTTTCAGCATCAACACGCTACAGGCGGGCGGAGTTTTTTCTGGCGGCCTGCTGGCCGCGTTTGTGGCGGCGGCCTGGTACGTCTGGAAAAACAAGATGCCGGCTCTGGGGACTTGCGACGCGTTTGCGCCCGGCCTCGCGCTGGGACACGCGATTGGCCGCATCGGCTGCTTCGCCGCGGGATGCTGCTACGGGAAAGAGACGCATCACTGGTGGGGAGTGGTCTTTCACAATCCGCTGGCGAACTCAATTACCGGAACGCCGCTGGGCGTGCCGCTCGAACCGACACAGTTGTTCGAGTCGGCAGTGGAGTTGGCGAATTTCTTCTTCCTCATGTGGCTGCTCAAGCGCAGAAAGTTTGATGGCCAGGTGATTGGCGCGTTCATGTTCATCTACGGCGTCGCCAGATTCTTCCTGGAGTATCTGCGCGACGATCCCGGCCGCGGCTCGGTGTTTGGCGGCGCGATGACGGGCACGCAGTTGATCGCCATTGGACTGGTGATCGGTGGCGGATTGATCTGGTGGTTGCGGCCCGGGTCAAAGACGGTGCCGGCGCGGGCGGTTAGCGCGACGCGGTAGACCGAGAAAAGATCACGAATCAAGAGCGATGGGCGCGCGATTTCAGCGGGTGAAGCCCTTTCCCGAATATCCCAGTTCGCCCAGCATTTTCGCTTTGGTCATGTCCGCTCCGTCGGGATTGTAATAGAAATCGCCGTGCATGCCGCTTGGCGATCCGATATAAGCGAATGCGCCAAGGCCCTCCCGTTGGGGTAGACCCGTAATCACGCAGGCCATGCCGATAATCTCCACGTTGTACCGATAGTTGGAGTCCTGCGCCGGGTCTGTGTTCAAGCCAATGGTCCCGCTCTTCCCGCGCACTCCTTTCACCAACTCGTCCAAAGAACAAAGCCTGCCGGGGCCGCCGAAGAACGTGCTAAGACAATTACTTTCCAAATTCTGGATGCCGTACACGAAGAGGAAGGCCACTTGCTCGGCCGGCTTGAGCTGGACGGCTGTCCCAGAAGTGTCACTGTATTTGAGCGTGTTGAGCTTCGTTCCAGCCGGAACCGTAATACCGGGCGGCGCGGCCTGAGCAGTCCCGCGCAAAATCGGGTACGTGAGCAGAAGGCCCAGAATCGCAATCACGCGACTATGTCTTGTCGTCATGATTTTCCTCCTCCGATGTCAGTCGGGGCCAACGCCAATTAGCCCGTGGCAAAAAGTCCAGCGGATCAAACAAGCCGATAGCGAGCGAATGCCGATGCGTGAGATTAGACACCCTTCGGGGTCAATTTGAAAGATAGTTTGCCGAAATCACGTTCCACCCGACTACGCCCTCCGCTTGACGTTGGGCGGCCGATTTCCTGAGATAGCCTGTAGTATTCTTCCCTGCGAGTGTCGGAAGGATTCCCAATTCTTATTTCTGTTGCGGCTGACGATGCCGGCAAGCGCCTGGATCAGTTGCTGGCGGCGCATCTTGAGTTGAGCCGGGCGCGGGTGCAGCAGCTTATCTCCGAACAGAAGGTTTTGGTGAACGATGCGCCCGCGAAGGCTTCGCTGAAGCTGCGGGGCGGCGAGCGCGTTAGCGTGCTCGGCTCGGCCGAGCGGGCTCCTTTGCGCGCCATTGCCGAGGCGATTCCGCTGGACATTGTTTATGAGGACGACGATCTGGCGGTCATCAACAAGGCTGCGGGAATGATGGTGCATGCGGGCGCGGGCGCGACGGAAGACCTGCGCAATCGCGGGACGCTGGTGAATGCGCTGCTGCATCATTTCGCGAGTCTGTCTGCCGTGGGCGGGGAGATGCGGCCGGGGATTGTGCACCGGCTGGACAAAGAGACCAGCGGGCTGATCGTGGTGGCGAAGAATGATGAAGCGCATCGCAAGCTGGCGGCGCAGTTTGCCCGGCGCGAGGTCAAGAAGAGTTACGTGGCGCTGGTGCACGGGTGGGTGAAGAACGATCGCGGAACGATCGCGGCTAGCATCAGCCGGGACCGGGTGCGGCGCATTCGGATGACGACGCGGGGGACGGGCGGGCGGGATGCGATCTCGCACTACACCGTGGTCCGAAGGCTGGACACGGCGTTTGGCAAGTTCACGCTGGTTGAAGTAAAGATTGATACGGGCAGGACTCATCAGATTCGCGTGCACATGGCGTCGCTCGGGCATGCAGTGGTGGGCGATGTGTTGTACGGCGCGCCGCGCGAGATGCGAGCAAGGCGCGGCCGTGCGACGGACGAGGGTTGCGCGATTTCGCTGGCGCGAAATTTTCTGCATGCGGCGCGGTTGGAAGTGGCACATCCGCGGACGGGGGAGCGGATTGCGCTTGAGAGTCCGATTCCGGCGGAATTGGCGGCATTTCTGGCGGCTGTCGAGAGAGACGTTGCAAACAACGTCTCTACGAAGGGCGGTTGAGTCAGGCGGGGCCTGGTGCGGGCGGATATAATGTTGATATCGATGGAAATTTTGGGGACGAGGATCATTACCAGTTCCGGACTGGCTCTGCTGGCGCTTTTGGCGGGGAGCGCGACTTCACAGTCGGCGCCTCCAACGTCGGCCGCTCCAACATCCGCTGCTCAGATTTCAGCTGCGCTGGCATCTCCGACCGCAGCCGCGCAAGAGCAAAAGCCTGCCGATCCAAACCCTGCGACCGGTGACGATCCGGTCACCACCATCCGTTCGACCACCAACGAAGTGAACGTTGTTTTTACCGTGACCGACAAACACGGACGGCGCATTACCGACCTGAAGCAAAGCGACTTCCGCGTACTCGACGATAACAAGCCGCCGCAGGAAATCCGCAGTTTCCACGCCGAGACGAACCTTCCGCTTCAGGTCGGACTGCTGATCGACGCCAGCAATTCGGTGCGCGACCGGTTCAAATTCGAACAGCAATCCGCCATCGAGTTTCTGAATCAGACGATTCATCCGCGCTACGATCAGGCGTTTGTCGTCGGTTTTGACGTAACGCCGGAGGTTACACAGGATTTCACCGACAACACCGAGAAGCTGGCGCACGGAGTGCACGAACTGCGTCCCGGCGGCGGTACGGCGCTCTATGATGCGCTGTATTTTGCGTGTCGCGACAAGCTGCTGAAAGCTCCGAAGTCTGCCACCGTGAGGCGCGCCATCATTTTGCTCAGCGACGGCGAAGACAACCAGAGCCACGTCACCCGCGAGGAAGCGATCGAGATGGCGCAACGCGCCGAGGCCATCGTCTATACCATCAGTACGAATGTGAGCGGGACTAAGGGTGCGGGCGACAAGGTGCTGGAGCGCATCGCCGATGCCACCGGCGGACGGCCGTTCTTTCCGTTCCAGATTCGCGATGTGGCCAACGCCTTTGCCGAAATTCAGGAAGAACTGCGCAGCCAGTACGCCGTCTCTTATAAGCCGGCGGATCTCAAAGCGGATGGGCATTACCGCACCATCGAAATCGTCGCCAACGACCGGAAGAATCTCCGGGTACGATCGCGGCGCGGATGGTACGCTCCGGCGCATTAGGGCACCGGACTTCGGACCGTGGACCTCAGACTTCGGCCGACTTAACGGCAGCGCAAGGTCGGGCTGGATTTTCTCCACACGCGGAGTACAATCTGCGGCTACAAGCAGGAGGCATTTGTGTCCCATCCGCTGACAGTTACACTCTCTTTTGCACTTCTGGTACCGGCTGCTTTCGCACTCCTGGCTGGCGCCCAGCAAGGCGAGACCGCCGGGCATGCCGCGGATGAAGCCGCGATCAAGGCCGTCGTCGCCGATCGATGGATGGGGGGTTGGAACGCTCACGACGCCCATCAGTTTTCGTCAGTGTTCGCCAAGGATGCGGACTTCACCAATGTCCGTGGACAGAGCGCCTCCGGACAAGCTGAGATCGAGAAGTTTCACGCTGTGGCGTTTGAACGGTTTTTCAAACAGAGCCATCAAACCGGCGAGGTCACCAAGATTCGATTTCTGCGGCCTGACCTTGCCGCGGTCGACATCCACTGGGAGATGACCGGAGCGTTCGACAACACCGGCAAACCTGTTCCTTACCGCACTGGTGTGGCCAACTGCGTATTCACGAAGTCAGGCGGAGAGTGGCTCGTCACTATCATGCACAACACAGAACTGACGCCCTGGGTACAGCCGCCACAGAAGTGAGAATCGCGGTTCAAGCGCAACCAACAACATGCCAGGATATTCCGGAACGCCGCTGCCGAACAAGCTGGGAATCAAACCTGGAGCACGCATTTGTCTGCTGGATGCTCCGCCCGAGGTGCTTGCGGAGTTGAGCGCAGCACTTGCTGGATGCGAAGACATGGGTGATGCGAAGATTCCGCTCGACTTCGCAATGTTGTTCACGAAGTCGAAAGCGAAACTGGCGAAGGAATTCAAGCGAATCTGCAAGTTGCTTGCGCCCGCGGGAATGCTTTGGGTGAGTTGGCCCAAGAAAAGCTCTGGCGTGGCCACGGATCTGGATGGGAACACAGTGCGCGAGATTGGACTGGCTGCGGGGCTGGTGGACGTAAAGGTGTGCGCGGTGACGGAGGTTTGGTCGGGATTGAAATTTGTGCGGCGCGTGAAAGACCGCTGAAGCGCGGTTCCGGGGCTGGCGAGGGACAAAAGGTATGGTACGAGTGGGATTAATCGGATTTGGTCTGGCGGGGCAGGCGTTTCATGCTCCCGTCATTCGCGGTGTCCAAGGGATGGAACTGGCTTGCATTCTCGAACGGCACGGGACCAAGGCGAAGGAAAAATATCCCGACGTGCGAGTGGCTCGAACGCTCGATGAGATGCTTTCTGACAAAACAATCGGATTGTGCGTGGTCGCAACGCCGAATGATTCGCACTTCTCCTATACAAAGGCCTGCCTCGAAGCAGGGCGCGATGTGGTTGTGGACAAGCCATTCACGCCGACTCTGGCGGAAGCCGAGCAACTAGTGCGTCTCGCCGCCGATAGAGGTCGACTGGTCACGGTATATCAGGACCGGAGGTGGGACGGTGATTTCCAGACGGTCAAGAAGCTCGTGAAAGCAGGCGCTTTGGGCGCGGTTGCTGAGTACGAGGCACGCTTTGACCGGTTTCGCCTTGAAGCGAAGGCGAACGCGTGGCGGGAGCGCGCAGAATCTGCTGCGGCCGGCGTTCTTTGGGATCTGGGGCCGCACTTGATCGATCAGGCGCTGGTTTTGTTTGGCACGCCCGAAACAATTTGGGCGTCGGCATTTTGCCAGCGCCAAGGGGTGCAGGTCGACGATTCTTTTGACGTGCACATGGAATATTCGCACCTGCGTGCGACCTTGTCTGCACGCATTATTGCCTATGCTCCCGGACCTCACCTGCTGATTCACGGGACGGAGGGATCGTTCATCAAGCACGGAATGGATCCACAGGAAGAGATTCTGCGGAGCGAGAATTGCCCCGACGGACCTGCATGGGGAGCGGATTGGGGTGAGGAAGCCGAGGATCGTTGGGGGACTCTCAGCCGCGTTAACGGGGAAACTCGAAAAGTTAAGACGGAGCGTGGAGACTATCGCGGATTTTATGCCAATGTGAAAGATGCGATCGAGAAGGGATCTCCGTTGGATGTGACGCCGGAGCAGGCGCTGAGGACTATGCGCGGAGTGTTGCTGGCGCATAAAAGCAGCCGGGAAGGGCGGAGGGTTCGGTGGACGGACACAACGTAGCGTCGCCGTCCCGGCGACTCCGCGGGCGAGTCGCCCCCCGGGACAGCCGGCCAGCGGCCGGCGCTACGAAGAGCCGGCGCTACTTAGATTCCGTCTCAGCCTTTCATTACCGTTTGGAATGCGGCCTGGAAGCGTTCCATCTCTTCTTGCGTTCCCACTGTGATGCGGACGTAGGTGGGCATCACGGGCCAGACGCGGCCTATCAGCACGTTTTCCTTCGCCATGGCATCTCGGACTTCCTTGCCGGGGCGCTTGGTATCGAGCATGAAACAGTTGGACTCGGAAGGAATGTACGCATAGCCGTTGCGCTCGAGCCACTGAAACGTCTGCTGGCGAATGCCGGCGTTGATGCGACGGCGTTCCGGAACAACTGCGGGATCCTTCAGACTAGCGATGGCAGCGGCGACGGCGGTCGTGGGCATAAAGTTTTGTCCGCCACGGGCGATGACTTTTTCTAGCAGGTCGGGACGCGCTATGACGAATCCACAGCGCAGGCCGGCCATTCCGTAGACCTTCGAGAACGTGCGCAGCACGATGACGTCTTTGCCGGCCTTGACGAGATCGAGCGCCGATGGCGCTTCGCACAAGTGAATGTAGGCTTCGTCGATCAGAACGATCGAGTCTTTGGGCTTGCGGGCGACTAGATACTCGATGTCGGAGTGCGAAGTGAGCGTGCCGGTTGGGTTGTTGGGATTGCAAACATAGAAGACTCCGGCGTCGGGAGCGGCAGCCAGCATGGCCTTGACGTCATGCGCGTAGGTCTTAGTGAGCGGAACCTTGACCACGCGTGCTCCGGCAACGGCTGCCATGTTCATGCCCGTCTCGAAACAGGGATCTGCAGTGACGTAACATTTCTGCGGCGAAGTGAAGGCCAGCACACTGAGGCAGAGCGGAGGAGTTGATCCAGCCGTGCAGTAGATGTATTCGGGATTGAGGCCTTCCATCTGGGCGAAGGTGCTGACGAGTTCGTCGGTGAGATTGTCGGAGTAGCGGCCGCCTTGGGGGATGATGGCGGAGATGGCGTCGCGCGCGGTCTGGCAGGGGCCGAGCGGATTCTCGTTGGAATCAATCAGCACCGCATCCTTGGCGTGCGGCCGGCGCCGGGCAGCGGCGGCTAGCATGGGTTCGGTCATCACTCGGAACGCAGCGGCTGCCGACGCAGCAGCCGACAGATGCAGGAACGAACGGCGGGAAAAACGGGGCATGGGAACCTCCGCAAGGGAGTGTATCAGGATGTTTGTGTGCGTGTGCTTATGTGGTGCGGGCGCCCCGCCCGCGGCTTTTGACTTTCACTCTGCGCGTTGCACCAAAGTGCCTCTGACCGCTAATCAAAAACCAAATGCAAAATTAAAAGGCGCTGGCGGGGCGCCCGAGCCACACAGTCTGGCTAGTCTTGTTTATGGCCGGCGTAATAGCCGGCGCGGGCTTGGATTTTGTAGTTCTGCTTATTCTTGATTTCAAGCTTGCGGTAGGTGCCGTCGAGTTTGGTGTTCGTCGGAGTGTAGCCGATGTTGTACTGGCTGCGCAGTTCCGCGGCGATCTGGTCGAAGGCGTCCCGGAGCTTGTCGAACTTGTTGCCCACGTTGATGACGCGGCCCCCGGTTTGCTCGGTGAGTTTACGCATCTCGCCTTCCCCGGAATAGCCAAACCCTCCGTAGAATCCACGATCGGCGCAGAGCAGGACATAGACAATAGCATCCGCTTTCTGCGATGCCTCAATCGCATCCCGAATTTTCAACTGGCTACCTTCGTCCTCACCATCGGTAAGCAGAATCATGGCCTTCCGCCCCACTTCTTTCGCCAGCATGTCATGGGCGGACAGATAAACGGCGTCGTACAGCACAGTACCCCTGGTGGCGGCGGTGGGGACGGGACCGCCGCCTGCGCCGGGGAGGGTAGGGATGGTAATGCCGGAATTGATTTTCACCTTATTGAGGGCGCTCTGCAGGCGGTGAACGTCGCGGGTGAAGTCCTGCGCCAGATCGGTATCGATGTTGAAGTCGATGACGAAGGCCTCATCCTTGTCAGTCAAGATCTGCCTCAAAAATGCCCCGCCGACCTCTTTCTCCATGTCGAGGACGTTGCGCTGACTGCCGCTGGAGTCGATCAGGATTCCGAGCGTGAGCGGAAGATTCGTCTCGGCGGTGAAATACTTGACGGTTTGCGGTGTGCCGTCTTCGTGGACTTCAAAATCGGCTTTAGTGAGGTTAGGGATGAGCGCGCCGTGCTTGTCTTTAACGTTGAAGAAAAGCTGTACCACATTGACGTTTACTTTCAGGGTCTCGGTTGGCTGCTGAGAGTCATCGGATTTCTGGTCATCGGGTTTCTGGCTTGGGGAAGCGGACTGTGGGGCCGGCGCTGATGGTTGGGCGGAAGGCTGCTGGGGAGTCGACTGCTGGGCAAGGGCAAAAGGAGATACCAGAAAGAGGGCAGGCAGTGCCACTGCGGCCAGGATTCGGCGCTGAGAAATAAGAAGCTTAGGCATCCGGGAGTCTCTCGCGATTCTGTGGTTAGTGTTAGTCTAATCCTTAGATGCACCAAACGGGGTAGATTGAGCATCTTACAGGCGAAAAGCGGCATTTTTTCGCGGGACGAGGAAACCATGACGCCAGTGATCGGAAATGAAGAATGTGGGATCCGAGTACGATCCACGCTGTTTGCAGGGCTGGCTCTGGCGATCTCAGCTTTCACGATTCCCGCGCTGCAAGCGCAATCCGGCGCAAGTCAGACTCAATCGCAGGCGCCCGCGAATTCGCCAACCCAGGATATCCCCGACGCGCCCTCGACCGTCCAGCCGCCAGCTCCGAAGCTTCCCCCTGAGGTACCGCCTGGGTCCGGCGGGAGCGCCCCACCCGCGTACCCGGGCGAGGCCGGGCAGCAACCAGACCAACAACAGCAGGCTCCTCCCATGCCGCCGGTTCAGACGATCCCTCCGGGGAGCAGACCGAGAAACCAGATCAATCCCAGGGAGGATCTCTACACGATTTCGGTTTCGGCTAACGTGGTACAGATTCCTGTCATGGTCAAGTACTCCGATGGGCGCCCCGTCGATGGTCTGCTTCCCAAAGACTTTACCGTGCTGGAAAACGGCAAAAAACAGACGCTCATGTACTTCACCAGCGATCCCTTTGAGCTTTCAGTTGCGGTAGTACTCGACACCGCCATAGCTGACGTAGCCCTGCAGAAGGTGAACGAGACTTACGGTTCGCTTGTCGGCGCCTTCAGCCCTTATGACGAGGTTGCGCTCTATACCTACAGCAGCACGGTCACGCAAGTCACGGACTATAGCGGTCGGCCCCAAAGACTGACAGCAGCGCTCAACCAGATGAAACTGGTGCGCGGGCACGACAATGGTCCGCCCGTGCTGGGCGGCCCGCTGGGACCGGACGGACCGACAGTGAACGGAGCGCCCGTCGGAGGACCAATCATCCAGCCGGTGAATACTCCGCCGCGGGAGGCGCACGTTTTGAATGATGCCATCCTGCGGGCAGCTCTGGACTTGAGCAAGCGCGACCGCACTCGCCGGAAAGTAATTCTCGTGATCAGTGACGGACGAGAGTTGGGCAGCAAAGCCAGCTACCGCGATGTGTTGAAGGTTCTCGAGACCCATGGCATTCAGGTAAAGGCGGTGGTGGTCGACAGTGGGGCGCTGCCCGTTTACAAACAGATTGAGAGGATCCACCATCTACCAGGGCAAGGTTACAGCGACATCCTTCCGAGGTACTGTTCTGCTACCGGAGGGGGACAAATCTTTAGCGAACTTTCCCGCAATGCCATGGAAGACGCGTATGCGCAGATCACTTCCGAGGCCAGAAACCAGTACACGCTGGCGTATATCCCCAAGGCTACGGCGGGCCCAGTTTATCGGAGCATTGAGGTTCAGGTGGACAAGAAGGGGTTAAATATTTATACGAAGGCTGGGTATTATCCCGTGCCGTCGGCCCATTGATGCCTCTTAAGCACCCGGGGTCACCTGAGTAACCTGCGTTCGATACGTCCCATATGATATAAAGACCGCGAGCCTCCATAAGGGAATTGGTGTGCACGGCAGCCCCCAGAGGGTATGCCGGCATTTGAGGAAAGTCTTGAGTTTCATCAACTTCGCAGCACGTGAGATCAACTGCAAGATCGTCTACTACGGCGCCGGATTGGGCGGCAAGACCACGAATTTGCAGGTGATTTACCAGAAAACTGCGGACCAGCAGAAGGGCAAGATGATCTCGCTGGCCACCGAAACTGAGCGCACGTTGTTCTTCGACTTTCTGCCGCTCGACCTCGGTTCGGTGCGTGGTTTCAAGACGCGCATCCATCTCTACACCGTGCCCGGTCAGGTTTTTTACGATGCCAGCCGCAAGCTGATTCTGCGCGGCGTGGACGGGATCGTATTCGTCGCGGACTCGCAGGAGCAGCGCATGGACGCCAACGTCGAAGCGCTAGAAAACCTGATGTCCAATCTGAAAGAGCACGGATACGACTTCAATAAAATTCCTTACGTGCTGCAGTTGAACAAGCGCGACCTGCCTAACATTTTGCCCATCGATTTACTCTCCACCGAATTGCGCAAGAAGAACGAAACCATCGTCGAAGCAGTCGCCTTCCAGGGAGTCGGCGTCTTCGAAACTCTGAAGGAAATCGCCAAGCAGGTGCTCACGGAACTGAAGGCGGGCGGCTAGAAGAGCAGTTCTCAGTTCCAGCGCCAGCAAGATTCCGGGGCTACGCGCGTTCTAAAATCGCAAAGCGGAAATCTGGCCGTAACATTCGGACGATTTGCGTTTGACACTGTTCGCGGGCGATTGTTATAGTCGAAGAGTTCCCATTGGACGCGGGTTCTCTGTTAAAACGTCCGACAGCTGGGATTGTCCAAGCTCACTCGCCAGGGTGGGCCCACCACAACCAAACGACTCATCCAGCAGTCCGCAG
>Ga0182024_10023248_pt1 | contig 11120 bp, 5 predicted proteins | sample P32metaG_FD_120480 | JGI IMG/M metagenome (GOLD analysis project Ga0182024, IMG submission 120480) | Permafrost microbial communities from Stordalen Mire, Sweden - P3-2 metaG (Illumina Assembly) | ecosystem: Environmental > Terrestrial > Soil > Wetlands > Permafrost | place: Sweden: Stordalen... | reverse complement strand
GCTCTGGGGCCGAGAATGCTTCACGCCGGCGGTGCGAGCCGTCGCGCAGCGCCCGGAGTTCGCCCGCATCCTTGGCGCCACCCCGTATGCGCTGCGCCGAGGCGGCATCTCGCTGCGCCTGCGCACCGAAGACCCACAAATCGTCGCCAACGAGTGCGGCACCAGCCTAAAAATGCTCAGCGACCACTACTCATTCCCGATCGAGGACCTGCGTCAACACGCACCACAACCACCGGACGTCGAGTGGCGCGCGGCACGCGCCGCCCTCGCCGACCGGCGTGCACAAGAGGAAGCCCAACCCGAGACAGAACACGAGAGCATGCGCCCCCGACGGAAGCGGTTTGCTTGGTTCTCGGCACAACGGCGAATCTCTCGGGCGACGTAGCCAGCCCTCGGATCTGCGCGGTCAGCTGCGCCGTCCCTGTGCTGATGGGATTCATGGGAATCGACCTCGGGGCGCCCGCGCCAGCCCCACCTGCCGGGTGCCTTGGAGCCTGTCGCCAAGAAGAGATATCAACAGTCGGACGCCGGGGCGCTGAGCGAAAGGCGGTACGTACGTGTTGCGGCCAGGTAGATTGCTCTCATGCCGCTCGACGCTGAGTTCTGGAAGAGATCGGATCCCAGCGGTGCCAGGGCCGCGCTGGTTGAGACGCTGCAATACGACCTGCTTGGCCCGTCGGAACCGAAGGAGGAGATCGACGAGTCTCCGTTGACGCGCTATCTGGTGGGCATGCTGGCGCCATTTGGCACCGTGATTCCTGCCGAGGAGGACGATTCGCTGGACTCAGGCGCGGGAGCTGAGGACGTAGAAGACGAGTCCGATTATGGGAGCGATCAAGCGGGCGAGCTGGACCCTGGTCCGCCGATGTCGCAAGCGTTGTCGCCGTCGTCGATCGGTCTGTCGTGTCTGGTTTCAGCGGATGTCGAGCGACTTCTCGTGAGCGCTCGCTGGGGCGACTACAAGCGCTTGGTGGACAAGGAGACGGAGGCGGAGGCCGCGAATCCGGAGCAGCCATCGCAAGGCGAGCAGGGCGCTGGGAAAGCAAAGCGTCGACGTGCCCCTCAGCGGTGGAAGCGAGTGCCAACGGAGGTGGTGGACATCCCACTCGATCTCCGGCCGGACCAAGGCCTTCAACGCGTACGCGTGCTCGTCGATGACGAGATCTATCTCGAACACGTTACGCGTGCGATCGACGGAGATCTGACCGTGAGTATCTTTTTGGTGAATCGGCGCGAACGACCGGATCAAGGGCGCCCGACGGCGGAGACCTGGATCTTCCAGCCAGAGATAGAGGCCTCGTGCAATGCAGATGCGAGGTTCTTGCCGCGAGAGCCTCCTCCCCTTTCCGCTGCTACGGATGCGGATATGGAGTCTCACGCACTGCTCTTTCGCCACCGCAGAGAGTTCGCTGTAGGTCACGGCACCGCCGTGAGCTGGAACGAGGACACAGCTACCACGGCGATGTCGATTGCCACCTGCACCCTTCCGCAGTTTGAGCTTCCACGCGTATATCCCCATGCCATCGAAGGTGTCTCGTTCGACATGGAAGAGCTCGCCGAGGCGCGGGATGGAGGCGTCCTGGCTGGCCTACTCAGTCCTCTGGTGGAGGCCTACCGAGACTGGATCGCGACCAAGACCAATGCGATCGCGGATCTGCCACCTGACGTCCGACCAGCCGCGGGGGAGCATGTGGAACTCTGCACTCAGGCAGCAGACCGGATACAGGGCGCGATCGATCTGCTGCGCGAGGATGCCACCGCCCGAAAGGCGTTTGCATTCGCCAACAGAGCGATGCTGCTGCAGCGCTCCCATTCTGAGTGGGCATCAGCCAGGGAGGACGACACCGCTCAAGCCCCATTGTCACCCACAATCTCCGGTGCATGGCGGCCTTTCCAACTCGCATTTGTGCTGCTGACCTTGCGCGGCATTGTGGAACCCGGTCACGCGGAGCGACAGTTGGGAGACCTACTGTGGTTTCCCACCGGAGGAGGTAAGACCGAGGCATATCTGGGCCTCGCCGCTTTCACGATGGCACTACGTCGTCTTCGACCGGTGCCAGGGTTTCGCACCGATGCCGGGGTCGCTGTGTTCATGCGGTACACGCTCCGGCTTCTAACGATTCAGCAGTTCCAGCGCGCGGCCACACTACTCTGCGCGTGCGAGGTCATCCGCCGTGATGATGAGGACACATGGGGTAAACATCGGTTTTCAATCGGTCTCTGGCTTGGGCGACAGGCGACTCCGAACCGGCACGAGGATTCGCGGCGTGCGCTCACACGCCTACGTGCCGACGAAGCCGATGATCGGTCAAACCCCTGCCAGCTGGAGTCATGCCCTTGGTGCGGTGAGAGTCTGCCCCGGACCGATCCGCATATCTGGATCGATGATGGTGACGCACTCCGCACACGTGTCTACTGTCCCCGCAAGGGCTGCGAGTTCGCCAAGCGCGTCTCGGACGAGGGTCTGCCGGTCGTCGTGGTCGACGAGGAGATTTATCGGGAGTGCCCGAGCATCGTCATTGCCACCGTGGACAAGTTCGCACAGATGCCGTGGAAGGGTGAGGTGCAAGCCCTGTTTGGGAAGGTCGACCGCGAGTGCTCGATCTGTGGGTTCCTCACGCCAGATTCAAAGCACCCCTCCACTCACAGAGGCGGCACTGTTGATCCATGTGAGCGGATCGCTCCGCCGGATCTGATCGTACAAGACGAGCTTCACCTGATCTCCGGCCCGCTTGGCACGATGGTGGGACTCTACGAGACTGCTGTCGACTCGCTATGCCGCAGATCGGAAGGCGGACAGATCATCGCGCCAAAGCTCGTGGCCTCCACTGCCACGATCCGTCGCGCCTTCGAGCAGATCAAGTCACTATTTGACAGGGATCTGCGCGTTTTCCCGCCACTGGGCTTGGAGGCAGAGGACTCCTTCTTCGCGCGCGAGGTGACGCCATCAAAGACGACCCCAGGCAGATTGTATCTCGGGGTTATGGCGCCCGGAAAGAGCATGAAGACTGCTCTCATACGTGTCTCAGCCGCACTTCTCAGTGCGGGCGCAGGGTTGGCCAATGAGGATCCGGCGCTAGCGGACCCCTACCTCACGCAGGTTGCGTACTTCAACAGCCTTCGCGAGCTGGGTGGCGCCATACGTCTCATGGAGGATGACATCCGCGCACGGATGGATCAGCTCGAGACACGCGGATTGCCGAAACGGAACAGACCCATCTACGCCGAGATGACGAGTCGCGTGAGATCCAGCGAGATACCCAAGCTGCTCAGGCAGCTGAAGACGCCTCACAATGCTCCTCGAGATGACAACTCACCCATACGTCTTGACGCTGTCCTGGCCAGCAACATGATCTCGGTGGGCGTCGATGTGAATCGCCTGGGATTGATGACAGTGCTCGGCCAGCCCAAGACCACCGGCGAGTACATCCAGGCGACCAGCCGTGTCGGGCGACAGGAGACCGGCCCAGGACTTGTCGTCACGATTTACAACTGGGTCCGCCCCCGTGATCTGTCTCACCTGGAGCGCTTTGGGCACTATCACGCGACCCTGTACCGGCATGTGGAGGCCGTCAGCGTGACTCCCTTCTCCTCACGAGCTCGCGACCGAGGCCTGGCAGGAATGTTTGTTGCGATGCACAGGCTTCGCGGCTTCTCCTTGGCGCAGGAGAACGCTGCGGCAAGATTTGACTCCGCGTCCGCTGATGCGGACGATGTTCAGCAAGACGTGCTGGACCGAGTAAATCGCATTCTGAGCGAGCCTGATACGGCCGCAGAGGTTCTCGACGAACTCAAGTCTCTGCGCGACGAATGGGGTGATCTCGCGCACCAAGCTCTGATGTACGGATGGCGGCACCCGTTCCCAGACGAGAACCCACCGCCGTTGGGCTCGGACGTACTCATGAAGCCAGCCGAGGGAGGACCTCACGGACATTGGCGAGTTCCTGGCTCGCTCCGCGAGGTGGAGGACCCAAGTCTCATCTACCTGAAGGGGATGCGTGCCTCCGACAAATAGACCACGCACACCGATTTCAGGTGAGCTGAGGCCAAGTCAACTGATTACCACCTTCGGTCCTGGAGCCGTTGTCGATCAACGGACCGCATCCACGATCACCGCAAGTCTTGACCATTGGGAGGTCGGAGACGATCAGCGGATAGACGAGCCACGGCTACGTGCGATGTTGAGGGTACGCAATCTGTACCGTCCCCGCTCGAAGTCCGACAGCGGACTACGCGGCATACCAGCCTTTGTCTTCCCCCGTTATCTGGTTTGTCCCCGCTGTGAGCTACTGGCGAGCTATGAGCACTTCCTGTTTGACGGCAGACGGTTCAGGTGCCGCAACAGAGACGGGCACAAGAACATCAACGTGCCAAAAAAAGGGCCAGTCGCGTACCCAGCTCGTTTCGTCATCGCTTGCCCAGCGGGGCATCTTGATGACTTTCCATGGTCGGATTATGTGCATCGCGGTCCAGGCTCATCCTGTGATCCGTTGCAACTGACGTTCTTCGAGGGCAACGAGTCCGGTGCGGTGAGCCAGCTGTTCGTCAGATGCCGTGCGTGCAAACAATCTCGCTCGATGGCTGACGCCTTTGAGGAGAACTCCTCGCGGGTTCTCGGTTCCTGTCCAGGCGAGCGGCCGTGGATAGGCACCGCCGACGCCGAGCCTGGGTGTTCTGAAGACGTCAGAACCGTTCTACGCGGCGCTTCGAATCTTTATTTCTCGGTGGTGCAGAGCGCGCTTTCAATCCCCGAATGGGACGACCCCGTGCACGCCGCGATCGCCTACTACGACGGACTCGAGAAGGTGCGGACATATGAGGAGCTCGGCCTTGCGATGCAATTCTTCGACCGGCTGGCGCCGTTTGCGCAAGAGAACGTCTGGGACGCGCTACAAGCAAGAAGAGGGGTCGAGTCAGATCCACCGACCCCAACGAGTCTGAGGTTTGAAGAGTTCAAGGCCCTGTGTGCGCCACCCGACCCGGTCGCTCAGGCGGACAGACAGTTTCAGACGGAGCACATGGAGGTGCCACAGGTTTTCGCCGGACAGATCGGTCAACTTGTTGTGGTCCGCCGACTGAGGGAGGTTCGTGCTCTGGCCGGGTTCACGAGGATCGACAGTCCGCCCGACATCCTCATTGAGGGAGACGAGCATCAGCAGGATGTGAAGCAGCAGCCCCTCGCAAGAGACGATCCGGGTTGGCGGCCGGCGGTCGAACTGTTGGGGGAGGGCGTGTTCCTAGCCCTCGACGAGCGACAGGTGCAAGCCTGGGAGCAGCGACCGGCCGTCGCGGCACGGGTCGCCGAGATGGAGCGAGCGCACGCTGAGTGGCGACGAGAGCGAGAGCTTGGGGATGCGCCCTATCCCGGGCCGCGCTTCGTACTTCTCCACTCACTCGCTCATATGCTCATCAACTCGCTGGCACTTGACTGCGGGTACTCGTCCACATCGATACGGGAGAGGATCTACTCCAGCCCCAGTTCAGATCGTCCGATGGCCGGGATCCTGCTGTACACCGCGACCCCGGACTCTGACGGTAGCCTCGGTGGTCTGGCAGACCAAGGCAAGACGGCCAGGTTCGAGAACGTGTTGACCACGGCACTGGGTCGCGCCCGCTACTGCTCGTCGGACCCTCTGTGCGGTCATGCGCCACCGGGCTCGATGGGACACCTCAATGGAGCCGCGTGCCACGCATGTCTGCTTGTTTCCGAGACCTCGTGTGAGCGTAGCAACCGTTACCTCGATCGTGCGCATGTGACGGAAACGGTCTCACACCTCGGTACGGAGTTCTTCAACGGATGAGCGCCGGTGGCGTTGCCCTTGTTGAGGCGGCCGCCGATGCTGCGCAGACTGTAGGTTCCTCCGTGCTAATGGGCCTTGCAGCTGACCTCGAGGCCGGAGCGATAACACTCGACGCGACCGCTCGAGCCCTGCAAGCCAGGCTCGGGATACCGAGTGGCCGGCTGGGCCCGATCCGGCGCCTGCTGGAGACGGCTGACGATACCGACCTGCTAGCAACCGTCATTCGTGTCGCGGTGCTCGCTGCCGAGCGGGCAAGAGCAGGTGTCCCATCGGTTGAGATAGCGGCCACGCGCCTTCAACAGGGTGGACGCATCCGCACCACCGGCGGTGTTGCAAGAGACATCGTCGGGGGAGCAGGTGAGCGTCTGCTGCTGGTGGGTTACAGCGTTACGGCAGACTCTGCGCTGGCTGGTCTTGCGGCCAAGACGTTGTCGGCCATGGGAGATGCGGCAGCGAGAGGCGTGACCGTCACCGCGATCATTCACCGAGAGGAGCAGAATCGCGAGGCAATCATCCGAGCGTGGCCGACAAACGCGCCCGGCCCACGCTTCTACACGTGGCCTGAGCAGCCAAATGAACCCATGGCAAAGATGCATGCGAAGGTTCTCATTGCCGACGCGAAGGACGCACTCATCACTTCGGCAAATCTCACCCGACACGGCTTTGTTGGGAACGTCGAGATGGGAGTGCGGATCATCGGAAGACCGGCCAAGACGGTTGCCGACGTGTTTGAGCGACTGCTCATCGACGGCGGCTTCGTCGAATGGAATCCGTGATCACCCGAGTCCGCGGGTCCAAGCGGCGAAATGTCTCAGCGCAGGCGCAACACCTCGCTGCAGATTGGCTTGTGCCAAAGCATCATCACGGTTCGTTGAGTGACCGATTGAAGAGAGGACGCGCTGCAGAGCTATTACCTCCTGCGCATCGGGTGAGGGTAGGCCGAGAAGCTCACGCCTGTGGTCGGCCCAGGTGATCAGATGGGCCAACACACTATTCGCATCAACATGCTTGCTGTCGGCGACTGTCCATCGGTTCTCCCAAGGGTCTCGGATCAGCAGTGCAAGGGCTAGCGCAGAAACGCGCGGGTCAGCTGGCTGCATCGAAGCGCGCTTATCGATGAGAACAGGCTGAGCGAGTCGATCCTTGTCGCTGGGCACAACGGCCCATCCATCTGAGCCTTGAAAAACTGCGCTGATGCGAAGGGTCCTGAAGTCGGGAGGGCCAAAAGACCTATCCCAGCGGTAACTGACCGCCGGTGGAGTGGCGAGAAAATCATCCGCGACATACCTCAGGCAACGTGTCGTCCAAATGCTAGAGCGCTTCGGTAGCTGCTCGACGGAGCCGGTGCCAGGCGTTATGCGGCGTGGCGCAAACCAGCGGAAGGCGCCCGTAATGCAAACGGAACTGTTGTCTTGGAGCCATATGTTCCGAAGGCGATTCGCGGATCCGGCCTTGGCCCACAGGGTAACGTTGACGAGGCCCGCGAGCTCCTCGGAGAAAGCAATTGTGGACGCTTTCTCGCCGACCAAATCTGACTCTATGTGCTCGCTGAGGGGTGCGAGTGGCGTCAGACGGATTGGACCAATATCGCCTCCACGGACAAAATATCCGTCATGTGGGACGAGGCGACTGATCTGTGTGCTCAACGTCCCAAGTTCGCCGAGAAATCGACCCACAGCACCGCCTACTCGCGGCACCACTATCTTGCCCTCCTCGACTTCGGTGACGATCTTGAGCAGCGTCAATCGCTGCTCTGCGGAGAGGCTCACGGGATGCTGAGGGTCTGGGCCAACTCAACGTCCTGGCAGACTCCGTCACGCATAAGTCGCTCGCGCAACGCCGAGCGAGCATCGTCGTCTCCGTGGACGAGCACGATTCGTTTTGGGCGAACGGCGGCCGCATAGGCCACGAGCCCGTCTTGGTCTGCGTGAGCAGACATGCCGATGGGCTTGACTTTCGTCTCTACCGTTACCTCGAGCGGACTTCCAGCTTGGTCGTGCAGCGTTACAGGGTAGGGGGGTCGGTCCTGTCCGACGAGCTTCTTCAAAACTCCACCGGGGGCGCCCTCGTCCTGATAGCCGAGCAGTGCCATCCGGTGACGTGGATCGGGCAACAGCCGACGGGCCCACTCGATCACGGGACCGCCGGTCAACATGCCGGATGTGGTTACCACGACGGTTGGCGTCATCTCATCGCCGACGGCGCCCTGAATCGCCATGTCGCGGTCGAGTTGCCCGCCGATTTCGAGGAAGTCGCCGGGCTCGAGCTTTGCGTGCTCCACGTAAATCGGATTTATCTTGTTGATCATGCCGTCTGTCAGGATCTTCAAGTTATGCGGTAGACGTCCCTTGTGGCGAGCACTCTTCAGGATGGCGAGCACCTCCTGCGCACGACCCAAGGCAAAACACGGCAGCAGGGCGATCCCGTGGGCAACGGTTTGAGAGACGAAGGTAACGAGCTCATCGTCTGCCACACTCGACGGTGGTCGTGACCGATCGCCGTAAGTCGACTCAAGCACAAGCAGATCGACATCCGAGAGACCATCCGGCACATTGAACGGTCCGACCGTGCGCTGCCCATCGGATCCAAGGTCGCCAGAGATCACAACGCGCCGGCCGCCACCCTCCAAGAGGATGCTCGCGGCGCCAAGGATGTGTCCTGCCGGGAAAAAGGTTGCAGTCAGGCCTGTGTTGGCGATGCCTGTTGCCTCGCCAACAGGAGCTTCTAGCAATCGAGTCTCGGCCTCAAAGACGTCATCAGCTGTGTAAGCCTCAGCGATATTAGGAGCGTTCAGGCCCTTCCTTCGATTCAACTGGTCCTGCGCCAGCGCCCGTACATAGTGTTCACGCGAGTCGCGCAGCATCAGCGGCAGCAATTCGGCGGTTGGCTTGGTGCAGTAGATGGGAAAGTGCTCAAGAGACGCAACCAGTGCCGGTATCCACCCGACGTGATCGGTATGGGCATGTGTAACCAGGAGGGCGTCCAAACGAGTCACGGTGGACAGGTCCGGGATTTGCTTCTCTCGATGGGATGCGCCCACGGCGATGCCGCAATCGATCAACACATCATGGATCCCGATGCTGACCATATAGGCGCTTCGGCCGACCTCGTTGCCACCGCCAAGCGCAACAAACTTCAGGGAACGAGTGCTATCGAGAGCAGGTGGGCGCGGTTGCTTGAACTGAGGATAGGCCTCCCGAAAAGCCGACTCCAACTTGCGACGCAGTCTCTTCTCCTCGACAACCCTCTCACGGGCGCCGCCCTGGACGATCAATTCAAGGGTGCGCAAGCGCGACTCCTCGCGCTGCAACCAATCGTTGATGGCGTTCTGGTCTCGCGGTATGGCACGCATCTGGGCTTCCAGGTCCTGGATGCTGGCCCGTGCAGAGGCGAGTCGTCGCACAAGAGCGCTTCGCTCCTTCTCGGCCTCAGTCAGTTCACCCCGAGTACGCTCGAGATCGATCCGGTACGCCTCACTAGCCTTCGACGCCTGCTTCGTTATACGTTCGCTCTCTTGAAGCTGCGTTTTCACCGTGCGGGTTGATGCCGATAGATTCTCCGACTGGTTCTCCAGTTGCTCGACAGTCTCCTTGAGCGCGTCGCGTTCGGTCTCGAGTGCGTGGATCGTGTCCGTCGCACGCGTAAGATCCTTCGAGCGCGAGCGAACATTGGCGCGGGAGTCCGAAAGCTGTTTCTCCAGATCCTTTACGCGGTCCTGCAGTTCAAGTCGCTTTGCTCTATGACGCTGCTTCTCGTCGGTGTCGCGTACGGCGGTCATGGGCTGTGTCGACATGTCGGTAGCCTTATCGTCGTCCGCTAGGAAGGCGGGCAGCAGACGAAATAGGTTGTTCTTGGCCGGATCCTCCAGACCTTCAGCCCAAAGAAGGGCGGCTAGGTCTTCGACCTGAATATCTGCTTCCTTACCGAGAGCCTGCTCAAGCCACCCTGGACTGAGAATGGCGCCACTGGCGACGGCATCTGCCAACTCGTGATGGTCCTTGCGCAGACTCTCTCGCACGTATTGAATCATCGTGGTGTTGGAGTGAGTCCAGAGTGCCGTGTGAATTTGATGAGCGCTCTTGATGATTATGTCGGTGCTATGAGCCTTGAGAAACCTGCGGAGCGGACCGGGTGTGTCACGACAAGTCCTGGGTTGCCGGCAGGTTCGCCCGTGCTGGTATAGGAACGTTGCGGTACACGCAATTGGGAGGCTCATGAGACGGTCAGGGACTGTGGCGCTCGAGAGCTCCCCCTTGATTGTCCTCGGCTCGCTGAGAAGCTCTAGGAGAGTCTGGTAGGGAAGCGTCCGGTTCCCGTCAGGCACCTGTCTTGGCTCGAGGTCTGCATCGGAATGCTCGCCGTCGACCATGGTGGGTACTAGCCCTGCATTGCGGGAGCAGTTGATGGGTGGGATTCGCAGCTGGCATGAACCGGACACACGGTGCAGAGTGGCTGGCGCGCTGCGCACACAAGAGCGCCAAGGTCGAGCAGCGCATAGTTAAATGAAGCGTCGGGTCCCGCTCGCCCTGCAAGCTCATGAAGATCAAGACGAAGTTGCCATCTCGGTGTCTTCTCCCTGCCTCGGACGCGTCCCACAATCCGCTCCGTGTTGGTATCAACGATGACCGCATGCCGTCGGAACCCGAACGTGATCACGGCATTGGCAACATAGTCGCCGACCCCTGGGAGCTGTCTGAGCGCAAACTCATCAGATGGCACGATGCCTCCGTGCTCATCGACGAGGACTTGGGCTATACGAACAATGTTCTCGGCCCGCCAGCGCAGGCCGAGAGAGTGCATGGTTTCAAGCGTCTCGTCGGGTCGCTCAAGCATCGCCTCCGGTGTTGGTGCAATGTCGGCAAGGGCCTCGTACACCGGCCGTGCCTGATCCGCCCGGGTACGGTGCAGGCAAACCTCGGCCATGAGTACATGCCAGGGATCAACGTTCTCACGCCACGGATAGTCGCGGGCGTTGTCAGCATGCCAGGCCATCAGCCGAGAGCGAAAGGCCTCGCCGTTCAGCGGAGGACGTCCACGACGACGCGGTGAGGTCAGGGCCAGGTGGATCGAGTCCGCTATCGCCTGTGCGAGCAACGGAGGTACCGCATTCCCGATCTGTCGGTAACGGATGCTTGGCTGCCCGGAGAAGCGAAACCAATCGGGGAAGGTCTGGATGCGCGCGGCCTCGCGCACCGAGAGTGTCCGATCCTGGTCGGGATGTATGTACCAGTAGCCGTCCTTCGCGAGATGCGCGGTGATGGACCGACTGAGACCGCTCCACTCCAGTCGCTTGTACTTGTCAGAGAAGATGTCTGCGCG
>Ga0182024_10023247_pt1 | contig 11120 bp, 13 predicted proteins | sample P32metaG_FD_120480 | JGI IMG/M metagenome (GOLD analysis project Ga0182024, IMG submission 120480) | Permafrost microbial communities from Stordalen Mire, Sweden - P3-2 metaG (Illumina Assembly) | ecosystem: Environmental > Terrestrial > Soil > Wetlands > Permafrost | place: Sweden: Stordalen... | reverse complement strand
GCAATCGTGGCCCTCTCCCAGCGGCGGTCGAGGCACCAACAGGATCTCCTATGAGACGTCGTTGTCCCAGCTCCGTGGCGGCCACGAGAACCCCGGGGCCTGGAACCGCTCCTCTATCCCTTCACGCCAGGAAATCCGTGACGTCGTTGTAGTGGTGCACGTAACGGGGCTGGATGACGTCCCAAAGCGCAGCGTGAGCTCGCGGGTCTGGATTGATGAGCGTCGGTGCCCGCACAGCAGCGTTTGTCTGGGCCATGGACTGGAAGAAGTACCGTGCGTGCACGTCGGCTGGCGGAAAGGAGTAGCCCCAGAAGACCACGCGATCGGCGTCGAGCAAGGCGTCACGGGCCATGTCCCAGACATCTCGCAAGCGACCATGAATGAATCCTTGCTTTTCGTAAATCGGCGGCACGACTAGAGGCCAGAGATACCACCGGCTCCGCCCACGGCCGCTCTTGGTCGGCATGATCACGCCCTCTGTCCACGGCGTCGGCGCAGTGTTATTCCAGATCTCCAGCGCGCGACCAGCTCGGATGAAGTCCCTCGACGGGTACACGTTGCTCGTTTTGAACACCCAGTTAAGGGAGCCGTGCATCTTGAACACTCGTACATGACGCTGCTGGCCTCCTGGACAGATCGGGTCGAATACCGGCTGCGAGGGAACGGTGAGGGGCGTTCCCCAAGGCGCTCCTCCGTAAGCATGCGCGAGGCACCACGCGCCAGGGTAACCCCGCGGAAGGCCAACGAGAGCGTTCTCGACGAGCAAGTCATGGTTGAACGTAACAATGGAAAGCCTCGCGGTGCTGTCGAGCGTCGCTCGCAAGACCTTGGTTAGTGTCCCGCGACGGCCCACTCCAGTTTGTTGTCGTCAGAAGTTCCGCCGCATAGAACCGGACGAGGCGGTAGTAATGCGCAACGTCGGTCTCCGAGCTCGAGTTGACCATCTCGAAGTAGAGTCGGCCCAAGTACTGCTCCAGGCTGACACGGCGAGCGGTCGACACCAGATCTGGCTGGCCGAGCGCAGTCGCCCGTGCTGCTATCGCCTCAAATCGGGCGGGATTATGACGCGCTGCCTTCTCGAAAAAATTGGCGTCCAACGGCGGGTGGTCCTTAGGCTGCTTCGGACGAAAACCCTGTGCAACCGAAACACTTGTGCCCGCGCCCAAGACAAGCACCGTGTGTTGATCGAACGGCATACCACGGGCGAGCCTAGCCGCCTCGACAGACGGATGTGCACACTCGTGCACTGGCACTTATGCGTCCGCCGGTTCTCAAGCACTGGCCTCAGCGGCGCGGACGATCGTATTCGTGGTAAGGCTCCGGCAGATCGTACGACTGCTACGGCGACCAACCGCAACCTCGCCCGACGCCGCGGTGCTTGCGGCCCAGGAGCAAGCAGACCCTGGACGGCACGATCTCCGCGCACTTCTGCTCCGTCGCCGCCGCGGTCGTCCAGGTCGCACTTCCGCTTCTCGCCAGCCTCCAGCCGGAGCAGAAGCTCGAGCACGGTCTTGAGCGCCGACATCGAGACCCCGACGTCCGCTGTTCCGATCAGCAGCGCTGGGCCGGGCGGCTGCTCCGTCGGCGACCGAGCGAACGTCTGCCCGGCTGCCCTCACCGGCGCTTCAGGAATCTCAAATAGAACGCAGCGAATACCAGGACGATTCCGACGTTTGCTATCAGCCGTTCCCCGAAGTGGTGCTTGAAGAAGAGGATGTCCACGCCGACCACGACGGCGACCAACGCGAGCACGTAAAGCAATATGACGGCGTGTCTCATAGTTCGTTCTCTATCGACGACGGGAGCGGAGCAACGGCGGCACTGGTTACGCGGAAGGTGCGAGCCTACCCAGCAGGCGATAACGATCAGCAGGTCTGGGCGTCGCTCACGCCTTGGCATTCTTCCGATTCACCAACCCAGAAGGCATGAGCGGACAGTCGCCGACGAGTGCTTCGTCCCTCACGATGTCGCTGACCGGACGATCGAGTTGGCGACGTGCCTGTCGTCCCTGACCAATGCCAGGAAAGGAGAACCCAATGCAGAGACGTCCAGCCGAACCGGCCGACGGGCCCGCGGGGACTGGTGTGCCGGCTGGGGCACCGGCGGCGGCGCGGATCACCCAGCAGGTGATCGCGAGCTTTGCCGGCTGCCCGGATCCCCGCCTGGGCGATGTGATGGAGAGCCTCGTGCGCCACCTGCACGCGTTCATCACCGAGGTCGACCTCACCGAGCACGAGTGGGCGACCGCGATCGCCACACTCACCGCTACCGGCCTTATCACCGATGACAAGCGTCAGGAGTTCATCCTCTGGTCCGACACGCTTGGCGTCTCGAGCCTCGTCGACGTGCTCGCGCATCCGGCGCCGACGGGCGCCACCGAATCGACCGTGCTTGGTCCGTTCTACGTTCCGGATGCGCCGCTGCGAGAATACGGCGCCACGATCGCCGAGCAGGAGGCGGGGACGCCCGCCTGGGTCCACGGCCGAGTCCTCGATCTCGACGGCCGTCCGATCGCCGGCGCCGAAGTCGATGTGTGGCAGAACGGCGACAACCAGCTCTATGCCGTGCAGGACGACAACGCGCCCGACGAGCATCTCCGCGGGCGGTTCCTTACTGACGCCGCGGGACGGTACGCCTTCCTCGCCGTTCGGCCGGTCCCCTACCAGATCCCCGCCGACGGGCCAGTCGGCCGGATGCTCGCGGCGAGCGCTCGTCACAACTGGCGCCCAGCCCACATCCACCTCGTCGTGCGCGCCCCCGGGTTCCAAACCCTTACAACCCACGTCTTCGACGCCGAGAGCGACCACCTCGACGACGACGCAGTGTTCGCCGTCAAGCCTTCGCTCATCGGACACTTCGCGCGCCGTACGGCCGACGACCCCCACCGACCGACGGGCGTTCAATCGGACTGGGTGGACATGGAGCTCGACGTCGTCCTCACCCCCGGCGAGGGTGATACGCCGGCTGATCCAGGCCGGACGCACTGACCGGCGCACCGAGACCAGGACGATCCCATTCGTCCATCCGCGAGCCTTCGGCGCGCGACTGGTTTGGCGACCAGGGACTCGGAAGTGACCATCGACGCGGACGAGTGCTTGCCGCGCAAGCTGACAGCGCGCTGGTACCGAAAGCCGAGGCGCACGAGATGGCGTGGTCGCAGATGGGCTCGGGTGCTCTGTTGCCGGGGGGGTGGCGTCGGTTCGCTGGCCGTGGGTGGCTGGTTGCTGCATCTGGCGGGATGCCAACACGGCAGATCGTGCAACGCTCGAGTGGTCTGTTCTTCCTGACCAGCGCGATCAATGTGCTGACCCTGGGTGCAGCCGGCCTATTGCTGCTGTTCGGGATGGCCGACGGACCCCACGACGTCCTGCGTGCCGGGCTACCCATCATCGCCGCGGCCGGCGCGAGCGCCCTGGTGCTCGGCCTGCCGCGGCTCGCCCGCCGCATGTCCAACGAGCACCCCCGGGCGGGATGGCTCGATGACATCGGCTTCGGCATTCCCGCCGCGCGCCACGCCCTCGCTCGACCCAGCTGGCGCTTGGTCGACGCTCTTGGCTACCTGCTGTTCGACATCGGCGTGTTGTGGATCACGTTCGCGGCCGTCGGCCCTCTGCCCCCGCTGGCGCCGGTGGTGGTCGCCTATCTAGCGGGCTACCTGGCCAACGCGCTCCCCATTCCGGGTCGTATCGGGGTCCTCGACACCGGGCTAGTCGGCGCCCTTGCCCTATACGGACTGCCAGTTACCCACGCGGCGGCCGCGGTGCTCGCCTACCACGCGATCGCGTTCTGGGGCCCGACCCTCGGCGGGACGCTCGGCTATCTCCAGCTGCGCCGGCACCTACGAGGTACGATCCCTGATAGTGGGCAATCGGGTGGACCAGGGGACGCTGGTCGGTAGAAGCGAGGAGCTCGACTTCGGTGCGCGGGCGCTAGCCGAAGCGGGCGGCGTCGTCTTGATGGGTTCCGCTGGGGTCGGGAAGACTAGGCTGGCACGCGAGCTTGTCCGGCTGATGCCGGATCAGGGCGACGGCACTCACATCTGGGCGTCGGGTACACGCTCAACCGGTGACGTGCCGTTTGGAGCATTTGCGCACCTGTTACCCGCGCTCGACGAGCCCGGATTGGATCGGCTTGGAGTAATGATGCTCGCCCGGCGATCTGTGCTTCGGCAGAGCGCCGAAGGCTCGCGGCTGCTCGTCGTCGACGACGCTCAACTGCTCGATGACGCCTCGGCATCGCTCGTGCACCAGCTGGCGATCGCGCGAGCGCTGAGAGTGGTGGTGACAGTGCGTTCCGGCGAGCCGGCGCCGGACGCTGTGGTGGCTCTGTGGAAGGACGGGTGGCTCGGGTGCTTGGAATTGCAGCCGCTGGATCGAGTCGCACTCGAGGAGCTCGTCACGAGCCTTGTGGGCGGTCCCGTAGATCGCCTCGCTGTCGCCCGAGTATGGGATCAGACTCGCGGCAACGCACTGTTTTGCAATGAGCTTGTCCGGGCCGCGGTGGCGGCGGACGTGCTTGCGCGCGAAGGCGATGTGTGGCGCTGGCGAGGAAATCTGCCTGGGACGGGGCGAATATGGGATCTGATCGACGCGCGCCTCTCCGAGCTCGACGCGAACGAGACTGAAGCGCTCGAGGTCGTTGCGGTTGCCGACGGCGCCGACATCGCACTGGTCGATGGTCTGGTGCAAGCACCGGCTCGAGTCGCGCTGGCGCGACGAGGCCTCCTCGATGAGCAGCGGGTAGGCAAGCGCGCGGTCCTCGCGCTGGGGCACCCGCTGTTTGGGGAAGCAGTGCGAGCTCGGATGCCACCGGCACGGTTGAAGCACGTGTGTGGGCAGCTCGCGGATGCCGCGGACGAACACGGGCTTGCTCGCGGACCGGAGCTGCTCCGCGTTGCCCGGTGGCGCCTGGAGCACGGCAGCGGCGGTGACGCGGAGCTGTTCGTCGCTGCTGCCAGGCGGGCCCAGGCGGGATTCGATCATCACTTGGCCGAGCGCTTCGCGCGGGCAGCGATCGCATTAGACGGCGGGTTCGCAGCTGAGCTCGCGCTGGCAATTGCGCTCGGAGCCCGCGGAGACGTGGCCGCCGCCGAGGGCATCTTCGAACGGCTCCAGCGTGAGGCCACCAAGGATTCCGATCGCGCCAAAGTCGCGGCGCAGTGGAGCGAGATGGTATTCCTGGGCGGCGGACGATCCGCGGACGCCGCGACGCTGGTTGCCAGCGTCGCGCGCGACTTGGGAGCTGGGCGTGTCCGCGACGAGTTGCGGCTGCTGGCCGCGAGTTGGGCTTGGCTGAGCGGGGACTCGCGGGAACTCGACCGCGCCGACGAGTGGATCGAGATCGCGGACCGGAACGAGCGGATGGCGATGCTCGTCGCGTACGCCGTGGCGCCGATGCTGGCAGTGGCCGGGCGGATCGCGGATGCCCTTGGGTGGCTCGATCGATCCGCCGGGGCGGCATCACGCTGGCGCGAGGCGCTGCCGACCGTCGAGCTGACGCTGCGGGGAACTCGGGCGTACATACTCTGGTCGGCTGGGCGGTTGACCGAGCATCTGGCGTATTGCGAGCGCGAGTGGACGGCGGCGGTCGAGGCGGGCGAACTCGATCCGGCCGCGATGTTCGGCCTTTCTCGCGGGGGGGGCCTGACCGACATGGGGCGGATCGACACGGCGATCGGGGCGCTGGGCGAAGCGCTCGCCCTGTTCGAGGAACTCGGCTCGTCCCTGTATGTGTGCTGGTCCCTCGCCTTTCTGGCGCGCGCGCTCGCACTCCGGGGAGACGCAGCAGGCGCTCGTGAGGCGCTCGAGCGCGCGCAGCGGGCCCGCCCGGCCCAGATTCGGCTGATGGACCCGGATCTGGGAGAGGCGGAGGTTTGGGTCGCCGTCGCCGAAGGCGATCTCTCCCAGGGGCGCACCGTCTCGTTGGACCTGGCCGCCCGGAACGAAGCCGCCGGAGCCCGGGTGGCCGTGGCTCGAGCGCTGCACGACGTCGCTCGGCTCGGCGAACCCAAGGCAGTGGTGGAACGCCTGTCGGAGCTCGTCGGCATCACTGACGCACCTGTGATCGCCGTTTTCGCGGCCCACGCGGCCGCGCTCGCCGACAACGATGCCCCCGGGCTCGCCGATTCCGGGGAGCGCTTCGAGGCCCTCGGCTGCACTCTCTGGGCTGCTGAGGCTTGGGCGAGCGCCGCGGCGGCGTTCGAATCTGGTGGGCGGGAGGCGAGTGGCCGAAGTGCACGTGCGCGTGTCGGCGCGTTACTTGCTCGCTGCGAAGGTGCCCGGACGCCGGCGCTCAGCGGCTCTATTGTTGGGGCGGCGCTAACCCCGCGAGAGCGCGATGTCGCGCTGCTGGCAGCCCGCGGGCTCCAGAACCGCGAGATCGCGCAACGCCTTGTGGTGTCTGTGCGCACGATCGAATCGCACCTGGCACAGACCTATCGAAAGCTCGGCATCAACGACCGCGCCCAGCTCGCCGAGATGCTCAGCGCCACCCCCTCAGCGAGAGACCGCCTAGGTAACTCTCTCGCCGAGAGCCAGTAGTCCTCCACCGATGACGCGCGACCGGTCCGACCCTAAGGTGCCCGAGTGTGGATCGCGCCGCCGCGCTCGAGCTGCTCCCCGAGGTCTATGCCCGCGCGTTGCGCCTGCGGGAGCAGGGCTGTGGCAGCGCTGAGATCGCGAGACAGCTTTGCATCGCGCCCGAAGCCGTGGCGAGCACGCTCGAGCTCGCCGAGGCCAAAGTCGGACGCCTCATGCAGCGCGACTTCCGATGACACGGGCCGCGGGTCGCCGCGGCCAGAGACCTCAGTAGTGCCGCCAACGAAAGTCCCGTAGCGCTCTACGGATGACGTCCAATGCGCCTGAACCTAGGGTTCGGCGCCATGCAGGAGAGGGACTTCAGGAAGGCGAGGCCTACGACGATCTGGCTGCTGATCTCGGTGGCGTGGGTCGCCGGCTGTGGAGGAGCTGCGGGCAAGTCCTCGAGTTCAAGCTCAGGCGCTTCCGCAGGCTCGACGGGAACCGCTGCGCAGGCCTCCGCGACTCAGGCCGCGACCACCTCGGCACCGTCCCCCTCCGTAACGGGGACCGGGACGGCGCCAGTTTCGGCCGGCGGCGTTGCGTCACCGGGTGCGAAGTTCGCGGTCGGCCAGACCGCCACCGTTGCTTACAAGGCGGCCAGTGACTTCTCGGACAAACCTGCCACGCAGCGGGTGCAGGTCACCGTCGATTCGATCGTCAGGGGCTCCCTTGCCGATTTCAGCGGAATCAAGCTGGACGCGACTCAGAGAGCCGGGACTCCGTTCTACGTAAAGGCTCGGATCAAGAACGTGGGTCCTGGTGACCTCGCAGCGGGTGACAACAACCCGAGTGTCGAAATCGAGGGGGTGGACCACACCGGCCAGACGGAGCAGGGCGTGTCCTTTATTGGTGACTTCCCTCGTTGCAACGAGGGCTCGCCGCCGACCCCGATGACCCGCGGCAAGAGCTTTGACACCTGCATCACCTTCCTCGTGCCAGGCGGGATAACCGCTGCCGCTTACACCGGGACATCTGACTACACGAACTCACCGGTGACCTGGCGATGAGATGCCCGACCCTCCGGGCGAGCTGGGGAGCGGGCCGTTCACGCACTCCGCGGCCGACCCACATTGACAAGAGACCCTCGCTGAGGGTCCGAAAGTACAGGAGAAGAAATGAGGAACTTCCATCTACGCCGTCCCTCGGGGGCGATGCTGGTAGCAGTTGTCGCGCTGTTCGTCGCCCTTGCGGGCGGCGCGTACGCCGCGAGTTCGATCAACGGCAAGACCATTCGGAACGGCACGATCGCCGGCTCGAAGCTGAAGAAGAACACGCTTACTGGAACCCAGATCAACGAGTCAAAACTGGGCAAGGTCCCGAAGGCGACGCACGCTGATTCTGCCACCAAGGCGACCAACGCGACCAACGCCACCAACGCGACCAACGCCACCAACGCCACCAACGCCACCAACGCCACGAACGCCACGAACGCCACCAACGCGACGAACGCCGACGCAGTCGGTGGCGCTACGCTCGACACACTGACCCTCGGCCGTTCCACGGTGAGCGGCTGTGATCCGAACACCACCGCCTTCGCGGATTGCGGGACCGTGTCTCTGGCGCTACCGCGCGCAGGGCGGGTGCTGGTACTGGCCAGCCTGGGGTACGACGGATCCAACAGCAACAGCTACAGCGGGAACTGCCGGCTCGCGGTCGACGGCACCGTAGTCGGTCCCACGATCGATTACGGCCAGGCCGTCTACGTTCCGGCGACTATTGGGGGGCCTGGCTACAACGCCAACGGCCAGGAGGGCGGCGCTCTCAATGCTGTGACCGGCGTCCTGCCGGCGGGGACGCACACCGCCTCGCTGCAGTGCAACCAGGCGGGTGGCAGCATCGAGTTCGAGGAGACCGAGGTCTCCGCGCTAATGATCGGCGCCGGGTAGCACGCGCGCGATCTGGCAGCGAGCGGGCCGGCCCGGGCGCCGGCCCGCGGCACGCATGGGCGCCGGTGAGCGAGGACCGTGACGGATTCCACCATGCGCGCGACCAGCACATCCATCGCTGCACTGACGTCCACTGCCGTTCATGAAGCCGGACACATCGTTGTGGCCTACGCGCTGGGTCGGCGCGTAACTTTCATCCGAATCGGTAGACAGATGGTTCCCGCAGACCACCCACACGCGGAACTGCTCCAGGGATCCGTCACTGGAGGCGAGAGCCGGTTTGGGCCGGCACTCGCGACCGAGATCAACTACCGCGTCAACACGGGAACCCCGCTCGCCGCCGACCACCTCGAGTGGCTACGCGCCGAGCTAGTGACCTGCTTCGCGGGGGCACTCGCAGAGACGAGACTTCTCGGCGAGATGGATCCAGAGGGCGCGGTGGCCGATCTCAAGCAGGCATCGATCATCGTTGGACTCTTGGGTATCACGGCTGATGCTGACGGTGGCGCGGCCCGTCTCGAGCGCGCGGAAGGAGTCGCACAGAGGGTCATCGCCGAGCTGTCAGCATGTGTCGAGCAGGTGGCCGCTGCGCTCTCCCAAGGGCCATGTGAGTTCGACGAATCGTCGGCCCACTCTCTCCTCGAGCAGTCAGGGGTCAAGCCAGGCACTCATCGTAGATTGCTTGACGAGCTCGCCGCTGAACGCTCCGACGACGCGTGATTCTCTAGCAGCCCACCCCGGCGCCGTCCGCTACATCGACGCCCTCACCACCGTCCGTTTGCCCGTTTAACGGCAGCTCCAGAGTGGTAGGACGGTTTGCTTTCTCGGTCTCCGCCGAGCACTGCTCGCCGCGCGAGCGGAAGTGCCTCATGCCTGTTGCGCCGTTAAAGCCGGGACCAGCCGATTCGTGGCCCGGCCGCCCGCGTCTCGCAGAGAAGGGCCCGCAGCTCACGGCCACAACGGTTGCGGTTGATAGGCAGCCGAGCGTTTCTTACGGCGCGTTGCTGGCCCTGGTTTCGGGCGACAAGCGCGTCTCCGACCAGGCCGTAGGGACGCTCGCATTCGCCACCCCGCCGGCGCCGGAGCGGACGGGTCCTATGACATCGCGCCCGCCCCGGTTCGGCGCCGCCGCCGGTAGCCGGCCTCCGCCTTCCCCGATGAGGATCCATTGGCGGCAAGGCGAAGTCAGCGCAGGCTCTCGCGACCCCGTTTCCACGGCAGGCCCCGATCAGCCGCTCGATGGCGCTCCCGGGCGCAGCCCCGCCGCGACGCGAAGGACATGGATCAAGCGGTCGACCGATACCACCAGCACGTCGTGCTCGACGCGCTCGATGCCCCGGGCACGCACGAGGCACATGACGCCCAGTGCGCCGTTGCGTGCCCACCTTCGCCCGCGCCGCGACAGCCACGCCGCCTGCTCGCGCACCCGAGCAAGATGGCGACCGTCATAGGTTCTGGTCTTCGTCTCGATCGCAACCGCAACCCCGGTCGGGGAGATCGCCACCGAGTCAATGTCTCCCCCACCCTGCCACCTCAGCGAATGCCGCAGCCGCCAGCCCTCCGCCTCCAGCGGCGTAAGCGCACGCTGCACATCGTCCTCCGAGCGAGCACCGACGCGGCTACGACCGGCGAGTGCGAGCCAGTGGCGAGCGAAGAGGCCGAGCCCGATCGCGGTGAGGAGCAGCGGGCCGGCGAGCGGCGCCGCTCCCGCACCCCCTGCAACCAGCGCGAGCCCCGACACGGCGACGCTGCCAGCCGCCGCCCGGCCGGCACGCCAAAGCCGCCGGTACTGCTGTCGACGCGCGTAATTCAACCTGCGACCTCGCTCCCTCCCGGGTCTTCTGGCCGCTCGGCTGCCTGAGCGATCAGCCCGCGCTCGGACTCTGCGACCGCCGCCGTCAGCCACCCAGGCTGCTTACCCGGCGCCAGTAACGTCGCCTGGCGGATCGCCTCGCGCGCGGTCGAGGCTTCCTTCCAGTCGCGCTGCCCGGCGCGCCGCGCGAGCCATTCCCACTCCCATCGACTCCCGGCCCGCTGCGAGCGCCACCGCTGCCGAACCAGATCGACCGGCCCTCTCGGTGTTTGGACCGTCATGGGCTCCGAGCGGTTCGCGACGGCCCGACCCGCCATTAGCGGACGCTCCTGCCAACACATGCTCGGCAGGCAAGCCTCGTCAGCACGGGGTCCCCGGCGGCGAGCACTGCCATTTCTTGATCCTGTCACCGGCCCCAGACGGCCGGCGACGCACTCGGCCGGCGAGTTGGAGGCAGTCAGAGCGGCGCCGGCCACGCCTCTGGAGCCGTCACCAGCATCGGCCGGATCAGCGGCTCGCGCGCGCCGGCGACCACCACTTCGGCGGCCTCAACACCGAGCGCTCGGACCCCAGCCAGCCCCCTCCAGAGGAGGCGGCGCCAGGCACTAGCACCTGCGTCCTTCCTGACAGCCTGCCCCCAATCCTGCCCCCAAAGGCCCATTTTGCTCCCTAAAAACTGCTCATTTGGAGGGAGAAAGCTAGTACCGCTACCGGGATTCGAACCCGATAGCCCATCGTTGCGATCAATGGGTATCGAGTGTTTACAGGCGTTCCAGGGGGTCTCGGAGGGGTTCGTTTGCAAAAATTGGTCCGCGATTGGTCCGCGGAGCGAAGGCGTCGTCG
>Ga0182024_10023246_pt1 | contig 11120 bp, 8 predicted proteins | sample P32metaG_FD_120480 | JGI IMG/M metagenome (GOLD analysis project Ga0182024, IMG submission 120480) | Permafrost microbial communities from Stordalen Mire, Sweden - P3-2 metaG (Illumina Assembly) | ecosystem: Environmental > Terrestrial > Soil > Wetlands > Permafrost | place: Sweden: Stordalen... | reverse complement strand
GTGCACGACGACAACAGCGTCACCGTGATCGACAACGGCCGCGGCATTCCGGTGGACATGCACGCGACGGAGAAAAAGCCCGCCGCGGAAGTCGTCATGACGGTGCTGCACGCCGGGGGGAAATTCGATAGCGATACTTACAAAGTTTCTGGCGGCTTGCATGGCGTCGGCGTTTCGGTGGTCAACGCACTTTCCGACTGGCTGGAGCTCGAGATCTGGCGCGACGGCGAGGTCTGGGAGCAGTCCTACGCGTGCGGTATTCCCAAGTCAAAGCTCACGGTCACGGGCAAAACCCGCAAGACTGGCACCAAGATCACCTTCCATCCGGACGGCAGCATTTTCCAGACGACGGTCTTCAGCTACGACCTTTTGGCGCAGCGTCTGCGCGAATTGGCTTTCCTGAACAAGGGATTGAAGATCACCCTGCAGGACGAGCGCAACGATAAATCCACGGAGTTCCGCTTCACCGGAGGCATCGTCGAGTTCGTCAAGCATTTGAATCGCGGCAAGCAGGTGCTTCACGATTCGCCCATCGCCATCGAAGGCAAACGCGAAAACTTGGAGCTGGAAATTGCGCTGCAGTACAACGACAGTTACACGGAAAATATATTTGCCTTTGCCAATACCATCAACACGGTGGATGGTGGCACGCATCTTTCCGGCTTCCGTTCCGCGCTCACCCGCTCCATCAATAATTTTGCGAGCGCTGCGGGGATGCTCAAGGAACAAAAAGACGAGGTCACCATAACCGGCGATGACGTCCGCGAGGGCCTGGTCGCAGTTGTATCGGTAAAGCTGCCGCAGCCGCAATTCGAGGGTCAAACCAAGGGCAAGCTCAATAGCGACATCAAAGGCGCCGTCGAACAACTCGTCAACGAGAAGCTCGGCGAATATTTCGACAAGCATACGACCGTGGCGCGGAAGATTGTCGGCAAGTGCATTGACGCCGCACGAGCCCGCGAAGCCGCGCGCAAGGCCCGCGAGCTGACCCGCCGCAAGTCGGCGATGGATTCCGGCGGCCTGCCGGGGAAGCTGGCCGACTGCCAGGAGCGCGATCCGGCCCGCTGCGAGGTCTTCATTGTCGAGGGCGAATCGGCCGGCGGGTCGGCCAAGCAGGGCCGCGATCGCCGCTATCAGGCCATCCTGCCGCTGAAGGGCAAGATCCTGAACGTTGAGAAAGCCCGCTACGACAAGATGCTGGGCCACGAGGAAATTCGCTGCATCATCACGGCGCTGGGCACGGGAATCGGCAAGGACGATTTCGACGCCAGCAAGTTGCGATATCACAAGGTCATCCTGATGACCGACGCCGACGTGGACGGCAGCCACATTCGCACGCTGCTGCTCACGTTTTTCTTCCGCCACATGAAGGAACTCGTCGAGCGCGGGCACATCTACATCGCGCAGCCGCCGCTCTATCGCGTGAAGCGCGGCAAGACCGATCGTTACATCCGCGATGAAAGCGAATTCTCCAAGGAGTTGATGAAGCGCGCCACGGAAGACCATGTGGTGAAAGGCAGCGAAGGTGTATCGCTCGAGGGCGCCAAGCTGACGAAGTTCCTGCTCGAAGTGCAGGAGTACGATCAGCTCGCCGTGAAGCTCGTCCGCCGATTGCGGGACCGCGCGCTGGTGGACCTGCTGGCGTCCGGTGACCTGGAAAAGAAAGCCGATTTCGAAGACAAGAAGGCCCTGGAACGCATGCTCAAGGCCATCGAAAAAGCCAAGCTCAAGGTTGAGGGCAAGCTCGGATACGACGAAGAGCACAGCCTGCACGAGTTGGTGCTAAGCAATGGGGCGGGTGCAGTGCGCCGCATCAATTGGGCGCTGGCCTCGACGCTGGACTATAAGCGCCTGCGCGCCTTGGCCCATACCATCGCCGAATCCGACAAGCCGCCCTTCACGGTCGCGCGCAACGGCGACAAAGTAAACAAAGCCAATGCCGTGGATGTCCTGGCGTTCGTGCTGGAGGATGCCAAGAAGGAATTTACCATCACGCGATTCAAGGGCCTCGGCGAAATGAATCCCGAGCAGCTTTGGCAAACCACCATGAACGCCGACACGCGGACTCTGCTGCAAGTGAAGCTGGAGGACGTGGTCGAGGCCGAGAAGATTTTCGCGACACTAATGGGAGAGAACGTCGAGGAGCGCCGCAAATTCATCGAGGAAAATGCCCTCGATGTGCAGAACCTCGATATTTAGTGGGGCTCGTAGGGGCGGGGCGTCTGCAAATCCAAATGATCTGCCAGCTGAGTTGGAAGACGTTGCCGGGGCTGCGCGGGCTTTCGTGTTCCGAGTTTCGCGCCTCCGAGACTACGGCGCCAGACAACGAACGCGGGGTGGCTGTCGAGTTCGCCGGCACGGCCGAGCGTGACGCCCTCCTCGCCGAGTTGGAGGCGAATTTCGCTGCGCAAAGGTTCTCAAACAATGCCGCCGCATTTGAAGCCGTAAAGACCTACGTGCTCGGGCGCGTGGCTCAGAAGCTCTGATTTCGCTCGTTAATTTCGGATGTAATGTGACGTAGTTTCGAACCAGGAGCCAGCCAAGCAATGGCCGACGAACAAAATCCAAGCATCATATTGCCAATCGATATCGAAGCCGAGATGAAGAAGTCGTACCTCGATTACGCCATGAGCGTGATCGTGGCCCGCGCCATCCCGGACGTGCGCGACGGCTTGAAGCCGGTGCAGCGGCGCATTCTCGTGGCCATGAACGACCTCGGCCTGATGTCCAATCGCGGCTACCGCAAGTGCGCCAAAATCTGCGGTGACACGTCTGGAAACTACCATCCGCACGGCGAGGCGGTGATCTATCCGACCATGGTTCGTCTGGCGCAGCCGTTCAACATGCGCTACCCGCTGGTGGACGGCCAGGGCAACTTTGGCTCGGTTGACGGCGATCCACCGGCGGCCATGCGTTACACCGAAGCCCGGCTGGCCCGCATCAGCGAAGAGTTGCTGGCGGACCTCGAAAAAGAAACCGTCGATTTCATCCCCAATTTCGATCAGACCCGCGACGAGCCGGTCGTGTTGCCGTCGCGCGTGCCCAACCTGCTGGTCAATGGCGCCTCCGGCATCGCGGTCGGCATGGCCACGAACATTCCGCCGCACAATTTGGGCGAAATCATCGACGGCCTGGCGCTGCTCCTGGAAAAGCCCGATACCCCGCTCAAGGACTTGATGAAAGTTATACCGGGCCCCGATTTCCCAACCGCCGGATACATTTCGGGTCGCGAAGGCATCTTGCAGGCCTACAAGACAGGGCGCGGCAGCTTCATCATGCGCGCGAAAGCCTCGATCGAACAGGTCGGCAAGGACCGCGAGAACATCGTCATCACGGAAATCCCCTATCAGGTGAACAAGGCCAGGCTCGTTGAACGCATCGCCGAACTGGTGCAGACGAAGAAAATCGAGGGCATCTCGGACGTTCGCGACGAGTCCGACCGCGAGGGCATGCGCGTCGTCGTCGAGGTCAAGCGCGGTGAAGAGTCGCAACTGATCCTGAACCATCTCTTCAAGCTTACCCAGATGCAGGAATCCTTCGGCATGATCCTGCTGGCCATCACCGGCGGCCAGCCGCGGGAGATGGGGCTGATCGAACTGCTGCGGCTGTTCCTCGATCACCGCCGCGACGTGGTGCTGCGCCGCACTCGCTTCGATCTGCGCAAGGCTGAGGAACGCGAACACATTCTGCTCGGCTACCACATAGCGCTCGACCACATGGATGATGTGATCAGGATCATTCGAGGTTCATCCAGCCGCGCCGTTGCCCGCGAAAGTTTGCACGAATATTTTGAAAATAGGAGCGTCAATCTCCTGGCGCTGCGCATCGGCGACAAGGCGGAAACTCTCAAAGGCGTCAAGCTCGATCGAAAAAGGTACGGGCTGGCCGAGGATGTAATCGGCCTCAGTTACATCCAGATCGACGCCCTGCTCGAACTGCAATTGCACCGGCTGACGCGGCTCTCCGTGGACGAAATCCTCAAGGAGTTGGCGCAAATCCGGGAGAAAATCGCCGAGCTTAAGGAGATTCTGGCGAGCGAGAAGAAATTGAAGCAGGTGATCATCGGCGAGTTGCGCGAGATTCAGAAGGAATTTGGAGACCCGCGGCGCACCCAGATCGTGGATGCGGTCGAGGAGATCAAAGTCGAGGACCTCATCGCCGACGTGGACATGGCCATCACCATCAGCCATGCCGGGTACATCAAGCGCACGCCCGTGGACGTCTATCGCCACCAGTCGCGCGGCGGCAAAGGCCGCATTGGGGCGAAAACGCGCGAAGAGGACTTCGTCGAATATCTCTTCATCGCTTCCGCGCACAGCTACATCTTGCTGTTCAGCTCGAAAGGGCGCGTGTACTGGCTTAAGGTGTACGAGATTCCGGAGGCGGCGGCCGCCACGCGCGGCAAAGCCATCGGCAGCCTGGTGAAATTCCAGGAGGATGAACATCTGACGGCGCTGGTGCCCGCGCACGACCTCGAAGAGGCCGGCCGCTTCGTTTTCTTCGCCACGCGCAATGGCACCGTGAAGAAGACCGCGCTGGCCGAGTTCGACAATCCTCGTCCCTCAGGCATTATCGCCATCAACCTGGACGCGGACGATGAGCTGATTGGCGTTAAATTGACGGACGGCAAGCAGATGATCTTCCTCGCCAGCCACGACGGCCAGGCCATCCTCTTCCGCGAGGCAGAAGTGCGCGCCATGGGCCGCCAGGCGGGAGGCGTGAACGGAATGGACCTAGCCAAGGGCGATTACGTGGTCAGCATGGACGCGGTCCAACCCGACTTCGAGATTCTGAAAAAAGAGGCCAAGAAGGAAACCGAAAACCTGGAGGAGCTCGAAAACGAAGTGATCAAGGATTCGTTGACCTCGCTGATGCTCACCGTTTCGGAAAAGGGCTTCGGCAAACGAACGCCGCTCGCCGAATACCGCATCACCTCGCGCGGCGGCAAGGGCGTCATTAACCTAAAGTCCACCGACCGCAACGGCGCGGTGGTCGCCGCGTTGCAAGTTGGCGAGGAGTCCGACGTTATGATCATCACCGAATTTGGGAAGATCATTCGCGTGCACGCGAATGAGATTCGCGAGGCCGGCCGGTCCACGCAGGGCGTACGGTTGCTGCGGCTCGACGAAGGAGACAAGATCGCGGCCGCCGCCGGCATCCTCGAAGAGGAACCAAATGGAGAGAAGGAGCCGCCGAAACAGTCATGAGTCCAACGAAGAAAAAGCCGCCGTCTAAGGCGAAGCACCCGGCGAAGTCAGTCAAGTCGCCGGCCAAGCCGACCGAGCCAAAAAGCAGGCAGAGCGAGACAGCGCCCAAGCCCGCCGCGCAGGTCCAAATCAACGTGCTGGTATGGCTGCGTGCGAAGAAAGGGAAAGAGGTTCCGCTGGAGCGTCAGTTGAGGACTTTAGTGACCGCCTCGCGCGCCGAGCCAGGGTGCCAGGTCTTCGCCCTGCATCATTCCGCGGACCAGCCGGGCGATTTTTTCTTGCATGAGATATGGTCCAGCGAGGCAGCCCTGGCGAATCACCGGCAGACGCCGCATTTTAAGCGCTGGGCCGGACTGCAGGGCGCCATTTTAGAATCGCGCCGAAGATTCCTAGCGGAATAGAATGGCCCGCTCGTGCGGACTTTCTGAGCGGCTCGGTTCAGTTCCCTGGCGCCTCGACATAGTAGCCCGGTCGCGAGCGCACCTTCAGTCCTCGAGGTTTAACTTCCACTTTGATTTCATGATAGCCGGTCGTGCCAACTCCGGTCGGCCGGTAGGTGAGCGTGTACTGCGCGTGGAGTTCGCCGCCGATGGCATCGATCGCCGGTTCGATCGATTGATCGCGGACTGTTGATTGGTAGAGTCCGCCAGTGGCTATGTCTGCGACTTCGAGCGGATGTTCGCGAATGGGCGCAGTCGCATGCTGTACCGCCCAAACAGCGAGCGCCAGCAGATCAACGTTGCCGGAACGCAGGGCGTCGGTATCAGGGGTTTGAATCGTGCCAGGCGCCGGAGGCAAGCCGAAGGTCCCGGGCGGCGTTGCCGCCGGAGCGCCGGCTTGTTTCTCGGGACCGCGAACCTGGGCGGAAGTCGAGGAAAGCCCGACCGAATAAACGATGATATTGGATTGCTGTGCATCGCGCAGCACTTGACCGAGTTTGCTCTCGCTTCCGGAATCCACGGCCTCGGCCAGAGTGACGATCACGCGACGGCGCTCAACGGGGCGATCGCGCAGGGCGGCGACAGCTTCCGCCAAAGCGTCGTAGAGTTTCGCGCCCGTGGTGCCTTGTTGCAGGTTCTTGATGGCGCCCTCGATGGCATCGTCGTCGCTGGTGAAGTCGAGCAGCTTGTCTACCTCGTCGTTGTAGCCGATGACCGTGGCGTCTCCCCCTTCGCCCAGCACGGTTTGCGTGAACAGTATGCCGGTGCGCCGGATCGCGGGCAGCAGCGCTTGGATACGGGAACTGGTTTCCACGACGATGGCCATGGAAATCGGCGCTCCTCCCATCTCGAAGTCTTCAACCCTCTGCTCGACGCCGTCGTCGAAAATGCGGAAGTCCTTTTTATCGAGGTCGAGAACCAACGCGCCTTTGCCGTTGTGAACCACGGCTGGCATGCTCACCAAATCCACTTTTACACGAATGGAGTCTTGCGGCGATAGCGGGACGGATTGGTCCGGCTTCGAGCTAATTGGTCCAGCCGGGGATTGCGCCGCGGCCGTGTAGGCAACTGCCGCGATCGCCATAACTTGTATGGCCGTGCGTAGGGCGCTCATCCATTGCGAATTCGTATTCATCGGCGCTCCAATCAGCGTGGCTGCGGGCTGCGTTCCATAGAACCAGGCGCCCTGCTCAGTGTACTAGAGTTGGCCACCGCTGGCTGGTAGCTCGTTGGTTTGGGCTTGCGTGGCGGCCTAGGTAGAATGATGCGTCGTTCATCGTCCATCACGGAGGAAAAATGGGTCGTCACCAAACCCCGCAGCAACCGGCTTATCGCGATGCCTTGTTCATGGAAAGCATGGCCGCGCGGCCGGTGCGAATTCTCACGGAATATCTCGATCCCCTGGCTCGGATGCGGAGAGAGGGTGTCGGCGACACCATCGTGATGTTTGGCTCTGCTCGAATCCTGCCGCGTGACCGCGCTCTGGCGAATCTGCAGCGCCTGCAGCGGTCCGGCAAGCTCGGAAAAAGCCGCCACACGGAGGCGCTCCGCAACGCACGCGCCGTCCTGAAAATGTCCCGCTACTATGAAGAGGCGCGGGAGCTCGCTCGGCGGCTCACCACCTGGTCCTTGACGCTCGGGGAAAAGCCCCGCCGGTTCGTGGTTTGCTCGGGCGGCGGCCCTGGAATCATGGAAGCAGCCAATCGCGGTGCCGCCGAAGCCGGAGGAAAATCCATCGGTTTGAGCATCGAGCTGCCGCATGAGCAATGGCCCAACCGCTACATCAGCCCCGAACTCAATTTCCAGTTTCATTATTTCTTCATGCGCAAGCTCTGGTTCGCTCAGCTCGCCAAGGCCCTCATTGTTTTCCCCGGAGGATTTGGCACCATGGACGAATTGTGGGAAATGCTCACGCTCCTGCAGACCGGGAAGCTTCAGAGGCGCAACCTGATCCTCATTTATGGCCGTCAATATTGGGACCGGGTATTGAACTGGCAGGAAATGGTTCGCACAGGCACGATCAACCGGCGTGAATATGGCCTCCTGCAATTTGCAGATACGGTCGATGACGCCTTTAACCGCATTCGCAGTGGCCTTGAGGAATATCACATGGCACCTGACGCGCTTTTCGGGGAATAAACCCCCTCATCACGCAGACGGCAAGTCGCCAAAATTGGAAGATGAGACCGGTCTCTCATCCCAACCGGTCTCCTTTTAGTTCATCGATGCGACGTCGGTCACGGATGTGACGTCAGTCGCGAAGACAGCTTCAAAGCGCCGTTTTTCGCCCTGGTCATGCAACAATACGACCGGCGCGATATGCAGTGCTCTCCTGCAATTGCGGCAGTTCGCCATTTCACCTTGCAGATCCTGCAGGAATCCGTCGGTGAAATGATAGAGTGCCCGCTCGTGGTGAGCTGATTTGGCTCCGCGATGACCGCAGTTTGGGCAGACGAACTCTACCCTGTCTTCTTGGGGATCGCGATCCAGGGCCGCCCATCCCGTATAGCGAATTCCAACTGTTTCTTCCGAATGTCGACTCATCGCCCTACCCTCAATTCAAAAACTGAACACACAGGTATAGATGCCCCGCTTCCGAGAAATGATACAGAGCCGGATGTTGTCGGCCGGTCGCCCGGTTGCGCTTGATTTCCAAGAATCTATTGCTGATAAAACGGATTAACCGAAGTGTGTAGAACTCTGGCCAAATCCCTACCGAATTTCGTGTAGACGGGCCGCGGCTCGCGCCTGTGCCGATTCCGCTATTGAAAAGCACCCTTGATCGGTCCGGCTGGTTTGTCGGGCGCAGGACCTGGGCTGGCCCGATAGTTAGTCGCGTTCAGGCGGGACCAGCGACGTCCGGTTGAGCAAGCCGCGGAGTCCGACGAGGAGTAAACGGGGCTGTGTGCGGCAGATATGCCAGAGGACACGCGCCGCTTCGTCGCGCGTCACGCGGCTCAGCGAGCGCCGCATGGCGTCGTTCATCCAATCGACCAGCCGACTGTAATCGCTTTGCCCGAACCGGTGGATCGAACGCCGGATGAGCAGATGGAGATCGAGTTCGCGCCGCAGAGCGCGAAGCTCGCGGCTGCGCCCGCCATGCAGGATGGCCTCGCTCACGCCCAACGCCCCTCGAAAACCCGTAACCACCCCGCCAACGGTCGATACTTTGACCTGCCCAGCCGCGTCCCCCACCAGATACACGCTGCCCTGGCCCATGGTGCGCTCAACAGGCACCCAGCCGTTATAAACGGGTATGCGCGCGCCTTGAAAGGCCAGCGGCGTGAAGTTTCGTTTCTCGAGAAAAAGATCGAGGCATCGGCGCGTCTCCTGCCCGTCCACGCCAATCAACCCGAGCACGCCGCGTTCTGCCGATTCCGGTATCAGCCAGTAGAAATAAGGGGTGTCATTGGGAATGAACCAGACCCGCACCGTATCCGGTGGCATACCCGCAGGCAGCTTGACGACCGCCTGAATCAACGGGACGGTGGGCTGCCGCGGCCATCCTGCGGCCTGTGCGACTGCGCTCTGCGCGCCGTCCGCCCCAACGACCGCGCTGGCCGAAACGCTCTCTCGCGCTGATTTGTCAGCGTGCTCCAGGCCGAGTTCGATACCGCCCCTGCCCGGCTGCAGAGAGGCAAAGCGCCGACCGAATTCGATGCGCGCGCCATGTTCCTCGGCATCCCGGGCCAGATCCCGGATGAGGTGGGCGCGTTCGATGATCAAGTCAGGCCGATCCAGCGGGACCGTCGCCGAGCGCCCGTCGGTGAAAAGCTCAAATCTGCGGATCTCGTTGACGATCGAGCGCTCGGCCACAGGCCCGAGGATCTCGCGCATGCGGTGGGTGACAATCAGAGTGCGATGTGCAGGATTGAGCCGTTCCGCACGCTCAAAAACTCGCACGGCCCGGCCAGCGCGCGCCAGCAGCGACGCGGTAAACAGCCCCGCTGCCGAACCACCCACAATGGCAGTGGGACGTTCGGAGCGAGGTGCTTGATCCGCTTGCATCGAGTCTTGCAGCGTGTCCGTCCCTTCATGATGGTTACTTTGCGGTTGACAAGGTAACAGGAGGATCGCCTACCGCCGAAACCTTAGCCTTGCGGGGTGAGCTATGGGTTCTGCTCCGCTCCGCGCCGCCAGCAATCGTTCTTGCGCCGACCTGAAGATCGCCAATCTGTGGAGTATAGCGAATCAATCCGATTAGGCAAGGCGGAAGGCGCACCGCAAACCCAGCTCCAGATTAGAAATTCCTAAGGAGAATTACCGCTCCGACAAGCGCTAACTAGCAGCTTTTGCCTTGCGCTGCTGGCGTTCGTACGGAGCCTTCTCGAGAAGCGCCACCGCACACAGTGCGACGACACAGACGGCAGCAGTGACTTCGACTGCCTGTCTGGATCCAAGGTTTCTCACCAGCAATGCCAGCGCCCCGAAGCCGAAGCCCAGCGCGTACATCGCCAGGACCGCCAGGCGGGTACCGAGACCACAATTCCCCAGGCGGTGCCCCGTGTGATCCTTCCCCGGCGTGGTAAACGGCAGCAGACCGCGGCGTGAGCGAGAGATGGACACCATCACGGTGTCAAAGATCGGAACGCCCAAGACGAGAACCGGCACCAGCCAATCGGCCGCGCGCGAGGTTCCGGTCATGCGCAGTTTCAAAGACAGGGTGGCCATCAAGAAGCCGAGAAACATCGCTCCGCCATCGCCCATGAAAATTTTAGCGGGATTGAAATTCCAATACAGGAAGCCGAGCGCTGCGCCCATCACGGCGGCTGCCAGCGTGCTGACCAGCACCTGCCCGCTGAGCGTCGCGAGCACCGCGAAAAACAGCGACGCGATGGCCGCGACGCCCGCACAAAGGCCATCCATGTAGTCGAAGATGCTAAACGAAGCGGTGATGCCCATAACCCAAAACAGGGTGAGAAGAGCGTCCGCAAGTGCGCCGCGACCCGGGAAAAACACAGAAAAAACCTGGGCGTGAATTCCGGAAGCGAGGAGGATCAGACCGGCGACGGGCATGCCCACGAAGAGCTTGATCTGATGGTGCAGCAGGCCGCGATCGTCCAGCGTCCCCACCAGAATCACCAGCGTTGCGCCCGTGAGAATGCCGAGACTCTGAGTAATCGCTTGGCCGCCGGAGGATACGACGATTCCCAGCAAAACACCGCAGTAAATAGCGATTCCGCCGAGCAGCGGAATGGGCTGCAGATGGACCTTCCGCGGGCCGGGAAGATCCACCATGCCGACGCGCAGAGCCAGTTGTCTGACCGGAACGATGAGCCCCAGAGAAGCCACCAGAGCAGTTGTGAATGCCAGCAGGGTCGCCGTCATCTCTGTCGTCACGTGCGGCTCTCGCTTATCTCTCGGTCAGCATACGGTCCAGTGTCGCCTTCACTTGCGCGCGGTCCTTGGTCTTGTAATACCAGTCGATGGTTCGGTGGAGCCCCTCCCGAAACGGAAACTTGGGCTCCCAACC
>Ga0182024_10023245_pt1 | contig 11120 bp, 9 predicted proteins | sample P32metaG_FD_120480 | JGI IMG/M metagenome (GOLD analysis project Ga0182024, IMG submission 120480) | Permafrost microbial communities from Stordalen Mire, Sweden - P3-2 metaG (Illumina Assembly) | ecosystem: Environmental > Terrestrial > Soil > Wetlands > Permafrost | place: Sweden: Stordalen... | reverse complement strand
TCGGCATCACATTTATTTTTGTGACGCACGATCAGGAAGAAGCCATGGCGCTGTCCGATCGCGTAGCTTTGCTTCGCGCCGGACTGCTGGAACAGGTAGCTCCGCCGCGCGAAATCTATGGAGGGCCTGACACAGCCTACGCAGCGCAATTCATCGGCCAGACCAACCTCTTACGCGCGGAAGTCACCGACGGAATCGCCAGCGCCGGTTCGATCGTGTGGCGCACGTTCGGCGTGTCTGGAACGGCAACGTACTCGCTGCGCCCAGAATGCATTCGGTTCGCGAATGAAACCGCCGGGATTCCTTCCGCAGACGCGGATGTTTCCACCGCGCGTTTTCGCGGACGCATCCGCAATCAATCGTTCGGCGGCGCCATGGACCTGATAGAAATTGATTGCGGCGATGCACATGTAATCCGCGCGCGTATCGCGAATCCCGGCATCCTCAGTGGAGAACGCGAATTCGAGTTCGCCGCGAATGACGCAGTCCGCTTGCGCGAAGGAGAGGACACCTAGCCATGTACTCGCGCGCGTACAAAGCCGGCGTGACGATTCCTCCGCTCCTGTGGGTCACGGTGTTTCTTCTGGTGCCCTACGCAATTCTCTTTTGCTATAGCTTCTGGTCCGTCTCCTCCGCGCAAGTGATCGTGCACAACTGGAATTTGCAGAATTATCTGCAGCTCGTGCGCAATCCGATTTATCTGCAAGTTCTCTTTCGCTCGATGCGCATCGCGGCCTCCGTCACTGTCTTCGCGTTGCTGCTCGGCTATCCGCTGGCGTACTACCTGTCGTTCCACGCGGCCAAGCGCAAGGATCTGCTGTACCAACTCGTGATCATCCCGCTGTGGGCGAGCTACCTGGTGCGCGGGTACGCCTGGAAGACGATCCTGGGCAGCGATGGCGTCCTGAACGGATTTCTGCAATATCTGCACATCACGCACAAACCGGTGGAGTTTTTTCTGTACAGCCCCTTCGCGGTGATCATTACTTTGACGCACATCTATACGCCGTTCACGCTGCTGCCGATTTACGCCTCGCTCGAACATATTCCGCGCAATCTCGTCGAGGCTTCGCACGATCTGGGCTCTGCGCCCTGGTCCACGTTTCGCCGCGTGATTCTGCCGCTCTCGCTTCCGGGAGTTCTCGCCGGCGCCACGTTCGCTTTTGTCCTGACGCTGGGCGATTTCCTCGCGCCGCTGCTGGTCGGCGGTCCTAGCGGGATCATGATTTCGAATGTGGTAGTGAGCTTGTTCGGCGCCGCGTACAACTGGCCGTTGGGCGCCGCGATTTCGTTCTGCATGATGCTGCTGGTGATCACGTTGTTGTTCATCACCGAGCGCCTGGAAAAAAGGCTGGCGGTTTCGTGAATGGCGGATTCCAGTCCCGCCGCGCGCCGTTGCTCAGCGCCTATGCGTTTCTCGTATACGCGTTCCTTTATTTTCCCATCATCGTTCTCGTGGTGTATTCGTTCAACGGCTCCGGAGTCGGCGGTTTCCCTCCCGCGAATTGGACCTTCGACTGGTATCGCCAACTTTTCGCGGATGGCGCGCTTTGGGATGCGGTGCTGAACAGCGTGATCGTCGCCGCGGTGGCTGTCGCGATTGCGCTGGGCCTGGGTTTGCCAGCCGCGCTCGCGCTGGACCGCACGGATTTTCCAGGCAAGGCGCTCTTCCGCCGATTAGTGCTGCTCCCGCTGATTCTGCCCGGCATCATTACCGGTCTATCGTTGCTGATGTTGTTCGTCGCCGTCGGCATGAAACTCAGCCTGGTGACGATCACGCTGGGCCACGGCACCGCTTTAATTTCGGTGGCCACCACGGAAATCTTCGCGGGACTGCAGACGCTCGAGCGCGCGCAGGAAGAAGCTTCGCTCGATCTGGGCGCGAATCACTGGAAGACGTTCTGGCGCATAACACTGCCCAACCTGCGCGTTTCACTGATTGCCGCGGCCCTGCTGATTTTCACGCTCTCGCTCGATGAAATCGCCGTCAGCTTCTTCCTAATTGGACGCGACAACACCCTGCCTCTGGAAATCTGGTCGCGCCTACGCCGCGGCATCACGCCCGAAATCAACGCGATTTCCACGCTGATTTTGTTCTTTTCTATTGGAATGATTTTGCTCTGGTACCGCCTGAGAACCCGTTTGCAGGGCGCTGAGGAATCCACTGCGCCGCTGGTTCCTGCCTCGATCGAAGGAGAAACCGCATGACCGAAACGCGCAGGGATTTTTTAAAGTTTGTCGTGGCCGGATCGGTCGCCGCGGGATGTCCCGTAAATCATTTGCTACTCGCGGCGGAAACCGGCCCGAAGCCGCAACTCGACGGCGATCATTTCGCAATCTGCCACGAAGTGCGCGACGACCAGCAGTTCGATAAGCCTCCGGTATCGAGCCGGCACGACGTAGTGATCGTCGGCGGCGGAGTCAGCGGCCTGAGCGCCGCCTATTTTCTGCGCGGCCGCGATTTTCTGCTTCTCGAAAAAGAACCGCACTGGGGCGGGAACGCGTACCTGCAGGAATATCAGGGCCAAGCGTTCGCCACCGGCTCCGCCTTCGACGAAAAAGGCACGCCCAGCGAACAACTCGCGCGTGAAATCGGCCTGATCGAGTTGCCCATTAATTCTCCGGATCCCACCATCGTTGCGGGAAAGTGGGTGCCGGACACATGGCGCGAGGGATTGGACCAGCTTCCCTACTCCGATGCCGTGCGCGAAAGCTTCAAGAAATTTCGCGCGGAAATGAAAGCGCTCGATCCGGACAAGAACCCGCAACAACTCGACAGCGTGCCACTCTCGAATTATCTGAAGGGCTATGCACCCGAACTCAAGAAATGGTGGGACGCCTACGGCCTATCCAATTGGGGCGCGAATTCCGATGATGCCTCCGCGCTCGTCGCCGCTGGAGATCTGCAAGACATGACCGCCGACGAGGACGTTCGCAGAACATTGCCGGGCGGCAACGGCGCGCTCTCGCGCCAGCTCGCAACCACGCTGCAATCGAAATACGGCGAACAGATGATCGGTGATGCGACCATCGTCTCCGTTGACCCGCAAAAAACCGAAGTAAACGTCACCTACTTCCAAGCAGGCCAGCTGCGCACCGTCGCCGCGAAATACGTGATCATGGCCACGCCGAAATTCATCACCGCGCGCCTGATTTCAGGGCTTCCCGACGCGCAGCACGAAGCCATGATGTCGTTCCGCTACTGCCCCTATCCCGTGATCAACATGATTTTCGACAAGCCTATCTACAATCGCGCCTACGACACCTGGTGCCCCGGCAACGCCTTCACCGATTTCATCGTCGCGGATTGGGTGCTGCAGAAGCAGCCGGGCTACGTGCAGAAAAATAATATCCTCACTTTCTACACGCCGATTTCAGAATTACATCGCGACAGGCTACTCACCGTGGACGGCTGCCAAAGGATCGCGGAAAAGGTGCTGCAGGATTTTCAGAAGCTCGCGCCCGAATTCAACGCCGCCGAACCGATCGAGGTACACATGTACCGCCGCGGCCATCCCATGTTCTTGCCCACGCCGGGAGTATTCACGAAAGTGATTCCCGTCGCGAACCAGCCTTTCGGTCGCATCGCTTTCGCCAATACCGATTCGGTGGGGCCCGTCTCTGAAATTGCCGGCGCGGTGGAGGCGGCGCGCCACGCGGTGGAGTGGACGGAAAAGCAAATGGCTGCGCCGGCGCGTCCAGCTGGAAAAGCCGCCGCAGGCGCACCGAAGTAATCTAATCCGCAAAATCCGCACCGCAACAAAAAAGGCATCCGGGGAGAGAGCCGGATGCCTTTTTGAAATCTTCCCCGCCAGAGAAAGATTAATTGATCACACGCAACGACCGCCGTTCAAACCTACAGCTTGCCTACCAGATGCAAATTGTGCACGCCGGAAAAAATAGAAAGGCTGGCGCTTACTGTCTGCGGCATCCACCAGAAACGCCGCGGCAGCGGATACTCGCTGCGCTGCATCTGCCGCGCCATCAGATCGAACAGCAGCGGAGCCACCTGCGTGGCCGCATAGATCGCCGGAGAACCGGCGAAAGGACGCAGCATTGGATTGTCTTCCACGGCGCCGTGTCCCACTGCCTGGCGCGTCGAATACGCGTCGAAAGCTGCCGCGCCGTGTTGCAACAGCGCCAGAGCGAGCCATTGGCGGCGCGAAGGCTGCGAGAGCGCTTCCCTGAATTTATTTTCTTTGGTGGAAGGTTCGGGAATGCGCGCGGTGGAGAACGACCGCGCATCGCTGGACGTTTCGAACGCCACCGTCTTCATCGTGCCCGAAAATTGGTTCTTCGAATTCTCACTGATCAGCCGAACCTCGTCGAGGTTCATGTGGGTCGAGGATGATTCTGTAGTCGAGGCTATGTAATCGTCCTCAACCGCAACGGGCGGATTTGAGCTCACAGGGGCGCTCTCCTTGAAAGAATTGACAGAGACTGCGTGATTCACAGGAATCTGCGCGCCAACCGCTTGAGCCGATGGTGCAAAAGATTGGAACTGTAACAAGAGCGCTGCCACGGCCAAAACCATAGAGGGGGTCTCCTGAAATCGCCTAACGATGTACAGGAGTGCACGGGTAGGACCAACCTGGGACTTCAGCTTATCCCGTGTATTTACAGCATATTACACTTGATGTGACACCGCGTGGCCATTGGTTTACGCCCGTGGAGAGGAAATCGCTTTCCCTCTACCAGTACTGCCGTTACCCAGCTAACTCCATCAATCGCTTAAACCTATAACCGCCCGGTTCGCGGCACTTTCGCTTTTGCTGCCGCGCGCTGCTGTTGATTTCGATGTAGAATCCGCCGACTGATCCGCAGATTTTTCCCGTGGAGGAATTATGAAACGATTCTTTTTTTTGACTCTGTGGCTGGGGCTGTGCGCGTGCGCATCGGCGGCCGATCCTCCCGTTACATATGTTCGCGCCGGAAAACTGCTCGACGTGCGCTCCGGGAAAATGCTGACGGATCAAGTCATCGTGATTCGCGGCGACAAAATCGAGCGCGTGGCCGGCTCTGCGCAAGTGCAAATTCCCGCGGGAGCCAGCGTCGTGGATCTTTCGCGCGCGACCGTGCTTCCCGGCTTGATTGACGCGCATACGCATCTTTTTCTCACGGGCGAAGACAACGGCCGCTACGACGAACAGCTGCTCAAGGAATCCTGGCAATATCGCACCATAGAAGCCGTCGTGAACGCCAAGCGCGACCTGGACGCTGGATTCACTTCCATGCGCGACGTGGAAACCGAAGGCGCGATGTACAGCGATGTGGACGTGCGCAACGCGATTAACCGCGGATTAGTTCCCGGTCCGCGGCTGCAAGTCGCAACGCGCGCGATTTCCACGACTGGCGGATATCCACTCGAGGGATATTCGCCGGAAATCACCGTGCCATCCGGGGCGCAGATCGTGGATAGCCCGGAGGAAGCCCGCAAAGCCGTGCGCGAACAAGTGAAATACGGCGCCGACCTGATTAAAATTTACGGAACTTACAAATTTCATTTCACGCCTGATGGGAAAATGGTGAGCATGCCGACGTTCACTCTGGAAGAAGTCACCGCGATCGTAAACGAAGCGCACAGTGAAGGCCGCAAAGTGGCTTGCCACGCTTACGGTGGCGCAGGCCTGAAGAATTGCCTCGACGGTGGAGTTGATTCAATCGAGCACGGACTGGACCTGGATGACGCAGCCGTCGCGGAGATGGTCGCCAAGGGAATTTGGCTGGTGCCCACGCTGTACGTTTACGAAGGCTCGACGCGCGAGGAGGACAACGCCGCGAGCGGCGGAAACGTCAGCCGCGCCAGTCTGCATGAGCCGAGTTTTCGAAAAGCGATGGCGGCTGGAGTAAAAATTGCCTTCGGCACCGACGTCGGCCCGTTTCCGCACGGAACTCAAGCCACGGAGTTCGAGTACATGACGAAGTTTGGAATGTCACCGCTGGCTGCGATTCAGTGCGCTACGACGCGCGCGTCCGAATTGATGGGCTCGTCCGATCAGGTGGGCGCGATCGCGCCCGGAACCTTCGCGGATATTATTGCCGTGGAAGGAAATCCGCTGGAGGACATCAAACAGCTGGAACAGGTGAAATTCGTGATGAAGGGCGGCGTGGTCGTACGCAACGATCTCGCGAAATAAATAAGAGATGTTTCGCGCGTTGCTCTCGTGGCCGGCGGATTAGCGCGCGGCCAAGCTCTCGCGCGCTGCGACTATCGTGCGGTCAATATCCGCGTCGTTGTGCGCGGCAGAGACGAACAGCGCTTCGTATTGCGAGGGTGGCGGGAAAATTCCGCGTTCGAGCATTTCCTGAAAGAACTTCCCAAACCTTGCCGTATCTGATTTCTTCGCGTCGTCGTAATTGCGCACTGGCTGCTCGCAGAAAAATAGCGTCAGCAAAGATCCTGCAACGTTCACTTGTCCCGGAACGCCTGCTTCCTTCAGCGCATTGCGCAAACCCTCGGCCAGCCGCTGCGTTCTGCGATTCACGGCTTCATAAAATCCCGGCGCTTCCAGCTTCGGCAAGGTCGCAAGCCCCGCACGCATCGCCAGCGGATTCCCCGAAAGCGTGCCGGCCTGATACACCGGACCCAGGGGCGCGACGCGTTCCATGATGTGCCGCTTGCCCCCGTAGGCCGCCACCGGCAAGCCGCCTCCGATAATTTTCCCCATCACCGTAAGATCCGGATCAATTCCGTAAACGCCTTGCGCGCCGCCATAGGCCATGCGGAAACCGGTAATCACTTCGTCGAAGATCAGCAGCGCGCCTTCCCTCTTCGAAATTTCGCGCAACCCTTCCAGAAATCCGGGCACCGGCGTCACCACTCCCATATTCGCGGCCACCGGTTCCACGATGATCGCTGCGATTTTACCGGCGTGCTGGTGAAAAAGCTGCTCGACGCCGGCCAGGTCGTTGTAAGGCGTGTTCAGCGTCAACCGCGCGAAAGCTTCCGGCACTCCCGGACACGCAGCGATGCCCAGCGTCGCAAGCCCCGAACCCGCTTCGGAAAGAAATCCGTCCGAATGTCCGTGGTAGCAGCCCTCGAATTTGATCACCAGGTCGCGTTCCGTGAAAGCGCGTGCCAGGCGCACCGCGGACATCGCCGCTTCCGTTCCCGAGCTTACAAATCGCACCATCTCCACCGACGGAACCGCGCGCGTGATTTTTTCGCCCAGTTCAATTTCCAGCGGCGAGGTCATCCCGTAGCTTGTGCCGCGTCCGGCTTGATCGGAAACCGCGGCCACTACATCCGGATGCGCGTGCCCCAGAATCAGCGCGCCCCACGAGCAGACGTAATCGAGATATTCGCGGCCATCCACGTCGAAAAGCCGCGTGCCCATCGCGTGGTCAATCACCAGCGGCGTGCCACCCACGGCGCGAAACGCGCGGACCGGACTATCCACGCCGCCGACCAGTGTCTTCTTGCCGCGCTCGAAAAGTTCTGTAGAACGCGGGCGCGCGTTTGCTGCCGCTGCGACACCGCCGCCCGATTTTTCTTTCGCGCTCTTTACCGTCTCGCTCGCCATATCTCCCCGTGGCACTGTTGGTGCGCGGTCAAATCAACAATTCTTCAACCACCGCGCCGCATCTTTCGCGTGATACGTCAAAATAACATCCGCGCCAGCCCGCTGAATCCCGGTGAGAATCTCCAGCACCACGCGCTTTTCGTCAATCCAGCCATTGCGCGCCGCCGCCTTCACCATCGAATACTCCCCGCTCACGTTGTAGGCGCCCACCGGCACATCGAATCGCTCGCGCACGCGTTGCACTACGTCAAGATAGGGCAGCGCTGGTTTCACCATGATGATGTCCGCGCCTTCCTCTAGGTCGAGCGCCACTTCGCGCAGCGCCTCGCGCGCATTCGCCGGATCCATCTGATAGCTGCGGCGGTCTCCGGATTGCGGCGAAGACTGCGCCGCTTCGCGGAACGGCCCATAAAAACTGGAACAATACTTCGCAGCGTATGAAAGTATCGCGACGTCCTCGAAATTGTTTTCATCCAGCCGCTGACGGATGGCCGCCACGCGTCCATCCATCATGTCCGAAGGCGCCACCAGATCCGCTCCGGCGCACGCGTGCGAAAGCGCCGCATCGGCGAGTAGCACCAGGCTGGGATCGTTCAGCACCTCGCCGTCTTTCATTACGCCGCAATGGCCGTGGCTGGTGTATTCGCACAGGCAGACATCGGCGATCACCAGCAAATTCAGCTTCGCCTTGCGAATCGCTTCAATCGAACGCTGCACCGCGCCATGCGCGTCGGCCGCTTCGGTGCCCAGTTCGTCCTTGTGTTCCGGCAAGCCGAACAGAATGACCGCGGGAATTCCCAGCCCGGCGACCTCGCGGCATTCTTCCACAATCTGATCCACGGATTGCTGGTAGATGCCCGGCATCGAACTGACTTCCTTGCGCACGTTCGTTCCGGGGCAAGCGAACATCGGATACACAAATCCGCTCGCGCTCAGCCGCGTTTCGCGCACGAACCCGCGCAAAGCTTCGTTGCGCCGCAATCGCCGCGGCCGGTGAATGGGAAATGTCATGCGCTCCTCATTTTTTATTTTTGCCGCTGGTAATATTTAGCGATGGCGTCCGCCAGACCGGCCGAAGACGAGTCGTTCGCTTCGATCGCCACGCGCGCCCCAGCTTCGCGCAACGCGCGCGTGCTGGTGGAACCGATCGCCGCGAATTGCACGCGCTCAGAAAGCGCGGCCAATTCCACAGCCGGCACGAACGCCGCCAAATTGTGATATGCCGAAGGGCTGGCAAAAACAATCACCGCAACTTCCGCCTTCCGCACAGCACCGAGAATTTCCGGATCGAGCGACGCGGGCCGCAGCGTGCGATACGCCACCACTTCCTTCACCTGCGCTCCGGCTTCACGCAAAGCATCCGGCAAACGATCGTCCACGCGATCACTGCGCGGCAATAACACGCGCTTGCCAACCATCTGATCGCGCAGTTCCGCGGCTAGCGATTCTCCGGTCTGGGTTTGCGCCACGAAATCCACGCGCAAATCCAGGTTCCGCGCGGCCTGCGCCGTGGCCACACCTACGGCCGCGATCAACGGTCGCGGAGGTTGCACCGGCCGGACGGGCGTCAACTCACAAGCGCGCTGGAAGACAAATCGCACTGCATTCTGGCTGGTGAACAGAATCCAGTCGAAGTCCTTCTTATTCCGCATCGTCGCGTCCAGCTCGCTGGAATCTTCCGGCGGCGCAAAACTCACCGTGGGCATCAGCAGCACTTCCGCGCCCAGATTTTCCAATGCGTCCACGAGCTCCTGCGATTGCTCCGGCGCGCGCGTCACCACAACGCGTTTGCCCGCCAGAGGTTCGCCGGGATGTTTTTCTTTGCCAGGAGCTTTGTTAGGCTTGTCCAACGGACCTTCCCACCATTCGCAGTAGCCGGTCGGCGCCTGCCGCCAGCAATTCCGTCGCTACTGCGCGTCCCAGATTCTCAGCATCCGCGGCCGAGTTGCAAACTTTTTCGGCGCGCCCGCGAATGCTTTCCGCACCGTCTTCGGACAGCACGCAGGCATCCAGCACCATCGCGCCGCCTTCCACGCGCGCCCACGCGCCCAGCGGCAAACGGCAACCGCCCTGCACCTCGGCGAGCAGCGCGCGCTCCGCCTTCACCGCCCGCATCGTATCCTGATCCATCAAGAGATCCAAAACCTTGAACTCCTCGCGGCGCGGCTCGCAAAATTCCACACCCAGCGCGCCCTGCCCCACCGCCGGCAGCATCACCTCTGGCGAAAGCACCTCCGTAATCCGCGACGACAATCCCAGGCGATCAATGCCCGCCTTGGCCAGCACGATTGCATCATATTCACCCGCGGCAACCTTGCGCAGGCGCGTATCCACGTTGCCGCGCAGTTCCGCGATCTGAAAATCCGGCCGGAACGAACGCAGTTGCGACGCGCGCCGCAAACTGCTGGTTCCGATACGCGCGCCTTGTGGCAATTGCGCGAGCGTCTCGCTACGAACCGACACCAGCGCATCGCGCGGATCTTCGCGCTTGAAAACCGTGGCGATCCGGCAAACATCCGAAAACTCCGTGGGCACATCCTTCATGCTGTGCACGGCAAGGTCCGCGCGCCCATCGAGCAACGAATCTTCCAGCTCTTTCGTGAAAATCCCGATCACGCCGATTTGCTGCGCCGGCACAGTAACATTCTGATCGCCAGACGTCTTGATCACCACAATCTCCGCGTCCAGGCCGCATGTTTTCTGCAGCGCCTCGCGAAAATGATTGGCCTGCCACAACGCCAGCGCGCTGCCCCGCGTGCCGATCCGCAGCGGCATCACTTTTTCCGATCCTCGAGCCCGAACAAGTGGCGAATGGCTTCCAGTCCGGCCAGTCGCCCCCGCATTCCTCGGCCGTGTTGCAATTTCTGCTGCGGCTCTTCCAGCAGCCGCTCGATCAATTCCTCGGTGATGCGTGCAATCCGGTCGCGCTCCTGCGGAGTGACGTCGTCCATCTCTTTGAGCTTCTCGCGTATCACCATTTCGCGGTGCAAATGAAACTGCTCACGCAGATCGTTGACGATGGACCCGGCTTCCAGCGCCCCGCGCCACGCTTCGAATTTATCAATGTGCTCGGCGATGATCGCTTCGGCGCGCGGAATTTCCGATTCACGCGCTTTCTTGTTCTGTTCGACGATTTCGCCCAGGTCATCAATATTGTAAAGATACAAATTGTAAAGTCCCGCGGCGGATTCCGCCACATTGCGCGGAACTCCCAAATCCACCACGAAAACGGGCTTCCCCGACCGCGCGGCGATGGCTCGTTCCAATAATTCTCGCGTCAAAACCGGTCCCGTCGCGCTCACCGACGTCACAATAATATCCGGCACGCCCAACACCGCTTCCAGCGATTCCCACGCCACAGCCTCGCCGCCCACGCGCTGCGCCAGCTCTGCCGCGCGGTCGAACGAGCGATTGATCACCCGCAAATTTCCGATCCCGCGATTGCGCATGTGTTCGACCACCTGCTCCGCCACTGCGCCCGCGCCCAGGATCAGCGCCGAATGCCCTTTCAAGTTTCCAAATACGCGCTCCGCGAGTTTCACGCCCGCCAGCGCCACGGACATCGGCCGCGCGCCCACTTCCGTCTCGCTGCGCACG
>Ga0182024_10023244_pt1 | contig 11121 bp, 10 predicted proteins | sample P32metaG_FD_120480 | JGI IMG/M metagenome (GOLD analysis project Ga0182024, IMG submission 120480) | Permafrost microbial communities from Stordalen Mire, Sweden - P3-2 metaG (Illumina Assembly) | ecosystem: Environmental > Terrestrial > Soil > Wetlands > Permafrost | place: Sweden: Stordalen... | reverse complement strand
TTTTCCGGAACGCGCGGTCGCGTTTCAAGTGCCACTCGCGGCTCATGGCTTCGCGCCGCGTCGAAAACCATTCCGAGTGCAGCAGGACCCAGGCGCGCCCGCGGGTCGTGCGCGCGCCCTTGCCGGAATTATGCTGCGCCAGACGGCGCGCTATATCGCTGGTCCAGCCGACATAGGTCATGTGGCGGTCTTTGGTGCGCGTTCCGAGAACGTAGACGAAGCAGTCCATGCGACGCTTCTTAACCCGTCATGGTCGGGCTTGTCCCGGCCTGCTCGCTTGGCAATGGAAACGGCCGCAGTCGTGTCAGCGCACCGCGGTCCAGCGGCTCTCGAACGAGCCCGCGGGCACCACCGGCTGTGCGCCCGTCAGCAGGCCGCCGCTGGGCGCCGGAGGCGCCGAGTAGGCGGTGCGCATTTCCGGCGCGGCCGCCGCATCCTTGCGGGCTCGCTGTACAGGCGGCGTCATTTTGGCCACCGCCTTGGCTACCGCGGCCGGCTCCGCCGTGGTCGTCTTGGCATGCGAGGCCGCCGGCACGGAAGCGGTACGGAACGCGGCGGGTTGCTTCGGCTTCGCCGCCATCTCGGTATGGGTGCCGCGCAAGACAACCGTCTGGCTCTCGGCCAGCTCTGCTTGCGCATTCGAGCCGCCGAACATGTTGCCCAAAAGGCTCGCGATTGTTTTCGGCTTTTCAGGCGGCGCTTCACCGTCCTTGGCCTGCGGCGCCGGTTGCGGCATCGGCACGCTCGCCATCGTCACGGGCTGGCTCGCCGCGGCCGGCGGATTGGGCGTGCGCGGCAACGCGCCGGGCGCGGTCGCCACTTGAATGAGGTGGCCGTTGTTGTCGTAGCCTTCCTGCGTGCCGAGCTTGGATGCGAACACCGGGTTCATGCCGCCGTCGCCGACATGCGGCGGTGCGAGCGCGACGCCGCGCGCGATATAGTTGGCCATCTGAACCTGCTCTTGCCGCCGGTGATCGAGCACCGCGTCGGCGATGGTCGGGTCGAGCTGGTATATCGGGCATTTGCCGCGCGCATCGAACTTGAGCGGTTGCGAGGAATTTTCCGGCGCCGCCGCGTCGAATACGTAGCGCTTCTCGCAGACCGCGACCTTGGGCTCCTGGTGGGTGGCTTCGAAATGGTCGTAGCCTTCCTTGATCTCCTTCCAGAATGCGAAGTTCGGATTGTTGCGGTGCGTGGCCATGTTCAGCGCCGTCATGCGGAACGGAAAGGCCTCGAACTGAAATTCTGTCTGGCCGCCGAAGAACGACTCGCGCGCCAGCGCGTAGATTTCCTGAATCTGCTCGTCGGTCATCGCGTAGCAGCCGCGCGATGAGCAGTCGCCATGCACCATCAGCTCGGAGCCGGTGCGGCCCCAGGCGCGGTCGAAGGCGTTCGGGTAGCCGGTGTTGAAGGCGAGGAAGTAATTAGAATTCGGATTCATTTGGCCGGGCGTGATGGTGTAGAAGCCCTCGGGCGCCTGGCGGTCGCCTTCCTTGATCTTGGGGCCGAGGTCGCCGGACCAGCGGCAGATCGGATAGGTCTTCAAGAGCGCGAAGTCGCCGGCGCGGGTTTTCTTCCAGATCTCCATCTCCGCGTCTTCCTTGAAGAGGCGGGCGAGGATCGGCGAATCCTTGTCCATGTGCTTCGCCTCGATTGCGGCGAGCATCTTTTCGGACAAGGGGGCTTGCGAGCGGCCGGTCGGGGTAATGCTGTCGGGATCGCAGCCGGCGAGCGCGATCGCCGCGGCTATGGCCGCCGAAACGAGCAGGGCTGGTACGATGCGTCGGTTCAAACGCGATACTCCCCGCGGCTGCGGTCCCTCATTGAGTAATCGTTATCCATAAGATGTGGCGTCCGCAAGGCAAACAAACGGCGCCATGATTTCGGGTAACCCCATGGTGAATCGAGGGTAAATCATAAGAAAACTATGCGATTTCGGCCCCAAGGGCAACGCCGAAGGTACCCGGGACGGGGCTAGGCGGGGGTGCGGCCCATGGCGAGGAACTTCTCGCGGCGCTGCCGGCGCACCGTTTCGCGATCGAGCGGGCGTATTTCGGCCAGGGCGTTGGCGACGGCCTCGCTGGCGGCCGCGATGGTGCCGGCGGGATCGCGATGGGCGCCGCCGGTAGGCTCCGTAATCACCGTATCGATCACCCCGAAGCGCACCATGTCCTGGGCGGTGATCTTCAAATTGGTGGCCGCTTCCTGCGCCTTGGCGGTATCCCGCCACAGGATGGAGGCGGCGCCTTCCGGCGAGATCACCGAATAGATGGCGTGCTCCAGCATCAGCACGCGGTTGGCGGTGGCGATGGCGATGGCGCCGCCCGAGCCGCCTTCGCCGAGAATGACCGCGATATTGGGTACGCCGAGCCCGAGGCAGGCGTCGGTCGAGCGGGCAATGGCCTCGGCCTGGCCGCGCTCTTCTGCGCCGATGCCGGGATAGGCGCCGGCGGTGTCGACCAGCGCGATCACCGGAATGCCGAAGCGGTCGGCCATTTCCATCAGCCGCACCGCCTTGCGGTAGCCTTCCGGCTTGGCCATGCCGAAATTGTGCTTGATCCGGCTCTCGGTGTCGGAGCCCTTTTCGTGGCCGATGACGCAGACGCTTTCGCCGCGGAAGCGTCCGAAGCCGCCGACGATGGCGTCATCGTCGCCGAACTTGCGGTCGCCGGCGAGCGGAATGAAACTCTCGATCAGGCCAGCGATATAGTCGAGGCAATGCGGCCGCTGCGGATGGCGCGCTACCTGTGTCTTCTGCCAGGGCGTGAGATCGGCATAGAGTTCCTTGAGCGCGACCGCCGCCTTGACCTCGAGCCGGCTGATCTCCTCGCCGACGGCGACCGCGCTGTCGCTCTCGCCCATGGCGCGCAATTCCTCGACCTTGGCCTCCAACTCGGCCACCGGCTTTTCGAAATCGAGATAGGTGCGCATGGTTCCGGCAAGCATTTGGTTTGGAACTGACGTGGGCGACGGCTTTAAGTCAAGCAATCGGGTTAATATGGGTTTTACGGGCGTTGCTGGCTAGCCATCCCCCAGCGGGTGCAGGTCGCGCACCAGCGCCTTCAGGCGTTCTTCCAGCACATGGGTGTAGATCTGCGTGGTCGAGATGTCGGCGTGTCCGAGCAAAGTCTGCACCACGCGCAAATCGGCGCCGTTGTGCAGCAGGTGGCTGGCGAAGGCATGACGGAGCACGTGCGGGCTCAGACGCTCGCTTGAGATGCCGCAGGCCGACCCGAGCGTCTTCAGTTCACGGGCGAAATGCTGGCGGGTGAGGTGACCCTGTTCGCCGAACGATGGGAACAGCCATTTCGTCGCCGCCTTCGGTTCGGCTTCGCCGCGCATCTTCAGGTATTCCGCCATCGCGCGCTTCGCCGCCTGATTGAGCGGCACCAGCCGCTCCTTGTCGCCTTTGCCGCGCACCACCAGCATGCGCTGGTCGCGCCGTGCGCTTGCCGCGGGCAGCGCCACCAGTTCGGAGACGCGCAGGCCGGTGGCGTAGACGACTTCGAGCAGGCACAACAGCCGCGCCGAACGCAGGCGTTGCGCGGGCGGGTGCTTTTGGTTCTCCATGTCTTTGCGCGCATGCGCCAACAGACCGTCGACCTCGTTGATGGAGAGAACCTTCGGCAGCGAACGCCCGCGCTTGGGTCCTTCCAGCACCGCCGCCGGATCGTCGGTGCGTTTTCCTTCCGCGTAAAGGAAACGGTAAAGCTGGCGCACCGCCGACAGACGCCGCGCCAGCGACGAGGCCTTGAAGCCGCGCTCGTCGAGGCTTGCGAGAAATCCGCGCAAGTCGTTGGTGTCGGCGCCGGCAATCGTTCGGCCTTCGGCGCGCAGATGCGCGGCGAGATCGGCAAGATCGTTGCGGTAGGCGTCCAGCGTATTCTTGCCGGCGCCGCGCTCGGCCGCCAGCATGTCGAGGAACAGCTCGACCAGCGCTTCGTCGGATGCCGTCGGCCTGCGGCTCATCGCCTTTTCGCGGTTCGCCCGCTAGCGGTTCTTGAGGAATTTGTCGGACGGAATCGTCACCACGATCTCGCGCGGATGGTACTTCACGAAATTGGCGAGCGCGAACACCGTGACATAGCCCAGCCCGCCGATGAGCCCGACGAAGACCAGAAATCTGAACAGGCTCGGCATGGTCGAAATCCGGCGGCGCCCGCGCCAAACGGGCGAAATTTGCGTGCGGCGGCTCCTTAACCAGGGCTGACAGCCGCCCCCGCGGTTGTCTCAATTGCTGGTATATGGAACCGTGGCGTTGATTTGGAACTCTAGCATGGCGAATGGTGCCATTCAAAAAGCGGCGGAAAACGGACTGGCCTCGGCGATCGTGAGCGCGCTGGGCCGCCGTTCTATCGTGCTGGTCGGCATGATGGGCGCCGGCAAGTCGTCGGTCGGCCGCAGGCTCGCCGCCCGGCTCGGCATCCGATTCGTCGATGCCGATGCCGAAATCGAAAGCGCCGCCGGCATGACCATTGCGGAAATCTTCGCCAAGCATGGCGAGCCCGATTTCCGCGCCGGCGAAAAGCGCGTCATCGCCCGGCTCTTGGACAACGGCCCGCAAGTGCTGGCGACCGGCGGCGGCTCGATCATGGACCAGAACACCCGCGATCTGATCCACATCAAGGGCATCTCGGTCTGGCTGAAGGCCGACCTCGACGTGCTGATGAAGCGCACCCGCCGGCGCAACGACCGCCCGCTGGCGGAAAAAATCCAGGACCTGCTCCCGCTGCGTGAGCCGGTCTACGCGCTGTCGGATATCGTGGTGCAGTCGCGCGACGAGCCGCACGATATTATTGTCGACGAAATCATCGTCAAGCTGGCCAAGCCGCTCGGCATCGCGGCCGACGCGGAGGATAAGCCATGACCGCCCCGCTGCGTGCCAGCGAACCGATTATCGTGCCGGTCGCGTTGGGAGCGCGCGCATACGAGATCGTCATCGGCCGCGGGCAACTCGCGACGCTGAGCGCGCGCATCAAGGTGGTGCGCGCCGCCGCCAAGTGCGTGGTCGTGACGGATGTGAACGTCGCGCAGAAACACCTCGCGGCGTGCCAGGATGCGCTGGCGGCGGCCGGGATCGAGAGCTCGGCCATCGTGGTGCCGGAAGGCGAGGGCTCCAAGAGCTACGCGACTTTCGAGACGGTGTGCGAGGCTATCATCGCAGCGCGTATCGAGCGCGGCGATCTGGTGGTCGCGCTCGGCGGCGGCGTGATCGGCGATCTCGCCGGCTTTGCCGCGGCGAGCGTGCGGCGCGGCCTCGATTTCGTGCAGGTGCCGACCACGCTGCTGGCGCAAGTCGATTCATCGGTCGGCGGCAAGACCGGCATCAATTCCCGCCACGGCAAAAATCTGGTCGGCGCCTTCCATCAGCCGATTTTGGTGGTCGCCGACACCGCGCTGCTCGACACGCTGCCGGAACGCGAATTCCGCGCCGGCTACGCCGAGGTCGCCAAATACGGGCTGCTCGGCGACGCCGAATTTTTCGCCTGGCTGGAGGCCAACTGGCAGGGGGTCTTCGCCGGCGGTAAATCGTCGGGAGTTTTGGCGCGCGAACACGCCATCGCGGTGTGCTGCCGCGGAAAGGCCGCCATCGTGGCGCGCGACGAGCGCGAGACCGGCGATCGCGCGCTGCTCAATCTCGGCCACACCTTCGGCCACGCGCTGGAGGCCGGCTGCGGCTTCTCCGGACGCCTACTGCATGGCGAGGCGGTGGCGCTCGGCATCGTGCTGGCGTTCGAATTCTCTGCCTGCAGGGGCCTGATCGGCGACGCCGAAGCGGGCCGCGCGCTCGCTCATCTTGCGGCGGCCGGTCTGCCCACCCATCTCAAGGAGGTGGCCGGCTGCGTGCCGGGCATCGACGCCCTGATGGACCTGATCGCGCAAGACAAGAAAGTGAAGCGCGGCAAGCTCGCCTTTATTCTGGTGCGCGGCATCGGCCAGGCCTTCGTCGAAAATGACGTCAGCGCGGCCGAGGTGCGCGCGTTTCTGGCCGACAAACTCAACCAAAAATGACCGGGACCGACTGGCTCTCTTTGATTATCGTTTTGGTGTGCCTGCTGCTGTCGGCGTTCTTCGCCGGCAGCGAGACGGCGCTCACCGCCTCCTCGCGCGCCAGCATGATGCGGCTGGAAAAGCACGGCAACCGCCGCGCCGGCCTCGTCAACCGCCTGCTGGCGCAGCGCGAGCGCCTGCTCGGCGCGCTGCTGTTCGGCAACAACGCGGTCAACATCGCGGCCTCGGCACTGGCCACAGACGTGCTGCTGACCTGGTTCGGGCACGCCGGCGTCGTCTATGCCACGGTCGTGATGACGATCATCGTGGTGGTATTCGCCGAAATCTTGCCGAAGACGGCGGCGTTCAACGCGCCCGATCGCATCGCGCTGCTGGTGGCGCGGCCGATGAATGTGATCGTCAAGGTGCTCGGCCCCGTGCTGATGGCGATCGAGGCGCTGGTGCGTTGGCTGCTCAAGCACATCGGCATGACGGTCGGCGAGGATCAACAAGTGCTGTCGGCGCGCGAGGAATTGCGCGGCGCCGTCGATCTGCTGCATGACGAGGGCGACGTCGAGACGCTCGACCGCGACATGTTCGGCGGCGTGCTCGACCTGCGCGAGCTGGCGGTTTCCGACGTGATGATCCACCGCACCAATATGATCACGCTCAACGCCGACGATCCGGCGGAAGACGTGGTCAACGCGGTGATCGCCTCGCCGGTGACGCGGCTACCGCTCTGGCGCGGCAACCCGGAGAACATCGTCGGCGTTCTGCACGTCAAGGATCTGCTACGCGCGCTGCACGCCGTGGACGGTGACGCCTCCAAGGTCGACATCGCCGGGTTGCTGACGCCGCCATGGTTCGTGCCCGAACAGCGGCCGGTGTCGGAGCAGCTCAAGGCGTTCCGCCGCCTTAAGACACAGCTGGCGCTGGTGGTCGACGAATACGGCGAGGTTGAGGGCCTGGTCACGCTCGAGGACATCCTGGAAGAGATCGTCGGCGACATCACCGACGAGCACGACGTCGCGATACCGGGCGTGCGGCGTCAGCCGGACGGTTCGGTCAATGCCGATGGCGCGGTGCCGATCCGCGACCTCAACCGCGTCATGGGCTGGAACCTGCCGGACCAGGAGGCCACCACCGTCGCCGGCCTGGTCATCCACGAGGCGCGCTCGATTCCCGAAGTGGGGCAGAGCTTCACCTTCCACGGCTTCCGCTTCCGGGTATTGCGGCGCGAGCGCAATCGCATTACCGCGTTGCGCATCCAGCCGCTGCCGCGCAAGGCGGCGGAGAAGGCGGGCTAGATCCCGCCTTCTCCCGGCGCCGCGGCGTGGATGGCGAGCGCGTGCACGCCGCCCGCGAGGTCATCCGAAAGAATCGTATTAATCATGCGGTGGCGTTCGATCCGGGTCTTACCTTTGAAGGCGTCAGACACGATATAAACCCTGAAATGGGTTTGGCCGCCCGGCCGGGCCCCAGCATGGCCTTCATGCTGGTGCGATTCGTCCACCACGTTGAGGCTTTGCGGCACGAAAGCCTCGGTCAGCTTCTTTGTGATGAGATCGGCGGTCCGCATGCCGCCCGGATTAAGAGACGGCGGCGTGCAGGTCAATGGCGGCGGCGCGCCGATTCGCCGGCGTTGTATCGTTGTCAAGACTTGAAGGTAGCTTCGGCAAAGGCGCATAGTGTTCGGTCATGAAATTCGACTCACCGCTTTTCGATAAAGTCCGCGTCAAACCGGACAAGGACCGCCGGAAGAAAACCGGCGGGCCGGCCTGCGAATGGGCGGGCTGCAAGGAAATCGCCACCAACCGCGCGCCCAAGGGCAAGCAGAACGACAAGGACTATTGGCGCTTCTGCCTGGCGCACACACGCGAATACAATCAGTCGTATAATTTTTTCGCCGGCATGAACGACGCCGCGGTGTTGGCCTATCAGAAGGATGCGCTCACCGGCCATCGTCCGACCTGGAAAATGGGAACCGGCAAGCGCGCGTCGCGGCCGAACCTTCGCGGCACCGGCACCGATCCGTTCGGGCTGTTCGGCGAAGGCATGCGCGCCGAGCAGCAAGCGCGCGCCGAGGCCGCCCGTCCGATCCGCAATGCCGAGCGCAAGGCGCTCGATACGCTCGGTCTCGATGTCGGCGCCACCCCGCAGCAGGTGAAGATGCGCTTCAAGGAACTGGTGAAACGCCACCATCCCGACGCCAATGGCGGCGACCGCTCGACCGAGAACCGCCTGATCGAGGTCATCAAGTCGTACAACTACTTGAAATCGGTCGGTTTCGGCTGAACCGGCGCTAGCTGCGCCGAGCAACCCAGCCCCGCCTTCCGGCCGGGCTCGATAGTACCTATCTCATTGATATTATTGATGGTGCCATTCGAGAACGGCGGGTTTTTTACCGCCCTTTCGTCTGCTAAGTTGCCGGTCTATCAGCCGGACCGGACGAGCCGAGGCGTAAACAGGCTTTGGGGTATCGCGAAGCCACGGAGGTTTCATTGACTGTTGCAACTGAACAACTCGCCGGCAAATCTGACGCGAACTTGCCTGACATGAAGGTGTCGGTCCGCCAGCAATTCGGCATCGACAGCGACATGGAAGTGCCGGCCTATTCCAAGGCCGAAGAGCACGTGCCCGACATCGATCCCGATTACCGCTTCGACCGGCCGACCACGCTCGCCATTCTCGCCGGCTTCGCCAGGAACCGCCGCGTCATCGTCACCGGCTATCACGGCACCGGCAAGTCGACCCATATCGAGCAGGTGGCGGCGCGGCTCAATTGGCCCATGGTGCGCGTCAATCTCGACAGCCACATCAGCCGTATCGACCTGATCGGCAAGGACGCCATCGTCATCAAGGACGGCCAACAGGTGACCGAGTTCCGCGACGGCATTCTGCCGTGGGCCTATCAGCACAATGTCGCGCTGTGCTTCGACGAATACGACGCCGGCCGCCCGGACGTGATGTTCGTGATCCAGCGCGTGCTGGAATCCTCGGGCCGGCTCACGCTGCTCGACCAGAGCCGGGTCATCAAGCCGCATCCGGCGTTTCGCCTGTTCGCCACCGCCAACACGGTCGGCCTCGGCGACACCTCGGGCCTCTATCACGGCACCCAGCAGATCAATCAGGCGCAGATGGACCGCTGGTCGATCGTCACCACGCTCAATTATCTGCCGCACGACAATGAAGTCGAGATCGTGCTGGCCAAGGCCAAGCATTACCGCAACGAGCAGGGCCGCGACATCGTCGGCAAAATGGTGCGCGTCGCCGACTTGACGCGCAACGCTTTCATGAACGGCGATATCTCGACCGTGATGAGCCCGCGCACGGTGATCACCTGGGCGGAGAATTCCGAGATCTTCAACGATGTCGGTTTCGCCTTCCGGCTCACCTTCTTGAACAAGTGCGACGAATTGGAGCGGCCGATCGTGGCCGAATTCTACCAGCGCTGCTTCGGCATCGAATTGCCGGAGAGTTCGGTGAACGTGGCGCTGTCGTGACTTCACCTCTCTCTCCGCTTGCGGGGAGAGGTCGGCAAGCGAAGCGAGCCGGGTGAGGGGGGCTTCGCCGAGTTCTGCCGAGATCGCAATTGCCCCTCACCCCGACCCTCTCCCCGTAAGAACGGGGAGAGGGAGAAGAGCAAAATGGCCTCCAACATCAAATCGAAACCTTCTTCGAAGGACTCGCCGACTGAGCCGTTTAAGCGCGCGATCACCGGCTGCCTGCGCGCGATCGCGCGCAAGCCCGATCTCGAAGTGTCGTTCGCGGCCGAGCGCCCCGGCCTGATGGGCGGCAAGGTCCGCCTGCCGGAACCGCCGCGCAAACTGAGCAAGGGCGAAGCCGCGATCGTGCGCGGCCATGCCGACTCCATCGCGCTGCGCATTGCTTGCCACGATCCGGCCACGCATCGCCGTCTTCAGCCGGCCGGCCAGCAGGGCCGCGCGGTGTTCGAGGCGGTCGAGCAGGCGCGCGTCGAGGCGATCGGCGCGCGGCGCATGGACGGCGTCGCCAAGAATATCACCGCCATGCTGGACGAGAAATTCCACCGCAGGAAATTCGAGGACATCACCGAGCGCGCCGACGCGCCGATCGAGGACGCGCTGGCGCTCATGGTGCGCGAACGGCTGACCGGCCTGGCGCCGCCGGCGGCGGCCAAGAAGCTGGTCGATCTCTGGCGTCCGCTGATCGAGGACCGCGCCGGGCGCGATCTCGACCGGTTGGAATCGGTGGTCGAGGACCAGAAGCAATTTGGCGACGCGGTGCACGATCTGCTCGACGCGCTCGAAATGGGCGACGACCGCAGCCGCGATTCCGAAGAGGAAGACGAGGACGGCGAGGAGGACCGCCGCAAGCAGGATGCCGGCGAGGACGGCGAGGCCGAAGATAGCGACGAGATGAACCGCATGAGCACGGAGGACACCCAGGTGTCCGCCGAGGACATGCCCGATAGCGCCTCCGAATCGGCCGATGCGCCGACCGCCGACATGGCCGACGACACCGACATGGGCGACGCCGAAACGCCGGGCGAGCCGCAGCGGCCGCGCCAGTTCGGCGACAACCAGCCGCGCGGTCCGGACTACCGCGCCTTCACCATGAGGTTCGACGAGACCATTCCGGCCGAGGAGCTGTGCGAGCCGGAGGAACTGGACCGGCTGCGCGGCTATCTCGACAAGCAGCTCTCCAATCTGCAGGGCGTCGTCGCCCGCCTCGCCAATCGTCTGCAACGCCGGCTGATGGCGCAGCAGAACCGCTCGTGGGAATTCGATCTCGAGGAGGGCCTGCTCGACCCGGCCCGGCTGTCGCGCATCGTGATCGATCCCATGCATGCGCTGTCGTTCAAGGCCGAGAAGGAGATGCAGTTCCGCGACACCGTGGTGACGCTGTTGCTCGACAATTCGGGCTCCATGCGCGGCCGCCCGATCACGGTCGCCGCCACCTGCGCCGACATCCTGGCGCGCACGCTCGAGCGCTGCGGCGTCAAGGTCGAGATCCTCGGCTTCACCACGCGCGCCTGGAAGGGCGGCCAGTCGCGCGAGCAATGGCTCACCGCCGGCAAGCCGGCCAATCCCGGCCGGCTCAACGACCTGCGCCACATTATCTACAAGGCGGCCGACGCGCCGTGGCGGC
>Ga0182024_10023243_pt1 | contig 11121 bp, 5 predicted proteins | sample P32metaG_FD_120480 | JGI IMG/M metagenome (GOLD analysis project Ga0182024, IMG submission 120480) | Permafrost microbial communities from Stordalen Mire, Sweden - P3-2 metaG (Illumina Assembly) | ecosystem: Environmental > Terrestrial > Soil > Wetlands > Permafrost | place: Sweden: Stordalen... | reverse complement strand
TACGAAAATGGAAGGTGGTCCATCCAAGGTCGAGCCACTCGTCGAGTAAAGCACCGATCCCCGCAGCGCTACGCCGACCGGCGCAATGAGCGGCGGATTGCTAGCTACGATCGTGCGATTCGGACCGCTCTTGCCATTCGCGGTGGCGGAATAGCCGAGAATGTTGTTGTCGCCGGCGTTTGCGACGTAAAGCTCACCCGAGTTATCATTCGGCGCCATGCCGGTCGGTGAGTTTTGCTGACCCGTTCCAACGATCGCTCGCGCAAGCGTCGGGTTCGTAACGGGCGTCGTAAACTCGCTGACTTCGTTCGAGTCGGAGACGAACATATCGCCGGAGGCATCAACGGCAACGCCGTTCACATCAGGGTGGCCGTCGGGAAGCGCGATTCGCTGGAGCGTTTTAGCGTTGCCTTTCGCACCGGGCGCGTAAACGGCAACATACCCGTTCGAAAAGCCGCCGACGAACTCGTGGCCTAAACGGTCCGCCGCGACGCAGCTGGGCACGAACGGCAAGCCGAGCTCGCGCGCGGGCTGGTCGTAGCCCGTGGCGCCCTTGGCATAAACGAAGAGCGACTCGGCGTCTTCATCGGTAACGAGGAGATCGCCGTTCGAGTCGATGGCGATGGGCCCGGGATTGTAAGGAAGCACGAGCGACGAACCGGCCGGCGTTTGTAACGTTCCATCAGCATTGCGTGCGAATCGGAAGACCGATTTTCCATACCAGTCGCTGACATAGAGCGCATTGGCTGCAAAAGGCTGCGCGCCCGATCGCGGGAAAGCCTGTGCCGGGGAGCTTGCGCCACTCGGCAGCGCGCTTCCGCCGCTGCAGCTCGACACCGCAAGACCTAAGAGCATCGAAAAAGCGGAGATTTTTGCGAACGACCGTTGGAGATTCACCGCGCGCCTCCCATCCGACGACTGCAACCCTACACGAGACTTTTCGTCTCGAGAGCCTAACCCCTAGAGGGCCTGTGGTCGCTCGCCTATGCGCCGGGTTAGCGCCAAGGCAGCCGGAACGGCGTGGTGACTCGAAGATATCTTACCGTGGGCGAGCGACGAAATCTCAAAATCCGCGGTATCGTTCAAGGCGTATTCTTTCGTGAAACGGTCCGCCGCACCGCCTCGCGCTACGGCGTGCGAGGCTTCGTGCGTAATGTTGGCTTTGACGCGTTAGAAATCGAAGCCGAAGGCGAGCCTAAGGTTGTGAATGCGTTCATCGAAGAGATTCTGGCACATCCCCCGCGTGGAGCCCGTATTGAAGACGTGCGATCGACAGCGGTCCCGCCGCAAGGAGACGAGGGGTTTTCGGTCACGCCCAGCATCCGCTGATCTATGCGGTGCTTCCCGCCCCTCACTCTTTGTCGGGAATTCGGGGGTCGAGCGGCTGGCGTAAGAAAAACGCCGCATCCAGGGGCGCTTTAATCGGCACGAACTTGCGCGGCGCCTGGTTGAAGTCAAGACAATCGCCGGCAGGCGAGGTGGCGCGCGTGTCCGCATCGGCCAGCTGCGCGAGTCCGAAGGTGTCTTCCGCAAAACGCAGCACGCTGGCCGTCTCGTACTGAACGTGCGAAACGTAACCTTTCTTCGCATACGGCGAAATTACGATCAACCCAACGCGGAAGCCCAAGCCGTCGTACCCTCTGTGCGGTGGAGGAACGGGATCGTAAAACCCGCCCCAATCATCCCACTGGACGAAGATGACCGTAGAATCCCAAAACTTGCTCTCGCCCACTGCGTTCACGATCGACGAGACCCACGACGGTCCGCCTCCGCCGCCGCAGTCCGGATGATCGGAGTTTTCGCAAAGCGGCGTGATCCACGTAAAACTGGCCAGTTTTCCGGCCTTAACGTCCGTTAGAAATCGCTTCTGCGGCGTAAGTACGTCCGTTTTCCAATCCGGTCCGTAGAAGATATGCCGTATGGCTTGATATCCCGACCAAAGGCCGCCAAGCGGCACACGGTAGCCGTTCGTGTAGAACCGCCACGGCAAACCGGCCTTGTCGAGTTCGTCGCCCAGCGTTTCGGAGTTGAAGCACGGGCGCTGCACGCCTCCGTACACACGGTCGTGCTCGATCATCTCTACCTCGTCCGTCTTGTTGCCGCCGCATCCCCAATAGGAATACGGTACGTCGACGCTCGATTGTGCCTGAGCCGCGATGATGTACTGGTGCGCGACAAAACTCTCGTCGATCTGCGATGCAAACATGCGATCGGCCAACACGAATTCGTGCGCCATATCCCAATAGGGCTTACTTTCTGAGTGCGGCACGTACGAGTACTGGCCGCCGGGTGAGCCATAGACCTGTTCGTTGTTGAAACCGTTCATCCGGCAGTGCGTGCCGGGAATCTCACCGGTTCCGTTGCAGTCCTCAAACATCGCATGCGCCGAGTGATCCATATCGTACGTCATCTTCAGCGACATCGGCTGCAGCGGGATCTTTTTCCCAGACGAGTCTTTCCCCGTCGGCGTGGTGCGGGCCCCAGGATAGCCCTCAAACATATTGTTGAAGCTTCGGTTCTCCTGAATGACGTACACGATGTGGCGAATTTTTCCCGTGCTGCTTGCGTCGAGGGACTGCAAGAACGCATTGTCCGCAACGACGGGCTCCGGCGTTGGATTCGACGACGCCGAGCACGACGAAATCGTGAGAGCGACGACGAGGGATGCCGCCAGCTCCGAGAGTCGCTTTCCCATTGGTAGCCAATGCCATACCCCTGCGAACCTTCCTTCCGCTTCGGCGAAAGGGCTGATCGCCCGGCCGCTGCCATAAAACTAGCAGGCAATGTGGAGCGGCCCGAGAAAAGAAGTCGGGCCGACTCACACTAAGGGAGCGATTGTGAATCGATCTTTGAAACGGCTGCGTCGACCGCCGAGCCGGTTATCCGTAACGTCGTGGCTTACCACCTCGGAGGCAACGCTTGCGTTGGCTTCCTCGTACTGCCGCTCTCAGATCAACTCTATTAAGGAGCACATGTGAAATTCCTGAAATTTGCCGCACCGCTGATCGCGGTGCTGGCGTTCGCCGCTTGTAGTTCAGGCGGATCTTCGAACGTACCCACCAGTGCCGGCACATCCCCAATGGGTCAGTCGGCATTCACCCAGGTCCCCGAGTGGCAGGCGCAGCATCTCGCGCATGCCGCCTGCCCGCAAGTCGTCGGCAGGCCGACCTGTCTGGCGCTCATCTCTGACAAGACCCCGCTCGCTGGCTGCAATCCGACGTCAACTTGCGGCTTCACGGCAACCCAACTCGAAAAGGCCTACAACATTACCGGTTCGCTAGGAAAAGGATCGGGACAGAAAGTCGCCGTCATCGAGGCCGGCGATGATCCGGACGCCGCCACAACGTTCGCGACGTACCGCACCCAGTATGGGCTCGGAACGGGCACCCTCGTGAAGTACAACGAGAACGGACAAGAGTCCAACTATCCTCCCAGTTGTGAGGATTACGGCTGGTGCGTGGAGACGGACCTCGATATCGAGATGGTCTCTGCCGCATGTCCGAAATGCACGGTGTATCTCATGGAAGCCAAGGACGGCTCCACGATCAGCGACTTCGAAACAGCCGAAAAGGAAGCCGTTACGCTAGGCGCGACGATTCTCAGCAACAGTTGGATCTGCTACGGCAGCGGCGACTGCGGCGACTCGAACTTCGCAAACAACTTTGATACGAAAGGCATCGCGTATCTTGCCGCATCGGGCGACGAGGAGTATGACCACATTGGCGGCCCGTCGGTACTCGCGAGCGTCATCGCGGTCGGCGGCACCCAGCTTGCCGTAAGCGGCTCAAAGTTCACCGAAACGATCTGGAATGGCGCGGGCGCCGGCTGCGCCGACGCCGCAGAGGTCGGAACCGCCATTCCGAAGCCCTCATGGCAAAAAGATCCTGATTGTACCAGTCGCACCGACGCCGACATCTCGTCGCAGGCCGGTGTTTCGCCGGGCGTTGCCGTGTACAGCGCCCTCTACGGCCAGTGGTTAGGCGTTGGCGGCACCAGCGTAGCCTCACCGTTCACCGCCGGCGTCATCGGCCTTGAGGGCAACGCCGCTAAGCTGAACGCCGGCGAGGGCTTCTGGAAACTCAAGAAGAAGGCGCTCAAGAAGGACCTTCACGACATCACCGCGGGCAACGACGGCTCCTGCAGCGGCGAATATCTCTGCACCGCTGGAACCAAACAGTTCAAGACGTACTCCGGCCCGGGCGGCTGGGGTACCGCTAACGGCATTAAAGCGTACTAAAGACCCGTACGAAGCCGAATCCCATGAAAGGCGGGCGCACACGCGCCCGCCTTTTGTACATTCATTGCTGGTCGGGAATTCGGAGGTCGAGCGGCTGATGCAAGAAAAACGCCGCGTCTTGGGGGGCCTTGATCGGCACGAACTTGCGGGGCGTCTGGTTAAAGTCGAGACAATCGCCGGCCGGTGAGGTAGCGCGCGTGTCGGCCACCGATAGCTGCTCGAGCCCGAAGAGATCTTCCGCAAACCGTAGCACGCTCGCCGTCTCATACGCAACGGGCGAGACATAGTTCTTCCTCGCGTACGGCGAGATGACGATCAGCGGAACGCGGAAGCCTAAGCCGTCGTAATCTTTGTGCGGCGGAGGAACGGGGTCGTAAAAGCCGCCCCAGTCGTCCCACTGGACGAAGATGACGGTCGAATCCCAAAACTTGCTCTCACCCACGGCGTTCACGATCGATGCGACCCACGACGGCCCACCGCCGCCGCCGCAGAGCGGGTGATCGGAGTTCTCGCAAAGCGGCGTGATCCACGTAAAGCTGGCCAGTTTTCCGGCGGCCACGTCGCTTAGAAATCGGCGCTGTGGCGTAATGACGTCCTTTTTCCAGTCGGGCCCGCGAAAAATGTGTTTGACCGCTTGATATCCCGACCAAAGCCCGCTCGTCGGAACGCGGTATCGGCTCGTATAGAAGCGCCACTCCAATCCGGCCTTATCGAGTTCGTCGCCGAGCGTCTCGTAGTCGAAGCAGGGCCGCTGCGAAGCTCCGAATCTGCGCGTCTGCGTAATCGTCGAGACCTCGTCGGTCTTGCCGCCACTGCAGCCCCAAAAAAAGAGTGGCACGTCGACGCTCGATTGTGCCTGAGCGGCGATGATGTATTGATGCGCAACGAAACTCTCGTCGAGTTGCGACGCGAACATCCGGTCAGCCAAGACGAATTCGTGCGCCATATCCCAATACGGTTTGCTCTCTGCGTGGGGCACATAGGCATAGGCGCTACCGTTCGGGTTTCCGTAGATTTTTTCGTTGTTGAAACCGTTCATCCGGCACTTCGTGCCGGGAAGCTTCCCCGTTCCGTTGCAAGCGACGAACATACCGAACGCCGAGTGATCGATCTCGTACATCGTTTTCAAGGAAATAGGCCTCAATGGAACCTTGCCACCGGAAGAATCTCTCCCGCTCGGCGTGGTATCAGCCCCGGGATATCCCTCAAACATGTCGTTGAAGCTTCGGTTCTCCTGAACGACATAGACGACGTGACGAATTTTTCCAGCGCCGCTTCCGTCGAGCGATCGCACAAGCGGATAGCCCGGGGCAAAGGGGACCGGCGACGCCTTCGGGGACGAACAGGCCGAAAACGCGGCGACGGCGGCCAAAAAAACCGCAGCATCGCAAAGCCGCTTCCTCATCAATGTCAAGTGCCCCGCGCCCGAAAAGCTTCCTTCCGGCGGCCCGACTAGCAGGCAACGCATAGGTCGAATCGTGAAAGAGTACCGCCCCCCAACCAACTATGCCCGAACAACAGAAGGAGTATCAGTGAACCGAACCTTTAAACTGCTCGTGCCGCTCGCGGCGGCACTGGCGATCGCTGCGTGTAGCGCCGGCGGCTCGCCGAGTATGCCCAGCAGCGCCGGCTCATCCCAGATGGGCTCGGCAGCCACTCAGATCCCTGAATGGCAAGCTAAACACCTAGCTACCCGCGTCTGCCCCGAAGCCGTGGGCAAGCCGGTCTGTCAGGTGCTGCTCGAGTACAGGGGCGTAAACCCGCTCTGCTCGCCGTCGTCTAGCTGCGGTTTCACGGCGACCCAACTCGAGACGGCGTACGGTCTTACCAGCTCCTTAGGAAACGGAAAGGGGCAGAAGGTCGCCGTCATCGAGGCCGGCGATGTGCCCACCGCCGCGACCGATCTCGCGACGTACCGCACCGAGTACGGCCTCGGGAAGGCCAGCTTCTTTAAATACAACGAGACCGGACAACAGTCGAACTATCCTGGCAGCTGCGAGAACTACGGCTGGTGTCTCGAGACCGACCTCGACATCGAGATGGTCTCCGCTTCGTGCCCGAAGTGCACGATCTTACTCATGGAGGCCGGCGGCCAGATCAGCGACTTCGAAGCAGCCGAAACCGAAGCCGTCACGCTCGGCGCGACCATCGTCAGCAACAGCTGGAGCTGCCCCGAGAACTGGGATTGCGGCGATACGAACTTCGAGAATTACTTCGACACGAAGGGCGTCGCGTATCTCGCCTCAACCGGCGACGGCGGTTATAACACAATCGGCGGCCCGTCGGTGCTCCCCAGCGTCATCGGGGTCGGCGGCACGCAGCTTGCCCTAAGCGGCTCGAAGTACTCCGAAACCGTCTGGAATGGCGCGAGCGCCGGCTGCGGGAGCTCAAGCGTCGTCGGGTCAAACGTTCCGAAGCCCTCGTGGCAGCACGATCCCGATTGCGCCTACCGCACGGACGGCGACGTATCGTCGGAGTCCGGATGCAGTCCGGGCGTTGCCGAGTACATCACGACCCAATATACCGGCTGGACCGGCGTCTGCGGCACGAGCGTAGCCTCACCGTTTACCGCGGGCATCATCGGGCTCGCAGGCAACGCCGCTAAGCTGGGCTCCGGCGAGCACTTCTGGAAACTCAAGAAGAAGGCGCTCAAGAAAGACCTTCACGACATCAGCTCGGGCTTCGACGGCTCCTGCGGCGGCGAATATCTCTGCACCGCGGGCGCCAAAGGTTCACTGGGCTACAAGACCTACTCCGGTCCGGCCGGCTGGGGTAGCCCGAAAGGCATCAAAGCGTACTAAAGACACGTACGAAGCCGGATCCAAGGAAGGCGGGCGCAATCGCGCCCGCCTTTCGCAATTTCGTTAACACGTGAACGGGCCCGGCTCGAGCGGGTTGCCGCGCGGGGCTGCCGAACCGATTTTTTAGGCCTTGTTTGGGCGGACTCTCGCTACTTCACCTATTTGGAGGCACATGCGACCATCATCACGCGTGATTGCGTCAACGTTGGGGCTCACGCTAACCCTCACGGCATGCGGAGGACAAAACTCCTCGCTTCCGTCGATGCTCTCGAGCAACAATGGCGAACCGATGGAATCCTCCGTGCGGACGGCGACGCCAGGGAAGCCTTTGATTTCCATTCCGAAGCTGTACGGAGATTTGGCATTTACCGATGCGGGAAAGCGAGCTGCAACCGCGCCGGTCAGAGTCTCTCTGACGCTTCGTTACAATCATCAAGCCGAGCTCGACCGACTCGTTGCGAGTATCAGCGATCCGCACTCGGGCGCGCATCGTCAGTTCTTAACGGCGAAACAGTTTGACGATCGCTTCGCGCCAACAGAGGCTCAGGAAAAGCGGGTCGTTCACGAGTTGGAACGCGCCGGCTTCACAATCGAAAAACAGTATCCAAACCGAACGATCGTGGATGCGACGGCTCGCACTTCGGCCGTCGAGCACTTCTTCGCAACCGAGATTCACACCGTACGTCAAGGAAAGCACGGCGAGCGTTACACGAACGTCACCTCCGCGACCGTGCCTTCGTCAATTTCCAAACTCGTACGCGACGTTTCGCTCAATAATCTTGTCGTGGTCCGGACCGTGACCGACCAGAGCGGCGTCGAAGGACAACGGAGCGCCCCGCAGTTCCAAACCGACGGCCAGGGACGCGCGATGCTTCCGCTTGGAGGAATCGTGCCTCAGGACTCTACCGGCAAGCTAGTCAACGGAAACTTTGCCAGCGGTTCGCTCAGCCCCGGTTGGATAAACGAAAGCACCACGCGGGGCAACTACGTGCAAGTCACGACGGCGCAGTCCTATCAAAGTACGTATTCGGCCTTCATGGGTACGTTGTCGCCGCCCGAGGTCAATGGGTGGGCTGCGATCGCTCAAGAAGTAACCGTCCCCTCCGGCGGCGTTCTGAGTTTCTGGGTCTACCAAGGCTCGAACGAAGGCCAGCTGGGGTATGGAACCAAGTACGCATGGCAAGCCGGTTATCTTCTCAACTCGCGCGGATCGATTCTCACCACCTTCTATAAGACCGTGAACAATACCAACGGTTGGGTGAACTATCAAGTCAATCTCAGCGCATACGCCAGTCAGAAGGACTATATCTACTTCGGCTCTTACGGTGACGGCTATTCGCAAACGTACGTTTACCAATACGTCGACGACGTTGCTTGGCTAGGCGCGACGCCTTCGCCATCGCCGACACCGACGGCAGCACCGACCGCCACGCCGACGGCAGCGCCAACAGCCACGCCGACCGCAACGCCAACGGCTTCACCGACTCCAGGCAGCGGATGCAACAACGCGTCGCCGGATAATGGGCCGCTTACCAACTCCTCTGGAACCCTCGCAACCGGCGTCGCTAAGCCGTTCGATTTCCCGGTTCAGCACGGTTGCAACGGCGCAGGGTATACGGCAGCCATCGCCATCGACGACCCGGTAAACACGAGTTACCTAGCAACGTATCTGTCGGCTGCGGGTGTCACGCAGACGGGTACGGTGACGAACGAAGCCGTCGACGGCGGCGGCAGCGGTGACGATGCTGAAACGGATCTGGACGTACAGACGATCTCTGGATTAGCGCCGGGCGCGAACATCATCGTCTACGATATGGGTTCGCTCGGCGATCAGCAGATCGAGGACACGTACAATAAGGTGCTGACCGACGGGAAGGCGACAGCCGTTAACTCGTCGTTCGGCGGCTGCGAATCGAGCGACGTTACGTTTGCCGATTCCACGAACTCGATTGCGGAGCAAGGAGCTGCCCAGGGCGTTGAGTTCTCTGCCTCGAGCGGCGACTCGGGAAGCAACGAGTGCAACGGCAGCAAGGGCGTCAGCGCACCGGCCGGCGACCCATACTTCTCGTCGATCGGCGGGATCGACTTCACCGACACGAGCGGCGGCGTTCTCGAGACCGTGACGATGGGCAGTGTCGACGGTTACTCGGGCGGCGGCGGCGTCTCGACGGTCTTCGCACTTCCCAGCTATCAAAGCGGCATTACGGGGATGATAACGTCGGGTCGCAACCAGCCCGACATCTCGCTGCCGTTCTTTCCTGTAGCAGTCTATACGGGCGGCAGTTGGGGCGAGTACCTAGGAACGTCGTGGTCTTCGCCGGCTTCGGTCGCAATGGTCATCGAAGCCAACCAACTCCATTCCACGAAGCTGGGCTGGATCGATCCGACGATCTATAGCTTGTTCGGTTCGACCGGTTATAGCGACTACTACACGCCGTGCACGTCCGGCAGCAATGGTGCGTACTCGTGCAGCGCCACGGAGTATAACCAAGCCGCCGGAATCGGAGCTCCAAAAGCCTGGGCCTTGGCCAACGCTCTCTAGAGCTCTCGGACGGTCACGATCGGAAGCGGGGTGTGCTGATGCACACCCCGCTTGTTCGACCCTCGCACACGGCACTTAATCGAATTGAGGTTTTGCTAGATGAGTTGTTCACATTGCGCCGGGGATCTTTTTGGAATTGGCGCACCGGCGGGCTCTGGTGCCGTCGCCGGCGTTGCAAGCTTTGGGCCTGGGCCGAGGCAGCACCGGCTCACGAGCCGGCTACCGTGTTCTTCGGCGGCACCGTGATCACGATGGACGACAGCAATCCGGCCGCGGACGCCATCGCGATCGCCGGCGGCAAGATCGTCGCAGTCGGCGCCAGGGATGAGGTGTTGGCGCAGGCCGGCGCCGATGCGCAACGCGTGAATCTCGCTGGCCGCACGCTGATGCCGGGATTGATCGACCCGCATCAACATCCGCTTCCCGGCGGCCTGATGCGGGCGAACACGATGTCCGTGAGCTACGACGTTTACAAGACTAAGGCCGAAGTTCTCGACGCCTTACGCAAGAAAGCGTCGCAAACACCCGGCGGGCAATGGATCTACGCATCGTACTACGACAATATATTGCACGGTGGCTATCTCACCATGGCCGAACTGGACGGCGTCACGACGGCGCATCCGATGTTCGTGTACTACGTGAGCATGCATTCGGCGACGGGAAACAGGGCAGCCTTCGAGGCCTCCGGCATCAGCCCGTCGACGCGAGAACTTCCCGGCGGCGGTTACTTCGGTGTCGATGCGAACGGCCAGCAGAACGGCATGATCCAGGAGATGCCGGCACTCATGAAGTTCCTCGGCGGCTTTCCCAAACTGACGCCCGCGTTGATCGCGAAATCGATGACGACGTTCTTGTACGGCTCGGCCGCTCTGGGCATCACAATGGTCCACGAAGCCGGCGCGTTCGCGCAGACGCCCGAAGTGTTCGAAGGCTACAAAGCGATCGCGGCACATTCGCCGGTTCGCTACAGCGTCAGCCCGATGGTTGACTACTTGGATCAAGCGATGCAGTTTTTGGCACCCTACGGCCGGCCCGGCGCGTCGGCGCTCGAAATCCCCGGCAGCTTGCTCTCTTTCTATGCCGTTAAGATCGTCGCGGATGGTTCGCCCCAGCAAGAGAGTGCCTTTCAAGCTCAGCCATATCTCAATTCGGCCGACCGGGGTGAGGCCAACTACACGGTCGGCAAACTAAACGAGTTGGTAATGAAAGTCAAGAATGCGGGTTGGCCGGTCTCGATCCACTGCAACGGCGACGCATCGCTAGAAATGGCGCTCGACGCGATCGAATCGGCGTACGGCTCGAGTTCTGCCCCGCCGACCGGCATCAATCGTATCGAGCACTGCCCTCAAGCACGCCCCGAACAGATCGCGCGAATGAAGAAGCTGGGCGTGCAACCGAGCCACCTGATGAACAATCTTTACTATTACGGCGCCGCCTACCGCGACGCAATCTTCGGAGCGCAGCGCGCCGCGGACATTTACCCCGCCGGCGACTTCTTAGCAAGCGGGATACCTTTTTCGATTCATAGCGATTGCCCGTGC
>Ga0182024_10023242_pt1 | contig 11121 bp, 11 predicted proteins | sample P32metaG_FD_120480 | JGI IMG/M metagenome (GOLD analysis project Ga0182024, IMG submission 120480) | Permafrost microbial communities from Stordalen Mire, Sweden - P3-2 metaG (Illumina Assembly) | ecosystem: Environmental > Terrestrial > Soil > Wetlands > Permafrost | place: Sweden: Stordalen... | reverse complement strand
AGGCACATCGGCGTCTCGAATTTCACCGTGGCTTTGATCGACGAGGCGGTTGCCGCCTGTTCCGAGCCTCTGGTGTGCGATCAGGTCGAGTATCATCCCTATCTCGACCAGACCAAGGTGCTGGAGGCGTGCGCGGGCCACGGCCTGGCGCTGGTGGCCTACAGTCCGATTGCGAAGGGCCGCATCAAGGGCGACGCGTTGCTGGGCCAGATCGGCAGGAAATACCGCAAGACCGCGGCACAGGTTTGCCTGCGCTGGCTGGTGCAGCAAAACGTCGTGGCGATTCCGCGGACGTCGAAGATCGAACGGCTGTCGGAAAACATCGAGATCTTCGACTTCGAACTGTCCGGCGACGAGATGCAACAGGTCTTTCGGATGGGAATCGCCGGGAACAGGCTCACCGATTTCGGTTTCGCGCCGAAATGGGATTGAGACTGCGGCATTGCCCGCTATGCTGGACCGGGGCGACATCGAAACGTTGATTGAGTACGGTGAAACTTCGGTTCACACGCTTAGGCATTGCGGCATCGGCGATCGGTCATCTGTCAGCTCTGGCAGCGGTCCTGATCTATGCGGATGTGCATCCGTTCGATCCGTTGGCCGCCGAGCCGATCCCGGTCGATATTGTTTTGCCGGAAGAGGTCGCGCCGGTTCCGAAGGCTCCGGAGCCGCTGCCCACGCCGACAGTGCCGCCTCCCGATACCTTCGACCTTTCTTCGAAATCTGCGCCTGCCGTTCAGCCACCGCCGCCGGCGTCACCACCGCCGCCGAAGCAGCAGCCAGCTCAGCAACCGAAGCAGCCGCCAAAACAGACGGCCAGTTCGAAGCAGGCGGCTGCGCCACCGCCGCCGCCACCACCCCCGACACCGGCGGCGGCGCCATCGCCGTCACCGTCCCCGGTGCCGGCCGCCCCGGAGCCCGATCTTTCCATTAAATATCACGTGGTGCTCGGCCTGCCCAACAACGAAGCCGGAGGATTCTCCGCGCCCGAAAAGAGCGCGGACATCGGGACCGGGCCTGTCGCGGAGTTTCGGCGTCATCTCAAGACATGCTCGAAGCTGCCGAGTTCGATCGGGCCCTCGGACGCCCTCAAGATCACGCTGCGCGTATTCATGACGCCCGACGGCAAGCTCGCAAGGGAGCCGGTGCTGGTCGAGGCCAGCGCGTCCGCAAAGGGACCCGCATTGATGCAAAGCGCGATCGCTGCCTTGGAGGCGTGTCAGCCCTACGCGATGTTGCCAGCGGACAAATACGGCGAATGGAAAGTGCTTGATCTCAGCTTCACGCCGCAGGATTTCTCCGGCGGATAGGCGGCGCCTCGAGTTTCCTTAAAGCCTGAATAAAAATCGGCAGCACTATCTGTTCGCGCATTAATCATGTGCGGCAATAGAACCGCGGTTCATTGGCGATACTAGCAAGTTGTTCGTTGTTATCAGCGAGATTTTGCGCAGAGAAATATTCGAAAGGGGCTGGAATGGCTGAGCAGGGCAGCGGAAGCTTGATCGATTTGGTCGCTTTCACAAGGGATGTTGCCAACGAATCGAATGGAACTCTCAAACGAACCCTCGAAGCGGTCCGGCAGCATTTGGGAATGCAGGTCGCCTACATCTCGGAATTCAGGAACAACCAAACCATTTTCCGGGAAGTGGATGCGCCGGGACTGGAAGCCCTGATCAAGGTCGGGGATTCCCGTTCGCTGGACGATGTCTATTGCCGGCATATTCTCGAAGGACGGCTGCCGGAACTGATTCCGGACACTTCGGCCGAGCCGGTCGCGATGGCGATGCCGATCACCGCGGCCGCCCACATCGGCTCGCATATCAGCGTGCCGATCCGGCTGCCGGACGGCCAGCCCTACGGCATGTTCTGCTGCGTCGGGCTCGAAGCCAATCCATCGTTGAATGCGAGGGATCTGCAGACCATGCGGGCGTTTGCGGATCTCGCGGCGTTCGAGATCAACCGGGATCTGGTCGTGCTCAAGGCCAGCGAGCAAAAGCGCGAGCGCATCGCCGGCGTGATCGACGCCAGTCAATTTGCAATTGTCTACCAGCCGGTCTGGGACCTGCGAACCCGGCAGGCCGTCGGGTTCGAATGTCTGGCCCGTTTTTCCGCGCAGCCGAGCCGGCCGCCGAACGAATGGTTTGGCGAGGCCGCCGAAGTCGGCATGGGTACTCAGCTTGAGTTGGCGGCCATCCGCGTCGCTCTTGGCGCGCTTCCGTCGCTGCCTTCTCATCTGCATCTGGCGATGAACGCCTCGGTGGAAACGATCATGAGCCCGGAATTTTCCGCTGTTCTGGAGGGAATTCCGCCCACCCGGGTCATCCTCGAAATCACCGAACACACCGACGTTGACGACTATCAATCGCTTCTGAATGTCTTGCAGCCCTTGCGGCAGCGCGGGCTCAAGCTCGCGGTGGACGATGCGGGTGCCGGATATTCGAGCCTGCGGCACATCCTGAATTTGCAGCCGGACTTCATCAAACTGGATATGGACCTGGTCCGGAATATCGACCTCGATCCGGCCCGCCGCGCGTTGGCGTCGGCCCTGATTTCGTTCGCGCGCGATACCAACAGTTCCATTATTGCGGAAGGAGTGGAGACCGCATCCGAGTTCGCCGCCTTGCAAGCCCTCGGTGTCGAACAGGTGCAAGGGTATTATCTGGGCCGCCCGATGCCGCTGGAGAATGCGCTGGCCTGGGTCGAGCCGGCGGCGGCACAAGCGAGGAACGTCGCCTGAGCGTTCGAAGGCGTTATTGCTCCATCGCGCTCCAGGCACTTGATGCGAATTGCCGGCGCCAGGTCACGATCACCACCGCCGCCGTCGTGACGAACAGAATCCAGGGACTGACGAACCAGCCGAGATAGCCCAGCGCGAAGAAGAACGCGCGCTGGCCGCGATTGAAATGCCGTGCCGCCGCTTCGAACAATCGTGTGGTCCGAATCACATGTGCTTCGGCTTCGGGCGTGTCGCGCAGTTTTGTCTGCGGCATCGCCCCGAGCAGGATGGCGACATAATTGAACAACCGGTAGGACCAGGCGAACTTGAAGAACGCATAGACGAAAATCAGGATCAGCCCGAGGCATTTGATTTCCCACAGCGCGGGCGAGGGGCTGAGATCGATCGGCAAGGCGCGGAAAACCGACAGTGCTTCGTTGGTCGAGCGCAGCAGCGCCAGCGCGCCGCCGACCGCGAGCAGGCTGGTGGACGCAAAAAACGCCGTGCCGTTTTGCAGCGACGCCAGGATCTGCATATCCACCATGCGGGTCTCGCGGTCGAGCATGCGCCGGATCCAGACCTCGCGGTACTTATGCATGCGGGCGGACAGGCTGTCGCGTCCGTACGCGGTATGCTCCAGCGTAACCGCGTACACCGTCCATTCGAGGATGAAAAATCCGACCGCGAAAAGATCGACCGTGGAATAAGCCGCCATGAAGCATCCCTTGAGACGTGCCGGGAATGCTGCCACGCAGGATCAATCGCGGCAACCTGCGCCAAGGGGTATCAAGGGGTATCCAGGCATATCGGCCGGGTTGATCGCATCCGAGACGACATGGCAGGATGAGACCCCAGATGGAGCTTCCTTGACATGGCTTTGACGCTCGTGATCGGCAACAAGAACTATTCGTCATGGTCGATGCGGCCGTGGCTGGCGCTGACAGCCTGCCATATCGCCTTCGAGGAAGTATTCATTCCGCTCTATACCGGCGACGCCGACAAGCAGAGGATTCTGGGCTTTACCCGTTCGGGCAAGGTGCCGGTTTTGATCGATGGCGACGTCACGGTCTGGGATTCGCTGGCCATTATCGAATACGCCGCCGAACGGTTTCCGCAAGCACGGCTGTGGCCGGAGGACCGCGCCCGCCGCGCCCATGCGCGTTCGATTTCGGCGGAGATGCATTCGGGTTTTGCAGGCTTGCGCAACGAATGCGGCATGAACCTGCATCGCCCGGTAGGCGCCATCGATTTGTCGGCCGAGGCGCGGGCGGACATCGCGCGCATTCAGCAAATCTGGACCGAGTGCCGTGAGCGCTATGGAAGGCTGGGGCCGTTCCTGTTCGGAGCCTTCAGCGGGGCGGACGCCATGTTTGGTCCGGTGGTACACCGTTTTCGGACCTACGCGATCGAGCTTAAGCCCGAGGTGCGGGGTTACATGGATGCGATGATGGCGTTGCCGGCCTTTGCGGAATGGACCCGCGCCGGCCTCGCCGAAACCCTCCTTATCGGGAAATTCGAGACCGCATGAGCCCGAATTTGCGAAACGTTCGCCGCATCGCGCTTGACGGAGGCCTGCGAAAGCGGTCTGAATCTGGAACCGAAGTTTGCGTATTTAATGAAAGGGGTTGACCATGGGAATTCTCGATTCACTGGAAAATTCAGATGCGTTCAAGGGCGCACTCGGCCAGCTTGAGGGGGCTGTGCTCCCCGTTGTGCTGAGCGAAGTCATGGGCAATGGCAGCCAGGGCGGGCTCTCCGCGATCGTCGCCAAGCTGCAGCAGGCAGGCCTCGGCGATCAGGTCAAATCTTGGATCGGAAACGGTCAGAACCTGCCGATTACGGCCGAGCAATTGCAGCAGGTGCTGGGCAGCGACACCGTCAAGCAATTGGCGGCGCGGTTCAATATCCCGGTCGATCAACTCGCCAAGGTGCTGGCGCAACAGCTTCCCAACGCCGTGGACAAGGCCAGTCCGAACGGCAAGCTCCCGAATGCAGCCTAGGCTGCTCCTGGGCGCAAGGCTGCTCTTGGGCGCAAGGCCGCTCTTGGGCGGAGCGACGGTTCCGGACGCGCTGAGAATGGCGTCAAGGCAGATTCGCCTGGAACCGGCGAAATGGCGTTTATCGTACTGAAAAACCTGCAAAATCCGCGCATTTGCCATGTCCTGACGTGACTGGCCAAAAAGACTGGTGCTATGCTAGGCTGTGACCGGGTTTTCAGTCAGGCCGTAGCTAGCGGGACCGTGAGCGCGGCCGGCGTTTTTGCGTGATGGAGAGGGCGTTGAAGCACAAATATACCGTTGGGGAGACCGTCTATTTTACTGCCAGCAATGTTGCCCGTCCGGCCGCCAGCGGCACCTATGAGGTGATCCGGCTGCTTCCGACCGACGGCGATGACTGCCAGTATCGGATCAAAAGCTCGACCGAAGCTTTCGAACGGGTGGCCAAGGAAAGTCAGCTCGACATTTCCTAAAGACAATTGCGCGCGAAGGCCGGGGGAAGCGGCTTCCATTTCGCCCATCGTCAAAAAAGCCCGGTTCGCAGAATCATTTCCGGCATTCACTTTTGCTGAATACGCTTTATGCTGCGTTGAGGGACATCGCGCATGAACTGGGCCTGGGCTACATCGCTCGATCAACTCTGGCGTTCGCCGGCTTTTCCGATGTGGCTGACATTGGCCGCGGCGGGATTCTTCGGAATCATCGTTCTCATCACGCTGTTGAGGGCGGAGAAATCCGTCGCCAACGGCGCGCTGACGGTGATTACGCTATTGGCCATCGGCATCGCGGTTGCCGCTACCATCAGAGGGTTCGGTCCGGGCGGCCGGGGCGGGTCCGGCGAGACCCAATTCTCCCAGCCGATGACTGCTTCGCTGCCGGCATTGTCGTGTATCGACGATCTGGCCGGAGAAACCGTTTTGATGGCATGCGAAAAAGCGCTGTTCAGTTCGCCCGACTCCGCCGCCACCGCTCTGTCCTATGCGGCATCCCGGATCACGCGACTGACCGGGTTCGGCGATGTCGCCGCCGCCAACCGGAACATGACACCTGAATTGCTAGCGCTGCGCCGCGCCGTCGAGCGCGACCGATATGGGCTGATGGCGTACGCGCTGGCCGCGCGCGATCACTGTACGCCGGCGGATTGCGCGGCTTTCCGGGCGCTGACGGATCACACCCAGATCGTAGCCAACATGGATGAGCGGATCTACGAAGGCCTGATCGCGCGTTATGCCCCGTCGTGGAATGCGCCGGCGGCGGCAGCGCCGGTCGCAGCACTGCCGCCATCGACGCTGATGGGCAAACCCACCAATGCGGATTTTCCGACCGCAGCCTCGACCCCGCCTGTCAGCATTATGACGCCGGAACCGGGGGCTGCAACGCCGCCGTCTCCGCCACGCCCGGCGGTTGCGAACGCGCCCTTGCCGTCACCGCGGCCGGCTTCGGCCGCCGCGCCGATACTGGCGGCGGCCAAAAAACAGGCTGCGCCGAAACCTCCGCGCACGCCGGCGCCGGCTCAGCCCGCGCCTGCAGCGCCGGCTCCCGCGAATGATTGATGCTTTCGAAAGCCCTCGCAAAAGCTTTCGCTGATTGCTAACACCCCGACCATGCCGTTACATCTCATCAAGCTTGCCGTCGGCTGCGAGTCCGTCAAGGAACTCAAGGGCTGGGTCGCGGAGCGCATGCGAACCGCAAAGAAAAAAGGCCTGCCGCGGCATCATATTCACATCACCCGGATGACGCCGAAGCGCGGCGAGGAGTTGCTCGCGGGCGGTTCGCTCTACTGGGTGATCCGCGGAGAAATCTCGGCCCGCGAAAAAATCATCGCGATCGAACCGTTTCGCGATCGTGACGGTATCGGGCGATGCCGGCTGGTGATGCAGCCCAAAGTGATCGCGGTGTTGCAGCGGCCGATGCGGGCGTTCCAGGGCTGGCGCTATTTCGCCGAAAGCGACATCCCGCCCGATTTGGGGTCCGCGGGGGCCGGCGTTGCCGACATGCCGGAGCCGCTGCGCCGCGAATTGCGCGATCTGGGGCTGCTCTAACTTTACAGCGATGACCCGGTAACGATGCGAAGCCGAATCCATTCAGATGGCGGCATTTCGGTTTGACGCCGGGAATCTGAATTCCTGTCGACAATGTCGAACAGTTCCGGGTCAAAGCCCATATCTCGCGCGTAAATGCGGAACAGTTCGCCAAATCGCGCCGTCAGACCTTCGCGCCGTTCGTCGGACACGTTGGGCGCCAACCGGTTATGGATGGACATTCCGCTCAGGATTACCTTCGTATCGGGCGGCAGGCTGCGATGAACTCCGCCCGCCAGGATCAGTACGCAGGCGAGGTCGCAGGGCGCGCCGGCCAGCTTCAGTTTGGCATCGAGCGGTCCGCCCGGGCGTTTCAGCGCGAAACATTCGGCTTCGGGTTTTCCATTGCAGGCTTCGACTTCGGTCGGCCCCACCGTGGTGTCGAGGCCGCGGTCGCGCAGGATCCGGCCGAGGCTGATGGCGACGTTGAGATTGGACTCGCCCCAGGAATGGATGATGACGGGAAGCTTGCGCCCCGATTGCCGGTCGAGGATCGCAAACAGCCGCTTGTGCGTATCCCATTGGACGGTGCCTTCGGCGGCGATCCATTCCGAACAGCCCGGCCCGCAGGCCCCGGCCGGCCCGCGTGCAACATAAAAGATCATGGCGTCCTGCGGTGAACCGATGCCGCCGACCGCCGGCCGCTGCGGCGTTTGCGCCTGCGCAAAACCGGCAGCGGCAAGCGCCATCAGCCCGCCGAAAAGGATCGGACGAACAGACGTTGCGCCCATACCGGCAGCTCCCCCCGGGAAAAATCGCGTTGGCGCCGATATTTCCCCCGTCAGCTGCGTTACGCAAGCGGCGGTTGGTTTTTTCCGGTGGATGGTCGAGCGTCGATGGAAGCTGCCGGGCTGCCTAAACCCCGACATTGTCGATCAGCCGGGTTTTGCCGATTGTGGCCGCGGTCAGAATCCGCACCGGCCCGTCCTTCACCGAGGTGATAGGCGACAGCGTTTCAGCGTGGCGGGCCTCGAAATAATCGAGCTTGAACCCGGCGCTGGTGATCAGTCCGGCACCGCCGGCCATCGCGGACTTGATGTCGTCCCCGGCGCGCAGGCGGTTGACGCTTTCTTTCATGGCGCGATAGAGCACCGGCGCCGCCTGCCGCTGTTCCGGTGACAAATAAACATTGCGCGAAGACATCGCGAGGCCGTCGCGCTCGCGCACCGTGCGCGATCCCATCACCTTGACGCCAAGGTCGAGATCCCTGGCCATCTGCGTCACCACGCGCAGTTGCTGGTAATCCTTTTCGCCGAAGACAGCGAAATCCGGCCTGACTTGCGTGAACAGCTTGCCGACCACGGTGGCGACGCCGTCGAAGAAGTGCGGCCGGGAGCGATCCTCCAGCCCGGCGGTAGCTGGCCCCTCGGTCAGTATCCGGGTGGCGAAGCCGTCCGGATACATGGTCTTGACGTCCGGGTTCCAGACCAGGTCGGTATTTTCGGCGGTCAGCCTGGCGATATCGGCCTTCCAGCTGCGCGGGTACGAACCGAAATCCTCCGATGGCGCGAATTGGGTGGGATTAACGAAGATCGAGACAATGACCGTTGCGGCGCGGCGTTTCGCCAGCCGAACCAGCGACACATGGCCGTCATGGAGAGCTCCCATGGTCGGCACCAGCGCCGTGGTGGCTTTTTTGACGCGGAAGCCGTCGAGGGCGCGGCGCAACGCGGGGACCGTGCGGACGATCATGGGGCTTCGCGACATCAGGACTCGATCTTTTGGGGTCAAAGGGCGGCGGTTTTTTCGATCCGACGGCGGGGAGAGCGATCCTATCAAGGCCGATGCTGCATCGCCAAGCCGGCGGTCGACGGTCGGGCTCTCGCTAATCCCGGCGCGCACCCCGTTGACGGCGCACTGGAGCGGCAGCGCTACCGCGGCGTGCGCGCGATTCATGATTAAGGCAGACGGTCGGCGATCTGACGGCGTTGCTGCGCATTTTACTTGACCGACGCCGCGCGTAATTTGAAGATATTATCCGCGAGGGGTCGAAAAATGTTGGTGCAGACCAGCCAGGGGCAGTCGGGCTCAGCTCATGTGGTTGTGCTCGGCAATGAGAAGGGCGGTTCGGGTAAATCCACCACCGCCTTGCATATCGCCGTTGCCCTGCTGAAAGCCGGCCAGCGCGTCGCCACCATCGATCTCGATTGCCGCCAGCAAAGCTTCACCCATTACATCGATAACCGGCGCGCCTGGGCGCGCCGCACCGGCCTCGATCTCGAACTCCCGCTGCATTGCTGCATCAAGCTCGGCGAGACCATGCAGATCGCCGATAACGAATCTTCCGAATTCCAGCAATTCATGGACGCGGTGAGCGCGGTCGAGCGCACCTTCGATTTCATCGTCATCGATACTCCGGGGGCGGATAGTTATCTGATGCGTCTGGCGCACTCGATGGCCGATACGCTGGTGACGCCGATCAACGACAGCTTCCTCGATTTTGACGTGCTGGGGACCGTCGATCCCACCACCTATTCGGTGACCGGCGAGAGCCACTATGCGGAGATGGTGCGGGACACGCGGCGCAAGCGCCGCCAGGTCGATGGCGCCTCTACCGACTGGATCGTGGTCCGCAACCGGTTGTCGATGCTGGGATCGCGCAACAAGCAACTCGTCGCCGACAGCCTCAACGATCTGTCGTTCCGGCTCGGCTTCCGCTCGATCGACGGTTTTGCCGAACGCGTGGTTTACCGCGAATTTTTTCCGCGCGGGCTCACAGCACTCGACGACCTCGACGAGGCGACACTTGGCACTCGTCCGAGCATGGGCCATGTGACGGCGCGCGAGGAGGTCACCAGCCTGCTGCGCAAGTTGAAACTGCCGCTCGATGAGCGCGGCCGCCGCCGCGCGGCCAACCGTGCCGAATGGTTCAGCCAGGTCGACAAGCCGCTCGAAGTCCACGACATCCTCGGCGCCTAGGGTCTTTCGGCCCGCGTCGTTTTGGGACGCTTTAAGCAATTTTTAGCCATGTCTGCCGTAGTTTTACGGCACTACGGGCAATTTGCCCGACCGTATCAGCGACTCCTTTTTCAACCGCCAACCGAGGTGTCATGCGGCCCGTTCGCTTTCAGCTGCGGCTGACCCACAAGATCGCGGCCATCGGCTTCGTCGGTGTGCTGGGTCTCGCCGCGGTCGGGCTGATCTACGAGGAGGGAACCTGGTCGCAGGACCGCACGCGCAAGGTCGCGGACGACGCGCGCGCGATCTCCAGCCTCACCAGACGCATCTCGATCGAAATGCTGGAGGTGCGGCGCGACGAGAAAAACTTCCTGCTGCGCAAGCAGGAATCCTACGTGAAGCACCACGGGCAATTGTCAGGCGCGATCGGCCGCGATTTCGACGAGCTGAAGGCGATGGTCAAATCAAGTGGCTATGGCGCTCTGGCAGACCAGCTCAACGTCATCCACGACGCTTTCGAAAACTATGCCAACGATTTTGCGGTGCTGGCGATGGTCCAGACCAAAATCGGCCTGGACGAGACTTCCGGACTTTCCGGCTCGCTACGCAAGGCGGTCGACATCGTCGAGGCCGGGGTCGGTGAGATCAACGATCCGAAGCTCACGGGGCGTCTTCTGGTCATGCGCCGGCATGAGAAGGATTTCATGCTGTGGCGCGATGACAAATACGCCGCCGAGTTCAGCAAGGCGGTGGTGGCCTTCGCGCTGGTGCTGACGGAAATGGATTTGCCGTATGAGGTGCAGGAAAAGCTTTCCCTGAATCTCGACAAATATACCCGCGACTTCGCCGGCTGGGTCAGCGCCACACGGCAGATCATGCGTTCCGATGCCGACCTCGGAACCAGCTTTCAGGGCCTGGAGCCGAAGGTGGCGGAGGCGATCGGTGAGATAGACCGGCTGTCCGGCCTTGCGGACGCTTCGGAGCGGGCTCTGCGCGATACCATGAGAATGCGAATGGCAAGCGCGCTCGCCTTGGCGGCGCTGGCGATGTGTGTACTGTCATTTTTACTGGGCCGGGCGGTTTCGCGGCCGATTTCGGCGATGACGGATGCTTTGACCAAGCTGGCAAGCGGCGATTTCAATGTCGCTTTGCCGGGGCTGAACCGCCGCGACGAGATCGGCGAAATGGCCGGTGCGGCCCGGATATTCAAGGACAACATGATCGAGGCCGAGCGCCTGCGCGCCGAGCAGCTTGCGGACCAGCAGGCGAGATCGTTCCAGCGCCGCGACGAGCGGTTACGGCTGGCGTCCGGTTTCCACGACGCGGTGGGTTCGATTGTCGAGAAGGTTTCGTGCGAAGCCACCGAACTCGAAGCCGCGGCCTCGACCCTGACCCGGACCGCGGAGACCACGCTTGAATTGTCCGGCGT
>Ga0182024_10023241_pt1 | contig 11122 bp, 8 predicted proteins | sample P32metaG_FD_120480 | JGI IMG/M metagenome (GOLD analysis project Ga0182024, IMG submission 120480) | Permafrost microbial communities from Stordalen Mire, Sweden - P3-2 metaG (Illumina Assembly) | ecosystem: Environmental > Terrestrial > Soil > Wetlands > Permafrost | place: Sweden: Stordalen... | reverse complement strand
GCCACCACCACACCCACCGCGTTCTTGTCGCGCAACTCGCCGATCAGACTGCGATAACCCTGCTCGATCGGAGCGGCCACGGAATCCACTTTGTTCGCCACAGCCGGTTCCTGCATAACCCGCGCGTAGGAACTGGTGGGGCTGGCGGCTGCGCTGCCGACGATGCCGCCCATGGTGCCCGTTGTGACACCACCGCCAACGCCCGCGCCGGGGGCTCGGTTTGGCCCGGGAGCCGCCGCCATATACGCTTGGCTCTGCGCCGATCGCACCGCGGCCCACACCTGTTGCTGGCTTTTGTCGTTCATCGCACGGGCGCGTACGGTTGGGGCCACCATGCCGCCGCCGCCCGCGAAATTCACTTTTTCCTGCACCCAGCGTTCCGGCTCCACGCAGAAAACACTCAGGTCGATCGGATCACTCCGCGGCGCCACCACGCGGTCTCTGGCGATGATGCGATCCTGTTTGCCGCCCATCACAATTTCGCCGGCCAGCAGGATCAGCGGACGATTCGAATCGTTCAGCAGAACCAGAGTGTTCACTTGCGCGTTGTCGGAGGCAGTGTTGGTCCGCGGCCTTGGTCGCGGTCCGCGAACCATGGTCTTCAAGTTTCCGTATTCGCTTACCACCACTTCGCCGGATTTCAAGCCCTCGTCCAATGTGATGAATTCCCTGGTGTCGTGCGAATTGCCGGCCACCACCGGATAGACGCTCAAGTTGCCGTGCTTGATCGCCGGGAGTACCTTGTATTCTGAAGGGGATTCGCCCGCGCTCGCATCCGCATTCGTTCCTGCCCGAGCAACCAGCATCGTGCCTACCGCCATTACGCCAACCAGCGCCGGTACCATCCAGTCGGATTTCATCTCTTGCCTCCGCGGGTGTCTGGGGACGCGCCATCGCTCGCCGATAACGGCTGGCAGTCCCTCTTACCCTGTCTATTCCCGAACGTGCGGGAACATCTTTCTTGCAACCGGCATCGAATAAATTGTTAGGATCACGCGCATGAGCGGCAACGCCCAGCCTCCCCCAGCCCGAACGCTTCCGAGTGAGCCGCTGGCATCCGAGCTTTACGTCAAGAGCGGTGCCGCGCGGTTCAGCCTGCCCCAGGCGGAATTCACGGCTATCCTCGGCCAGATCGCCGCTAAATACCTTCCGGATGGGGCGGATCGCGCGGACGGCGTGGCACTGCGCGCTCTGCTCGAGAGCCTGCATATAGAGGATCTAGCGTTGGCGCGAGCCTGTGCCGCGGGAAACCACCAGGCCTGGCAGGAACTCCTAACGCGCTACCAGCAGATTCTTTCGCGAGCGGCGATGGGCATTACCCGGGAGGAGTCCAAAGCGGTCGAACTGACCACCTCGCTCTATGCCGATTTATACGGAACGCAACTACGCGACGGCGTCCGCGTCTCCAAGCTGAGCTACTACCACGGACGCGGCTCGCTGGCTGGATGGCTGCGCACCATTCTCGCGCAGCAGTACATCAATCAATACCGCGCGGGGCGCCGCCTGGTGAGCCTGGAAGAACAAACCGAAGACGGCAAACAATTTCATGCGCCTGATCCAGAACCGGTACTGGTGGTGGATTCGCGGCTGGAAACGGCTACCGGCGCTGCGCTCGACGCGATGCCTCCTGAAGATCGCTACATGATCGCTGGCTACTTCATTGACGGGTTGACCCTCGCGCGACTGGCCAAATTGTTGGGAGTTCACGAATCGACCACCAGCCGCCGCATCGAGCAAGTGGTTCGTGGATTGCGCCGCGACATTCTCGCCCGCCTGGAACGCAGCGGCATGAGTGCGCGACAGGCCCAGGAAGCGCTGGACGTTGACGTGCGCGACCTTACGCTGGATATTCGCCGCCACCTGACGCAAGATTCCGGTAGCCGCGCGTTCTCTGAACAGGAAGGTCATGCACAACGCCGGAGAAAAAATTAGCTGATATGGAACGCCTTCCTCCCATCGCGCGCGCGCGCCTGCAACGGCAAATCGCCGCCGATCATCCGGACGCGGACTTGCTCACTGCGTTTGCGGAGCAGTCTCTGCCGCCGCCGGAACGCCAGCAAGTGCTTGAACATCTTTCCCGGTGCGCGCAATGCCGCGAGGTCGCGGCCCTGGCCGGTGGCGAACCGGAAGACGCGCTGCACCAACATGAGAAGGAGCAAGAGGAATATGTATTGGTCCCCGCGGCCGCCGCGGCGTCGCAACGGCGTGAGCCACCTGCGCCCCAACGCAACTTGTGGCTCGGACACCCACCCGCGCGCTGGGTCGCGGTGGCGGCTTGCGTCCTGGTATGCGCAACTGTTTTGGTTCGCTATCCCTCGCTATGGCGAGGCCAACACCCTGCGGCCGCGGTGGGCGCTATTCCGCCGGATCAACTAGCCAAGAATCGGGAGACTGACCGTGAGCGTATTGCCTCCGGCGTGGTTCCGCCCGCGGCCGCGCCGAGCGCAGCGAACCATACGAATTCTCCGAGCGCTCCGATCGCTGCGCCCCGCGCCGACGACCTTACCCGTGTTCCAAAATCTGCAGCCAGGGCCCTAACGGAGTCCGATCGCCGCGCGCAACTAGCGAAACAAATGGCCGCGGCACAGCAATCGGATCATGTCGACGATATGATGGAGCCACAGTCCCAACTGCAAACGGCGAGCCCAACTCCTCCACCGGCACCTGCGTCGGCCGCGCCGAAGTCATCGGCTCCCGCGAGGCGCCCGGCGACAGGTGGTGGTTCCGGATCGGACCTTGCATTCAGGTCAGCGCAACAAGCGGCGCGCGCCGGTGTGGTCGGCGGCGTCGCGGGCGCCGCGGCTGGCTCGGTCGCCGTGGTTCGCGTCCAGCCGCAATGGACCCTCACCGGCGACGGAGTTCCGCAGCGCTCCGATGATTCCGGCCACACCTGGCAGAAGTTTCCAGTTGACGCCAGCGTCCAATTCCGCGCGCTATACGCCGACCAGAAGGAAGTTTGGGTAGGAGGTCCCGCGGGGGTTCTTTACCATTCGTCTGATTCGGGCGAGCATTGGACGCGCGTGCGGCCCACCGACCGCGAGAACACGCTCTCCGCCGACATCGCTCGCATCGATTTCCGAGACGCACTCGACGGCGACATCACCACCGCCCAGGGTCGAATCTGGAGCACCTCTGACGGCGGTGTGAACTGGATTCGGCACTGACCCATCCAGCCGTTCGACGGGAAGCCCGTCGAGGCCCAGCATCCTGGCACACTCGCGCCGCAATCCCATGTGTTTTCCCTGCGGTATGCCAAACGAGAGAAAGACCCGTGGCCTTCCCGATCGCCAGTGAGGTAAGCTTTCCTTGGAGGCGCGCAATGACAGTGTTGAGGGTTTGCTACAAGCAGGGCGTCCGGTTCGATGAGAGCTATTACCTCTCGAAACATCTACCGCTCGTAGGAGGGGTCATGGGGCGGTACGGTGTAAAGCGCGTCGAGATGGTGAAGGTGACCACCACCGCGGACGGGTCGAAGCCGCCGTACCAGGTGATTTTCTCTGCGTACTTTGAATCGGCGGAAGGACTGCAGAACGCAATGCAAGATCCGAAAATGGGCGAGGTGTTGGGCGACATCCAGAACTTTTACGACGGTATGCCGGAGGTCCTCATCGGCGAAGTGATCGCGCTGCCCGTCCCGGCATAACCAAACACGTTCAGCGTCCTTGAAATAACAACGGCGCGAATTCCGCCAGGTTGCGCCGCCACACCGGCCACTCGTGCATTCCTTCGGTTTCGACCCAGTGCACCGAAAATCCCTGCGACTGGAGGTAATCGTGCAGTTGCTGGTTCTTCGGGAATAGCCCGTCGTCCTTGCCGCACGAAATCCACAACAGGTGCAGCGATGCGCTCGCCTTTGCATCCAGCTTGGGGAAATTCGCCTTGATGTCGTCGTTCAGTCCGCCTTCGCTGAACGATCCGATCCAACCGAAGCGGTCCAGATTATTCAATCCTACGAACGTAGATTCAGCGCCGCCCATCGAGAGTCCGGCAATCGCCCGTGAATTGCGGTCACCCGCCACCCGGTAGTTCAACTCCACTGCCGGCATTACTTCGGCGAACAGCGCATCGCGATATTTGGTCATGTTGCGGAGGCGTAGTTCGGGATCGCGAAAGCTGGTCATTCCGCGCTGCACGATTTCCGGCGCGCCGTATCCCAGCGTCATTACGATCAGCATGGGCTTGGCTTTGCCTTGGGCGATAAGGTTATCCAGGATCACGTTCGCCTTGCCGACGGCGGTCCAGCCGTCTGCGCTATCGCTGTAGCCGTGCAGCAGGTACAGCACCGGATAAGCCTTCTTTTCCTTTGGATCGTACCCCGGCGGCGTGTAGACATAAAAATCGCGCTGGTCACCAATCACGTGCGAACGATAAAAATGATGATGCACCACGCCGTGCGGCACATCGTTAATTTCCCACGGCAGCGAGGCCGGCCCGGGAACGTGAACGATGCTCCCCGGGGTGAGCAAGTTTGGCTTGGCCACGGGATTCGATGGATCGGCTTCCGCGACGCCGTCTGCAATGAATGTGTAGCCGTAAAAATTCGGCGGCAGCGCGCCGGTCGTCACGCTCCACACGCCTTGAGCGTCCTTCTGCAGCACCAGCGGATCCTTCATCCCTTCGAAGCGTACTTGAACATCTTTGGCGTTGGGATCGCATAAGCGCATGGTGACGTGGTTGTCGGAGCTGACCTCCGGAGAAGTGACCGGCGCCGGCATATTCTGCTGGGCCAGAAGCGGGATCGACGCCACGATGGCGAACAACAGGATGGCCAGCGCACGCCACGGTAGCGTCTGGCGAAATTTGAAATGTACCTTGGTCACGGTGATAACCCTCCGCCGAAATTTTCTGCTTGGAAGCCTACGCTCATCGGCGCATAGCCTGCAAGGCCCGCTCCACTCCGAAACATACCGCTGGCGTGGGCGAGTATCGAGTGACGCAAGCACGCGCTTGGTGCGCTTGCAAAGAATTTCATTCTTCATTACGGTTAACTCTATGATCGCTTCATTGCTCGACCTCGATCCGGGCCCGCAGTGCCCTGAGATCGTCCGCATGATCGTGGAAATCCCGAAAAATTCCGGGCACAAGTACGAATACGATAAAGAGCTGGGCGTGTTTCGTCTGGACCGCGCGCTCTATTCCCCCATGCACTATCCCGGCGACTACGGTTTCGTTCCCGGTACGACGGCGGAAGACGGCGATCCGATGGACGTCCTGGTGTGGGTGGAAAACCCGAGCTTCACCGGTTGCCTGCTGGAAGTGCGCCCGGTGGGCCTGCTGCGCATGGTCGATCAGGATGAGCCTGACACCAAAATTCTGGCGGTGCCCGACCGCGATCCGCGCTTTACCGAAATCCACTCCATCGATCAAGTCTTCCCGCACGTGCTGCAGGAGATCGTGCACTTCTTCACTATCTATAAAGAGCTGGAAGATAAGAAGACGGAGATCAAGGGCTGGCTAGGTCCGCGGGAAACGCGCCAGGCAATTCTGGACAGCCGCAATCGCTACCTGAAGAAAAAGAAATCCCGCGGTAAATCGAAGTAAGGGCACCGCGTGTCGCTGTTTGGGTTTTCGCCGCCGCCCCCGTTACCACGCCGCCAAACGTGAATCGTCTCAGGTCTCACTTGCATTTCCCGCCGGTGCGCCGCAACATTGCGCTTCATTTCTGGGGCGCCACGGAGCGGAACAATTAGATGATCCGAAGCCTGAAATTCTTCGCCGTAGGTTTTTTTCTCGCAGCGCTGGTCGCCGCATCCGTCGGACATACCCAATCGCGGCAGAAGCAACCCGCGTCCGCCGCGACTCAACAGGACGCGGGCACAGACGCAACTCCGCTGCCGGCCGCCGCAGCGGCTGCTGAGACCGAGATTTCCGCGTCCGTTCCGACTGCCATTCGTGCCATGTTTGACGTTCGCCAATTCCAGCAAGTCGCCATTTCGCCCGATGCCAAGCATGTCGCGTGGGTCGAATCTCTGCCCGGAAAGAACGGAGCGCTCTCTCCCAATTTTGCGATCTACGTCGCGAACACGGAAAACACCGCCCTCCCTCGGCGCATCTCCGCTGGCCGGGGGGACGCCGCCGAGCATGATGTGGCCTGGTCGTCCGACAGCACGCGGCTGGTGTTCTTGTCCGATGCGGGCTCGCCGGGGCAATTGCAAATGTACATCGCAGTACTCGCCCGTCCGGCCTCGCTCAAACCCGCGGCCAAAGCTCCCGCCGATGGTTATCCAACTACGCCGAGAGCCGCGCCCGCCACTCCCGCCCCGGCCGCTGCTTCGCTTCTGCCAGGCCCGGCGATTCGTCGTATTACAAAACTCAAAGGTTTTATGGCATCTCCGAAATGGTCGCCCGACGGCAAGACGATTGCATTCCTCTTCACGCAAGACGTCACGCGAGCCGCTAGCCCTCTGGTCGCTGAAGCTCCGGCGGTGGGCGTAATCGCCGAAAATATCCACGAGCAGCGGCTGACACTGATTGACGAAAAGACCGGGGCAGTGCGCCAACTTTCGCCGCTGGACCTCAACGTTTACGAATACGATTGGTCGCCGGACGGCACCCAATTGGTGGTCACCGCCGCGCACGGGAACGGCGACGACAATTGGTATATCGCGCAGATAGCGATCATCGATATCGCCACCGCCGCCACCGAAACCATTTTGAAGCCGCCCGTGCAGATTGCCTACCCGCGCTGGTCTCCCGACGGATCCACCATCGCATTTATCGGCGGCCTGATGAGCGATGAAGGTTCGGTCGGCGGCGATATCTACACCGTTCCGGCCGCCGGCGGCGAATCGAATGACGTTTCTCCTGCCGCTACCATCACACCCAGCTCTTTTTATTGGCAGGCCGATTCCAAAACAATTTTGTTCAGCGCTTTCACCAACGGCCAAACCGGCATCGGCTCGCTCGACGTCGCCACTGGCAAGATTCATCCGCTCTGGGACGGCGCGGAGACCATATCGTTCGAAGAATTTGGGTTGGGGGTTTCGCTGGCAGCCGACGGTGAGTCCACCGCGATAATCCGCCAATCCTTCCAGCACCCCCCGGAAGTCTGGGTGGGGCACATCGGCGGCTGGAAGCAAGTTTCTCACCGCAACGACAAACTCGAATCGGCGTGGGGATCCGCGGAAAGCCTCAACTGGACCAGCGACAACTACACCATCCAGGGTTGGCTGATCTATCCGGAAGACTACGACTCTTCCAAGATTTATCCCCTGGTGGTCAACCCGCATGGCGGGCCCGCTTCCGCCGTCACGCCGCGCTGGCCCGGTCGCACCAGTTACGTCGCCGCGCTGCCGGCTGCCGGCTACTTCGTTCTGGCCCCCAATCCTCGCGGCAGTTACGGCCAGGGAGAAGCATTCACTCGAGCCAACGTGAAAGATTTCGGATACGGAGATTACCGCGACATCATGGCGGGGATCGATGCGGCGGCCAAGGCCGCCACCATCGATGCGAATCGCATTGCAATCACCGGTTGGAGCTACGGCGGCTACATGACCATGTGGGCGGTCACCCAGTCCAATCGCTTTCGGGCCGCGGTGGCCGGGGCCGGCATAGCCAATTATCAGAGCTACTACGGCGAAAATGGAATCGATCAGTGGATGATTCCGTACTTCGGCGCTTCCGTTTACGATGATCCCGGCGTCTACGCCCGCAGCTCCCCAATCACCTTCATCCAGAAGGCCCGCACCCCCACCCTGGTGGTCGTAGGGGAACGCGATGGGGAATGCCCATTGCCGCAATCCTACGAATTCTGGCACGCCTTGAAATCGGCCCAAGTGCCCACGGAACTGGTGGTCTACCCAGGCGAAGGACATCACTTCATGGATCCCGCGCACAGCCTTGACGTGATCGCGCGGACTATCGCGTGGTTCCAGAGATTCCTGTAACCATAATATTATCAATAGTATACATTCTGTTGGCGGGCGGCTTGAGCCCTGAAATCGACTACGATTTTTCGCATATCCGTCGATCTACTTACTGAGACATTTGCCTGGGGAGGAACAGTTTGACGCCACGCACCCCGGATTTTTGGCCCATGGGGTCCACCCATCGGGTCGCTAGGTACAGGTCACCCCTGTGGCCACAATCTGGACCAAGGACCACTATCAGGTCGCACCCCCTAGCGATACCATTCCGACAGTTTCTCCATCCTTGCTGTGTGAACTCGATCGTGAAGGGGGTTCTCGCATGTCGCACTGGATCGGTACCATGTCCCCAGCTGACGCCGGCATGAACGAATTCAAGGAGTGCATGCGCAGGTTACGCGACGGCGATCCCGGAGAGGCGCTTTCGCACGTCCGCCGCGCTCTGGGCGCCGCTCCCAAGAATCCTTTTTATCTGTCCTATGCGGGGCTGCTCGCGGCTACCGCGGAGAAGCGATTCGCTGACGGGGAAGTGTTGTGCCGCGAAGCGCTGGGGGTGAAGTCCAACCACGCCCAGCTTTATCTGAACCTTGCGGAGGTTTACTACCAGTGCGGGCGCACCAGCGATGCCATCAACATCCTCGAAAAAGGGATGATGTCTTCGGGACGCGATTTTCGCATCCGGCGCGCACTCGAAAAGATAGGCTGTCGCCGCCATCCGGTGCTCGGATTCCTTCACCGCGAGCACCCAGTCAATCGTACTCTGGGCCGCGTCCGCCACGCTCTCACTGGTCCCGGCCGCGCTCGCTGAGCGTTCGTTCGCGCTAAGTCATAAGCTCATATATTGTCGCGCCTCCGCGCGCACCTCGCCCATTCCTGTCCATACTTCCATCCGCGTCCCTTTTATTTCCGGGCTATAATCCGCACTCGCGTTTTCATTTGCGTGCAATTATTCGCACTGGGGGGGAATCATGGGACGGTCTCGCGCTGTGGTCAGTATTCTAATGGTCAGCGTGGTACTGCTTCCGCTCAACGCGCAAGAATTGCCACTGGCCGGCTATTCCAACGACTCTTCGCGCGCCGAGCGCCAGTGGGAAGATAAATTCCGCGCGATTCCCTCGGCCGACCGCATGCGCGACGCCATGCAGTTGCTCTCCGCGTATCCCCACAACGTGGGCACCGCGTACGACAAGCAGAACGCGGAATGGATCGCGGCTCGCCTCACCGAATATGGATTCCAAACGCAGATCGAAACTTTCGACGTGCTGTATCCCACGCCCAAGGAACGCGCGGTGGAGCTCGTCGCTCCCACCATCTTCCAGGCCAAGCTGCAGGAGCCGGGCATTCCGGAAGATCCCACCTCGAACCAGGAGTCCGAGCAGCTTCCCACCTACAACGTCTATTCGATCGATGGCGATGTGACCGCGCCGCTGGTCTACGTGAACTACGGTGTGCCGGACGACTACGAAGAACTGGCCCGACACGGCGTTTCGGTGCAAGGCGCCATGGTGATCGCCCGCTACGGCGGATCGTGGCGCGGCATCAAGCCCAAAGTAGCCGCCGAACACGGCGCGATCGGCTGCATTATCTATTCCGACCCGCGCGGAGACGGCTACTTCGCCGGCGAAACCTATCCCCGGGGCGCGTGGCGGCCGAAAGATGGCGTGCAGCGCGGCAGCGTCGCGGATATGCCGCTTTATGCCGGCGATCCGCTCACTCCCGGCGTTGGCGCCAAACCTGGGGTGAAGCGGCTGGCCATTGCGGACGCTCCCACCATCACCAAGATTCCGGTGCTACCGATTTCCTACAGTGACGCTGAGCCGTTACTCGCGGCGATTGGCGGCGAGGTGGCGCCGGAAGCCTGGCGCGGGGCTTTAGGCCTCACCTACCATCTGGGCCCAGGTCCGGCCAAGGTTCACCTCAAGGTGAAATCGAATTGGGACCAGAAAACCATTTACGACGTGATCGGGAAAATTCCCGGCGCGCAGTTTCCCGACGAATGGATCATTCGCGGCAACCATCACGATGCTTGGGTGAACGGCGCGCAGGATCCTCTGTCCGGCCAGGTGGCGCTGCTGGAAGAAGCGCGCGCCATGGGCGAATTGCTGAAGACCGGATGGAGGCCGAAGCGCACCATTGTTTACGCCGCGTGGGATGGTGAAGAGCCGGGGCTGCTGGGTTCGACGGAATGGGTGGAAGAGCACGCCCCGGAGCTGGACCAGAAGGCGGTGGTCTACATCAACTCCGATGTGGTCGCCCGTGGATTCCTTTCCATGGGCGGATCGCACACCCTGGAGAAATTTATCAACGACGTGGTTCGCGGTATTGATGATCCCGAAAAACACATCTCCATCTGGAAACGCGAACAGTTGGCAGCCATCGCTCAGGCATCATCGCCCCAGGAGCGCGCCGAGCTTCGCGAGCGAACCGATCACCGAATTGAGGCGCTGGGTTCCGGGTCCGATTTCTCGCCATTCCTGCAGCATCTCGGAATCGCTGCGCTTGACCTCGGATTTGGAGGCGAGGAAAACGGGGGCGTCTACCACTCGATTTATGATGATTTTTATTGGTTCACCCATTTCTCGGACACCAATTTCGTCTATTGCCGCGCCATGTCTCAAACCGCCGGCAGCGCGGTGATGCGCTTGGCGGATGCCGATCTGCTGCCGTTTGAATTCGGAGATTTCGCGGACACCATTCAGACCTACGTACGCGAGCTGAAAGCCCTTGCCACGTCCGAGCGCGATGACATCATCGAGCGCAATCGCGAGATCGAAGAGGGCGCATTCAACGCCGCTGCCGATCCCACAAAAAAAAACGTCGCGCCGAAAGCGGAGGCCGTGCCGCCTTACCTGAATTTCGCCCCGCTGGATAATTCCGCAGCGATTCTGCAGCATAGCGCCGAACGATATGCCCAAGCGTGGGACAAATCGGGAGCCGCCCACGGCGCTACGCCCAGCCCGGAGGTTTCCGCGGAAGTGAATGGCCTGTTGCGGCAGAGTGAGAGGAGGTTGATTTCTTCGGCAGGTTTGCCCGGCCGGCCCTGGTACAAACATCAGATCTACGCGCCCGGGTTTTACACTGGCTACTCGGTGAAGACTCTGCCCGCCGTCCGTGAGGCCATCGAACAGAAGAAATGGACCGAAGTGGATGCGGACATCGCCACCGTATCGAAGATCCTGGAAGACGAGGCCGCGCTAATCGATTCGGCCGCCGCGAAACTAGCCACAGCAAAACCGTAACGCTTGCGGGGGGTTGTC
>Ga0182024_10023240_pt1 | contig 11122 bp, 13 predicted proteins | sample P32metaG_FD_120480 | JGI IMG/M metagenome (GOLD analysis project Ga0182024, IMG submission 120480) | Permafrost microbial communities from Stordalen Mire, Sweden - P3-2 metaG (Illumina Assembly) | ecosystem: Environmental > Terrestrial > Soil > Wetlands > Permafrost | place: Sweden: Stordalen... | reverse complement strand
CTGGTCGGCGAGGACATTCGCGGGCGCAACGGCATGGCCGCCCAGGTGTTCACCGCTGTCCGCCACATCAACGTACGCATGATTTCGCAAGGCGCCAGCGAAATCAACATGAGCTTCATGATCGACGAAGACGACGCCGACGACGCCGTCCGCTCGCTCCACGCCGCCTTCTTCCAGAACCCCGACGCCACCGTGTTCGATGTGGAAGCGAGAAAGCAGCTCACAGCGAACAGCTGACAGCTTACAGCCGCCAGTTTTCCGTCACCACCTTCTATATTTGATTTCTCCCACAATACTGGGTGCCCCAGGTCTCGATTCTGAGACCTGGGATTCGATCGAATGCTAGGTGGAAAGCCCAAATTTCCTCCCGGCAATTCGTCACCGTCAACTGTCTGCTGTAAGCTGTCAGCTGTAAGCTGTCCCGCTGTTACCCCAAGGAACTCCCATGCTCTTCCTCGTTCTCGGCAAAGGGAAAACCGGCTCGCTCGTCGCCCAGGTGGCCCGCGAGCGCGGTCACGGCGTCCGCGTTCTCGACCTGAAGGAGAACCTTCACGCCTCGGCGCTCACCGCTCCCGCGCTCGCTGGCGTCGACGTTTTCATTGACTTCACCACCGCCGAAGCTGCCCTGGAAAACATGCGCGCCGTGCTCGCCCTCGGTGGCCGTATTGTCGTCGGCACCACCGGCTGGTACGCCCATCTCAACGAAATGAAAGCCCTCGCCATCAAGCGCGGCGGCAGCCTCTTGTACGGAGCCAACTTCTCCATCGGCGTGCAAAAGCTCTTCCGCCTCACCGCCGAGTTGGCCCGGCTCCAAGGCTACAAATTCGCCATCACCGAAACCCACCACGAAGGCAAGCTCGACGCCCCCTCTGGCACCGCCATCACACTCCGGCAAATCATCGAGGCAGCCCAGCCCAGCGCAGTGGTCGAAGTCACCTCCAACCGCATCGGCGATGCCAAAGGCGAGCACATCGTCACCGCCACCGGCCCCGACGACGTCATCGAGCTGCGTCACGACGCCCTCAATCGCCGCGGCTTCGCCCTGGGCGCCGTCCGAGCTGCCGAGTGGCTCGCTAACAAAGCCGGCCCTCACGACTTCCGCGAAATCTTCGACCAGCTCTAAGTGCAGCGTCCCAGGGTTGCTCCGGCAAACGGCACGTCATCCTGGGTGTCCATGGTCCATTGCTTCACCTGCGCGGATGAAAATCCAGCCATCGCCGAGCCACCGTTCGCTCCCGGAGGGAGCCGTCGAGAATAGCCCAGGGCAAGCGAAGCGCAGCCCTGGGAGAGGGCGCGATTGGGTCCAACAAGCCCCGGAAGGGCGGCCGAAGTTCCCTTGATGCCAAAGGAAAAAGACCGCACCAAGTACCCCAGTGGTTAGCCCCAATCTCCCGCCAGTGGGTATGGCCCCCGAAAGCTCCTCGCGCTAGCCTGAACGCTGCTCGATCCACGGCCTTGAAATCCTGCGCAATTCCAGAGTCACAGGAGTCCGAAAAATGCGTGTGACCGGCATCGGTCATCTTCTCTTCGCCCTGGGTTTGGCGGGCCTCGGCGTTCTTAGCCTCTTCTCTGGAGACTTTGCCTACGTCTGGCAGCCCGTTCCCATGGGTGTGCCGGCGCGCGAAATCCTTGCTCACCTCTCCGGCGCTCTGCTGCTCGCCGGCGGCCTGGGCCTGCTCGTCAAGCGCACCGCCAGCCCCGCCTCTTTCACGATGGCCGCATTTCTTCTCGGCTGGGTTCTTGTGCTGCAAATTCCCCGCGTCATCCACACACCCGGCAACGAGGGCATGTGGCTGGGCCTGGCCGAAAGCACCGTCCTCATGACCGGCGGCTGGACGCTCTTCGCATCGCTCGCCGACCCGCGAGCCCGCGCCCGCATGAGCGCCATCACCGGCGATCGCGGCACGCGCCTCGCCCGCATTCTCTTCGGCTTCGCCTGCCTGCCGCTGGGCCTCTCGCACTTCGTCTATACGGAAGGAACCGCCGGCATGATCCCCGCCTGGATTCCTGCACACCTGGGCTTCGCCTACCTCACCGGCGCAGGCCACATCGCCACCGGCGTTGCCATTCTTCTCGGAGTCCTGCCCCGCCTGGCAGCCACCTGTGAAGCCGCAATGATCAGCCTGTTCGTGATTCTGATCCACATTCCCGGAGCTGCCGCGGAACCTTCCAGCCGCTTCGCGTGGACCATGGTCTTCGTTGCCTCGGCCCTGGCCGGCGCGGTCTGGGCTATCGCAGCGTCCCTCCGCAATACTGCGTGGGGCTGGACGCGGTGGTCGCCGCAACACAGCTCCAGTTCTCCGCAGCCCAGCTCCGGTTAAGAGCGTCGCCCGGGGATCTCGGGTCCGAGTTCGAGCATTGCACGCGGTTCCTGCTCCCGCTTCCCAGCCACAGCAGCGGGTGCCCACCCTTCCGCAGCCGGATCGCGAAACGATGGGACTCACGGCTCTCCACGCGCCAGCCCGGATCGAGCATCCACCTCAGCCAACCGCCCTGCCAAAAACCTCCGCTCCGCATCCTGTCCCACCATCGACAAAGCCTCGCGATACGCTTGAGCCGCCTCTGCCCACCGTTCCAGCCGCCGCAACAAATCCGCCCGCGCCGACGGCAGTAGGTAATATCCGCGCAACTCCCCGCGCTCTTCCAACCCATCCAGCAGCCGCAACCCCGCCGCGCACCCCTCGGCCATGGCAACCGCCGCCGCACGATTCAACTCAACCACCGGCGAAGGCTGCATCTGCAGCAGCACATCGTAAAGCCCCGCAATCTGCGCCCAGTCCGTCTGCCCGGCGCTCGCGGCCTGCGCATGGACCGCCGCAATCGCCGCCTGCACCGAATAAGGTCCGGGCCCGCCGCGCAAAGCCGACTCCGCCAGACTCAACCCCTCGTCCATCGCCGGGCGACTCCACAATCGCCGGTCCTGATCCTCAAGCAGAATCAACTCCCCATCGCCGCCCCTGCGCGCCGCGCGCCGCGCATCCTGCAGCAGCATCAGGGCCAGCAGCCCGCGCACCTCCGCCTCCGCCGGCAGCAACTCGTTGAGCACCCGCCCCAGCCGGATGGCCTCTTCGCTCAGCGCACGCCCCTCACCGGCCGCGTTGTATCCCTCGTTGAAGACCAGGTAAACCACCAGCAAGACGGCCTCCAACCTTTCCTTGAGTTCCGCCCGCGGCGGCGTCCGATACGGAATCCCTGCGTCGCGAATCTTCTGCTTCGCTCTCACCAACCGCTGCGCCATGGTGGCCAACGGAGCCAGAAAAGCCTTGGCAATCTGCTCCGTCGTCAGCCCGCACAGCGTGCGCAGTGTCAGCGCCACCTGCGCCTCGCGGTTCAGTGCCGGGTGGCAACAGGTGAAGATCAACCGCAACCGATCGTCCTCCACCGCCACCCCATCCTCCTCCATCGCAAACGCCGGCGTCTCAGCCAGCGCCGCCAGCGCATCCGGATCGACGCCATCCTCCCAGCGCGTCTTCCGCCGCAGCGCATCAATCGCCTTGTGCCGCGCCGTCGCAATTAGCCACGCCCGCGCATTCGCGGGAACTCCCTGCCGCGGCCACTGCTCCAGTGCAACCGCAAACGCCTCCTGCGCCGCTTCCTCGGCCAACTCGAAGCTGCCCAGCAGGCGAATCAGCGTGGCCACAATTCTGCCCCACTCGTCGCGATAAATCTGTTCTAGAGTTTCCTGCTCGTCGGCCACCCGTTTCGCCTCAAAACCAGCGTAGCCCGATTCGGACCAATCGGGCCACACACCGGCGCATCGGTGATTGGGCCAAGTCAGGCTTTTACGGCCTCTCCATCGCCACAATCGGCCGCACCTCAATGGGGCCCATGCCCGCCGACGGAATGCGCGCCGCAATGGCTGTAGCCTCATCCAGATCGGCCGCCTCAATCAGATAGTAGCCACCCAGCTGTTCCTTGGTCTCCGCAAAAGGCCCGTCCGTCACCAGCTTCTTTCCATCCTTCACCCGCACCGTTGTGGCCTTTGTAGTCGGATGCAGCTGGTTCCCGCCCTTGAAGTTCCCGCTGGCAATAATCCCTTGCGTAAACGCCCCAAACTCCTGGTGCATCTTCGCGTTCTCCGCCGGGGTCATCCCGTTCCATTGGCTTTCCGCGTTATAGATCAGTAGAAGATATTGCATGGTCTCCAGGCCTCCTCTTGCCTGTTCTGCAATCTAATCGAACGAGACCCCGCATTTTCGACAACCCACGAAAGAATTATTTTTCATGAGACAGGCTTGTCGTCCTGAGTACGGCACCAACTTGCCATCCTGAGCGCCCCAACAACCTGTCATCCTGAGCGAAGCGTACTTCAGCGGAGTCGAAGGACCTGCAGTTGTCTTTGCTTTTGTATTCGCCTCTAGTTCCTGGTTCTCTGCAGCGGCAGACCGAGCAAGCGGTAGGTTGGGTTCCAACCCCGACACAAACCCACCCACCGATCATCAGAAGCCGACCAACGCGGCGCAAGCCGCGCCACAGCCCAAGCCCGCCAACTAGTCATCATAAAGCCGGGTGCCCCAGGTCTCGCCTTTGAGACCTGGGAAACCATTGACCTCAATAGACGATTCGATTACGCCGCGACCTCCTCAATCCGCTTCGAGCCGGATTTCTTCTTCGGCCCCACAACAATCCGAACCTCGCGTCCAAGCCGCACCAGGCAATCCGTCATCTTCATCTCGCTGACTCCACGAAATTGCCCGCGCAACATCTTCGACAATTTCGGCTGGGTCAATCCTAGAACCTTCGCAGCCTGCTGCTGGCTCCATCCCCGTTCGCGCAGAATCTGGGCAATCTTCATCACCAACTGGGCCTTCACCAGCATCTCGTCCGCGTCCGGAAACCCAAGCTCAGCGTAGACGCTCCTGACGTTTTCGACCTTGTTCATGCTGTGATTATGCCCAAATGGATATAAACTCGTCCAGATGGCCGCAAAGCAGTCAATACCACAGATTGACAAACCCTGTTATTCCGCTCACCATCGTAAGCAGGAGCCTTCCCCATGAACGTTTCCCTCACACCCGAACTTGACCAATTCGTCGCAGGCAAAGTCGAATCCGGCCGCTACACCTCGGCCAGCGAGGTCGTTCGCGAGGCCCTGCGCCTGCTCGAGGAACACGACAGCGCCCGCACGTCCCAAATCGCTGCCTTCAACCAGGAGCTCGGCGCAAGGCTGGCGTCGCTGGATCGCGGAGAACGCGTGAAGCCGGCAACGGCTCGAAAGCGCATTGAGCAAAAATCTCGCGAGCGGAGAAGGCCCGGCGCATGAAGGAGTACGTTCTTTGCGTCGGCGCGGAGCTGGACCTGGACGAGATTTGGGAGTACATCGCGCACGACAACATCAATGCCGCCGACCGTTGGATCGGGAAGTTGTTTGACGCCTTCGAAGCAATCGCGCGAAATCCCGGAATCGGACATACCCGGCAAGACCTCACCAACTACCCCGTTCTCTTCTGGCCGATTGGAGCGTACTTGATTCTCTATCGCGTTCAAAGCGGACGAATCGAGATTGTAGCCGTCACTCAAGGCGCGCGGGACATTCCATCGTTTTTACGCAAACGCACGCCATAGAATCGGATCGCCGCATTACCCTGAACTCCATGCTCCTTCGCCGCGCAACACTCAACGACATCCCCGCAATCCTCGCCCTCGAACGCCTGCCCGAATCCGCCCAATTCGTCGGCCAATGGCCGGAAGACCGTCACCGCGCCACCCTCTTGAGTCCGGACGCCCGCTACTTCGTCAGTGAATCGGACTCCGCCCAGCTGCGCGCCTTCGCCATCCTCCGCGGCCTCAAGGAAACTTCCGGCTCCATCGAGCTCAAGCGTCTTGTCGTCCATCCGCCGGGCAAGGGCCTGGGCCGGCAAATCCTCGCCGAGCTGATCCGCGTGGCCTTCGACGAGTTCCACGCGCACCGCTTCTTCCTCGACGTCTTCGACGACAACCTCCGCGCCCGCCACCTTTACCAGAGCTTCGGCTTTGTCGAAGAGGGCCTGCTGCGCGAAGCCGCCCTGCGCAACGGCCAGTACTGTTCGCTCCGCCTCATGTCGCTGCTCGACCGCGAATATGCCGCGCGCAACCCATAGACGCCGCTCAACTTCAAACCGCGGGCTGGTTTATCCACGCAGGCCGCCGCCATCCACCGCTCGCGCGTTATAGACTTTCCTGTGATGGAAACCACGGGTTGCGGCACGGCGATCGTTACGCCCTTCAAGTCCGACGGAGCACTTGACGAGGCGGCGCTGCGCGCACTGGTGGACTGGCAGATCGACTCCGGGATCGACTTCATTGTGGCCTGCGGTTCAACCGGCGAAGCGGCCACGCTGGACGAAGAAGAGTGGTTGACAGCCGTCAGCATTGTGGCCGAAACGGCGGCCGGCCGCGTGCCGGTGTGGGCCGGCTGCACGCACAACTCCACCCGCACGCTGGTGCACTCCGCCGGCCGGCTGCGCCAGGTGCGCGGCGTCGACGCCGTGCTCTCCGCCAATCCCTACTACAACAAGCCCTCGCAGGAGGGCCAGTTCCAGCACTTCCTGGCTCTGGCCCAGGCCGTACACCCGCTGCCCGTCACGCTCTACAACATCCCGGGACGCACCGGCGTGAATCTCGATCCGGAAACCGTCCTGCGCTTGGCCGAGGCTGCGCCCAACATCCAGGCCATCAAGGAGTCCAGCGGCAAGCTGCCGCAGATCGCCGAGCTGGTCCACATTCTGCCCCGCGGCTTCAAAATCTTTTCCGGCGACGACAACACGGCGCTGGCCTCCATCGGCGTGGGCGCGCACGGGCTCATCAGCGTGGCCGCCAATGAAATTCCGGCTGAGATGGGTTCCATAATTCGCAATGCACTGGCCAACAACTGGCCCGAAGCGCGCGAGCTCGAACGCCGCTGGGCGCGCCTCATCGACGCCAACTTCTGGGACTCCAACCCCACCCCCGTCAAGACTGTTCTCAGCCTGATGGGCCGCTGCACTCCGCACGTCCGCCTGCCGCTCGTTCCCCCCTCGGCCGCCACTCGCGCCCGCCTCGAACAACTGGCCGCCGAACTGGGACTTCTGCGCCAGGCAACCTTCCCCCATGCCTAGGCTGGTACCTTTCAATCCCGTGAGCAGGCTGACACCCCAGCCCTTGCCTCATAGGCATATAATTCGGGCTGAAAATTGAATCGGTTGCACGATGCCTGTCCGCGACACCTGCAACTGAGGAGGCTGCCTTGCCGAAGCCATTCCTATTCCTTTCTTCCGTTGTCCTTTTTGCGATCGCTCCCATTTCGACTCCAATGCTCGCGTTTGGAGCCGCGCCCCAGGCAACGCCGTCCACCAATCCCGTGAAGCAGACCGCCGCATCGCAGGAGAAGGCCAAGAAACTGTATTCAATGGACTGCTCAATGTGCCATGGGGACAACGGCAACGGCAAAACCGATTTGGCCACCAGCATGAACGTAACGCTGAGCGACTGGACCGACCCCAAGTCGCTGGCCGACAAGCCGGACCAGGAACTATTTAACGTTATTCGCAAGGGCAAGGGCGACAAGATGCCTCCCGAGGACACCAGCCGGGCCAAGGATGACGACATTTGGAACGTCATTCACTACATTCGCGCTATGTCGAAAGGCCAGCCCTCGGCTCCGGCTCCCGCCACTCCGGCGCCTGCCGCTCCGGCCCCGCCCGCCGCAGCAGCCCCTCCCGGCAAGTAGAAACCGATTTCGCCGGCCCGGGACCCACCTATCCCGCCAGTACCTTCTTCACCAACTCGCTGACCACGCGACCCTCGGCGCGGAGGCTGGCGGCCTGCAGTGTGGCCTGCACGGCCTTCATCACGGTACCCATGTCCTTGGGCGTGGGCTTCTGGCCGGATGCGGCAGCCACTTCCGCGACAGCCTCGGTGACCAGGGCCTCCAGGGCAGCTTCATCAAGCGCCTTGGGCAGGAACTCTTCGATGACCACGATCTCAGCAGCTTCAGCGGCGGCCAGTTCGGGTCGATTGCCCTTGGTGAACTGCTCGATAGAGTCGCGGCGCTGCTTGATCATGGTGGCCAGCGCCTGCTGTTCCTCAGCCGGAGTAAGCGGCGCGCGTTTTTCGATCGCTTTGTTCTTGAGCGCGTTCTTGATGAGGCGCAACGTGGTAGTGCGAACCGCATCGTGCGCCTTCATGGCCACGATCACCTGTTGGCTGACTTGAGTTTCGAGTGCGCCTGCGTCGGTCATGGCTCTCCTGCCTTCCTCCATCTGTCAACTGCAATCTGCATCTCTATTCAGAAGTTTATCGCTTGCAAGTGGAGGGGAGACTTTGAGCGCTAAATTCCGTGAGAGCGAAGACCTGCAAAAGCTCAACACAGGAGCCGGATTGCACGCAGGTTTCAGGTCGTGGGATCTTCGCTGCTCATGCGAAGAAGACTCTCGATATATGCAGCATTGGATGCTCTTGAAAGGCCATTTGCTTCATTCTTTTTTCCCGATTTGATCAGGCAAAAACACCCCCCCGCACACCTGTCGCAGACAACAACTTTTCTGTCTCTCGCGCATTTACATAGGTGAGGTAAAAAGCGATGAAGTACAGATTCATGACGATTTCATTCTTGGTTGCCGGGGTGTTGGGCGCGTCGGTTTCCGCCACAGGTCAGGCTCCGGCGTACGGGAGCGATCAGGCTCCAACTTACAATGCAGCGCAAGCTCAACCGGGTACTGCCAGTCCTGGTGCTCTGAATTACCTCGAGGGCTCGGTCTCTCTCGATGGAACTCCCATGCACCGCGACGATGTGGGCCGTGCCAGCATGGCGGCCGGCCAGGTGCTTTCAACACAAACCGGCAAGGCGGAGGTTCTGTTGACGCCGGGCGTTTTCCTGCGCCTCGATGACAACAGCGCCGTAAAGATGATCTCGCCCGACATTACTCCAACCCAGGTGGAACTGGACCGCGGCCGCGCAGCCGTGGAAGTGGATGAACTCTATCCGCAGAACACGCTCGAGATTATCGACGGCGGCGTCACTACGCAGCTGCTGAAACCCGGTTTCTACGAGTTCAACGCCAACCAGCCCACGGCATTGGTGTTCAAAGGCAAGGAGATTGTGAAGGAGGCCGACGGCAGGTCCAGAGAGATCAAGGACCACCACGAAATGACGCTCGCGGAGAACGCCGCAGCAAAGCCCTTCAGCTTCAACCCTCGCGACGCCCAGGATGAGCTCTATAACTGGAGCAGCCTGCGTTCCGAGTATCTGGCCCAAGCCAACAACCAGATTGCGGGTCAGTATGCCGGAGTTTCTGGCTTCGATCCCGGCTGGTATTGGGATCCATACATGTGGGATTACACCTTCATCGGACTCGGGCCCTACTGGAGCCCGTTCGGCTTCGGGTTCTATCCGCCCTGGGGCTGGTACGGCGGCTATTGGGGTGGCGGGTACTACGGACACCGGTACTATGGTGGCGGACTCGGCCGGGCTGGATTTGCGGGCGGCTTCGGCGGTGGCGCCTCCCGTGGAAGTTTCGGCGGTGGAGGCGGAGGACGCCGCTAATCCGGCTTCCGTTCCCTTCCGGCGATGAACTCGATGAACTTTTGATCGAGTCGCCTGCACCTCGAACCAACCGACAACGCTGGGGAATGCATTTTGGCACGATTGCATTCCCCAGGACGTTCGAAGCTCCGCTCTATTTCAAATCCTTCCAGGAATTCCATCCTCGCCGGCTGTAAAATACTCAAACAAAATGGAATAGTTCCTCTTGAAGGCGATTGACGGTTGGCCAGGCCAATCCGGCCTGCAATCCCCACACTGCTCCGGAGCGGTATTCTCCACCTATATAAAATTCACATAAATCACAAAACTGTGTATTCTGTGGTTGAGGTGGATCGAGCTGGGGGCGAGCCTAACCCAGTTCTGCCCACCACGAAGAAGACCATGAGGAACAAACCATGATTCGCAAGACGCGCTTGTTTACACCCGGTCCGACGCCCCTGCTTCCCGCAGCCCAGTTTGCCATGGCGGCGGCGGACATTCATCACCGCACTCCTGAATTCAGGGCGCTATTCCAGAAGGTGTTAGCCCAACTCAAGGTCTTTGTCGGCACCAAGAACGACGTTATGCTGTTGTCGTGCTCAGGAACAGGTGCGATGGAGGCTTCGCTTTCCAACCTGACCTCGCCGGGCGACAAGGTATTGGTGCTGACCGCGGGAAAGTTCGGCGAGCGCTGGGTGGGGCTGGCCAAGGCCTTCGGCTGCGAGCCGGACGTGGCAACAGCGCCCTACGGCGAGACCTTCGACCTGGCTGCAGTGAAGGCGGCGCTGAAACCGGAACACAAGGTCGTATTCCTGCAGGCCACGGAGACCTCGACCGCCGTCCGCCACGATGTGGAAGCGATTGCGAAACTGGTCAAGGCGACCGGCGCACTGCTGGTGGTGGACGGCATCACCGGCTTGGGGACCACACACTTCGATGTGGACGCCTGGGGCATCGACGTACTGATCGGCGGCTCGCAAAAGGCTGTAATGATTCCTCCAGGGCTCGCCTACCTGAGCGTCAGCGACAAGGCCTGGGCGGCGATGGACAAGTCCAAGAATCCGCGCTACTACTTTGACCTGCGCAAGGAGCGCAAGAACGCCGTCAAGGGCGAGAGCGCGTACACGCCTGCCGTGGCGCTGGTTGCCGGCCTTGGCGCAGCGCTCGACTACATTGCCGGCCAGGCGGGCGGGGACCTGGAAAAAGGCCGCATCGCGCTCATCGACAATGCGCAGGTGAACGCAGCGGCGACGCGCGCCGGCCTGGTGGCGCTGGGCTTCACGCTGTTTGCGCCTACGGCTCCCGCGGCAGCAGCTACGGCGGTTGCCGTGCCGGACGGGATGGACTCAGGCGCAGTAGTGAAAGCGCTCAAGTCGCGCTTCAGCCTGGTCATCGCCAACGGCCAGGGAGAGATGCAGGGCAAGATCTTCCGCGTGGCCCACCTGGGATTCTTCGATTATCTGGACACGGTCGCGCTGCTCGGAGCCATGGAGCACATCGCCAAAGACACGCTCGGCCTGCCCGTGGTTTATGGCCAAGCGGTCGCAGCGGCGCAGGAAGTGTTTGCGAAGAGCAGCTAACAGCTGCCAGCTGACAGTTTTTTCTATCGATGCTCCAAGCTCGTTCATAACTGTTAGCTGT
>Ga0182024_10023239_pt1 | contig 11122 bp, 9 predicted proteins | sample P32metaG_FD_120480 | JGI IMG/M metagenome (GOLD analysis project Ga0182024, IMG submission 120480) | Permafrost microbial communities from Stordalen Mire, Sweden - P3-2 metaG (Illumina Assembly) | ecosystem: Environmental > Terrestrial > Soil > Wetlands > Permafrost | place: Sweden: Stordalen... | reverse complement strand
GCATTCGCCTGGCCGAAGATCTTGCCCGCTCTCAGCGTGTCGTCGTGAACTTTCTGGACCAATTGATGGTAACGGTCATCGGTCTGTGATAAACCCGAAAACGAGCTGAGATCGTTGTTCCCGATGATAACGACATCCACACCGGGGACGGATGCAATGTCATAGGCATTGGCGACGCCCGTGGGCGTTTCGATCATGATCACCACCAGCATGTTGTCATTGATGGTTTGGCGATAGTTAATGCCGTTGATGCCCCAGAGGCTCGGGGCTTGCCCGGCGCCCATGCTGCGCCGCCCGACCGGCGGATACCGCGACCACTTCGCCGCTTCACGCGCTCTGTCTACGTCGTCGACGGTGGGAACAATGACGCCGAGCGCGCCGATGTCGGTCGTGTGCTGGATGTGCCATTCCTGAGCGTCCGGCAAACGAATCATCGGAGTGGCGCCGGCATGCGGGCACGCGGCAATCATCTTTTCGATGTCCTTGAACTCCAGTGTGCTGTGCTGCATTTCAAACCATGTAAAGTCGTAATGCTTCGCCTTTTCGCAATACCCGTCGACGTCGAATGTCGCCTGAGTGAAGCTGAAAACTTGCTTGCCTTCGAGGAGCTTTTGTTTGGCTGTGTTGTAAAGCGGGGCCTTGGTCGCGGCCGGATTCTGACCCTGTGTTTGCGCGAATGAAAGCAAGCTCAATAGTCCAACCGCCAAGAACGAACAAACAAGCGTTTTAATCAATGGCAATCTCATTGACTTGCCGCCTTTCCATTCTCTGTTAGATTCGCGGATTTGCCCTGAAGTCGGACCCACTATATACCACGCTTTGAAAATTCGGCGGTGGAAAGTCAAGATCAAGCGATCGCGTTCATCGAAGATCGATGCCGAATTTCAGGGCCGCTAAGAGCCGGCCAAAAATCCTGACGCACATTGAAATTCCCTGCCCGCGTGCCACTTTCCGAGAAGAGGATTTCTATGGAGCCGGCCCAAGAGAGCCACACCGTGCTCCAGACGATTTTTCAGGACTATTGCGGGCGGTGAAAGAGGCCCATGTATACGGCCTTGCCGAGGATGTGTCCCTGGATCGCTTTCAACACCACGGTGCGAGTCTCGAACGGGTCGGTGCCGGGCTGGACATCGACCTTTGTGTCCAGGGCAAAAATTTCAAAAGTGTAATGGTGCCTCGGACCCGCGGCAGGCGCGCCGGGTCCTCGATAAACAGCGCCGCTCGCGCTGATCTGGTACGCCCCGTTCTGCAACTGGGCTCCCATCGGGATGCCTTCCGGAAGTCCGGTGGCCGTGGCGGGAATATTCCAGACTAGCCAATGAAGCTGATCATCCGAGGTGCGATTGCGGCTTTGCTCCAGGTCATGCATGTGCAAAACGAAGCTCACTGTACCCGCGGGGACGTTCGTCCACGTGATCCCGGGTGACGTCTGGTTGCCGGCCTGCGTGTATTTCGCCGGAATGTCGGTACCGTCGGCGAAAGCCGTCACCGTCATTGTCATAACTGGAGCAGCAGGCGCACCTTGCCCTCCGCCTTGCGCTGCCGGAGTTTGAGCTGAAGCAGTGATGGCGAGCCCGAACATCGTTATAAAGACCGAAAGCGATCGACGCAATCCCATTTGCTTTACCCTCCCAAGATTCATTGCGGAGAGTGAGCATACAATCCTGAACAATTTTTTACAATCGTGCGAGTTCTACTTTTGGAAAAATTGAGCGCGATCGCGACAAACAGTCCTCTCGTCAATTAGATAGATCCCTTGAGACCCTGAAGATTTTGGCCATTGGAGAGGATTGATCACTCGTACCTGCGCGCGGCTTCTGTGGAGCGGGAGTTCGCGAGGACGGGAAGCAGCACGGTCGTGAGCAATAGAGCGAAGAAAGTGCCGTCAAACGCGGACATCACTAATGTAAACAACGGAAACAATAGAGTGCCGAAGACAAAAAACCGCCACGCATCCGGCTGAGTGAGGCCGCCGCCGCAAAAACTCGAACTAAACGTCAACATGGCGGGGCCGGTAACCCATATTCCCAGAACAGCAAAGACAGCTTGGTTGAGCCGAACCTCCTGTTTGAGCGCGGGCCACAGGAATGTGCGAAAAAACAGGATAGTCGTCGCGGGCAGGAGAATCGTAAGGCCTAACACAACATATCCTGAGAAACGGTAAGCGATGATCCAGTGGGCCAGAACATTGGGAGTCCAGAACACGAATCCTCCGAGCAGCGCGTAAGTCAACGCTTTGGCGATGCGCCCGAGTTGCGTTCTCATGGCCACATTTATTCTCGATGATATTCCCTCAGAAATTAGGTCGCTTTCTCACTTGTTCGCAACCGATCGTCTCATTAACAAGGGGAATACTTCCAACCGCCCTTCTGGTTATTCGCTAGGGAAATAAAGGCGGCGGCACGCGCCGCTTGGTCGCACGTTCAAAGCTGTACGCGAGTTCAATTAGCCGCGGTTCGCTGCACGCCGTACCGGTGAATGCGACACCGAGAGGGGCAGGTTTCGCGGCGAACTCCGGCGGAAACGGGACGGCTGGGGCATTTGGAACCGTTCCGAATGGGACGATTACGGTTGGATATCCCGCTTTCGCCGCAATAGCGGCCCCGCTTGCACCCGGAAAGATGAGCGCATCCAGATTGTTTTTCTTCAGAACGGCGTCAATTCCCTCTTCACCGGCCAACCTTAGATCCTTTGCGCGGTCGGCTTCGTAGCGAGCGCGGTCGGCTTCTAGATCCATCTCGTCGGAGATGTCGAGCTGAGACTGGCCGTACTTGATGGCGCCGGCCTTGGTATGAGCCAGATTGAAATTACGAAGTTCAGTGAGTGACTCTACCGGTGCCGCGGCGCCAAGTGACGCAAGCCACTTATTGAAATCGCGCTTCATCCCATACTTAAAATCGACGGAGCAGTCCGCATCTTTGCCCTTGGCGTTTTCGAGGCCGGAACAGGTGTTCCACTTCAAGATATTTTTCTGCGGATCAGTGGCAACGACGCTGGGTATGTCCGCCGGATCGACAACTACGGCGCCCTGCTGTTTCAGCGCAAGGATCGCTGCATCCATTACTTTCTTCTGATCGGGATTGCCCCCCTTTGGCGCCGACTCGCCGGGCGGCGTGACAGGATCGTAGTAAAAGGCGCGGGGTATTCCGATCCGTGCGCCTTTGAGGCCGTCCGCCTTGAGAAATCTCCGGTAGTCGCGCCCCGGTGGTGGAGTGCACTTCCGGGTTGCCGGATCGTTCGGATCCGGCGTAGCGCTTTCAAGGGCGCCCAGCATGATGGCTGCGTCGGTGACCGTCCGGGCCATCGGACCGGCCGTATCCTGGTCCGCCGTAATCGGAATAACTCCGTGGCGGCTGATCCGGCCCACGGTCGGCTTGATGCCCACGAGCATGTTCTGATTCGATGGACTCAGAATCGAGCCGGACGTCTCGCTCCCTACATTTGCGGCCCAGAAGCTTGCAGCGGTGCCCACGCCGGAGCTTGATCCGCCGGTTGGCAGAACCGGGCGACCGTCGAAAGTATCGTCACGCGGGTCGCGGCGCGGGTCGTAGGGATTCATGCTGTATCCGATGAGCCCGTTGTAACCGCCCGGCATCGGCGTCGGGCCGCCCGCGACCCAATTCGCAAGTTCGGTCATCGTTGTCTTTGCAATGATGATCGCGCCCGCATCGCGCAAATTTTTCGTCAGCGTGGCTTCGTAGGGCGGGATGAGGCCGTCAAATGCCAGCGCGCCGCCGGTCGTGGGCATGTCGGTCGTGTGCATGTTGTCTTTGAGCGCGACGGGAATACCGTGGAGTGGCCCGCGCACTTTGCCTTGAGCGCGCTCTCGATCGCGCGCGTCCGCTTCGTCAAGAGCCTTGGGATTCACGGTGATGACTGCGTTCAGCTTTCTGTTGTAGAGCGCGATGCGCTGCAGGGACTGCGTTACGAGTTCTCGCGAGGTAACACGCCCCTCCTTCATTGCCGTTTGCATTTCGGGGATCGTGGCCTCGACGACGCTGAAAGATTTCGATTTTGCTTTCATTTCCTGGCCACGAGTGCTCGTCTGTCCGGACAAAGCGGCGGCGGTGGATAACAGGAGAACGAAAAAGAGCGCATGCTTCATGGTGGGGCGATTCTATCTCAATCGAGGAGGAATGCCACAAGCGCTTACGCAGAATGCCATTCATCCGCCCAGACTGAGAAATATTGAACGAACCATCGAAGAGCCGAACGGTAGCTCCAGAGAAATGGCACACATCGGGATGTTGTGCTCGCGGAGAAACTGTTCTACGCTAAATGGCGTCGATCCTGGAAATTCAGGAAAGTGAGATCCGCTCTGAATCGGAAACTCTTTGCGTTGCCGGCTGCCTTTGTCCCTACGTTGTGCTTTGTTCTCTTTTTCTCCGGCCGTACTCTCAACGCGAAAAGCAAGCCGCAGCAAGAGAGCAATCCGCGCGGAATCACGCTCAACAACGATGCCAAAGCGAAAGTCGCTTCCGAACTCAACGGCCACTATTATGCCCTCGTCATTGGCATCAATAATTATCTACACCTTCCAAAGCTCACGACCGCGGCTCCCGATGCACAGGCGCTCGCCACTCTGCTTCACAATCAGTACGGATTTCAGACTACTGTTCTGGTGGATGCCACGCGCGATCAGATCACGAAAGCGCTGAATGACTACCGCCACAATCTGGACGAAAACGCAAGCCTCCTGATTTACTATGCCGGTCACGGCATCTATGACAAGGAAGCCGACAAAGCCTACTGGCTGCCCGTGGACGCCGAACGCGACGACACTTCCCGATGGATCATGGCCGACGAAATCACGACTGAGGTGAAAGTGATTCCCGCGCGGCACGTCCTGATCATTTCCGACAGCTGCTACTCCGGCGGGATGACGCGTGAAATCGCTCCGGCGTTCACGCAACAGGACCGCGAACGCTTCCTTGAAAAAATGGTCCTTGGAAAATCGCGTACGCTGATGTCCAGCGGCGCGCTCGAGCCCGTTTCCGACGTCGGCGGCAACGGCCATTCGGCCTTCACCGGCGCGCTCCTTCAAGCGCTTACCGCCACGAGCGATTCGGTATTTTCTGCCGGCGGCATTTTCGACCAGTACATTCAGGTGTCGGTCGCGGGCCGGTCGGAACAGACGCCGCAGTATGTCCCGGTACGCAATTCGGGGCACGATTACGGGGATTTTGTTTTTGTCCGCTCGGGAAAGGCGCCTGCGCCAAGCCCTGTGGCGAAGAACGACCGCACTCAGCCTCCGATCTCCCGAGTTACGCCCACGGAACCGGCTGGGCCGCCGCCCGCCGCGCCGGCTCGCCGCGGGGACACTCTCAATCGCGCCCTCTATGAATCTTTGGCGGGAGAATACGACTTTGGCGCAATAGTGGACAGCGTAAGTGTAAACGCTGACGGAGCGCTAACTTCGCTGCTTCCCGGCCAACCCTCCTACGAACTCGAACCGACCGGCGATTTGCAATTCAATGTAAAGGGCGCGCCAGGTTTCTCCGCCGAATTCCACCGCGAAGCAAACGGTGCAGTGACCGAGCTCGTTTCTCACCAGCCCACTGGAAGCCTTACTGGACAACGCAGGAGCGGAGAAAAGCTGGACCACGGAGTAGAGAAATCACTCGCCGGGCAGTACACAGCCGGCGCTTTGACGGTGGCCGTCGCGATGCCTCGCGACGACGAGCTCACCTACTTTGTCCCCGGCCAACCGCTCTACGACCTAAGGTTCACGCACGGCCTGCACTTCGTGCTTGCTGGAATCCTGGGAGTTTCAATCGAGTTCCGCCGCGGCGCCAACGGCGAAGTCACCGGCCTCGTCGCCCATACGCCGAATGGTGATACTTTCTTCCAACGAAAGAAGTGATTCAGCTCAGAGCCCATTGTGCGCAAAGCCACATTTCGGTAAGGCGACTTCACGAGACTGGACAGTCAAAGAAGTGAAGGGTGTGCTTGACGCGCATCAACTCGTGAGGAATGGCCGAATCAACCTGCAGCCTATTTGACCTAGTAGTGTCCCAAATTGGACAGCATTGCCGCGGCTGTGGTGTCAGACTAAATCGGAATGAAATTTACCAGAGGCGGACGCTGCGCCGGGATTGACGTTCACGGCAGCGGGTTCACCGGGAGATTGCTGACCATGAGTAAATTATGGACTCGAATGGCTCTGACCACAGCGTTGGCCGGAGGCTTGCTGCTCGCCGTGGGGGCTCCTACGAGGGCCGATCAGGACTGGGGCAAAAGTTGCCGCGAGAGGCTCGAAGCAGATCGCGCCAGGATCGATAAGGACGTGGCCAAGCACGGAGAAAACAGCCGGCAGGTGGCCAGTGATGTACAGCGGATGGACAACAACCGCAAGTGGTGTCGCGATCACAAGGCCGACTGGGACCACGGTCGGTTCGACATTGGTATCTACATTCACAAATAAACACAATCTTGGTAAGAATTTCCCCCGGGGCCAAATGGCATAGCATTGGCCCCTTTTCATTTGCTCGCGCAGTGTCTATTTGGCAAGTCAGCGGCCTCAATATTTATCCAGTTCCCGCGGCTGACCATCGCACTATGTGGCTCTTGGCCTCAAGGCTAGGATTCCCACATTCCGAGGAGCCGACTTCTCGAGACTCGGTGAGCCGCTTCAAATCAGCGATAAGATCAGGAATGCTAGCTGCGTGCGATATAGGGAACGAGAACCTTGACCCGGTCGGGCACGGGCTGGACTGGAGGGCACTGCACTTGGCCGTAGCTCCAATGTAGCGGACGGTCCGGATCATAAAAGTGCAGATAGAAAGCGAACCGCAGAGGGCCTGTACCTCTGATGAAATTCATCTCCCTCGCGAGGAGCAATTTGCCACCTGAAGAAGTCAGAGCTTCGTCGTATGCACACATGAATCGACTTGGGTTTCCGGTCAAGGAGGAATGGCCAAACTCACTTGTCTTGAACCGCTCATCAACGTGGTCGATGATGCCCTCAACCAGAACGAGCTTGCCGAAGCGCTCTTTGGCTTCTTCATCGGATCCGGTCACCTCCCACTGCTCACGATACACATTCTCCGGAATGTCCGGTGCATAGCCCCCAAGGACACCGAAAATTGCCGTCTGCATTGTTTTGGAAAATCACTTGTTTTGAGGGAAGATACCCACGAAGTCTACAATAAGGCCGACGTAATCGCACCTCTAGCAGGCTGCGGAAAAACTCCAAAACTGTCATTCGGGTGGGCGGGGTTTGCCCGAGGAATCAGCTTTTTTCCTGGGATTTACGAACTATTTCGCCCCGGTGCGTTCCTCATTTTTCCCAAGAAGCGTTTCAATGTCGTCCATCACGCGATTCATCCGTTTGATGGTGAGTTCGAGCGGTTCGTCCGTGGTCAGATCGACCCCGGCATCTTTCAGCAGATCGATGGGATATTTCGTCCCGCCGGCAGAAATGAATCGCAGATAGCGATCCACGGCGCCCGGCTGCCCGGACAGTACTTTTTCGGACAGCGCCGAGGACGCGGTGAACGAGGTAGCATACTGATATACATAGAAGCCATAATAGAAGTGGGGAATAAAGGCCCATTCGTACTTCACGTCGTCATCCACGGTACAGATCCCCTGATCGTGGCCGTAATACTTCTTCACAACTTCCTCATACAATTTGGAAATCGAATCTCCGGTGAGCGGTTCACCTTTTTCGGCCATTTCGTGCAGGCGCTTCTCGAATTCCGCAAACTGCGCCTGGCGGAATAAAGTTCCCTTGATATTTTCCAGGTACCTGCCGAGCAACGACAATCTGGCATCCTTATCCGTGGTTATCTTGAGCATGTGGTCGATCAGCATGGATTCGTTGAAGGTGGAGGCGACCTCCGCTACGAACAAAGGGTAAGGGGCCAACGGGTAAGGCTGCGTCTTATCCGAGAAATAAGTTTGCATGCTGTGACCCAATTCGTGTGCCACTGTGCTCATGTCGTCGTACTTGCCGTTGAAGTTCACCAGGATGTACGGGTGAACGTCATAGGCGTCCCCGTTCATGTATCCCCCGGAGGCCTTGCCTTCCGTCGGATAGAAGTCGATCCAACGATCGGAAAACGCGCGGTTCGCGCCGGCAGCGTATTCCGGACCGAGCGGCGCGAGGGCTTGCAAAATATTTTTCTCCGCCTCTTCGACGGAAAATTTCATGTCGACCGATTTCACCAGCGGCGCATACAAATCGTAATAGTGGAGGTCCGGCAGGCCCATCATTCGTTTGCGGAGCTTCAGATAACGGTGAAATGTGGGCAAATTGCGGTTCACTCCCTCGAGCAGTTTCGTGTATACGGAGACCGGAATATTAGGGCTGTCCAGGGAAGCTTCGAGACTGGTGGCGTACTTGCGGGCCTGGGCATAAAAGATGAACGCGTGAACATTGGTGTCCATGATGGAACCATACGTCCCGCGATATGTCCCCAGTGCGCCAAAGTATGCGGCCATGACCCTTTGGCGGTCTTCCCGAACGGCGGAAGCTCGCTGAAGTTCGAACATCGATTCATCCAACTTAACGGTTTTCTCATTGCTTAATACGACCGAAGGGTAAGGGAATTCAGCGTTCGAAAAGATGTTAAAAACGCTTTGTGGTCCTTGAGAAATCACTCGCATACTCGCCAGCAACTTTTCTTCCGCCGCACTGCCGGTATGCGCCCTCCGCCGAGCTACGTCGTCCAAATAATGCCGGTAAACTCGGAGTCGTGGTTCTTGAGATACGAATTGGTCGAGTGTGCCGGAATCAATTGTTAAGATTTCCGGTTCCAAGTACGCCGATTCCGTGCCAAATGTGGATGCAAGCTGAACCATCTCCTGCTTCATCCCCAGGTAGGCGCTCACACGAATATCCTGATCTGAGATCAGGCTCGCATAGACGTAGAGTCGGTTCAAATCCCTTTCCAAACGGCTTCGGGTCTCAAGCGCATCCGCTAGCCGCTTCGCCGAAGTGGCAAGCGTGCCTTGAAACTCCCGCAGCTTGGGAATCTCAGCAGCGACGGTGTCTTTGCCGCTCCGCCACACTTGATCCGAAGGATAGAGCGCAGTCAAATCCCACTTGTAATGGTCAGCAATCTTGCTACGGTCGCGCTCCTGAGACTGCAACGCGATGGGCAAGGCCGCAAGAATGGCGATTGCAACCGCAATTCGTCTAACCTTCTTCTTCAAGTTGACTGTCATAGCAATTCTCCTGGCATCGCTGGCTGGGCCATTTCGCGGGAAAAAGCATTCGACAGCTTGGTCGAAAATTCAACGTCGTGGGCCGGCGACTCGTGTGGACCTGTATTGATAGCATAGCTATTCGCCAGTCGACAAGCGTCCTCGATTGTGGGTCAAGCGAACAGGCGAGCCAGCTCCTGGGTTTCCAACTTCATCCTCTTAGGGTACTGGCTGGGTAGCGGCTGACCTTCGGGCATTCCCACTTTCAGAGAAGCCGGCACGACTTCTCGGGACTTGGCCCACTAAAGCTGCCTTCGAGCATTACTTGAAGTATTGCGCGGGGAGACCGGAGGGCTTTTTGTTCCCGATTGTTAACATATTTAGTTGCTGTTATAAGGTCAATGATATATGCCTAGCGCTTATTCCATCCTCTGTCTTGAGCAGAGCCTAGATCGGGAATGATACACACCTAGTTTTCTTCCGAGGCAAGCATGCCTTGCAAGTCGTGCGGATCAGCAGACCAAAAGAAATTCATCGGGGAGATGGGCATTCGTTCTCCCGGACTGAAAAACATTGACAAACCCACCGTCTGGGTATTCCCACAGCTCATTGTTTGCTTGGATTGTGGCACGGCGGAGTTCGTTGTGCCCGAAGCTCAATTGCGTGAACTGGCAAGAGGCGACGCCACTGCGACAGGATCACCTTGATTCAGAATGTCGAATTGAGGCGCTCATCCGCGGTGTCTCACCGAGAATAAACGGCTGAGTGTTCTGAGCTGATGATTTGGAACTCGTGTTCGTCTTCCCCATCGTGAGACCCGCTAAATGGGTATGCACACAGGAAATCTATTTCGTATGTTTTGGCCAGTTCGTTGCAGCATTGTTCGAGCTGAATTGCCGCGTCCGTATTGCCTTCTGCCCATAAGCTACCTTTGCACTGACAGCAGATAGCAACACGCGAGTGCTGTGCTTTCGCTGCTTTGGAGGCTGTCTCAATCAGACGACTGAAGCCTATAAAAGCTCGGACGGAGTCAAGCAAACCGTCCACCAAGAGTGTGTCAAGCGTTTCGGCAACATCCACTAAAATGAACTTTCCTTGCTGAATGGCGCTGTCTACATCCACGCTTTCTGCCTTCAATCTTTCACGTAGGCTCTCCTGGTGTGGCTTTGTAACGAGTGCAATAGCCGCGTTATTAGCCTTTAGGGCAGCTGCAATGATGCGAGTAAAGCTGTTCAGAAGCACCTTGTCATCAGAAAAGAACAGAAGTTCGTGGCGATGAGGGACTTTCGCTCCTGGAGCATCGGTCAACTTGTTGTCTTCGATGCCCCTACTGACAAATCGTTCGCCCCGAAGCACCGCTTCAACAGCAGGCGATAGTTCGCTCCCGGCGGATGCCTTATAGACGTAACCAAGAGCCCCCGTGGCTAAAGCTGCCTGCACGGTATCAAGAGAATTGTCCATGCTTAGGAAAACTATCTTGGAGTTGAGAGAGACTTGCCGTACCCGGCGGGCAGCTTCAATTCCATTCAGTTTTGGGAGACCAATATCCAGCACAATTAGGTCCGGTCTTAATTCTTCGGCTTTCTGAACGGCTTCCGATCCGTCCGACACCTCGCAGACGATTTGCCATTCCGGCCGCACTAGAAGCAGCAAGCGGACGAAGTTCCGCCAATCCTCGTTGTCATCTACTATGAGAATGCGAATGGATATCAGAGTTCTCCCGTCTGGCGCGGGGCGCACAAAAGTCTATAACAGCGCTTTGTCAGTTTCCAGTTGTCTTCTAATCTCCCCCTGTGGAAAGCCACCACGTGCAGATTAGCTGGGAATAGTCCAAGGTAGACCAACTCCTGAGAAACGCATTATAAAAGGGCGCCCCTTTCAGACTGTTACGAAACTCTGTTGACCGCCCAAAAATAAATGAGAAGATGCCCTCGTGAAAGCGAGGGCATTTTCTTATGGGCTTTGTGCAGGG
>Ga0182024_10023238_pt1 | contig 11122 bp, 11 predicted proteins | sample P32metaG_FD_120480 | JGI IMG/M metagenome (GOLD analysis project Ga0182024, IMG submission 120480) | Permafrost microbial communities from Stordalen Mire, Sweden - P3-2 metaG (Illumina Assembly) | ecosystem: Environmental > Terrestrial > Soil > Wetlands > Permafrost | place: Sweden: Stordalen... | reverse complement strand
TTCCTGAGGTTTCTTGCCGGCAGTCCCTACGTCGCCGCGCTGGGTGGCATCCGCGCGTTCGCGCAGCACGCTCCGGAGATCGCCGACGTGATCACAAATCCCAAAGAGGCTCTCAACGTCTTCGATTTCGAAGAGGCTGCGCACCGCAAGGTCTTACCAGGCCACTGGGCGTACATGGCGAGCGGTGTGGACGACGACGAGACCCTTCGCGCCAACCGTGAAGGCTACAAGCACGTTCAGTTGCGCCCGCGCCGGCTGCGAGATGCGACCAAGGTCGATATGCGGACCGAGCTGTTCGGCACCGTTTACGACAGCCCCATTTTCACGTGTCCAACAGGAGGCGAAAGATCTTTCTACCAGGATGGTGAACTCGCGGTGGCGCGCGCCACAAAAGCGCGCGGAACAATGCAGATGCTTTCCACCGCCACGTCCACCGCGGTGGAGGACGTGTGCAAAGCGCACGGCGCGCCCGTCTGGTACCAACTCTATGCTCCCAACAAGTGGGAGGCGTGCGAGAAAATCGTGCGGCGCGTTGAGGCGGCCGGGTGCCCCGTCATCGCGCTCACCTGCGACAACACGACGGGGCGGAACAGTGAAACCTACTTGCGCACCCGTCCGAAAGATCTGCATCAGTGCATGGCGTGCCATGAAAGCGCCGCCGGTCCATCGGTCAAGGAGCGAAAAATGTACGACGGGATCGACATGACCGGCGTTGGAACGCAGAATCCCGCCATGACCTGGGAATTTGTCGACCGGCTGCGCAAAGCGACCAAGTTGAAGCTCTTTATTAAAGGCATCGACACGCGCGAGGATGCGCAGCTCGCCGTCGAGCATGGCTTCGACGGAATTTTGGTTTCGAATCATGGCGGCAGATCCACGGAAACAGGACGATCGACCATCGAGGCTCTTCCCGAAGTGGTCCACCAGGTGAACGGCCGGATTCCGGTGTTTGTGGATGGAGGAGTCCGGCGCGGAAGGGACGTGTTCAAAGCGCTTGCGCTGGGAGCAAAAGCGGTGGGGATCGGCCGCCCATTCCTGTGGGGGTTGGGAGCGTTCGGACAGGCGGGCGTAGACCGGGTCCTCGAAATTCTTCAGGCCGAGCTGAAGCTGGTGATGGGGAACTGCGGCACCCGGACAGTCGCCGACATTGACCGCTCCTACGTGGCAACGCCGGACTGGCATGGTTAAGCAACTATTCTGCTGAAGGAGAGCGTCCATGAAGCGCACCGTGATCGGTCTCGTCTCTGCGGGGATCCTCTTGCTCTGGGTGACCTCGCGTTTTTCGCCACCTGTCTCCAGCCAGGCTGCTTCGTCTGAGGCTCCTCATATAGGAGAAGGCGGCTTGCCGCAATTCCAGCGAGATCCCGCCTGGCCGAAAATCCCGGCCAAGTGGAGGCTGGGAAGTGTATCCGCGGTCGCAATCGACGACCAGGATAACGTGTGGATCCTGCATCGCCCGCGGACGATTCCGGCTGCCTTACGATCCATGGCGGCGCCGCCGGTGCTGGAGTTCGATTACGCAGGGAACTTCATCCAGGGCTGGGGCGGAGAAAGCGGGCCGGGATATCAATGGCCGTCCAACGAGCACGGCCTGCACGTGGATTACAAAGGCTTCGTGTGGGTGATGGGAAACGCGGATGGCAAGCGGAACAATCCCGCGAATCTTCCGAACGACAATCAGATTCTCAAGTTCACCAAGGCGGGGAAATTCGTGATGGCCATCGGCAAAAGCGGCCAGACCGGCAGTAACGCCACCGAAGTGCTGCGCGGCGCGGCGGGCCTGCGCGTCAACCCCAAGACGAACGAGCTCTTCGTCGCCGACGGCTACGGCAACAGTCGTGTGATGGTGTATGACGCGGATACGGGCAAGTTCAAACGCATGTGGGGCGCCTACGGCCGCAAGCCATTAGATGAGGACGCGCGTCCGAAACGCTCGGCTCTCACCCCGAACCCTTGGCTCGCCGTCTCGGAGGTTCTCCAGCAGTTCGGATCGCCCGTGCACGATGTGGATATTTCCAAGGACAATCTCGTGTATGTCGCCGATCGCGGGAACAAGCGGGTCCAGGTGTTCACGCCGAAGGGCAAATTCATCGCCGAGCAGTTTGTCGGGCTAGAGAGCAAGGACATCCTTCAGGCCAGGTCCACTGCCTTCTCGCCAGATCCACAGCAGAAATTTCTATACGTCGGAGGGACGCCCGTGATCTATATTCTGAATCGCAAAACGCTGGAGGTCCTTGGCTCCTTCGTTACCGGCTCTGAGCAAGAGCATCCTCCCGGGCACCAGATCGCAGCCGATCACAAAGGCAATGTCTACGCCGTTCAGGCTGAGCAGACCGGGGCCGACGGGAAGAGCGGGGGCGCGGGCGCTTATAAGTTTTTGTTCAAGGGGTTCTCACCCGCGGCTGTTTGTTGTCAATGAGTACCACGAAGGGGCGCCTTGGCTGGGAGGCAGGGACTCGAACCCCGATACGCAGATCCAGAGTCTGCAGTCTTACCATTAGACGACCTCCCAACAGGTACTCATTTTAGCATCGGCGGAAGCTAGGACGCGCGATTTACGCTGCTTGAAGCAGTGCGCTTGGAGGCCTTGCGCGGGATCCGCACGCGGCGGCCGGGACGCTGAGCGCGCGCCAGATAAGCTTTCCAGCGCTTCAATTGCCCGTTGGAATCAAATTTCTTCCAGGCCGCGCGAAACTCCTGGGCCCTCTTGCGCTGTACCTTCTGAAGATGAGCTTTAAGCTGTTTGTCGCCTGCGATCATCTCTTGAATGGTCTGGTAATCGCTCACCTTCCCGAGGGCGTCCTGGATGCCGCGCAACAATTTTATGTGGCGATCCAGCGTGACGCCGTAAATAGGCCGAAAAAGTTCTAGCGAGTACCGGAAGCGCTTGGTCGCAATGCGAAATTTATGCAGCTCTTTCGGTTTAATTTGATCGTCTGCCGCTGCGCGGCCGGCCCGGAAGTACTTCCCGGCCAACTTGGGCAGATTGATGCGCGCGTTCTCGGCGGCGGTCCGTGAGGGTTTCCACTTCATAGAGAACGAAGAGATAATGCGTTGCGCCATTTCGCCGAAAAATCGCGCGCGCTCCAGCGGCGAAGCATCTCGGAGAATTGCCGCTCGTAATCGGAACGCTCGCGCTCCAGGCGCTGCCGATGGCTCAGCCGCGGATGCTTGGCGAGAAACTCAAGAGCGATATCGCGGTTCCGGATTTCAGACGTGAGCTCCATCAGGCGCTTCAACATCCGCTTAATTTTCTTGGTTTCCCAGTTGGGGAAGAAATCCGAGAATAGCAGCAGCCCCTGAGAAAACCTGCGGATGCTGACGCGCAAATCATGAATTTCCTCGGAGCCGGGGGTTTTGGCAGCGCGGTGCGCCTGGAAGGCTAGCCGGGTCAGTAGTCCGTTCATCTGCTCGATGGCGTAGTCATGCATTCCCAGGTTGGCAGTCATTGTCTCGCCTTGGCCAGCGTAAGAGAAGCTTGGTAGGTTTCGCGAAAGGTGTCCGCGATTCGCTCCACCGCCCACATTTCGAGATCGGTATCGCCGCCCGATTCCAATTCCAGAGTAACCGAGCCATTGCGCAGGTGAACTTGCAAGTCGGCGACGCGCTGCTCATGGCCGCGATCCAGACTATCGGCGATACGCAGCAGAGGCGTCAGCAACAGAATGGCCCGGCGCGCTTCCGGATCGAACTCCTGATACGGCGTATGCCGGGGCGCGGGCATGGACTTCCTATGATAGCGGCATAACAGCGCGATCATCTGCCGCTCGGTGTCGGTGAAGCCGGGCAAATCGGAGTTGACCACCAGATAATAAGAGTGCTTATGATGCGCGGTATCGCTGACGTAATGTCCGATGTCGTGCAAATATGCCGAGGCCTGGAGCAGCTTGCCCAGGCCCGGGGAAAGCCGGTGCAGCGGCTGCAGCGACTCAAATAATCGATGCGCCAGCTCCGCCACTTTGCGGGCGTGCGGAATCTGCACGCCGTAATGCCGCGCCATTTGCTCCACCACGCGGCGCTGGTAGGAGCTCAGCATGGTAAGTTCGCGCCCGACACCGCGGTTGGCCAGGTCCGCGATAATGCCATCCCGCACTCCCGCCGCCGAATAATGCAGGGCGGGATGCTGAAACAGCTCGAGGATACGCCGAAACACAGCCGTACCGGCGACGATCAATTCCGCACGCCTGGGCCCGATGCCCTGAAGTTTGCGCCGGCCCGCGAGATCGAGCGAAGAGACCTCGCGATAGAACTTGCGGATCTGCGCCAGCGAGGCCTTCAGGCGGTCTGCTTCGTCGCGCCGCGATCGCGCAACCCGATTCACAGCGCACACCACAGCCGCGGCGGTTGCAGAGGTCGCAACGGCACGATCGAACGGCCCCGCGCCAATGCGCCGCAAGGGAGTCATGAGCTTCTCTTCGATGTACTCGTTCATCCGGTGCAGTTCGAGCGGCGCCGGAGGGTCGCTCTTGAGGAAAACTTCGGTCAAACGGACTGCGCCCAAGGGCTTGGAGAAAGCTTCCATCAGGACGGCGTTCTCGCTCAAAATCACTTCCGCGCTACCGCCGCCGAGGTCGATCATCAAAACGCGTTTGCTGCCCTGCGGCCAACGCGCCTGCACGCCTGCATGAATGAGCCGCGCTTCCTCCTGTCCCGAGATTATCTCCACCGGTGCGCCCAACGCTTCCCCCGCGCGTTCCAGGAACTCATGCTGGTTGCTGGCGTCCCGCACCGCGCTGGTCGCAACCGCCCGTACGGCCACCACCTCCAGTTTTTGGTAGACCTGCGCCATCCGGAAAAGAGTGCCACAGGCAAATTCCAAGGCCTCGCGAGTGACTCGGCCATCTTTGAAAACGCCCGCGCCCAGACGCGTCACCTGCCGCTCCGCCGCCAGGATTTTGGTGGAGAGGCCAGGGCCGGTCTCGGCCGCCAGCATTCGAATTGAGTTGCTGCCGATATCGACGGCGGCATAGCGCGGCATGTTTTCATAGTATCGTCACACTGTTAAACGCTGGTGAGCAGTTATAATGGTTCATCGCCGCCCCTATGCTCCTGGCCCCGAATCGTCACCGTGGAAAACTGATCATTGTCGAGGGGATTGATGGATCCGGGAAGTCTACCCAGCTCTCTTTGCTGAGCCAGTGGCTGCGGTCGCAACGGATCGCAGTCGCATTCAGCGAATGGAATTCCTCGCCATTGGTACGCGAAACCACGCGGCGCGGCAAGAAGAAGAACATGTTCACGCCGGTGACGTTCAGCTTGATCCACGCCACCGACTTTGCCGACCGGCTGGAGCGATATATTCTCCCGCTGCTGAAGGCCGGCGCGGTAGTCTGCGCCGACCGCTATACTTACACGGCGTTTGCGCGCGATGTGGTTCGCGGCGTCAGCCGGCGCTGGGTTCGCAATCTCTACCGCTTCGCCGTGCGGCCGAATTTAGCGTTCTACTTTCGCGTGCCGCTGGAAGTGGCCATTGGGCGGATTCTGGGCGGGCGTAATGCAATCAAGTTTTACGAAGCCGGCATGGATTTGGGCCTTACCAGCAACGTCGAGGAGAGCTTCCGCATTTTCCAGGGGCGCATTCTCGACGAATACGAAGCCATGATCCAGGAGGTTGGTTTTCACGTGATCGACGCCACCGGCTCGATCGAAGAACAACAGCAGCAGATGCGGGCCATCGTGATGGAGGAATTGGGCGAAAGCTTGCGCAACGGCGTGATGCGGGCTTCCCAGGGGGATATCGATGCTGCTCAAGCAACCGCTCGAATTCTATAGTGAACCGCTGGCCGGCGTCGATCTGGAGGAATTGCAAGGGAAATTGGTTGTCATCGAGGGGCCCGATTCGGTCGGGCGGTCCACGCAGGTCGCGCGGCTGCGCGCCTGGCTCGAGCACCAGGGTCATGCCGTGATGGATACCGGCCTGGCCCGGGGAGCGCTGGCTGGGAAAGGAATCTCGCAGGCCAAAGAAGGGAATCTTCTCGGACCGGTGACGATGACGCTGTTTTACGCCACCGATTTCGCCGACCGTCTGGAGAACGAGATCATTCCGGCCCTGCGCGCCGGCTTCGTGGTGTTGACCGACCGCTACATTTTCTCGCTGATCGCGCGCGCCATCGCTCGCGGCGAGGAGCGGGCCTGGATCGAAAAAGTGGCCAGTTTTGCGCTGGTGCCGCATGCGGTTTATTATATGCGCGCCGAGGTTCGCGATTTAGTCACGCGCGTGGTGCTGGGCCGCGGAGCGTTCGATCACTGGGAAAGCGGCATGGACATGCGCTTCGGGCAGGATATGCACGACAGCTTCGTCCGCTATCAAACGCGCATCATCCGTGCGCTTGACCGGATGGCGAAGCGCTATAACTTCGTTGTGATCGATGCCACCAAGACACCGGATCAAATCTTCCGTGAGCTTCAGAAGTCGATCGCCAAGCTGTTCTAGCTGAGCACTCGCAACGACGGCTTTGTCAGTGCTCACCAGCCAGGCTATAGACCAGGATCGCCAGCACGATCGCGGTAAGCACGACGTAGGTCTTGTCGCGCTCCATCGCAAAAGCCGCCAACGACAGCGCGACGCGGGTGATCGGCGTCAGGATCAATAGCAGCAGACCGAACTGAATGACGGCCTGGCAATTCGACGGGCTGGCCGCTTCCACAATACCGCGCACGCTGCGATCGGCCGGCGGGGATCCATGGAAGACGTGGTAAGCAGGCGCTTCCGATCCATGGCGTATCAAGTAACACAAGCCTCCCAGGAGCACCACGGCGGCCGACAGTATGACGCCGGTGATCAGCACCGTACCGATGATTCGCTCCAGCCGTTGGTCATTCCAGGCGGCCATTTACAGCGCTCCCTTCACGCCGGTTGCGATCATTTCTATCGCCATCACGCCGACCACGATGGCGAAGGTCCAGCGCAACACGCGCACTCGCGCACCCACCAGTTGCCGTGCGCCTAGCATTGAACCAGTCAGCACGCCCAGCATCACCGGCATCGCCAGCGCCGGCTCGACATAGCCGCGGCTTAAATAGATTCCGGCACTCGCCGCTGCCGTCACGCCGATCATAAAATTGCTGGTTGTCGTCGAAACCTTAAAAGGAATATGCATGGCCTGATCCATGGCGATCACTTTAAGCGCTCCCGAGCCGATGCCCAGCAGTCCCGAGATCGCTCCGGCGCCGAACATCAAACTGAAACCTGTTTTCACGTTGGAGACCTTGTAAGGACATGGACCTTCGTCGGACGGGTAGGTTCCATTCAATTTGAGACGGGTGGCCAACGGATCTTCCTTATTGCTGGGTGAATCCGATGGCCGTCCGCGGCTGGACTGCCAGGCGGCCTGGAGCAGCACCAGCCCAAAGATCAGCGACAGAATCGCCGTGGGGGTTCGCGTCGCAAGGTAAGCTCCTAGCAGCGCGCCGATGGTGGTCGCGATCTCGAGAAACATTCCGATTCGTATGTTGGAGTAGCCCTCGCGAACGTAAGCGGCCGCGGCGCCCGAGGAGGTCGCAATCACTGAGATCAAGCTCGCGCCAATCGCATACCGAATGTCGACTCCGAGCAGCAGCGTCAGCGCCGGCGTCACCACCACACCGCCGCCGAGTCCGGTTAAAGCGCCCAGCCATCCTGCCACGGCGGCAATCAGGAATACCAGAGCCGTGAACTCGAGGTTCGTCATCATTCAAAGGATATACGCAACGGCTGAACGGTTGTTTCTTCAAGCGCGCACGCATGACCCTCGCGACCTCTAGCGCTCGTAGCTCAAACCGAAAAGAGGCGTAAATTGCTCGAAGATTCCACGAGCGGTGTTGTGCGGAGCGGGAACGATCTGCTGCCGCGGAAACGTGGTCAGATAATCGCGGAACTCCGCTCGTATGAGCATATGCGGGCGCAGCCGGAACTTCACCCCGCCGCCGACATCAAACACAACCTTCCAGACATCATTGGTAGTCAGGCTCGCGATCTGTGGAAGGGGCTGAGGGAATGGCGCAGGGCCGGCGATCACGTAGTCCTTCGCGCCCACGCCGCCTGCGACAAACGGCCTCCAACGATGCTCGCGCGTCTTGAAGTGGAAGAGCAGGTCAGACGTCAGCGCATGGGACTGGCCCTGTATGTCGACCTTCACGCCGGGAGCTTCCAGGAACGGGTGCCCGTCGTGATAGAGGTAACGAAATTCGGCGGTGACGTACTTGGAAAAATTATCGCTCAAAACGATTCCAGCGGCGAAGCGATTTCGGATACCCGCCTTGGCGGTACCTTCGGCCGAATAGATCGAGCCGTTCCTGTAAAGGCCGTAGCCGATGTCCGCTCCGATTTCGTATTGCTGAGCGAACCCGACCGAAACGAACAAAATCGCGAGGCCATACTTCATTGCACCCATACATTATCACCAGGGCTGGACGACATTGGTGACGTGCTCGCGGTCGGGCGATGTCAGACAGAACGCCACGCAAAGAAACGGGAGATCCGAATGCGGATTGTGACCGCGATGAAATTTCGCGATCGGCTCGGAATACACGTCTCCAGCTTTCGCTTTGATCAGGACGCCTTCCTGAAAGTGAGCCTCAAATATCCCTTGCAGCGCGACAAAAAAAGTGGGGCCATTGTGGCAGTGCCAGTTCGTATATCCTCCCGGCGCGATTTCTGCGTTGTAGATGAGAACCTTCACTTCGGGATCCCGCGGGATCGATGCCACGAGCTGGTCGAATAGAACGTTCCGATAAAGTTCTTGACCGGGCTTGGTGTAACCGCTGAGGCGCAGTTTGAGTTCGTTCAGGGCCTTGTCGATTGCCATATGAGTCCCTTCGGATCTATCCTACGTGTTTAATGGCTAGAGGTGCACAGATGTTGACGGATAGGGTCCGCCGGGTGCGAGGACGCGCAATTTGGATTCCGATATTTCTTCTCACAGCAGCGGCGTTGAGCCCGGCGCAAGACGGAGCGGCGATTTTTCAATCGGTCTGCTCCACTTGTCATCGCGACGGCAGCCCTACCGAAGCCCCCCTTGCGGACGTATTGCGCCGCATGCCCGCCGGCGCCATCCTGACGGCGTTGGAGACCGGAAAAATGCAGGCGATCGGTATGTCGCTCAGCCCGGCCGAGCGCGCGGCTGTGGCGAAGTATCTGGGTACGGCGGGTGGCGACGTGATCCCGCAGTCGGCGTTTTGCTCCGCGCGGGCGCCTCTTGCTAAGAACACTCCGAGCTGGAATGCATGGGGAATCGATGCCACCAACACCCGTTTTCAATCCGCCGAGTCCGCCGGCCTGACCGCAGCCACCGTTCCGAAACTCAAATTGAAGTGGGCTTTTGGATTTCCCGGCGTCACCACCGCGTTCGGCTCGCCGACCATTTACGGCGGCAGGGTCTTCGTCGGGAGCGCGGACGGCACGGTCTACTCTTTGGATGCGAAAACCGGATGCATCGACTGGACCTATAAAGCCAGCGAGGGTGTGCGCGCGGCCGTCATGATCAGCGATGATGGACAGACGGCCTATTTCGGCGACCTGCACGCTAACATGCACGCCGTCGATGCCGCCACCGGTGCGGAAAAGTGGCAAATGCATTTGGACGATCATCCGCTCGCCGTGATCACAGGCACGCCGAAACTATACGCCGGGCGTCTCTATGTCCCGATTTCCGCGGGTGAAGAGGAGGTCGCGGCAGGGAATCCGAGCTACAAGTGTTGCACTCTGCGCGGCAGCATGGTGGCCATAAACGCCGCCGACGGAAAGCAGCTTTGGAAAACCTACACCATTCCCGAAGCGCCGAAGCTGCTCGGCAAGACGGCCGTCGGAACGGAGATGTGGGGACCCTCAGGCGCAGCGCTTTGGTCGTCGCCCACAATTGACGCTCAGAAGGGCATGCTCTACATCGGCACCGGCGCCAACTTTAGCGATCCCCCCACCAAGAACAGCGACGCGATACTCGCATTCGACATGCAATCCGGCCGAATTGCCTGGTCGCGCCAGCTGCTCGCGAACGACGTTTATAACTTTGGTTGCCTCACCGAGAAAAAGGAAAATTGCCCCAAGAAACATGGCGTGAATCAGGACATCGGCGTGCCTCCCATTCTGAAGACGCTGGGCGGAGGCCACCGCATCATGGTGGTGGGGCAAAAGAACGGCGTGGTTTACGGCCTGGATCCCGATAAAGATGGAAAAGTGGTGTGGCAGACCCGCGTCAGTCAAGGTGGACCGCAGGGTGGCCTGATTTGGGGCAGCGCCGCCGACAACAAACTCGTTTACTACTCGATCTCAGACTGGGATCCTGGGAAGCCCGAAGCGGGGGGCGGAGTTGTGGCATTGGATATCGCGACGGGAAACGTCGCATGGACTACGCTGCCGCCGAAGCCTGCCTGCCTGGCGGTGAAGGGATGCAGCGCGGGTCAGCCTGGCGCGGTAGCGGCGATTCCGGGCGTGGTCTTCGCCCCATCGCTCGATGGCCATCTGCGCGCCTACGAAACGGCCAACGGCAAGATCATCTGGGATTTCGACACGCTCCAGGACTTCCAGACCGTGGACGGGATTAAAGCGCACGGCGGCTCCATGAATGGCACCGGACCGGTAGTTGCCGGAGGAATGGTTTATTCCAACTCCGGCTACTCGCGCAATCCGGTCATGCCCGGCAACGTGTTCCTGGCGTTCTCGGTGGACGGGAACTGAAAAGCGCGCTTCTGGTCCCTAAACCATACGTCCGGCGGTGTATCGCTCTTGCCGCACGCACCATTCCCCGCCGCGGTCGAAAGCAAACAGTTGGCGAGCTGGTGCGCACTTCCACAAATCTCCTGATCGGCTCGGGCCGTGCTGGAGCAACCGCGCCGCACACCTGATGGCTTCGAGCTAGGAGCGACTGTGATTTTGCTCACCAAGGAAGGTTGCAAATCATACTTCCTTTCGGGCGAATACCGGGGATCAAATCAGATTCTCGCAATCACGGGCCGGCCCAGTAGCCTCATTGAGTACGTCACGGACCGTCCCGGCCACGATCGCAGGTACGCGCTTTCCAGCGCCAAACTGATCCAGCAAACCGGCTGGATTCCGCAGATGGATTTTGAGCGCGGCTTAGCAGCGACGGTGGAATGGTATCGCGCTAATCCAGAGTGGGTTCAGCACGTCCGCTCGGGCGAGTAT
>Ga0182024_10023237_pt1 | contig 11123 bp, 7 predicted proteins | sample P32metaG_FD_120480 | JGI IMG/M metagenome (GOLD analysis project Ga0182024, IMG submission 120480) | Permafrost microbial communities from Stordalen Mire, Sweden - P3-2 metaG (Illumina Assembly) | ecosystem: Environmental > Terrestrial > Soil > Wetlands > Permafrost | place: Sweden: Stordalen... | reverse complement strand
CGGAAAACAGCGGGCTTTAGCCCCTGAGGGATGGGCTCCAACGCCCGCAAAGCCATTTATGAAACACGCTCTAACTATTTTTCAACCGGGTTCCGCATAGACTTTGCGCCACCTGTCATTATCTTCTTGATCGCCGGAACCAGCTCTTCTGAAGCGCTGTTCTTGTTGACATATTCAGTCGCGCCGGCACGCTGGCAGCGCAACGCATACTGGCTCTCAGACTGGACACTCACCATGATCACGGGGAGCTGAGGATATATATGGTTTACATCCTTCAGCACTTCAAACCCGCTGCGCCCTGGCATATTGATGTCGAGCAGCAGCACGTCAGGTTGAGATCGGTACAACTGAGCAAGCGCCTCGTCCCCGTTGGAGGCTTCGGTAAAGTGAGCGCTCGGAAATGCATCGACCAGGAGCTCTCTCAGGCCGCGTCGCACGTTCGCGTGATCGTCTGTTATAAGGATATTCATGGTTGTGTCCGCTTGCCGGGCCGCAACATTCGACCTGAAGCGAATGTATCGGGGTTGAAGACGAATCGGTATCAGCGTAAACCGTGATTCTCGTAAGGTTTGTTCCGTTTTCTCTGTAGGATTATTCCTACACAGGCAGTTCGATCTAATCGATCAGGCTGTGCGCAATGGCGTAGCGCGTAAGTTCGGCGTTGCTCGTCATGTGCATCTTTTCCATAATGCGAGCCCGATAGCTGCTGATTGTTTTTACACTGACATGGAGCCTGTCGCCAATTTCCGTCAAGCGGACGCCGGCGGCAATCATTTTCATGACTTCGTGTTCCCGGTCCGAGAGCAACTCATGCAAGGGCTTGTCGACGGACCCATCCAGATTGGCAATCAGTTTCTCCGCGAGGCTTGTACTGACGTATCGACCGCCGCTCAGGATTTTCCTGGTGGCCATCGTCAGCTCTTCGTTGGCGCTCTCTTTGCTGATGTAGGCGGCTGCGCCAGCCCGCAAACAGCGCACGGCATACTGGTCCTCCGGCTGGCAACTCAGTATGATCACCGGCAATCGAGGGTACGTGTGCTTAACATCCCGCAGGACGTCCATTCCACTGCGCCCAGGCATGTTGATATCCAGCACCAGCATGGCAATTTGCGATTTCCCCAGGAGGCTCAACACTTCATCCCCGTTGCCGGCTTCCAAAAAGTCCACGCCGGGAAGAGCATCGGCCATGATCTCTCTCAGGCCGCGGCGTACGACGGCATGGTCATCGGCGATCAGGATGTGCATACTTCCCTCCTCTCGGCGCGTGGAACGTCCACCGGGACGCGGACAGTGACCGTCGTCCCGTTGCCGGGGAAACTGGAAATATGCACGTCGCCTCCGCAAAACTGCGCTCGTTCTTTCATACCCAGGAGCCCCAGGGACCCAAGAGAGTTGGATAAGCCGGATTCATGGAAGCCAATTCCGTCGTCCTCCACAATCAGGAGGATGCTCTCCTCTTCCTGGTACAGGGCGACGCGCACCGACTTTGCCTGCGCGTGCCGGGTTATGTTGGTCAAACACTCCTGGAAGATGCGGAAGGTCGCAGTGGCCCGGTCACCATCCAGGTGCAGGTCAACCGGTGGAACACTGACCTGGCACGAAACACCATTGCGAGAGGCAAACTCATTGGCCTGCCATTCAATGGCTGCCGCCAGGCCGAGGTCGTCCAATACTCCAGGACGCAGCCCGCTGCAAATTGTGCGCACCGCCTTGACGCCATCGTTGATCGACTGAATCGATTCCGCCAAACGCGCGAGCACCTCGTCTTCCGACTGCGGGAGATGACGAGTCATCCAGGTCATGTCGAATTTTATGGCTGTGAGAATCTGCCCGATTTGATCGTGAAGATCGCGAGCGACCCTCTTGCGATCCTCTTCGCGCACCAATTGCAGACGTTCAGCCAGCGCTCGCAGTTGTTCTCTTTGCAGGACGAGCAACTCTTCACCGCGCTTGCGTTCAGTGATGTCGCTGTTGATCACCAGCACGCGGGGCGCCTGATCGCGCTTGCCCCATTGCAAGGCCCAGCGGCCGGACACCACAACGCGCCTGCCGTCCTGAGCGGTCTTGACGATATCTCCCTCCCAGTGTCCCACGCGCATCAGTTCGGCCATTATCTCAAAGAAAGGCTGCGGAAACTCGGTACAGAGGAGCTCGTGCGCAATCTTGCCGGCGGCCTGGGCTTTGGTGTAGCCCATCATCGCCTCTGCCCCGCGGCTCCAAAACAGCACCTTTCCATCCATGTCGATCACGAAGACCGAGTCCTGTGTGAGCTCGAGCAGGGCAGCCTGTTCCGCTGTCTCTATCTGTTCCTGTCGCCTCTCTGAAACGTCCCGGAAAACCAGCACAACGCCTATGACTTCTCCCCTGGCGGCAAGGATTGGCGCGGCACTGTGCTCGACCGCAATTTCACGGCCATCCCTTGTCACCAGGTCCACATGGTTGGCAACAGCCAAGACCTGCTTCTCTTTGAGTACGCGGAGCACTTCATTGTCCGCGGTCATGCCGGACGTTTCATTGATGAGCCTGAGCACATTCCCGATCGGTTGGTTTGTAGCCTCCTCCGATTGCCACCCGGTTAAAGCGGCGGCGATGGGATTGAGGAAGGTGATTCGGCCCTCGCTGTCCGTCGCGATGACTGCTTCGCCGATGCTGCCCAGCGTAGCAGTCCATCGTTCCTCGCTCTGCAACAGCTTGGTGCCCAGGTTTTCGACATGATAGCGCGTGAACACGGCGAGGAAGACTCCAAATGCCAGTCCAAGCACGACGCAGCTCGCGACCATCCAGTTCCATCGCATGTGCGTGGCTTGAGCACGCTCGGCGCGCAGTCCTTCTTCTACACGTTGAAACCCTGAGATCTGCTCTCGAAGGGCATCCATCCTGTGTTTTTCCTGCTGGCTCTCATAGAGAGTGGGGTCGGCTTTTCCTTGACGGCGAAGGGCGATAGTCCGATTGGCATACCCCTCCCACTCCCCATAGCCGGCGCGAATGGTCTTGAGCCGCTGCTGCTGCCGTGGATTGTCATCCAGCAGCCGATACAATGCTTCGAACTCGGAGTTGAATCTCTTCGTACCCTCCAGATAGGGATTGAGAAAGGTCTCGTCGCCAGTTGCGATGAATCCGCGCATGCCGGATTCCATATCGACCAGCAACATGAGCAACTGCCCGGATTGGTCGAGAACCTGATCGGTATGGTCAACCCACTGCAACGATTTGTTCAGGTCGAAGGTCTCCCACAACAGCAATCCAGCCAGGGCTGCGGTGACCACTATGGGAACCACAATCACCCGGCGGAGCAACGATCTGAATTTCGAGTAATTCATCGTAACCAGTCGCTCCTTTCCGGAGGACGAGCGGACCAAATTGGCTGAACCGCCCGCAAGCAAGGTAATTTCATTGGGCGATCTTTCGGGGTGAGCAGGCTGCAACCGGCTTCGATTGTCGCCACGGAATATTGCCGATTGCGGGCTCGGCGGAGATGCCGCAACAAATGCAGGCTCATCGACGGTTATCAAGGCCCTGGGAGCACAGCACAGACGGCTCAGACGGAACTGCCTGAGCACGCGGATTGGCACCACCTGAAGGAGTAACTTCTCAGAATCGCATAAACGAGTGCGAAGGACAGGTCAGTATTGCTCACTCGCGCGAGATATTCATAAACCTTATGCTGCCAATAGCCCAATCGACCTGGTTCTACTGGGTGATTGAAGCCGGGCCATTCTCATCCGCATGTGCGGCACTTTGCCGCGCTCCGGCGGTCATTCAAGTGGGCTCTACCTGACTTGGCGCTCCTCTGCGCATGCTGCCATGAGAGAATGTTTGAGTTGATTGCCATGCGCATCAATTTCCCCGATTTCCCGTCAGCGCCGGTGTTGGCTTTTGTGGCCGCGTTGGCTCTGGCCGTGCCGTTGAGTGCTCAAGGCCCATCCGACAGTTTGAGGCAGGCGGATGCGGATTACCGTGCCGGAGTCGCGGCGCTGAACCACAACGACCTGCAGGCTGCCCGCGCAAAGTTTGAAGCGGTTATCCGGCTTGCTCCGTCTGCGGAACAGGGGCACGCCGCGTTGGCGGCGGTTCTCGAACGCGAAGGACAGATGGCAGCCGCAATTGCCGAGTTTCAGAAGGCGCTGGCCATCAAGCCCGACGACACCTCTATTGCGTTGAACCTGGCCGCGGCTTACGAGCAAACCGGAGCCCCGCAAAAGGCACTGCCCTTGTATGCGCGGGCGGTAGCAGGCGCGCGAGCTCAGAAGCATCCTATAGCGGCTGATGTGCTGGCAGCGTACGCACGCGCACTTGCGGCCAGCGGGCAGGGCGAGGCGGCCATAGCGCAGATGAAGGATACGGCCGCCGCGCAGCCGCGCAACGCGCAACTCCACGACGATCTGGGCACGCTCTACGCGCAGGCACAGGACTGGCCTCATGCGGAGCAAGAGTATTCCGAAGCGATTCGCCTGAAGCCCGAGTTTGCCGCGGCACACATGCATCTTGGCTTCGTGTTCAAGGCGGAGCAAAAGCCTGAAGCGGCGAAGGAATGGCTGCTCGCAGCCAAGTTGGCGCCCGAGAACGCGAGCCTGGCGCTCGCTGTTGGAAAAGCTCTCGCCGACGCCGGGCAGGATGAGCAGGCGCTGCCGCTTCTGGAGCGTGCCCACGCGCTCGCGGCGCAATCGACCGGCGCGGCTTATCAGTTGTCTCTGGTGCTGCAGCGGCTCAACCGCTTGGAAGAGACAATTCGCCTCTTGAAGAGCGTGATTGCAGCCGAGCCCAACAATGCCGACGCGCTCATCAACCTGGGGTTGGCGCTGACCCAGGCGCATGAGGCGCGGGAAGCTGCGCCATATCTCGAGCGCGCGATTGCACTCGAACCAGAAAATGTGACCGCACACCAGGATCTGGCGGCCGCCTATCTACAGGTGAACGAGACCGACGCCGCAATTGTGGAACTGAAAACTGCGCTCAAGCTTTCTCCCGATTCGCCGCAGCTGCACTACAACCTGGGCGCCGCGTACAAGCTGGAAGACGATGCGGCGGAAGCCATCCCGGAGCTGGAAACGGCGGAGAAGCTGGATCCCACGCGTTACGAGCCGAACTACGTGCTGGGCGTGCTTTATATGCAGCAGGCGCGTTACGAGGAAGCGGCCTCGCGCCTTGAATCGTCGCTCGCGATGCATCCGGACAATGGCGACGGATGGGCGACGCTGGGCAGCGTTTACTTGAAGCTTGAACGGCTGCCCGAGGCCGTGACCGCGCTCGATAAGGCGATCGGCCAGTTGCCCGATCAGGCCGATCCGCATCTGACCTTGGCCGCGGTGCTCGCGAAACAAAACCAGCCTGCGCAAGCCGCCGCAGAGCGCAAGACCGCGGCCAACCTGATGCGCGCGCACATGAATTACCAGCGGGCCGAGGTCGCCACCAACTCCGGGAAAGCGCTGATGAAGGCCGGCAAAGTCGACGACGCTGTGGTTGAGTTTCGCAATGCCATCTCGTTCGATCCCGGCTATGCGGAAGCTCACTCTGAGTTGGCCGGGGCGCTCGAGAAACAGGCCAGGCCTGCCGAAGCCGCCGCGGAGCGCGCGTGTGCAAAGGCGATCGAGAATCCTGCCCCAGACGCGCAACCTGGCGAGGAACCTGACCCGCAAACTGCCGGGCACGGCCCGGCGGCTTGCGCAAAACTCTGAGCAAGGCTGGCGCCAGGCCGGCGCCGGGCAGGCGCGATCGCCGAGCCAGCCCCAAACCACCGTCCCATGTACAGCGGTGCAAGCGGTGACCTATACTGCCTTTGGCAAGTCCAACTGACTTCCCGAACCCCTTCGCACCATTGTCGTACTGATTGCATTTGAGCCGAAATTGCGTTGTTGGCGCATAGTGGCAACCCTTGCCGTGGATTCCTGTGACCCTGAACCGCCATGCAACCCGCATTTCTCTGCTGATCCTGTCGCTGTGCGCAACGTCCCTTCTGCTGCGCCACAACATCTATGGAGCGGAAGATGCGCGCGACGACGCAAAGACCCACCAGGCCGCCGCGGAGAGAGCCCGCCAGGCCTACGCGGACAAGGTGCGTCAGACCTACAGCTTCGCTTTTGCCAAGGGCAATATCTCGCTTCCCGGCAACGCCGCCGTCGAAGGCAACGACTTTCTTGAGCCGGATGCTTTTCCCGATGCGGCCTACTGCGGCCATTGCCACCAGGAGGCCTACCACCAGTGGCGTCAGTCGCTTCATGCCAATTCGTTTCGCACGCCCTTCTATCGCGCCAGCGTGAATATTCTGCCGCGCACCAAGGGCATCGAGTTCGCACGCCACTGCGACAGTTGCCACAACCCCATCGGAGTGCTGGCCGGCGCGCTCGACAAGAGTGCGACCGGCGACCGCTTGTTTGACCGCGACGGGCTCACATGCGCGACCTGCCACTCCATTCAGCGCGTCGACTCGAAGCTGGGCAACGGCGGCTACGTGATGGGCGTGCCGTCTGTGATGGTGGATGAGCAGGGCAATCGAATTCCGGGGATCGTGCCCGACGCTGAAATACTCGCCCACCTCGACCGGCATTCCAAGGCCGTGATGCAGGACATCTATCGCACGCCGGAGTTCTGCGCCGCGTGCCACAAGGCAAACCTGCCCCCCGGACTCAACGATTACAAGTGGATTCGCGCCTTCACGGCATACGACGAGTGGCAGAACTCGAAGTTCTCCAATCGCAACCCGCTCACCTTTTACACGGCGGACTTCACCCCATGCCAGGGATGCCACATGAAGCGCGCGCCGAACGCGCTCCCAGAGCCCGGAGCGAAGAACGGAACGTTTGTCTCGCACCGATGGCTGGCCGGCAACACCGCGGTGCCGTTTTACTATGGGTTCGACGAGCAGCTCGACAAGACCATTGCCTTCCTCCGCACCGGCAACTATCTCAACGTCGACATCTTCGCTCTCAAGCTCGGCGATAGCGACCGGACGATCGCTCCGCTGGGCACTGTGCCCTTCACGCTGCGCGCAGGAGAAGCGGTTGAGGCGCTGGTCGTCATTCAGAACAAGACGATCGGCCACTCGCTGATTCCCGAAGTGCGCGACCTCTATGAAGCCTGGGCGCAGTTCACCGCTACCGACGCCTCGGGGAAGGAAATCTATAACAGCGGCTATCTGCAGCCGAATGGACTGCTCGAATCCAGCGCGCACAGCTTTACCAATCGGCCGGTGAATGTGAGCGGCACGTTTGTGGACAATCACATGGTGTGGACCATCCATTCGGTAGCTTACGACAATACGATTCAGTCGGGCCGGTCCGCGCTGGTTCGCTATCGCTTCCACCTGCCCGCCGGAATAAAGGGGCCCGTCACGCTCAAGGCGCAGGTCAACTACCGGCATCTTCGCCAGACTTATCTGAACAATATTTTCGGCACAGATCATCCCGCCTATCCGGTGGTAGAGATTGCCTCGCGCTCGCGCGTGTTCAACATCGGCGAGAATTCGCCCGAGACTCCGCTGGCCACCGACAATCAGGACTGGATGCGCTGGAACAACCTGGGCATCGGCTATCTCGACGAGTTGCAATACGAGGATGCAATTCACGCCTTTGAGCAGGTAGTCCGCATGCGCCCGGACTATAAAGACGGCTACATCAATGTTGCACTGACCTATATTGAATGGGAAAAATACGATCAGGCCGCAGCGCCGCTTGAGAAGGCTCTGGCGCTGCATCCAGACGATGCCCGCGCTCTCTACTATCGCGCCCTGGTCGAGCGCCGCGCGCGCAACTCCGAAGCCGAGGTGGCCGATCTTGAAAAAGTGGTGGCGCAATTCCCCCAGTCCCGCGACGCGCGGCGCGAGCTTGGCATCTCCTACTATCAGCAGCACAGGCCGGACGAGGCCGTTGAGCAATTCAAAGCGCTGCAGGCCATCGATCCCGACGATCTGGCCGCGCATTACAACCTGGCCATTCTCTACCGCCGCAAAGGCCTGAAGAAACAGGCCGAGCAGGAAGCCGCGCTCTACACCATGAAGCGCATCGATCCCGGCGCGCCCACTTACTCGCTCGACTATCTGCGCATGCATCCTGAAATCTCCAACGAGAGCGTGCCGTGGCATGTGCACACCGACATGCAGAGCGCGCACCCCAGCCCAGGAACGGGACAACCATAAGTCGGAAGGGAATTTACTTCGCCATGCACAGATTGAGTCGCCGCAATTTTATCCGTTCACTAAGCCGCACCGCGCTGGTGCTGCCCTTTGCCGACATTGTCGCGCTGGCTGCGCCGGCTCAGCAGCAGCCGCAGTCGCCGCAGAAAATCGGCCCAACGGAGCGCAGCTACGACGCCAAGCCCGCGCCGCCGCCGCCGGGACCCAAGTCGCCCCTTGAGGGCACGCCGCTGGGAGTGAGTTTTGTCGAGGTCGCCCAGGAGTCGGGACTGACCGGCAAAACAATCTACGGCGGCGAACTGAAGAACAAGTACTTGCTTGAGACCACCGGCTGCGGGCTCGCGTTCTACGACTACGATCATGACGGTTGGTTGGACTTGTTTCTGGTGAACGGCTGGCGGCTGGAGGGATTTCCCAAAGGCCAGGAGCCGCACTGCCGTCTCTTCAAGAACAATCGCGACGGCACGTTTACCGATGTGTCGATCGGCTCCGGGCTCGAGCACAAGACGGGCTGGGGCCAGGCTTGCTGCGTGGGCGACTATAACAACGACGGATTCGACGATCTGTTTGTCACCTACTACGGGCAGAACGCACTCTACCGCAACAACGGCAACGGAACCTTCACCGATGTAACGCTTTCTGCCGGACTGATTCAGCCTGGACCGAAAATCCGCTGGAACACCGGCTGCACTTTTGTCGACTACGATCGCGATGGACATCTCGATCTCTTCGTCGCCAACTATGTCGACTTCGATTTGAAGACCGCGCCCCTGCCTGAAGACGGCCCTTGCACCTACAAGGGCATCCTGGTAGCCTGCGGACCGCCGGGCTTGCCGGGCGGAAAAAATATTCTCTACCACAATCGCGGCGATGGAACCTTTGCGGACGTGAGCGAGAAGTCGGGGATGTGGACGGCGGTGGGCACCTACGGCCTGAGCGTTGCGGCCTCCGACCTCGATGGCGACGGCTGGCCCGACATCTACGTGGCCAACGACTCGGCGCCCGCGACCCTCTATCAAAACCAGAAGGACGGAACCTTCCGCGACATCGCCGTCGAGGCCGGCGCAGCGCTTTCGGCTGAGGCCAAGCCGCAGGCCGGCATGGGTGTCTCCATTGGCGATTATCTCCACGACGGCAGGTTCGACATCGTCAAGACCAACTTTGCCGGCGACACCGACTCGCTCTACACCAATCTCGGCGACGGCAACTTTGAGGACCGCACCTATCCCGGCGGCCTCGGCGTGAACACGCGCCTGCTCGGCTGGGGCGTGGGCTTCTTCGATATGGACAACGACGGCTGGCTCGACATACTCATGTCGAATGGCCACGTCTATCCCGAGGTCGACACGTCCAAGACCGATCTGAAATATGCCGAGCACAAGTATCTCTATCGCAACCTGCGCAATGGACGATTCGAAGATGTTACGGAGAAGGGCGGCCCGGGAATCATGGAGAATGCTCCCGCGCGCGGCTGCGCCTTTGGCGACTACAACAACGACGGCGTCATCGACATCGCCGTCAACTGCATCAACGCCGCCCCGCAACTGCTGCGCTGCGTCTCCACGCTCAACCGCAATTGGATCAAGATCAAGCTGGTCGGCACAAAATCCAATCGCTCGGGAATCGGCAGCCGCGTCACTGTCTCAGCCATGACAACGCCCGATGCCGATCGCGCCCTGGTGCAAACCGAAGAACTTCGCAGCGGCGGAAGCTATTTTTCGCAGAACGACCTGCGCCTTCATTTCGGCCTCGATCGGGCAAAGCGCGTCGACCTTCTTCGCGTGAGCTGGCTGAGCGGCCAGACCGATCAATTCCGCGATCTTGAAGTCAATCGCCTCTACGTGCTCGAAGAGGGCGGAAAGATTCTGAAGTCCGATCCGCTCACGCCCGCCAAACTCAAATCCAAACTATAATGCTCATCGTGGCTCGACTCGCTGTTCTGCTTTTCATTTTTGCTTCTGCAATGGCTGCGATGGGCCAATCCACGCCGGCTTGTCCATGGATCACGTCCGGCACTGCGGAGCGGCTTCTTGGCGGCGAAGTTTCAGTGACCGCTCACGTCGAAGGGAATGCAGCGGGCTCGTGCAGCTTTGTGCGCCAGAGCGGAAGCAGCGCCAGCTCCATCGAGATTCTTGTTGGCCCCAGCGACACGCATGCCTGCCCGCAGGACAGCCCGAAGCTCAAAGCGTTGGGCAACGAAGCGGTGCAATGCCGGCACATTATTTCTTCATCCCGGCAATCGGATCAAATTGCCGGACGTATCCGCAACATATTTTTTGTCGTAACGATGATCGATATTCCGGATGCTACCCGCCAGGAGCCATCCGATCCGCGCCTTGCCGACACGTATGGCGCATCCCCGATCGAGCGTCTTGCCGAAGTAGTCGTCGGCAATCTCTATTGAGATCGAATTCTTCCACCGAGCCCACCATCGGGCTAGAGCACTTTAAGAAAATATGTAGACCCACGGGTGCCCCACCCTCGCCGCGTCTTTGTTGTTGCGGCTAGGGTGGGATAGCTCGATTCCCGGACTACAGCAAATGTAAAAATGCTCTCGCCCCTGCGGACGGCCTTCATTCAAAATCAACCACCGCCCAAATAACCAAACCATGCAACGCCGGTTGAGCCGAGCCCGGACGCCGTGCCTACATATTCGCGTGCCCCGACCGCATCGACTCGTTAAACTGCGGCTTGGTAAAGTTGAGCGCCGCCTGCAGCTTCTCCTGGTATTCCTCCGCCCGCTCCATCAGCTTGGGAGTGGCCGCGGCAAACTCGCCATCCAGCGCCATCAGCCCCTCGCCGGCCTCGTGCCCGGCCATGCGCAGCAAGTCAGCCTCGGTGGTGTTCAGGTATTGCCCATCGCGCGGGTCGGCAATCCACACCGGCTTGCTTTCACCCAGAACACCAGACAGCCAATAGACCTTCGACAGCAGATACCGCAGCCGCTCCGCGTCGTCCGTTTCGGTGAACACAAACCTCTTCTGCCAGCGGCTGT
>Ga0182024_10023236_pt1 | contig 11123 bp, 13 predicted proteins | sample P32metaG_FD_120480 | JGI IMG/M metagenome (GOLD analysis project Ga0182024, IMG submission 120480) | Permafrost microbial communities from Stordalen Mire, Sweden - P3-2 metaG (Illumina Assembly) | ecosystem: Environmental > Terrestrial > Soil > Wetlands > Permafrost | place: Sweden: Stordalen... | reverse complement strand
CTCTGCCGACGCAGCAGCCCGAGCCGAACGAGGCGAAGAATCGAGCGCGGGATATCGCCCCTCCTGATGCCGGTCATGGCCGCGATCGTCGCCATACTCGGATAGGCCCGGCCGGACCCATTTGCATGAAGCGCGACGCAGGCGAGAACGCGCCAGTCGCACGCCGACAGATCACGGCAGCCGACCGCTCGCGCTGGGAGGCGGGCGAAGCGCTCATGCGCCATCGCCATCACCTGCTACCAGGCGCAGCGGCGCCGCCGGGAATTGATCGCCTCCGACTGTGGCGAGAATTGCAGGATCAATCGCCGCATACGCCGTGATCCGCCGCTCGATGTCATCAGCGATGCCGTGGTGTCGGCCGATCTCGGCGAGCAGTTCGTCAACGAGCCGCGGTGTGCGGCAAAGGAGCTCGACCCGGCGATGTCGCCGTAGGCGACGCACAAGGCTTTGATCCGCGGCCGGTGCCGTGTTATCGAGCAGTCGTCTCGCTATTCGATAACCGGCCCGGTTGCCGCCCGCCAGCGGCGCCGGGTTTTTCGTTTGCAGCATTGCTTAGGCCGCACGGGCCCGCTCAAGCTGGCGCTCGATGTAATCGCGGACGCTGGCGACCACGATCTTGCGGGCCGCGCCGTCCTTGTAGCTTTGAAGCTGGCCGGACCCAATCAGCTCGTAAATTTTGGTCACGCCAAGATCGAGCAGAAGACCCGCGCGCCGCGGAGAGACAACAAGCCGCTCGTCGTCACCTAACTCGGTGGGGTGAATACTCATTTTGATCGCTCCATGATCGTAAGACCACGTGCGAATTAAGGCGAAACTATCGGCCGATCAAACCGGATATTTCCCGGATGTCATCCGGGATTGCGCCCGGTTTTCCGGGTCACTTGTCCGGGTTTGCGGCTTCCCAAGCCCGGAGGCCCGGGCCAATGGCCTTGCGGATGCTGTCGTCCCGACGCGTGTGTCCCTGGCGCGCGAGTTCGATATTTACTGTACGCGAAAGCGCGGTCAGCCGGCCGTGGCCGCGCGTCGGCGGGTCTTTGCCGACCAGGATCTGCAAAGCGATCTTCCAAGCGAGTTGATCGACGCTCTGTTCGCCACCCTTGGGACCGGGTGTTGGCCTCAGAGTGTCGACTCGCGGTTCCGCACCATGCGGTGCGTTATCGGCAAGGCCCCCGTCGACCGGATCCCAGGAGTCAGGCCATAGCCCGAGCTTGCGCACCTCATCGGGAGGGCCCCGTTGGACCCGGTGCAGTTCGCGCATAAGTGTTGCCCAGCAAACCTGAACCTGATCGAAATTCAGAGGAAGCCAGCGCAAATCTGGGTCCGCATTCAGGGGAAGCCAGCGCGAATCCGGGTTCGCGAAGCGCCAATTCGACTGCGGACCGAGGAGCCCATCGGCTTTCTGCTCGCTGGAGAACTGGTAGTGGGCGAAGATCGCATTGTTGTGCGAGATAACGGCGATTTTAGCCGCCTTGCCCAAAAGATCTTCGACCTGCTCAGGCATCATCGCCGAGCCGTCGCTGCGCGTCGCAAGCACCGGCACGTGCCCACGGGCGAGAATGACTTCAAGCGCGAATCGCGTATAGGGCCCGAGATACACGGATAGGCGCTCGGCGGCCGCATGCAGCGGGAACCACTGCGGCTTCGCGGTATCGGGTGCTCGGTGCATCGCGCCTCCGCATGGCGCTCCGCAGGATGGTCGCGGCGGAAGGCCGGTGCGGTGCCGGCCGTGTCGGGCCGTCGCCCTATCCGTCGCGATTCGGAGTTTACGCGCTGGCGCGCAGCTCGACCACGTTCACCGCGTCGCGTGCCTCGCCGACGATGAAGGCTACACGCTCGGCCCATGCTTCGAGGGCGCGTCGCTTTTCCTCCGCGTATTGGTGGCGGTTGTAGGTACCGGCGAGCGTGCCCTTGGCATGGTTCAGTACGCGATCGATGGTGTCCTGCGGCACATGCAGCGCGGCCATGCCGGTGCTGGCCGTGCGGCGGAAATCATGCAACGTCCAGCCGGCGACACCCGATTCGCGATCGAGGATCGCCTTCAACCGCTTCTGCCCGGCATAGGGCTTCGAGCCGTCCGTGGTGAACGCCGGCAGCCCGCGGCGGCGCAGCCCGTCGAGCAGAGCGAGCATCGCCGGTGCGAGCGGGATTTCGTGCTCGCGCTTGCCCTTGTTGCGTGCCGCCGGCAGGGTCCAGACCGCGCGGGTCAGGTCGACCTCGCTCCACACCATGCAGCGCACTTCGTCGCGGCGCTGCCCGGTCAATATCCAGGCTTTGACCAGCGACCGGCTCGGGTCCGGCAGGCCATCGGCGGCGCGCCAGATCGCCCGCAGCTCGTCATCGGTCAGCACGCGGTCGCGGCTCGCCTCGATCTTGCGCTTCTTGATCGCCGCGGCCGGATTGGTATCGAGGTATTCGCGATCGACACCCCAATTGAGCGCGGCGAGGATCTGGCTGCGCACCCGGTTGACCTGAGCCCGCAACCCCTTCTCGTTCTGCAGGTCGTCGAGCAATTCGACGATATCGGCGCGGCGCAGTTCGCCGAGGGGCTTCTTGCCGATCGTCGGCTTGACGTGCGAATCGAACATCCGCGCCGTCAGGGTCCATTTGCGCTGATTGGGCTTGCAGTAGCGCTCCACGTATTCGTCGAGCAGGTCGCCGACTGTGTGCGGCCGATTGTCGGCCTTGCGCTGTTCGTCGCGCTCGCGCTTTTCGGTGGCCGGCAGATCAATGCTTCTGGCCGCGGCGGCGCCGATATCCCTGGCGCGCTGGCGGGCCACCGCGAGAGACACCGCGGGATAGGTTCCATTCGTTTCGCGCTTCCGCTCGGCGCCCTTCGGCCTGTACCGTATCGACCATGCCTTACGGCCATCCGCCGACACCCGCAGTTCAAGCCCCGGCGCATCGTCATCGATGTAGACCGCGCGCCCGGAAGCGGGTGCTGCGACAATTTGGACGAAACGATCGGTCAACCGCTTTTTCATGGTCCGCCCCTTTCGTGGCGGGGTCCCGATGGTGGGACCCCGAAGCACTGGGGTCCCACCGGGGTCCCAAAACTCGCCGGCTTACGGCGAAGGCTTACGAAAGCCAGCGACCGATCTTCCGTGATAGCGTTGCCGATTACAAGGGTTTTTGCGTAGGCCGACGATCAGCGGCGAAAGGGGGCGAAGGCGCTGGATTACGTCTCCTAGACGTGAAGCCTCTCTGTTCAAACTTGGCCGGTGCCTTCGGGTTCCGGCCATTTTCTTTTGTGGGCTGCGCGTGGATCAGATCTGACCGCGGCCCCGGCCGGAAAACACCCCGAATACCCTTTGTCATTCCGGAGAACGCCCAGCGCCGAGCCCGGACCCCGACGGAGGGCGCACCGAAGACCAAACCTGGCGATTGGATTTTTCTAAACCGCAAGATATGGTAGATACGCGCTCGCTTAGCCCCCAGTTAGCTGGAACTCCTGCGAGGCCGGAGGCGTGTCACCCTTGACACCTGATCGATCGACATCGCGGAATCAATTCATGTCACACGCCGCCTATCGCGATTCCGGGGTCGATACCGACGAAGCCGAAAGCGGGCTCGCCCGATTGATCAAGCGGATTACCCAGACCTGGCCGCCGCGGGGCAGTCTCGGCGGGGTTCAGCTCCCGATCGGCTATTTTGCCAACGTCATCGACATTGGCGGGATGGGGCTCGCTATTTCCACCGATGGCGTCGGCTCCAAAGTGATCATTGCCGATCTGATGAAGCGCTACGACACGATCGGCATCGATTGCATCGCGATGAACGTCAATGACCTGATATGCGTCGGGGCACAGCCGATCTCGCTCGTCGATTACATCGCCGTAGAGCAGGTAAACGCGGAGATCCTCGACGCGATTGCGATCGGGTTGGCCGAGGGCGCCGCGCAAGCCGGCATTTCGATCTCCGGTGGCGAGATCGCCCAGCTCGAAGACGTCGTCCGCGGCTTTGATCTGGCGGGCACGGCCGTCGGTATCGTGCCGCTCGACAAGATTGTTACCGGACGGCATCTCGAACCCGGCGATCGAGTGATCGGCATTCAAAGCAGCGGGATCCACAGCAACGGGCTGAGCCTCGCGCGGAAAGTGTTCTTCAAGCGGGCCGAGCCCCTCCCGTTGAATTACCCCGTACCCGGAACCGATGCATCTCTGGGTGACGAATTGCTCCGCCCAACCCTGATTTACGTTCGGGAAATCATGAAAATTCTGCGGCAGGTGTCGAGCGTCAAATCGTTGGCAAACATTACCAGCGACGGCCTGCTCAATTTGACGCGCGTCGAGCATCCGAGCGCCGGGTTCGTGATTGATGAACTGCCGGAAACGCCGCCAATATTTAAATTGATTCAACAGCATAGTAACGTCAGCGCCGCCGAAATGTTCGAGGTCTACAATATGGGGGTCGGGTTTTGCGTGGTTGTCGGTGAAAGCGACGTAGGCTCGGTTCTATCCATTCTCGAAAAACACGATCGAAAGGCGTGGGTTATCGGCAAGGTAATCCACGACCCGACAAAAGGGGTCTATTTGCCCCGCCAGGGTCTTATAGGACATAAGAAGCGTTTTCGGCCGGAATGAAAACGGCCTGCGGCGGCGGGTTATCGGGCCGCGGCTCGGGCGCTGCTGTGGACAAACGCCCAGAAGCTGTCATCCATCGCGCCTGACCGGCTCGTCAAGTAGGGGAAATGGCCGTAACCCAGCGACAGCTCGCCGTCGGCGTCGGCCGCGCTCGCCCCGGTTTCGCTAAAGCGATAGAGCGCCGCGACGAGGCCCGAGCGGTCCGCTCCCGCTTTGCAATGGATCAAGAGCGGTTTTGGCGCCTTGCGCACGATGTCGAGGATCTCCTCGATCTGTTGGCTGGTGACAAAGCGCTTCGCCGATATCGGGTAATCGAAATGTGCGAGGCCGAGCTCGCCCGAAGCTGCGATCTCGTCGTCGTACCAATGCTGCCCGGGATTGGCGCCCCGCAGGTTGAGCACCGATTTGAGCCGATATTCGCGAACCGCCCACCGCGTCTCGCTTTTGCTCAGCTGGGCCGAACGATAGAGGATGCCCGCGCTGACCGCGTGAAGATTGCCCTCGTATTGCAGAATCCCCCAATACCCCCCGATCGCGGCGGCGGTCAGCGCGACGGAAACCCCGGCGATCTTGAGGCCGCGAATGAGCCGGGCGATCGGCCGTGGCCGCGGCGTTGGTTCAGCGTCCGGCATCCTCTCTCCGAGGCAATCCCGCGCGCAAGGGCGCGATTGAGGTATAACCGAGAGAGAGCCGATTGCCAACGAGGGGCGCGATGAGCGAGGCCGTGAGGATTGCCGCGATCTACCGCTACCCGGTCAAGGGAATGAGCGCGGAGAAGCTGGCGCGCGTCGCGCTGATGCCCGGCGAATGCCTGCCGCAGGACCGCCGCTTCGCGATCGCGCTGGCGGCGACCCGCTTCGATCCCGAGCGCCCGGAATGGTTGGCGAAAACCCATTTCGTCATGCTGATGCGCGACGAAAAGCTGGCCCGGCTGAATACAAGCTTCGATGCGGGGACGGGCGAACTGACGATCGAAGACGCCGGCCGCGTCGGTGTGCGGGCTCCGCTCACCCAGCCCGAGGGATGCCGGGCGGTCAGCGAGTTCCTGGCGGATTTCCTCGGGCCGGCGGTCGAGGGCCCGCTGCGGGTTGTCGAGGCGCCGGGGCATGCCTTTGCCGATGCGCGCAGAAAGCCCAATGCGACGACCGACCAATACGTCTCGCTGATCAACCTCGCGAGCATCGCCGCGCTCGAAGCATTCGTCGGTGCCGCGGTCGATCCGCTCCGCTTCCGCGCCAATGTCTATTTTGGGCCGGCGCCGGCCTGGAGCGAGCTCGATTGGATCGGCTCCGAGATCGCGCTGGGCGGCGCGCGGCTCCGGGTCATCGCCCCGATAACGCGGTGCGCGGCCACCCAGGTCAACCCGGCGACGGCCGAGCGCGACCTCGATATCCCCGCCGCCCTGCGGCGCGGCTTCGGGCACAATCTGATGGGGATCTATGCCGAGGTGGTAGCGGGCGGAAACATCGCGATCGGCGACGGGTTGACGCTGCAGCCACCCCCCGGGCGGGACGGTTGACGGCTTGCCGAACCCCAGGCGGAAACGCTATTCCTGCGGACCCGGTAGGGCGGTGAGCGATCACGTCGGATAGCAAGGCGGCGCGATTTCGGGCGGCAATAACGTGAATATCCCGGACCTCAAGGCTTATCGATAATGGATGATAAGTACGAATTTACCGTAGATTGGTTCTCCAAGTACTGGCCAAATTGGCTGACGCTTACGCGGGATCAACGAATCTCTAAAATTCTTGAAATCGGTTCGTTCGAAGGCCGCTCGGCCTGTACGATGATCGACTATTTCAGCAAGAGTGCGGCGCTCGAAGTCTTCTGTATCGATGATTGGGACGGCACCGCCGACCAAGCCGAGTTCGATATGGATGTGGTGGAGCAACGCTTCAACCGTAATATTCGACGGGCCATTACGGGGACCGCCAACGCTGTCAAGGTACAAAAATTGAAGGGCAAGTCGATTGCGACGATGTCGGCATTGCTTGCCAATGGCTACAAAGATTATTTTGATCTTATTTTCGTCGACGGCAGCCATGAGGCGCCGGATGTCCTGGGTGATTTAGTAATGTCGTATCAGCTATGCGCGATCGGTGGGCTGATTATCTGCGACGATTACTTATGGAGCGGTGTGCCGCACGGAAAGGAGGACCTGCTTGCGATGCCCCGGCTCGCGATCGACGCGTTTGGCCGGCTTTTTACCCGAAAGGTGGCGCTGTGGGGCGACCTGCCGCTTTACCAGGCATATTTTCGGAAGACGGCGTGACCGGCTCGTCGCCGCTCGCGCCGGCTCGGCATGGAAGAATCGCGATCATGACGATGGTTTATAACGAGAGCACCAATCTCCCGATATGGATCGGTCATTATCGCCGCAGCGCGCCCAGCGCCAACCTGTTCGTCATCGATCACGGGAGCGATGACGGGAGCACCGCGCCGGTGTCAGGCGTCACCAGGATCCCGCTGCCCCGGGACGAACTGGATGAGCGCGACCGGACCTTTTTGATCAATTCGCTGCAACAGGGATTTCTCCGCTATTACGACATCGTGATCTATACCGATTGCGATGAGCTTCTCGTACCCGATCCGACAAAGTCCACCGCACTGGACGCCTATTTGTGGGATCAGCCTTATCCGTATGCCTCTCCGATTGGCATCAATGTGCTTCACATCGCCGATATCGAGCCGGAAATTGATTTTACCCAGCCACTATTGCGGCAGCGCCAATATGGTCAATTTCAGTCCAGTATGTGTAAGCCCTTGGTCACCCGCATTGCATTGACCTGGGAACCGGGCTTCCACACCTGTGATCGGCGTCCGCATATCGATAGAAATCTTTATCTTTTTCATATAAAGCAAATTGACCGGAACGAAGCACTACGGCGGCACCATGTTGTGCAGCAGCTTCCCTGGTCGGGATCTGCCGTCGAGGCCTGCCACGGCGCTCACCACCGCTATGACGACGAGCGGTTCCTGCGTGAGTTTTTTTTGGATCCGGCCAATGAACTGCGCCAGCAGGGCGCCCGGGAGTTTGGTTTCGACGCGGAGATCGCGCGATTGCAGCAGGAGAGCCAAGAGCACTCCGGCGTCTTCGGGTTTCCCGATTTCAAGGGGCCGGTGGTGGGACTACCGGAGATGTTTCGCGCCGCGTTTTGACGCGAAATGCAAAACGCCACGCTCGGCGGCGCCGAGGCGCCACCGAACGTGATAGAAACCGACCGAAATCGCTGGTCGTTACAGCTTCGAGGCGACGTTGTTGAAGGTCGAGGTGAGGCTGGTTCCAACCAGCTGCATTGCGGCGATCGCGGCAACGGCGATCAGCGCGGCGATCAGGCCATATTCGATCGCAGTTGCCCCGTCCTCGTTCTTCCATAACGTGATCAGTGTGGCAAACATCTCAAGTCCTCCTGTGGTGGCTGGTTCCTCGGGCACCGACGCTCGGCGACGCCGGCGGCGGGCTAGACGCGGTGTAAGTCCGAGGAAATTCGCCGATTGTCAAAGCTTCGACGCTGTGTTGTTGAAGGTCGTCGTAAGGTTGGTTCCGACCAGTTGGAACGCACCGATCGCAGCAACCGCGATCAAGGCGGCGATCAGCCCGTATTCGATCGCGGTCGCCCCATCCTCCTGGCTCCATAGCCTGACCAGTGTGGCATACATTCAAGCCCTCCTGTGGCCGCTGACTCCTCCACCATGCGCGTCAAATCTTGCCAAAGCCTTAAAGTTAGCGACCCCACGATGCCACAGAGCATTCCATCGCACAAGACGATAGCGTGAGCGGGATTAACCGAGCATTACCGCCAGAATCTGCTGAATTTGTACATTGCGAAGGTTGTGTTGGGTCATCGTCTGGTCGCGCCGGGCGCGAGCAGAATGCCGGTCGCCGCTGCGAATCCAATCCGCCCACCCATGAGGGTGGGCGGATTGCCGGAGACCCGTGCGATCGCATCCGATCTTCCCCGGGCGACCGATTTGCCGGCGCCGATTACGCCGCCCCGGCGCCCAGCGCGTCGATTTCCTCATCGGTGGGAAATCGCCCGATTTGCTTCTTGGAAAACACCAGCTTACCGTCGACGGTAATCTCGAAGGCGCCGCCCACGCCGGGCACCAACTCGACATCGGCACCGTAACGCTCTTCCAACATCGCCCTCGCACGGAGGGCCCGCGGTTCATAGTTTCAAGGCTTGCACCACTCGATTCTGACCTTCATCTCCACCCTCCATCCGCGGCCCTCGCGCCGCCAAGCTTTCGCACGCGAGTTTACCATGATACTCGGCTCGGGCCAGCCCGGATCGGGGTGCTCGGCGGTAACGATCGTGCAACGACTGAAACAGCCATGACTATCGGGCTGAAGCGCGCCGATCTTGCCGCCGCGCTGAGCTGGCGGCCCGCCAGCGACAAGTTTCGGCTGCTCGCCGGTATTTTCCTGACGTTGTTCGCCCTCTATGGCGCGACCTATCTTGCGGTTGCTGCCGCCAGAGGCTGGCCCGCCGGGTTCGGCGATTCGTTCGCGCTGTGGAGCTTTGGCCGTTTCCTCGGCGAGCACTCCGCGATCACGATCTACGATCCCATCGCGCTGCGTTCGGCGCAGCTGGCGCTGGGCATGGATCCGGGAGCTTCCTATCCGTTTCCCTATCCGCCGAGTTTTCTCCTGGTGGTATGGCCGCTCGGCCGGCTGCCGGGATGGCTCGCCTGGGTTGCGCTGATCGGGGTCAGCCTGCCGCTCTATCTCTGGGCGACCCTGGGCGCGTGTTGGCGCTGGCCGGCGCTCATCGCCGCGCTGGCGGCGCCGACCACGGCGATCGCCATGGTGTCGGGGCAGAGCGGCTTCCTCGCCGGCGCCCTCCTGGCGGGCGGATCACGGCTTGCCGCCCGCCATCCGGTCGCCGGCGGGGTGCTCTTCGGCTTGTTGACCTACAAGCCGCAGCTTGGGCTCCTGGTTCCCGTTGCGCTCGTCGCGGCCGGGCTGTGGCGCACCCTGGCCAGTGCGGGGGTGACCGCGGTCGTTCTCGTTGCCCTGACGAGCCTGCTCTTCGGAGGCGCGATCTGGCCGGGCTGGGCCGCTTCCCTTCCCGTGTTCTCGCGCCAGTTCACGGCCGAGAGCGGCGAGATCATGCATTTGATGCCAACGATCCTCGTCGCCCTCTTGCAGCTCGGCGTCCCGGCGGTGCCGGCCCAGCTGGCGCAATGGGCCGGGACGGCCGCGGCCGCGGTGGTCGTCTGGAATCTCTTCCGATTCGGGCCCCACGACCTTGCCGGTGCCGGGCTCCTGACCGCGACCTTTTTGGCGACGCCCTACGCCTTTGTGTACGACATGCCGGTTGTCGCCACCGCCGTAATCTGGGTCGTCGCCGAGCGGCAGCGCGCCGGGGATGCGTTGGGGACCGGCGAGGTGGTGATCCTGATCCTCGCGCTGATCTCCCCAATCACGCTGCCGGCGGGAACCAGCAAATTTCCGCTAGTCACACTCGCGCTGATCCTGCTGCTTGGAGCGATCGTCGGACGCTGCCGCCGACTGCGCTCGAATCATTCCGGGGTTGCGTTGATGCCCGCTCGGCGCGAGGGTTGAAGCCTTCGGGCAGCGCAAGCGGAGAAGGCGAGGATGGCCCACGGCAACGGCGATAGGGCGCGCTGGCAGGACCAGCTCTACGACCTCCTGCGGCGCAACAATGTCACGCAGTTCGCCTATGTCCCGGATGCCGGGCACCGCATCCTGATCGACCGCTCGCTCGCCGACCCTGGCGCGCAATCGGTGGCATTGACCACCGAGGAGGAAGGGGTGGCCCTCCTCGCCGGCGCCGATCTCGGCGACGCGCGCGGCGGCCTCTTGATGCAGTCGAGCGGCACCGGCAACTGCGTCAACATGCTGTCTCTGATGAAGGGCGGGCATTTTCCGTTGCTAACGCTGGTCAGCATGCGCGGCGATTTCGGCGAAGGGAACCCGTGGCAGTACCCGATGGGCCAGGCAGTCGAGCCGGTGCTGAGGGCGATGGGGCTCCTCTGCCTGCGCATCGAGGAGCCGCAGGAGGTGGTCCCGACGGTCGAGGCGGCCTTGACGATGGTGTTTCAGGGCGGCAATGCGGTCGCCGTGCTGCTGACCCAGAAGCTCTTGGGCGCCAAGGCGTTTTGAGGAGAGGTGCGATGGCGGGCTACCCGCAAGGCGTCGACATGGCGGCGGCGATCGCCCCCACGGATCAAGTCCGTGGGCTGAAGGCCCACGGCTTCGTCCTCGACCGGCGCTACGTGGTGCCGGCGCTCGTTGGCCGGCACGAGGATTTTCTGTTCGCGACCGGGCTCGCCGGGACGGCGCGCGACATCGCCGCGCTGACCCATGACGGCGCGCATATCTACACGATGGGCGGCGCGATGGGCGGCGCCGTCATGATCGGGCTCGGCCTCGCGCTCGCCCGGCCCGACAAGCGGGTCCTCGCGGTGACCGGCGACGGCGAGTTGTTGATGAATATCGGCGCGCTCGCGACGGTCGCGATCATGAACCCGGCCAATTTCGCGGTGCTCTGCGTCGATAACGGGCATTATGGCGAG
>Ga0182024_10023234_pt1 | contig 11123 bp, 8 predicted proteins | sample P32metaG_FD_120480 | JGI IMG/M metagenome (GOLD analysis project Ga0182024, IMG submission 120480) | Permafrost microbial communities from Stordalen Mire, Sweden - P3-2 metaG (Illumina Assembly) | ecosystem: Environmental > Terrestrial > Soil > Wetlands > Permafrost | place: Sweden: Stordalen... | reverse complement strand
GAGAAATCGGGGACCTTTACAAATACCTGCGGCGACTTGCAGGTTATCCGAAAGGCGGCTGATTGTATGGGGCCGAGAAGCGACCTTGAAATCATCTTGCAATTGGCTGAGCGCCTGGGCGCCGATGTCGGAGCATACCGGGGGAATGGACCTGGAGTCCGCGGAGAGTTTGGAGACTCGAGAGGAGCTCAGTGCGGAGAGTCCGATCGACAGGCGGTGTGGATGAGCGCTCAGGGAGCTAACCTGCGCACCACCAGCTTCGATCCTGATTCTGTACTAAGGGAGATTCAGAATTTACTTCCGGATTACCGAGCACCACACGTCTCCTTTTCACACCATGTATCTTGCACGCCGAGTGCCGGAGAGACTGTCCAGGCCGCAGCCCTGATCAAGCCCTATGGGGATGATCTCTTCTCTTCAGAGGCATTCGGCCGGTATTCGGCCAATCTGAACTCGGTACTAGAACGTAGCCTGACTTTGCCTTACCAGTCCAAGATTGAGCCCGTGTAAAGTCGTAAGGACCTCACATGGCTCACGATATGGACGGGACTCCATTTCTATTGTTCCGGCGCACACTGGTCAAACGCTCTAGTATGTGAGCATGCTGGAAGCGGAACTGTTCGCCTTTCTCGAAAACACAGCAGATGCGGTCTTTGCCGTCCGCGAGACGGGCGAAATCTGTTTCTGGAACCATGCCGCAGAAGTTCTCTTTGGCCATCCCGCGGATGAGGTACTCGGGAAGACTTGCTCCGATGTCCTGCACGGCATTGGTGCTTTGGGTACAGATGTCTGTCATGAAGGCTGTGCTGCGTTGCGATGTGCCAAACCCGCGAGTCACATACCGAATTTCGATCTGAATGTGACTACCCGCAGCGCGGAGCGGATCTGGGTCAATCTTTCCTCCATTTCTTTTCTGAACCGGCGGACTGGCAGATCACTCCTTGTTCATCTTGTTCGCGACATCAGTGCGCAAAAGAAACGCGAAGAGGTTTTCGGCCGCATGGTCGCCATTTCAAAAGAAGTGGCGAATCTGGAAGACGCCGTCGCTGGGGCGGCGCCAGTTGCGCCTTTATCCTCGCAGGAGCTTGAAATCCTCAGAATGTTCGCGGTGGGTGCCACAGCCCCGCGAATTGCCAAAGCGCTTGGTATCAGCCCACAGACGCTTCGGAATCATCTTCACCACATTAACCAGAAATTACGCACGCATAATCGACTTGAGGCAGTGATGCACGCCCTCCAGCGCCGCCTCATTTAAAGTCCCTGACGTAGCATAAACTTCGCGTGTCCGATCCGCGCAAATGAAACGGCGGTCGCCCTGGGGAACATCCGCAACGTGACAATTGTCTCCCCGGAAGGTACAAACGAACTATTGTGGTGAGAGCCCGCGCAATTAGGCTTGAGGTTTGCCGCTCCCCCCATCACAGTCCGGTTCCAGCAGCTGACTCTGGAGGTTCAATGCAGATGGCTAGCAAACGACCGCTCATGATCGCCAACGGTTGGGTCCAGGCGGCAGGCATCGTCTTGATTGTCGGCTTTCTCATCATGGGTATCCTCACGTACTACACCTATACCGATGAGCCGCCCATTCCTCAGGTCGTAAAGGACGCCAAAGGACTGACCCTGTTCACGCGCGCCGACATCATGGCTGGCCAGGGAATCTTTCTCGGAAACGGGTTGATGGAATACGGATCGATTTTTGGTCATGGCGCTTATCTTGGGCCAGACTTCACGACAGAGTACCTTCATCGCGCTGCACTCTCCAGCATCCGCATCTATGGCGAAACGAATGCCGATACCGCGGCAGCCCGCACGATTCAAGACTTCAAGGCGAACCGATACGACGACACGACTGGAACGCTGATCTACACCGATGCGCAGGCCAGAGCGTTCGAGGAGTGCAGGGCCTATTATGCGTCTTTCTTTGGCAATCCAACCTCTAAGTTCGGTCTCCGCCCGAATGCGATTGGCGATCCCGAACAGATTCGCAAACTTACGGCCTTCTTCAGTTGGACTGCGTGGGCAGCTGCAGCGGATCGGCCTGGCCACTCGTATTCCTACACCAATAATTGGCCTCCGGAACCGCTGGTTGGAAATCATGCAACCGCGGACGCGATTGTGTGGAGTGTACTGTCGCTCGCTGCGCTTCTGGGCGGGACAGGGTTGCTGCTGGCCTCGTTTGGACGTTGGAATCTTCTCGGGTGGCACGGACGAGAACAGCAGAGCATGTCGTTCCGCGCTCCGGACGAGGTAATGCTGACTCCCGCTCAAAAGGCGTGTGCTTGGTTTTTCTTTGTGATGGCTGCGCTGTTCCTGGTTCAGACACTGCTTGGAGGCGCCTCCGAGCACTACCGGGCCGATCTGCAGAGCTTCTTCGGAATTGACCTGGGAAGATTTCTACCCTTCAACATTGTCCGTACATGGCACGTACAGCTATCAATTTTCTGGGTTTCCACTTCTTATCTCGCAGCAGGCATCTTCCTTGCGCCTATGATCTCCGGACGCGAGCCCCGCGGCCAGAAAACGCTTGCATATTGCTTATTGGGCGCACTCGTTGTCGTCGTAGTTGGAAGCCTCGCCGGAGAGTTTGCGGGCATTCAGGGTCTCACCCACAGCACATGGTTTGGCGACCAGGGATTCGAATATCTCGATCTAGGCCGCGTCTGGCAAATTCTCCTTACGATTGGATTGTTGTTCTGGGTTGTGATCCTGTACCGCGGACTTCGCGGGCGTCTCAATTCCGAACATGTGGGGAACATGCCCTGGCTTTTCTTCTTTTCGGCACTTTCGATTCCGGCGTTTTATGGTGTAGGGTTACTCGCAAATCCTGGACAGCACTTCACCACAACTGACTTCTGGAGATTTTGGGTCGTCCATCTCTGGGTAGAAGACTTTCTGGAGCTTTTCACGACGATTCTCGTGGCGTACATCTTCGTATTGCTGGGAGTAGTCCACGAGCGCATCGCGCTGCGAATGATCTATCTCGACGTCATTTTGTACTCTGCCGGTGGAATCGTAGGCACTATGCATCACGTGTACTTCTCGGGGGAGCCGGCGCTCCATATGGCTCTGGGAGCGTTCTTCTCTGCCGCTGAAGTCATACCGCTAACCTTCCTGACAGTGGAGGCGTGGAGCTTCCTCCAATTGGGAACTGTCCAAGAGAGCAAGTCAGCGACCACTTTTCCCCACTACTGGGCTGTGATGTTCCTGGCTGCGGTGGGCTTCTGGAACTTTCTTGGAGCCGGAGTGTTCGGCTTTCTGATTAACCTGCCTATCGTTTCCTACTACGAAATCGGCACCGCTCTGACTGCGAATCACGCACACGCGGCCATGATGGGCGTCTACGGAATGTTGTCGGTCGGATTAGCCCTCTTTTGCCTGCGCTACATCATTCCGCAAAAGCATTGGTCTGACAAGGCTGCGCGGATCAGCTTCTGGTCATTGAATCTTGGCCTCGCATGGATGGTCTTTGCGACTTTATTCCCGTTGGGAATCCTACAGCTTTATCACTCCATCAGCGTGAGCTATTACGATGCCCGCACGCTCGACTACATCGGCAACCACGCTAATTCAGTTCTGGAATGGCTACGCATGCCTGGTGACGTCGTCTTTATCTTGGGCGGAGCACTTCCAATTCTCTATATTTCTGCATTGGGGATTCGCTACATGCGGAAGGGCGACACCCTGGAGGAACCAAAGGATATTCTCTTTACCGATGTCGTCGCTCAACCGCAGGAGCGCTAAACCGTGCAAGCCGTATCTCTCGAATTCATGCTAATGCTCGGATACGCGGTACTTCTGGGAGTGGCGGCCCTTTTGCTGGAATTCGCGGCGCGCCATGCGCATCGACGCTCGTTGAGCATCAGCACAACCGGATTCACTTACTATGCAGAAAAGGACATGTGGAGATGTCCGGAGTTCCAGCACCTGTTTCCGGTCTTCGTCGATCACGCGAAGGGTTCGGTCATCTATCGCGCACCGGCATCTACCTGTAATGCTTGCAGATGCAAGTCGCATTGCACCGATTCCGACAACGGTCGCGAGATTGAACGCAAGAATACCGGCGATCTGCAGTACGGAATGCAACGGTTTCATCGCGCAATGTCGGTAACCTTGTTTGTGCTGGCCAGCCTCATTCTTATTGTCGAAATCTTTCGAGACAACGCCTTCTACCCACGAATTGTGCTTGCCGGAGTCCTGGTGATGTTTTGTATGGTCCTGATGCGGCTCTCAAGGGCGTTGCTCTCCAGAACTGACCGAGCGTAAACCGCATCATCGCCGCAGAATCAATCCGATCTCAGCGCAACGGGGCGATTTCGACGCGGCGAATTCGATGAAGGCAATCCCGCCTTGATGGTGAAGTCAGCCACCACACCTAGCCTTATGGACGTACATGAAGGAGAAATCGATGGACTATACATTTCTTGCAAATCTGCATCAGGAGCTCGCACCACCAGAAGACGGAATCTTGAGCCGCATCTTGCACAAGGACGAAAAAGTAAACGTCACACTGTTTGGCTTCTCGGCGGGCCAGGAACTCTCCCCACATTCAGCCCCAACGCCCGCCATTCTTTATTTTCTGGATGGAGCAGCTGAGGTCCAGTTGGGAGAGGATAAGGTCAACGCCGGGCCAGGCTCCTTTGTCTACATGCCTCCGATGCTGACTCACGGCATCTCAGCGAAATCCCCCGTCAGAATGCTGCTCATTCAAATAAAGGCTGGGGCGAATTGACTCTCATGAGAGCATGCGAGCGGGCTCTACTCGCAATATGCCACACGAGAGCGGCTTTTGTGTCTCACCTCAGATGCACGGTCCTCCATAAAAGCATTGCGGACTTCAAGATCGCATGAATGCTAGTCTTCCCATATCCTCAGGGCAACAGGCTCGCTTTCAGAAGGGAAATTCGAGATTACGAGACCCGAGGTATTTCTGAGCCGCGTCGTCGTTGCGAGCACGAATAGCCAGAGCTTCATGCGCGAAAGGTGCGCTTTACTTGTATCTCGGCGACCTCATGTTTACCGAGAGGTGTAAGTATGAAAAAACCATGCATTTTTACGGTTGGTCATTCCACGCGATCGATCGATGAATTTGTGGAATTATTACGGGCGCATGGCGTCAAAGGAATTGTAGACGTCAGATCGATACCTAGGTCACGCCACAATCCTCAGTTTAATACCGATATGCTCAGGCATTCCTTGCAACAGGAACATATAAGCTATGAACACATTCAAGAACTTGGCGGCCTGCGGCATGCAAGAAAGGATTCGCTTAACCTAGGCTGGCGCAACACTTCATTCCGCGGTTTCGCCGATTACATGGCTACCCAAGAGTTTTCAGGAGGATTAGAAGCGCTTGCTAAAATCGCAAGTGCGGGAGAAACTGCGATCATGTGTGCCGAGGCTGTGCCGTGGCGCTGCCATCGTTCGCTTATTGCTGATGCATTGACGAAAAAAGGATGGACAGTGCGGGATATTATGAGCCGTACCGTTGCCGTTATACATCGACTGACTCCATTTCTGAAGACAAGAAAGGGAAAGCTTATATATCCTGAGGAACCTCTGCGATAGCGCCTGACTCTGCAGGACTAGAGTATCGCGACAGTTTGCCGGCGGGCTGCGGGCATAGAAATCAGCCTTTAGTTCAGCGAGTGTCAGATGTTCGGCAGCAGGTCGAAGTATTCTTGGTCTTCATTGGATCCACCTTCGCCTTCACCCAGGCTCCTTTCGGATTCGATGAATTCGATCCGCTCGATCCACTTGACCATCTTGTATCCCAGTTGGTTCTCCACGCGCAGTCGGAGCGGCGCACCGTACTCCACTGGAAGCGGCGCGCCATTCATGGCAGAGGCAAGCAGACACTCCGGCTTCAGCACATTCTCCAGACTTTGGGTGTTGTAGTACACGCCACCATAGAGGGTTTCACCGAAGGAGTAGAACGCTACCACCTTCACCGATGGCTTCGGTCTCACCAGTTCGATCAGCCTTTTCATAGGCAGGCCGTTCCATTGCGCGATGCCCGACCAACCTTGGATGCAGTGATGCATTGTGATGGTCTCTTCTTCTCCCAATGAATCGATTTCCGCCAACGACAACTGCACCGGGTTTTCTACCAGGCCGCCAACTTTGAGTTTGAAGTCGCGGAAGTTGTTCGCGGCCATTTGTTTCCAGTCCTCGCGTACCGGCATCTTGCCATTCGGCCAGAAATGTGGCGAGATCTGGTCCTTCGTATACCGGTTTCGCGGGCTGAGCCGATTGAGGGTAGCCAGGCGCAGAGGAAGCGAGATCGCCTTTTGTATGTGCTGCAACAGGCGTGGCGCCTTCCAAGAGATGTAGTGGGTCGCTATCCACGAACCAACCACGGCCGCAAGGCCGACAAAGCCAAGAAGCATGCCCAAGGAATGGTCATTGTCCGTTCCCAGCAGGATATGGTTCATGTTCCGCACAAACCCGGTCAAAATCACCAGCGTGACGTGCACGACAAGGAACCCGACCCAGCAGAGCATCATCAGGAAGTGAATCGAGCGGGCGCCCTGCCTCCCACCAAACACGCGCGGGAACCATGGGAAATGGTTCACCATGGCCGGCGACATTGAAGCGCCTGCGAGAATCGATATGGGAGCGAATATAAAGACGGCGAAGAAATATGCCAGTTGCTGAAGGGCGTTATAGGCAAAGAATCCGTCCGGTTCGGGTGGAAAATGGAAGTTCGCGTAGTGGACGAAGGTACTCCACGCCGTCTGGAACACTGTCCACGAGTCAGGCACTAACCGCGCCCACTGTCCTGATACAAAGAGCAACGGTATAAAGATCAGACCCGTGAGGATGAATCCATACACGTCGATGAAATGCCAAGAGCGCGCCACTCCCACGGTATGGCGATAGCCTGGCAAGCCGAAGATCGGAGAAATGTAACGTGCATCGTCTTTTGCGGTCCAAATGCGGTCTGTAGGCACACGCAATGGCGTGAAACGAATCCATTCCGAGCCAGGCGTGCAGTCGTTGTTGAAATAGAGGCGTGGATGGTCCACGAGAATCGATAGACCGCTACGCACCAGTATCATCAGGAAAACGAAGTTGAAGAAGTGTGCCCAACGAAGCCACCAGGGAAAGCCATGCACTCCGGTGAAAGTGGCTGGATCAAATTTGGGAAGGGGCGCGAGATAGGGCATTCCGAAGATCGCCGCCTGTCCCCAGGCCAATAGCAAAGGAATAAGCCCAAGACAGATCGGGACTACGACAAACGATGGCTTGATCCAAATCCGAAATCGTCGGTCCGGCGGATGGTGAACCGCCTCATGCGCTGCATCGAATTTGATCATGTGATCCCCCGGTCGAATATGGAATGGAGCGACCGTGATCCTCCGATTGCTGTTCTAAATCAAAACATCGCATCGGCCCGCTGCGTTGGCATCCGGATCGACAAGGGATCGAGTCCAGCCTAACGACTCAAGAAGTGCCACTCCGGTCAATAGTGCTCATGGCAGGAAGCGGCGAGATATGGAAGCGGGTAAGAAATTCGTTGCTTAGCTGAGGCGTTCTGCCAGAAGATGGTCTGCGATTCGTATGGCGTTGGCGATGATGGTCAGCGAGGGATTGACCGCACTCGCCGAAACAAAGCAGGAGGCATCCACAACATAGAGGTTGTCGAGATTGTGGGTCTTGCAGTGCGGGTCGAGCACACTGGTGGCATGATCGTTACCCATGCGGCAGGTGCCGTTCTGATGCCCCACGCCCTCGATAGGGATGCGTTTCTTGAAATAGGCATGGAGCGGAACCGAAGTAGTTGCGTGACCGGCCCTCTTCAGTACGTCGACCCAGCGGTCTTTCAGGCGGTTGAATGACTCGACATTGTTTGGCGTGTAAGAGAGCTGAATCCGCGTGGGCGCAGCATCCGTGACAGGCTCGGATTCGTTGGTGCGGCCAGTGTCTCCGGACGGATGAGCGCCGACGAGGCCAGGCTGCTGACTTTCTACCGAGAGCGGGGTGGTGTTGCGGAGTGTGACGCGATTTTCCGGATCGGGAAGATCTTCCGTTGTGAGCCACCAGGGGACGGCGTGGTGTTTCATTCCCTCCAGCACAAAGCTGGGAGTGAGACGCGGGGCATCGCCCTTCATCATCTCGAAGTGGAAGCTCCCGACAGGCTGCACCTGCCCGAGAGGGAATGGGTAAGAGGGATCGGAGTCATTGAGGTAGAAATCATTCGTGCCCCATGTCTTGGTGTAACTATCCTCGTTGCAGTTGGTAGAAATGGCGAGTAGGGCTTCAGCCTGGTGGTACATAAAGTTGCGGCCTACCTGGTCCGAGCGGTTAGCAAGCCCGTTGGGGTGCTTGTCGTTGGCCGAGGCAAGCAGGATCACCGCCGAGTTGATCGCGCCGGCGCATACGGCGAAAAAGCCTGCAGTATAGATCGCGGTGTTGCCGTTGTTCGATGCCGGAGGAGCATTGGTCTCGGCGGGTTCGGGCGTAGAGCCGTAAGGTTTACCGCCGCCGGAGTGGATGACCTCCACCGCGGTGACTGCGGTGCCAGTGCTGTTGGTAAGGAGGCGGGTAACGCGTGAGTTCGTCATCAAAGTGACATTGGGCAGGTGCATGATCTGCCGGATGCAGTTGATGTCGGCATCGGACTTGGCGTGAACGAGGCAGGGATAGCCGTCGCAGGTATCACAGCGGATGCATTTCGAGGCAAGGGGATCGGCTTCGTTGCGTTTAAGTCCAAGGGGAATCGGGAATGTGTGGACACCCAGCTTGCGAACGTCATATTCGATGGATTGCATGCGCGGCTCGTTGGCGAATGCTGGATAGGGATATTTCCCGGAATGAAATGGCTCGGTGGGATCGAAGGAGGAGCCGTATCCGCCGGGCACTGGGGGCGCGGTGCCAAGGTCTCCGTGGACCTGGAAGAGTTCTTCAGCGCGCGTGTAGTAAGGCTCCATATCGGCATAGGAGATGGGCCACGCGGGAGATATGCCGCCTTTGTGCTGGATGACGCCGAAGTCTTCGGCTCGCATGCGAGACAGAGCAGCGCCATAGACCTTGGTCTGGCCGCCGACGAAGTAGGACTGCTGAGGGTGCAGTGGGTTGCCTTCCTTGTCCTGCCAGGTCTCTTTGGTGTGGTAGCGGTTGTCGAGGAATACCGCGGAAGTATCCCAGTTGAGCTTTTCCTGCGGCATGAAGGGACCGCGCTCAAGGATAAGGATTTTTTTGCCGACCTGGGCGAGATGGAGAGCCAAGGTTCCTCCGCCTGCTCCGGTGCCGATGATGATCGCATCATATTCCATGCTGGTAAGATGCGATCGGCCCTTCACTCGTCGAAACTCCGCAATGTTCCGCCTCTCGCAGGTGCTGGCCCATACATCGCAATCAAGGAAGCAGTTGGGTTGCGGCGATTGGCGTGTCATGGTCCCAGGGGTGACGATGGAAGGGATAGTGGCAGCAAAACGGACACGGGTACTTTGGGTCGGGATGCAGCTTCGCACAGAGGATTCGATCCGCGCCATAGATGCGAAGATAGACTTCCGCCGCGATCATCATGCCCAGCAAAGGCGCGATGAAGTAGAGCCACTCAGCAGTCCAGACTTGGGCAAAGACCGCCGATCCCGTGGTTCGGGCCGGGTTGATACTAAAGCCGGATACGGGAGCGAAGAAGAGGACGTACAGGGCGATCAGGATTCCGACGAAGTAGCTGGTAAGGTTTGCCAGAGAAGGCCGATTCGACAGCGAGAGAACGACCCCCATGAGAACCGTCGCCATAAAGAGCTCTGCGAGAAAAGCCGCTGCAGTTCCGCATCGTCCCGGGACCGTAACGGCGTATCTGACGGTTGGATCGGCCAGGCTTTTACCCAGAAGGAGTGCCGAAATGGCCACTCCAAATACCCCACCTAAAAATTGGAACACCACATAGAAAAAAGCGTCCCATGCATCGATCTTGCCAAGTCGAAAGTAGGTCATGGTAATCGCGGGATTGAAATGGGCACCGGACCTCTTTCCCATGGGCGAACGAATGATAAGGACCGCCGTGATACCCATCGCAATTCCCATCAGGACCCGGCGAAAAACCGCATTCGGAAGGAAATGAGGCATCGGATAGGTGGGATCGAAGAGAAAGACAGTGGACACGCACGCCGAGATCATGAAGATGGCGAGTTCGATGGCTTCGAAAATATAGAGGCGCCAGTTGCGTTTGAACGAGCCTCGGGCCGTTCTTTTCGGAATTTTTGGATTGGTTTCGCCGATTGAGTGGTTCAAACTCCTGCCTCGCTTGGGCAAACAACCTTTTCGACGGTGTGCTGGTGTCCGCCAGAGTCTATCCTGACCCAAAAAGAAGGCACGCTAGCGCACAGCGACTGAGTAGTCCCGCCCTTCCCAGCGGTTGCCCTTAGTCCAGAAGAAGGTGAAGTGAATGCAAGTGCCCGACGATGTGGCTATATCCGGAAGATCGACATAGTCGATCTCAAGTGAGTTTTGACTCGACTGCGTGTCCTGCACAGTTTTCCAGTTGTCACTCGACCAGTGAAGAATAAAGGCGGTCTCGCCCTGCACGCGGAGGATCTCACCAACTCGCATGAAGCGCACATGGCGGTTCGGCTTCCAGACTTCGAGCTGCTTTCTCTTGCCGCGTTCGCCAAGGTAACGTTTGGCAACCTCCGGAATTGCGTCGTAGACCTTGCCATCGGCTGTGGAGCGGAGGAGCTTCATGTACTCAGCGTGGGCCCACATCAACGGCATGGCGGAACCAGTGGGCTTGCCGCGCCACATATAGATCTCGGGCCGGTCGGCCTCGTCCCAGGACTGCTCAGGTAGCAGGCCGGTTGTTGAAGCAAGATTCTCCATGGCGCGGATATAGGCCTCAGTGCTGTGAGCAGCGGCAAGCTCGTAATGGCCCCTTTCACCAGTGAGCAGCGGCCACACGCGGCCCACACCATGCTGCGTAAAAGGGCCACCGTCCTGCTGCTGGCCATATCTATCGTGGTTGTAGCGGTGCCAGGTTGGTCCGGCGGGCGTGTCCGTCTTGAGCACAGCGTCGATCACTTTGAGAGTTGCGAGGACAGTAGGGTCGTCCGGCCTGCGGATACCGTAGCGGACTAATTCCAGAAAGCCGCCATCGACGACGTTGCGCGCGGGAAAAT
>Ga0182024_10023233_pt1 | contig 11123 bp, 4 predicted proteins | sample P32metaG_FD_120480 | JGI IMG/M metagenome (GOLD analysis project Ga0182024, IMG submission 120480) | Permafrost microbial communities from Stordalen Mire, Sweden - P3-2 metaG (Illumina Assembly) | ecosystem: Environmental > Terrestrial > Soil > Wetlands > Permafrost | place: Sweden: Stordalen... | reverse complement strand
GCGGCCGAGGTGAACCCCGACTTCACGCCGACCACGCCGTCGGTGCCGAGCAACGGGGTGTAGGTGCCGTTCGTGCCGCCGACCGGGAGCGTGACACTCGTCATGTCGACGATCTGATCGAACACCGGGTTTGCGACGTCGGCGGTCGCGACCTTGATCTGGTCGGCCGCCGTCGAGGTCGACTGCGGCGAGAACCCGCTCGCGTCGGCGTAGCTGGTCTGGGTCATGCCGAGCGCGGCCGCCGCCGCGTTCATCTTGGTCACGAATCCCGAGATGCTGCCGTCGTCCCAGATCGCGAGAAGGTCGGCGATGTTGTTCGCCGAGTGCACGAGCATGCCCTCGAGCATCTGGTGTTCGCTCAGGACCTCTCCGACCTGCACCTCGATGTTCGCCTGGTCGCTTCCGACGGCCTCTTGCCAGAGTTCGACACCGAGCGGCGTGATCGTGATGGACGGACCCTCCTCGCCGATCTGCAGCGGATGGTCGGTCAGCACGACGTACGCGGTCATCAGCTTCGTGACGCTCGCGATCGGGGCTGGAACCTCCGGCCCAGACTGGACGTCGATGCCTAACGCCGGGATCGCGATCGCCGATTGCACCCCGGCCGGCCACGGCAGCGCGGGCGGGACCCCCGAGACGAGTTGCGACGACTGCATCGTCGAGCGGACCACCGCGATCGGCGGCGGGTCCTGCAGCCTCCTCGAAACGATGATCGCGGGGGCCAAGAGCACCGCGACCACGATTGCGAGCGTGATGAGGATCACCCGGCGCCGACGATCCCTCCGATGCTTCGCCCGCTCGCGGCGCCGAGCTCGGCGACCGTTCTCCGCAGGTTTCTGAGTCGCCTCGGCGGCCACCGCTGCCGGCCACACCACCGGTGTCACCGACATCACCGGCGTACCCGGCATCGGCTCGGGGGCCGGGCCGGGGGCGATGGGAGTGGGTGTGGGGGCGACGAGCGTCGCCGACCCCGCCGGTGCTGGTACCTCGGCAAACCCGGGCGGCAGAACGGGCGCTTTGTACTGGGTGAGGGTTGCGGCGGGGTCGGGTGCCGCGGCCGCGGGCGTGGCCGCGGGGATCTCCGGCGGGGCGGGCGTCGTCGCGGGGGCCTGCGTGAACGGAACGGTCGGAGCGGTTGGAGCGACCCGAAGAGCCGGCGCGGTCGGAGCCGGGGCAACGACGGGGACAGCCAGGGTCGCCGGCTCGGGTGTGGCGGGGGGTGCCGTGGTGGCCTCGGCCGACTCTTCGGCGGCCGGGCGAATCACCGACACATGATTCGGCTGAGGAGGCGGGGGCGGCGGCGGAATCTGTGGACCCGTCGATTTCGACGCCCCACGTCGAAATCTCACGACATGTGCCTACTACGCCGAACGGTTGTCGAGTTCCCCGGTGGTCATGAGGACTGCCCTGGCCTTCGAGCCCTCGGACGGACCGACGACACCTTGACGCTCGAGAAGATCCATCAGACGCCCTGCCCGGGCAAAACCGACCCGCAGCTTGCGCTGGAGCATCGACGTCGACCCGAGCTGGCTGCGAACGACCAGCTCGAGTGCGACCTGGAGGAGCTCGTCGTCATCGACGTCGGGGCCGCCCCTGGTCGATTGGCGCTCCTCGACGTCGGCGATGCTGACGATCGGCTCGCTGACTCCCCCTTGGCGGCGCCAGTGGGCGACGGCTTCACGGACCTCCTCCTCGGAGACCCACGGTGCCTGGAGCCGGCGCGACACGTTCGATGACGCGGTGAGAAGAAGCATGTCGCCCTTCCCGATCAGCCGTTCGGCACCGGGCTGATCGAGGATCACCCGGCTGTCGGCGAGCGAGGACACCGCGAAGGCCATGCGACTGGGCACGTTGGCCTTGATGATGCCGGTGATGACGTCGACCGACGGCCGCTGGGTAGCGAGCACCAGGTGGATGCCGACCGCCCGCGCCATCTGGGCGATGCGGACGACCGACTCCTCGACATCCCGGGCCGCCACCATCATCAGGTCATTGAGCTCGTCGACGACGACCACGATGAACGGCAGCCGCTCGGGCACACCGGCCTCGTCCTCGTCGCTCTCTTCTTCGTAGCTCTCTTCCTCTTCGTCCTCGGACTCGACGCGGTTCCCCCGCGCACGTTCGGCCACTTCGACGAGTCGACGCTTGAGGTCAGCAGCGGAGCCCGGTCGGGGGCCGATGGCACCGACATCGAACGCGTCGTTGTAGCCGGTGATGTCCCGCATGCCGTACTCGGCAAGGAGGTTGTACCGGTTCTCCATCTCCTTGACCGCCCACGCGAGGGCATTCGCGGCCTTCTTCGGATCGACGACGACCGGGGTCAAGAGGTGCGGCAGGCCGTTGTAGTGCCCGAGCTCGACCCTCTTCGGGTCGACCAGGATCATGCGGACCTGGTCCGGGGTGGAACGGAACAGGATCGAGGTGATGAGCGAGTTGATGCATGACGACTTGCCGGCACCGGTGGCACCCGAGATGAGCACGTGAGGCATGTCGGCCAGGTTGACCATGACCGCGCGGCCCGAGATGTCACGGCCGAGCGCCACGTCGAGCGGGTGGCGGGCGTTGCGGGCCTCGTCGGAGGCCAGGATGTCCCCCAACGCGACGAGTTGGCGCTGCTGGTTCGGCACCTCGACCCCGATGGCCGACTTGCCGGGGATCGGGGCGAGAATGCGGACGTCGGGTGACGCCATGGCGTAGGCGATGTCGCGATGAAGGCTGGTCACCCGGGCCACCTTCACCCCGGCGCCGAGCTCGAGCTCGAAACGTGTGACCGTTGGCCCGACGGTCCGGTCGACCAGGCGGGTCAGAACCCCGTGGGCGGCCAGGGCTGCGACCAGGGCTTCGCCGGCCGCGTCCAGCTGCCGCTCATCGAGGCGGTGCTCGCGGGTTCGATGCAACAGGCTCAACGGCGGCAGCAGCCAATCGCCCGATACGGACCTGGCCACCGGCTCCTCGGCCTTCACCCTGCGCCGTGAGATCCGGGGCTGGGGCTCCTCGTCGGGCTCTTCCTCTTCCTCCTCGTACTCTTCTTCTTCGTCCTCGATGGGCGGTTCGAGCGCTCGAGCCGGTTGGGCGGGCACGAGAGCGAGCGGCGCGGCCTTGGCCGGTCGGGTTCCGATCGAGCGCGCCGTCCGCCCGACAAGGGCCCCGGCCGAGCCGACTGCGGCAAAGAACGTGTTCAACGACACCCCGGTGGACAGCACCGCCGCTACGACGAAGGCGGCGAGGAAGATGACCGTCGCTCCGGCGGTCCCGGCCCCCCGCTGCAGCGCGTGGCCGAACACTGCGCCGACATAGCCCCCCGCCCCGCGCAACGCCGGCAGCGAACCCGTCGCCTGGGGAGACCCCCCGGCCAGGTCGGCCAGACCGCACGTCGAGAGGAGGCCGAGCGCCACGGCAAGGGCCGCCCTGAGCGGGTCGGCGTGGCGGCGTCCAACGATGACGGCCACCGCAGTGGCCACGCCGACCGGGGGAACCAGGTATCTGATCCAGCCGATGACTGCGCCGAGGCCCCGGTTGACCGCGGCGCCGAACGCCCCGGCGGCATCGCCGTAGAGCGCCAGTGCGAGAAGCACACCAACGGTGGCCAGCGCGATCGCCCAAAGATCGGCCGAGTGGTCGGCGAAGAAGGTCGTGTCCCAGACGGACTCGGCCGAGCGCGATCGCTTGGCCGGAGCCCGGCCGCGCCCGGTACCGCTCCGAGAGGATTTCGATCGGGACGCGCCGCGTCGGGCGGCCGTGGAGCGCTTGGTCGTCACGGTTAGTGCACGCTACCGCCGGGCCTCGCCGGACCGAGGGATCCTGACAGCCCTTCCCACCTGGCCTGACGCGACTTTCCCCAGCCGTTTGGGGGTCCGTGGTGACACGAACACATGTTCGCTACACTGCCGCGATGACCCCAAACAAATCCTCGGACCGCCTGCGCTGGCCGCTCGCAACCGACGACCAGGCCGGAGCCCTCTTCCCCGACGAGCGCCAAGCCGACCGCCACGTTGGGACCGGTGAGTACCGCGGTCTCGAGTTTCTCCACGTCAACGCGCGCAAGATCATCAACTCGGTGCCGGCCGGGAGCCTGCCGTTCAAGTACACGATCAATGCATACCGGGGTTGCTCACACGCCTGCACCTACTGCTTCGCTCGCCCGACCCACGATTACCTCGGCCTCGGGATCGGCGCCGACTTCGAGCAGAAGATCGTGGTCAAGATCAACGCGGTCGAACGACTCCGGGCCGAGCTGGCCTCCCCGAACTGGCGCGGCGAGCACATCGCCATGGGGACCAACACCGACCCGTATCAAGCCGCGGAGGGCAAATACCACCTGACCCAGGGGATCATCCGGGCGCTCACCGACGCCGCCAACCCGTTCAGCATCCTCACGAAGTCGACCCTGATCCTGCGGGATCTCCCGCTGCTGGTCGCGGCCGCCGCGCGGACCGAGGTCCGACTCGACCTGTCGGTCGGCACGCTCGATCGAGATGTGTGGAAGCTGACCGAGCCGGGCACGCCCCCACCCGAACGTCGGCTCGACGCGGTGCGTCGGCTGAACGATGCCGGCATCTCCTGCGGCGTCCTCGTGGCACCGGTGCTCCCGGGGCTGTCCGACCGCGACGACCAGATCCGTGCCGTCGTCGAGGCGAGCTTCAAGGCCGGGGCGGTGTCGGTCGCCGCGTCGCCGCTGCACCTCCGACCGGGGGTGAAAGAGCACTACTTCGGATGGTTGGCCGAGGTTCGACCGGATCTCCTCGCCCGACATGAGCGTCTCTTCGCCGACGGTGCGTACCAACCCAAAGATGAGCGGTCCCGCATTTCGAGGGTCGCTACCGATGTTGCGAAGGACCATTCCGAGAAGACGACGCCGGGACCCGGAGAGCGGCAATGGACGTACCTGAGGGAGTTCGATCATCTGACCAAGCGGCAGGAATCGACCGAGGATGCGTCCGTTTGCGAACAGAACGGGCGGATACCGGTGCAACTCCGCCTGATGCGCTGACCGCACGTGGACCGCGGGCCCCCCGGCAGCGGTTCTGCCTGCTGTCTCGCATGGGGGATCGGCACCTCGGGGGAGTTCACAGGACATACTGTTTCGTCGGGTTGGGTCGCGTCGTCAAGACGCCGGGAAGGTGACAGTTGACCGACACCCTCGAAGGACGAACGGATCAGGTCGCCGAGGAGTTGGCCGGTTTGATCCGTCGGCTCAACCGGGCCGACGGCGTGCCGTTCGTCTATGAGGCCCTCGAGGTCGTCGCCAAGCTGTACCGGCTCGACGATGCGATCATTCGCCTCGAGAGTTCGATCGGCGGGGGTTTTTACCGGTTGCACCGGGCGCCCGTCGACCAGGAGTTTGCCCAGAAGGTCTCGGCCGGCCCGCGCGTCCTTCATGCAGAGCCCGACGTCGTGCCGACCCACGTCGCAGAGACCATCCTCGACCTGTGCGTGCTTGCCCTTCGCCTGTGCATCAGCCGGCACTCGCGGCATCTCGACCGCCAGACAGGGCTCTTGACCGAGCACTCCTTCGACGGGCTGCTCGAGGCCTCGTGCGCACAGGCGGCCAGGCACGGTTGGCTCCATACCCTCGTCGTGTTGGACCTCGCGAACGCAGATGGTGATCCAACGGCGGACGACCTTCGTCGATTCGGCCGGGCGCTCCGGCGGTCCCTTCGCCGGGGCGATGTGGCCTCGCGCATCGAGGAGCGGCGGTTTGCCGCCCTCCTCACCAACGCGGACCTCGAAGCGGTCAGCCCCTTCCTGGCCCGGGTGTACGGGCAACTCGGAAACGACCGAGCCACGATCCGCCTGAGCCTCGGGGCTGCGACCACGCCGAACGAGACGGTCGACCCGGTCGAGCTACGCCGGATCGCCATCGGCAGGATCCAACCGGGTACACCGGACCACGGCGGGGATGGGATGGACCTCAGCCCGTCCTTGTGGGAGTACCTGGAGCTCGAGCTGCGCCTGCTGCCCCCGGTGGTGCACGTTGCCCGGGTCGGTCGCGAGGGTGACCGCGAGACCATCAGCATCCTCACCACCGACCTCTCCACCAGGGTCGAGCAAGCGGCGAGGCGCATCGTTGAAACCCACGGGCTGGACCTGGACTTCGAGTTCGAGGCGCTGCACGCACCGAGCGGTCCCGACGCGGTGGCAAACGAGCCCGACGCGGTGGCAAACGAGCCCGACGCGGTGGCAAACGAGCCCGACGCGGTGGCAAACGAGCCCGACGCGGTGGCAAACGAGCCCGACCCGGTGGCAAACGAGCCCGACCCGGTTGCAAACGAGCCCGACCCGGTAGTCAGCGAGCCCGACCCGGTTGCAAACGAGCCCGACCCGGTAGTCAGCGAGCCCGAGCCGGTAGTCAGCGAACCCGGCCCGGTGGTCACTGTCGAGCGGCGCCAGCACGTGCCAGCCACCTCCGCACCGGCTCGGCAGCGGATCGTCTACACCTCGGCTGTGGCCACCGGCGGGCCAGGCGAGTATGAGATCCAGCTGGCCCACGGCGATCGGTCCGGTGCGGGTCGATCGAGCGCTGGGGAGGTTCGGGGAAGCGCCGAGGCCACCCTTCAGGCCGTCATGGCACTCGGAATCGACCTGCCGGTCACCCTCGACTCCGTCGCCACGGCCAAGGGCTCGATGAGCCCGTCCCCGGTCCGGGTCGTCCTGGCTGACCTCGAGAGCGGTCGACACTTTGTGGGCATCGCACAGGGCGGGACCGACGGTGAGGCGGCGAGCCGGGCGACACTTGGGGCCCTGAACGGCTTCCTCGACCGTGACCTCGGAGCGCAGCCTCGGTAGCCATTTCAGCCGTACATCGCATCCGGCCGAGTGCGAGGACGCGATGATCGTTGGGGACGCGTGCCTCGTGTGCCAATCGAAACCAGGAAACGTGGATGGTTAGCCAGGGCCAGCTATACGACTTCGGAGCGACGTTCTTCGACGACACGACCGGCCTTTGGTTCGGCGTCCACCACCCCCACGAACGACCCGATCTCTGGCGCGCCTACCTCGAGGGCGGCGAGCGCCAGTACAAGAAGTACAAGCTGGCCAAGGTTTTCGGCCGCGAGGCGCTGGAAGATGGTGCGGCGGTATCCATGTTCTTCGTGGGGAAGGACGCCCATGGGGAGATGGTGGCTGGGTTCCGGTGCCACGGTCCCCTCGAGCGACCCGAGCAGTGCGCCGCCCTGGCCGAGATGGCCCACACCTCCGAGGCCGAACGCCTGGCCGAGACCGTCACGTCGTTCCTCCCCTACGGCCTCATCGAGACGAAGGGCGCGTGGAGCTCGGTGCACGGGGGCCACCTCTCGTTCAAGGCGATCTTCCGGTGCGGGATGCACGCACTCAACTGGTTCGGGTCCGAGTACTGCGTCGGCACCATGTCGGATCGCTTCGCCGCCGACGTGGTCGGCTCCGGCGGCATCATCTTCGGCAACGAGCCGGCACCGTTCCCGAATCACGACTACAACACGCTGCTGGCGGTCTGGCGGCGCTCCCGCATCATCGACTCCGCCGCCACAGAGGAGATGCGCCAGCTGCGACGCGAGCGCCGGGACCTGGCCGCAACGACCGCCGCCTCCGAGATCGACGGCACCCCCGTCACCAGCTGGCGCCCCATCATCCTCGACACCCGCAAGCGGTCCGACCGGGCGATCATCGAGCAGCTGAAGCGGCGTCCGACCACGGTGCTCGACCACGTGGCGGCGCAGCGCGCCGAGCTGGCCAAGCTCGTCCCCCCGGTCGACGACGAGCTCTTACGCGAACAACCCCGCTCCGCCTACTACCCATGGCGCAAGACGCTGGTCCGGATGGTCGGGCCGCGCGGCTACCGGACGCTGCGGGTCGACCGGAACCGGCTGAAGGTCACCCCGGCCGAGCAGACCCGCCTCGGCCGGTTGCGGGTCGGGATCATCGGGCTTAGCGTCGGCCACGCGATCGCCCATGCCCTGGCCATGGAGGGCCTGTGCGGGGAGCTGCGGCTCGCCGACTTCGACACGCTCGAGACGACCAACCTCAACCGCCTCCCGGGCACGGTGTTCGATATCTCCCAGAACAAGGCCGTGCTGGCGGCCCAGCGCATCGCCGAGATCGATCCCTATCTGGACGTATCGGTCTTCCCCGCCGGGTTCACGACCGAGAACGCCGATCGGTTCATGGCCGGACTCGATCTCGTGATCGAGGAGTGCGACTCGCTCGACATCAAGATCCTCGTGCGCGAGATCGCCCGCCAGCGCCGGGTGCCGGTGATCATGGCGACCAGCGACCGCGGGCTGTTCGACGTCGAGCGCTTCGACCTCGAGCCGGACCGCCCGCTATTCCACGGCCTGCTCGGGGACATCAGCCTGGACGATCTGGCCGGGCTGTCGGTCAAGGACAAGATCCCGTTCCTCTTGAAGGTCCTCGACGCGAGCGAGATCTCGACCCGCGGCGCAGCGTCGATGGTCGAGATCGGCAAGACGGTGTCGACGTGGCCGCAGCTGAGTGGTGACGTGATCCTCGGCGCCGCGACCGCCGCCGCCGTCGTGCGCAGGATCGGCACCGGGGAGTCGCTGCCGTCGGGGCGTCTTCGGATCGACATCGACGAGTACATCGCGTCGGCCACCAACCCGGCGCCGGCGCCCGAACCGATCGGCGATGCCGGCGTGCGTCAGCCGCTGATGCAGCCGCCCGATGCTGTCACCGCGCTCGCGCTGGCTGCGGGCCTCGCCCCGTCGGGCGGGAACATGCAGCCGTGGCGGTTCGAGGGCTCCGACGACCGGCTCGACATCTTCTTGGTCCCAGAGCGCACCGACATGATGGACGTGTCGTTCCGGGGCAGCTACGTCGCCATCGGCGCGGCCCTCTTCAACGCGCGGTGCCGCGCCGCCGCCGGCGGGTCGCTCGGGCAAGCGGAGCTCTTCGCGCTCGGTGAGCGCGGCCCCGTGGCGAGTCTTCGCCTGCGCGAGGGCAGCGACGACGGGTTGGCCCAGCTGGCCAACCAGATCGAGTCGCGGTGCTCGAACCGCCGGGCCGGGGACGCCAGCCCCATCGAGAGCGCCGAAGCCGACCCGCTGGCCGCCGCCGCAGCGGCCGAGGGTGGGCGCCTGCATCTGGTCACCGACCGGGTCCGGATCGAGGCGTGCGCGGAGCTGCTCGGCTCCTCTGACCAACTTCGCTTCCTCACCCCGGGCCTCTACCGCGAGATGATGCACGAGCTCCGCTGGCCCGGGCACGACTCCTTGGAGTTCGGGCTGGACGTCCGGACCCTCGAGCTCGACCCCGCCGACCTTGCAACCTTCGCGATCCTGCGCCGGCCCGAGGTCATCGAGCAGCTAGGAACCTGGGAGCTCGGCCGGGCGCTCGGGGACGCGACTCGCAACGGGGTGGTGTCGGCCTCGGCCCTGGCGGTCGTGACCGTGCCCGATTCGACCCCCGCCGCGTACGTGTCGGGCGGCCAGGCCGTCGAGCGGGTGTGGCTCGAGGCGACCCGCCTGGGCCTCGCCGTACAGCCGGTCTCCCCCGCGTTCATCTTCGCCCTCGACGGCGCGGACCGCGCCGGGCTGGTCGGTGAGGACAGGTCCGGCCAGCTGGCCGATCTCGACGACCGCTTCAGGGCCACGGTCGGGCTTGGCGACGGCGAGCGCCTGTGCATCGTGGCCAGGGTCTTCCGGGCGCCTGCGCCCAGTTGCCGGAGCATCCGGTTCCCGCTCGGGGACCTCTTCTCGAAGCACCTCTTCCCGCCGCGGTAGCCGGTTGCGCTCCGGCCCAGGTCACTGGGCTGATACCGAGCAGTATCGGGCCTCGTTACCGCGCGTTCATCATCCCCGTCTTCAGAATTGACCCCCCTTAGACTTTGCAGGCAATCGGAGCTCAGCCATGTGTCGGGTTTGGCAACCACTAGCGGCGGCAGGCGTGAAAAAGATTTCGAGCGCAGCAATATCTGAGAACGGCACCCCCGTAGAGGTCGCCGACCCCCAGTTCGTCATTGACGGGCTGGCGCAGCTCCTCGACGACGCCTGGATGGTCGCCCTGATCCCGCTCAGCGCCGACGCGTCCGTCGGCCGCATCCCGACCGAGTGGCTCTCGGCCAGCGCCCCCGAACACATCACCGCCGACGTGGTCAAGCTGGTCACCGAGCGCCTGACCTCCAAGGGCGCACTCGGGTTCGTCGAGAGTCGCCACAGCGCCGGCTGGTCGGTCTGGGCCGAACCGATCCGCACCGGCCCCGGACCCGTCCTCGGTGCCCTCGCGGTGGCCCGCCCGGCCAGCGCGAGCTGGGTGGACCGCGAGACGGCGGTCATCCGCGTTTTTGCGTCGATGTGCGGCGCGACCTGGGCCCAGTCCTCGGCCGAGTACCAACGGAGCCTCGAAGAGCTCGTGGTCCTGATCGCTCGTCGCCTGATGCAGACGACGAGCGAGACGTTCCAAGAGACCATGGACTGGACGCTCGGCACCGTTGCCGAGTTCCTCGACGCCGACGTCGCCTTCCTCCGCCGCAACGACCACATGGCCGGCCTCAGCCTGCTGGTGGCCGAATACCCCAAACGCGAGGTCATCCCCGACCCCGATCCACTGGCGGCGTTCCCCTTCGACTCTGACCCGATGTTCGCCCAGGCCAAAGACCTGAAGGAGCCGTTCATCATCCGGGAGTCCGACGCCAACGAGGACTACAACGAGCGGGTCAAGGACGGCAGCGCGGTCGGCGAGTTCTCGGGCGCCGTCGTCCCCCTCGTCAACGCCGAGGTCACCGACGGCAGCCTCGGGTTCTTACACTTTCGGGCGGTCGAGTGGACCACGCCCGAGATCAACGCATTGCAGGCCGTCGCCTCCATGCTCGTGCAGGTGAACGCCCGGCTGGAGGCCGAGACCCGGCTCAGCTTCATGGCGTTGCACGACGACCTGACCGGGCTGCCCAACCGGCGCGCGCTGATCGAGGAGCTCGAACGCCGCCTCGGCTCGGGCCGCAACACCACCGCGCTCTTGTTCTTGGACCTCGACCGGTTCAAGTACATGAACGACTACCTCGGCCACCTGGCCGGTGACCGGGTCCTGCTCACGATCGCCGATCGGATCCGCATGTCGGTGCGGCCGGGCGACTTCACCGCCCGCCTCGGTGGGGACGAGTTCCTGGTCGTCATGAACGGCACCGGCGGCGAGCT
>Ga0182024_10023231_pt1 | contig 11124 bp, 8 predicted proteins | sample P32metaG_FD_120480 | JGI IMG/M metagenome (GOLD analysis project Ga0182024, IMG submission 120480) | Permafrost microbial communities from Stordalen Mire, Sweden - P3-2 metaG (Illumina Assembly) | ecosystem: Environmental > Terrestrial > Soil > Wetlands > Permafrost | place: Sweden: Stordalen... | reverse complement strand
TGGCCTGTCACCTTGCGCGCTCGAAGGACGAAGCGGAAGACCTCGTGCAGGAGACTTACCTGCGCGCGCTCAAGTCGCGTTCGACCTTCCGCACGACGGACCACGGCGCCCGCCCCTGGCTCTTTACCATCCTGCACAACACGTACAAAACGCGGGCGGCGCGGCGGCAGCGCGAGCCGGCCGTGGCCAGCGACGCCATCGACGATTTTCCCGATCGACCCGCCCCTTCCGGGATGCCCCTGGACGGCATCGACTGGGAGCAAGCGGACGAGCGGCTGAAAAGAGCGGTGGACGCACTGCCGGCGGCTTACCGCGCGGTCCTGCTGATGTGGGCGGTGGAAGGCCTGAAGTACCGGGAGATCGCCCGGATCATCGACGCGCCGGTGGGGACGGTGATGAGCCGGCTCCATCGCGCCCGCCAGGCAATTCTGGAGCAACTCGGTTCGCGGTCCGCCCAGCAAGGCGGTCCGGGCGTGACCAGCGCAACTCGCGCGGCATTGAACGAACCGGTGACGGCGCGCGGCGACAGCGTGCGGGCGCGCCGGGCGGGCAGCGCGTAACCCCTGTCGAGCGGTCGATCATCCAACTGCATGTCACTGCATGTCAATGTGCCGGAGACGGGATGTCCGAAGAGGCCCACGAGGACGATGCACGCCGTTACTTGTCGGCGCTGGCCGACGGGGAGTCGGACGAGTTGACCGCCGAGCAGCGGGAGGCCGTGCTGCATCATCTGGCGACCCACCCCCAGGCCGCCACCTGGCTGGCCAACGAGGTGCAGCTTCGCCAGGTCGTCTCGCAGTACCTGGCGGGGGCAGCAGCGCCACCATCGGACGCGCTGCGGCAACGGATCGACGAACTGACCCGGGCCGGGGAAGCCGCGTCCGATCCATCATCCACGGGACCGAGCGCGTCGCCGGCACCGTCGCGTCGCCGGTCGGGGCGCGCCTGGTTCATCTGGCCCATGGCCGCCGCCGCGATGGTCTTTCTTGCCGTCGGCCTCTGGCTGGGCCGGGAGATCTATGGGGGATCGCCAACATCGACCGGGCCTGTTCCCGCCTCCCTGGTCGCCGGCGTCACTCATATCCATGTCGATTGCTCGCGCGCTCCCGATCAGCACACGGCTGATTTCCCGAAAGAACTGGGGGACCTTAAAGGTTCGTTGGAGAAATATCTCGGCCGGCAGGTGCCCTGGCCGGATCTCAGCTCGATCGGCTATCAATACATCGGTGCCGGCCCCTGTGCCAAACCCCTGGAGAACATGGCGCACCTGCTGTATCGGCACAAAGGAGGACCGATTACCGATACGGTAAGCCTGTTCGTGCAGCGTGACGGTCCGAAAAACCTGCAGGAAGGCAAGGTTTATTGGGCTGCCGGCAAGGATGCCACCCATCCGATGATCGTATGGCGTCGCGACAACATGACGTTTTACCTGGTAGGCGATGCCGACCAGCCGGTCATTGAGGCGGCCGGAGCGATGGGACTGCCGGCGCCACTGTGAGCCGGCGCGAGAATATTGCCTGTGCTCAGGAAGTGTCTTCTGGGTGAGCCGTCCGGCATCTGACCAGGTATGAGAAGGATGAGAATTTTTCCCTTTCGCGTTTGCCGGAATTTTGGTGGAATGAAGGAAATAAATCCCAACGCTGCCGGGTATCCTAGTTGCGAAGCGACGGCGATGCCGGAGGATGATGATCTTAGGCATCGCAACACTTCGGTCCAGATCAGGTTTTTGCAAACTGTCCCATCTCCCGATTGGTTCGGGAAGGAGGTGTCACCAGGCTGTGCGGGGCTGGCGTTTGTGAGCGCCCGCAAAGACGCCTGTGCTGAAAAACACTGGTTTTGCGGAGTAACGGACGGTTTTGCTTTGTCAGGGAACGACCGCGATTCCGGGGACCGGAACGGCCCATGGAGGCCGAGGCCAAAACCAAAGTAGCGAATCGAGCTTTCGAATCGAAGGTTTCTCAATTCATTTGCGGGCGTCGGCCGCGGGTCGGCGCCCCTCACTCACACGCTCAACCCCGGAGGAATCCGGGAACCCGGGAAACCGGGGAAAGGACAGGATCATGAACACGACGACGAAGATCAGCATGATGGTTGCCACCGCCGCCCTCGGTGGTTTGATCGCCGGCTCCGTCAGCCGCGCCGCCACGACCGCCCCCGTGAGCAGCCCCGCGCAGGTGACGGCCAAGAAGATGGTCACCAGCCAGGCCGGCACCATGGCCCGCACCATGGATGATACTGCCAAGCACGATTGTAAAGGCAAGAACGATTGCAAGGGCCAGGGCGGCTGCAAGACCGGCGACGCCGGCTGCAAGGGCAAGAACTCCTGCAAGGGCAAGGGCGGCTGCAAGACCAACTAGTCCTGCCACCACGGAAGCCACGACCGGGCCGGCAGTCTCCACGGCTGCTTCACCCGGCGGCTTCTACGACCTCGGGGGACCGGGCTCGAAAGAGATCGGTCCCTCTTTTTGCCGAACGGAACGTCAGGAGTGCCGCGTGGGTGCAAACCGTTTCAATGGATTTACCGACTTAGGCATCGGGATCGGCTTGCGCATACCCCACTATGCCCACATCCTGAGCCAGAAGCCCGCCTGCGACTGGTTCGAGATCATCAGCGAAAACTACATGTGCGATGCCGGACGCCCGCTGGAGGTGCTCGACCAAATCCTCGAGCAGTACCAAGTGGTGCAGCACGGGGTGGCGATGTACTTCGGGTCGACAGGCCAACTCGATCGCGAACATTTGAAGAGGCTCAAAACGCTGGTCAAGCGGACGCGCACGCCGTTCCTTTCCGATCATTTGTGCTGGGGGAGCGTGGACGGTGCATTCAGCCATGACCTGCTGCCCACGCCGTACACGTTCGCCGCCGCCGAGGTGATGGCCCGGCGCATCCGCCAGGCCCGCGACACCTTGGAAATCCCCATCTGCGTGGAGAACGTCAGCAGCTATGCCGAGTACCACGCTTCGGAGATGACCGAGTGGCAGTTCCTCAATGAAGTGGTCGAGCGGGCCGACTGCGGAATCCTGCTGGACGTGAATAACATCTACGTCTCCAGCAAGAACCACACCTTCGACCCGTTCGAGTACCTCAATGCCGTCCCGGCAGAGCGGGTGGGGCAGATCCACATCGCCGGGCACAGCAAGTTCGAGAAATACATCCTCGATACCCATGACCACCCGGTGCTGCCGGCGGTATGGAAGCTGTACGCCCACGCGATCCGGCGCTGCGGGCCAACCAACACGCTGCTGGAGTGGGACGCCCACATCCCGTCGTTCGCGCAGGTCCATGCCGAGGCCCTCAAGGCGCGAAAGTTCCTCGAGCAGGTGCGGCAGGGAGCCGACGACCAGACGGCCAACAACGCCGCCGTGAAACAGGAGCGGGAAGCCTATGCCCTCGTCACCGCCTGAGCCTCCTGTTGCGAAGTCGAGCGCTCGACCGCGGCCCGTTCGGCGAGCTCAGGGCAGGCGCCGTCAGACGGCTGGCGAACTCCTGGAACTTCACCGCCTGGCAATGAAGGCCATTTCACGCCCGCTGACGCCTGGCTGGCAGACCCGGCGGACCTGGTTCGACGGCCGGCCAACCAGCGAAGTCTTCGCCTCGTTCATCAAGCCCAACGACCGGCTCACCAGCCTCGAACGCCTGGAGATCTACAACAAGCAGTATTGGTTCCGCCTGCTCGACTGCCTCTACGACGATTACCCCGGCCTGCGGGCCATCCTGGGCCAGGCCAAATTCCGACGGCTAAGCATCGCGTACCTGGACAAATACCCGTCGGACTCCTTCACGCTGCGCAACCTGGGCAACCGCCTGGAAAAATTCCTGGCCGAGCACCCGGAGTGGGCACGCCCCAACGAGCAACTGGTCTTGGACATGGCCCGATTCGAGTGGGCGCAGGTCGTCGCGTTCGACGGCGAAACCAGGCCGGCCCTTTCGGTGGATGACCTGCTGGGCCGCGACCCCGCGAGCCTCCGCCTGGGGGTCCAGCCGTACGTTACTTTTCTGGAATTGAATTACCCGCTGGATGATTTCGTGATCGCGGTCAAGAAGCGCGATGCGGCACTGCGCGGCGAGGCCAGCAACGCCGTCGACACCGAATCGCCGAGCCGCTCGAGCAAGAAGGCGCCGGCCGTCCGCCGGCCCCGGCCGGAAAAAATCTGGCTGGCCGTTCATCGATTGTACAATGCGATTTATTACAAGCGGCTCACCGCCGACGCCTTCGCGATCCTCACGGACCTGCGCGACGGCAAGACGCTGGCCCGGGCGTGCTCCCTGGCCGCCACCCGCAGCGACGACCCGGCGTCCTGGGCGTCGCAAATCGGGGAATGGTTCCGCTCCTGGGCCGAGATGGGATGGTTCTGCAAACGGTGAGCTGTCCAAATCAAACGACCCTCAAGGACAAATCATGAGCGCCGACAAACTACAACCTGACTTGCTCGAAAAGGGCTTGAAGATCTATACATCAGGGGAATACCTCAGGTCCGCGGTGCTGCTCGTGTTCCGCTTTTCTTATGGCTGGAAGATGTACCTGTCCGGCTACCGACACCTGCACCACGTCGACATGATGGTTAGCAACTTCAAAGACTGGGGTGTTCCTTTCCCGAGGTTCAACGTTTACGTCTCGGGAACCACTGAGGTTATCGGGGGCATTCTGCTGATGCTTGGTCTTGCCACGCGCCTCATCTCCATTCCGCTGGTATTCAATTTTCTGGTCGCGATCGCGACGGCTGGGGCAACGAACGTGAAGCAGGCATTCCTGGGCGGAGATCTTCTTGAGCCCAACTATGACGCCGGACGCCTCGGCGGGCTTGAAGCCATCGTGGACGATACCGCGTTTCCGTTCCTCTTGACCACTCTTGCGACGCTCACTTTCGGCGCGGGCAAGATTTCAATTGATTACCTGATATACCGCCTGTGGTATCGACCGAAGACGGATGAACGGAGAGGCTTCCCCGTGAGCGTGGGTCCACCGCAGGATCGCAGACCCACGGACAACTGATCCTCCAAGTCGATCGGAGCGGGGCGACGGTGAAGTGAGGATCTGGAAGTCCAGGGCTTCTTTCCGCTGGCTCCGGCGCTTTCCGAGCAGTTTACCGAATCTTCAGGCACGCTCGCTGCGCCGATGTTTCCAGCCAAAAATCAAAAATCGCGTTTGCTTGCAGACCGGTGCAGGATCGTTCAAAATCGGGTTACGCGCTCCACACATCAGCGCGGACGAGAGGTTCGGCCTCTCGTTAAGGTCATTTTCGCCGGAGAGTTCATGAGCCAGGCCCTGACGGAAGGCAGTCCAATCCAAGCCGTGCCGCTGAATCCCGCGGCGGACAAACCGGATTATAAATTCCGTTTGTTCGTAATGATGGTCCTCGAGATCGCCGTCTGGGGCGCGTGGCTTCCTAAGATCTTCCCGTACATGGGAATGCTCAAGTTCAGCAGCGGACAGCAGGCCATGGTGGGCAACGCCTTTGGCATCGCAGCGCTGCTCGGTATCTTCTTCAGCAACCAGTTCGCCGATCGCAACTTCTCCGCCGAGCGGTTCCTCGCGTTCAGCCATTTCGTGGGCGGAATTGCCTTGATCGGCTGTGCGCTGACGACGACGTTCTGGCCGTTCTTCGGATTCTTCCTCGTGTATAGTCTTCTGTACGTGCCGACGATTTCGGTGACCAACTCGCTGGCTTTCGCAAACCTGAAGAACCCCGCGAAGGACTTCGGCTTCGTTCGCATGGGCGGGACGATAGGATGGATCCTGGTCAGCTACCCGTTCATCGTTCTGCTGGGCGCGAACGCCACTGCCGGAGAGACGCGATCGATCTTCATCGTCGCAGCGGTCGTGTCGTTCGCGATGGCACTATACAGCTTGACGCTTCCGCACACTCCGCCGCGCACCGGCACGCATGGCTTGGACAAGCTCGCCTGGGCTCGCGCCGGCAAATTGCTGGGCATCCCCTACATCCTCGTTCTATTCGTGGTCACGTTCATCGACGCGACGATCCATAACGGTTACTTCGTCGTGTCTGATGCTTACTTGACCCAGCGGGTTCACATCGCCGGCAACTTGTCGATGGCGGTGATGAGCCTGGGACAAATCGCCGAGATCCTCACGATGCTCATCCTTGGCAAGGTGCTGTTGCGACTCGGCTGGAAGTGGACGATGATTATCGGCATCTTCGGCCACGCCGCCCGCTTCAGCGTGTTCGCGTTCTTCCCCAACGCCAAATGGCTGATCGTCGCCATCCAACTCGTCCATGGCGTCGCATACGCATTCTTCTTCGTCTCCGTATACATCTTTGTCGACGCGGTTTTCCCAAAGGACGTTCGGTCCAGCGCGCAAGGCCTGTTCAACCTGCTGATCCTCGGAGTCGGACAGATGGTCGCTTCCACACTCTTCCCCGCACTTCAGACGCGATTCACCGTTGACGGCGTGGTGGACTGGCAGAAGCTCTTCATGGTCTTCACAGCGATGGCGATCGGCGGGATCGTGCTCATGGCCCTGTTCTTTTGGCCACCGACGCAGCGGCCCGAGGAAGCAGTCGCACATTGACGGGAAAATGAGAACCCCCGCCTGGTGCAAAGCGGGGGTTCTTTTTTTTGGCGTTGACGGCAAGCAGGCGAAACGCGTTAGTACCGGTCGCGGCTACCGCGATCGCCGCGGTCGCGGCCACCGCCGCCGCCGAAGCCGCCCCGGTCGCGGCCGCCGCCACCGCCGCCACCGCGGCCGAATCCGCCACCACCACCGCGGTCGCCGCCGAAGCCACCACCGCCGCCGCCAGCCCGTTCTTCACGGGGGCGGGCCTCATTGACGGTGAGGGCCCGGCCGCTGTGCTGTTGGCCATTGAGCGCCGTAATGGCGGCATCGGCCTCGGCATCATTGGCCATCTCCACGAACCCAAAGCCCTTGCTGCGCCCGGTTTCGCGGTCATTGATGATCTGGGCGGAAACAACTTGCCCGTGTTGCGCGAACAACTGCTCCAACTCCGAGCTATCCACGCCGTAGCTCAGGTTGCCGACGTACAACTTCTTACCCATCGACTGTTTCTCCTGTGAATGGGTATGTAGCGGCCCATTTGAATGGGGTGGTTCTTTCCGGGCCGGATTGAAAGAGGTTGAATGGCCAACCGATGCGGGAGGGATGATGCCTGATTGAGGCATTGAGCCCGACGAGCGAAACAGACGGAGGAAGGAGCAAACACGAGGCACTTTCCTGAGGCCGATCGACAAACCCGCCACCTAGGATCCTAATATCTACCGGATCGCCTGTCAAAATCAAGGAAAAACTTGACATCCCTTCAACAAATCTCGCCAGCGATTTGAGCGCTTGCTCCGAGCGACCGGACCCAACCGCTTAGTGGACGCGTTTTCGCGTCTTTAGCCTCATACTTTAGCACCAAACTTCACGATCTTTCTAACGTCCTATTATGTAGTGAGCGAGCGATTGATTGGAGGTCATCAATCCCGGCTGTGCCGGCCTTTAGCTCTTGCCCGCTGCACCGAGGGCTTACATCATGATCAAGATCAAGCACTTGATGGACGATTGGGAGGCGGATGACGGACAAAGACTCTGGGTCGAATCGGTCGGGCTGACCCGCGACCTCCGCGAGTGGTGCAGGATCGACCACATTCTTCCGCACCTTGGCCCGGCGAGCGAATTGGCCGACTGGTTCGAGCAACATCCCGACGGTTACGATTTCTTCCGCGCCAAGTACCACGAGGCCCTCGCCGCCAGTCCCTACCGGATGGCGCTCCAGCACTTAGCCAAGGCCGCCGGCAAAGACAACTTCACCCTGGTCCACACCGGCGAAGACCCCTCGCACAATACGGCGACCGCGCTGTACGAATTCCTCTCCGAACTGGGCGCCTGGACGCCCCGGCAGGAAGGCTGACGCCTCGCGAAAACCTGACCACTGACGCCCACCAGCGGGGCCGACGAGTCAATCGACGGCCCTGCTGGCGTTTTTTTGGGGGGATGGAATCGCGTGAACCCTGAATTCCCCCGCAAACGCGCCGGACTTCGGCCTCCCGGTCCGGCCTGCTATAGTGCACCGCCGAACTGAAACATGTAGCCATGGCACCTGCGTCTTACCCTCCGGCAAGGTCAGTTGGAATGAGCGGATTGAACATCGAGCATTTACTGGAAGGTCTCACCGAGCCCCAGAAGCAGGCGGTCACGCACGTTGACGGGCCGCTGCTGATCGTGGCCGGCGCGGGCAGCGGTAAGACTCGCGTCATCACCCGCCGGGTGGCGTACCTGATCGGGCAGGGCATCCCCGCCCCCTCGATCCTGGCCATCACCTTCACCAACAAGGCCGCCGGCGAAATGAAGGCGCGGGTCAGTGCCGTGCTCGAGCGGCCGCTGCGGGATTTCGGCCGGCTTGAGCAACGCTGGCCCACCATCTGCACTTTCCATTCCTTGTGTCTGCGCATCCTCCGGCACTATGCCGCGAACATCGGGCTCCCGGGTGAGTTCGCCATCTACGACAGCTCGGACCAGACCAAACTGATCAAAGACGCGTTCAAGGCCCTGGAGCTGTCCACGACCAACTTTTCGCCCGGCACCGTGCACGCCGCAATCAGCAACGCCAAGAACCAGTTGCTTTCGCCCGAGCAGTATGCCGGGAAGGCGCGGGACTTCTCCCAACGGAACATCGCCCGCGTGTACACCAAATACCAGGCGTTGCTCCGGCAGAACAACGCCTTGGATTTCGACGACCTCCTGCTCCGCACGGCCCAGGCCTTCCGCGACCACCCTGAGGTCCTCCGCCAGTTGCAGGATCGGTTTCAGTACATCCTGATCGACGAATACCAGGACACCAACCACGCGCAATACATCATCGCACACGCAATGGCGCAGGGGCACCGGAACATCTGCGTGGTCGGCGACCCAGACCAGTGTCTTCCACCGGGCGTGGTGGTCCAAACTCCCACCGGGCCCAGGCCCATCGAGATGATCGCGGAAGGGGATTCCGTTATCTCTGGCACTGGGTGGGGCAAGAACACCGCGATGGCCGTCGACAAAGTGATGACCAACCCCTACACCGGCCCGCTGATCCGAGTCCGGACCCAAGATGGATCGGAAATTCGAGCCACGCCAAACCACCTTGGCTTTGCGCGGCTTCGGGCCGACGCCTCATTGCACTATACCTATCTCATGTACCGGCGCGGCGTGGGATACCGCATTGGGACTACACGCGGCGTCAGAACCAGCAAGGACAGGCAAATCTGTTCAGGACTCCAGGTGCGCGCCAACCAGGAGGTCGCTGATGCCATGTGGGTGTTACACAGCAGCCGCTCCTCGGCGGAGGCGCGTTTCTACGAGCACTTCTATTCAGTCCGATACGGGGTCCCCACGATGGTCTTCTTTGTGCGGGGCCGTCGAATGGACATCACCCAGGACTGGGTCGACCGGCTCTACCGCGACATCGACTCCGAGGCGGGGGCCGAACGCCTGATGGCGGATCTCCACATCGATCGTCGCTATCCGCATCATCGTCCCGGGGGCGTCACGCGCAGCGGCGCAGGAGTTGCCCATCTGGCTCGGCTTGTAGAGGGCGCGACACCGCAAACTGCTCCTGCCATATCGTTCGCGCGCCGTCATGTCTTTTTCACTATGTTCGGCGACAGCCGCCCGGTAACCCGGGATGGCCGGCATCTGCATCGTATTCAACTAGTTACCAGCGATCCGGCAATGCGCGGCGCCGCAAGTGGACGCTTCAGGGCCCGCGATGGCGTTCGCGGGACTTGGCGTATTGAGACCTCACGCAAGGACTATGACGCCGGGCTGGCGCTGGCGCGCGACATCGCCACGTTGGCCGACGACATGGAGGTTGTTCCTCGTACCTGTCTCAGCAACGGCAAGGCATTTCAATTCATGCCCGTCAGCCACCTCCATCCGGGTATGGTGGTTCCTGTTTGCAGGGATGGGCAAATAGTTGAAAGCATCGTGGAGTCTGTGACGTGGGAAGATTATGATGGGCCGGTATACGACCTTTCCGTCCCGCACACGAGGAACTACGTCGCAGGGGGCATTGTCGTGCACAACTCGATTTACGCCTGGCGCGGCGCCAACATCAAGAACATCCTGGAATTCGAGCGCGATTACCCCGATGCAAAGATCGTCAAGCTCGAGCAGAATTACCGATCAACCAAGGCCATCCTGGCCCTGGCGTCCGGACTCATCGCCCGCAACGTCCAGCGGAAGGAAAAGGGCCTCTGGACCGAGAACAAGGACGGCGAGCCGGCGCGGATTTTCCTCTGTGCCGACGAGCACGATGAGTCGGCGGTCATCACCCGGCAGTTGCAGGACCTGAACAAAAAGCACGGCGTGCCGTGGAGCGACATGGCCATCTTCTACCGGATGAACAGCCTGTCGCGCGTGATCGAAGAGTCCCTGTTCAAGAGCAAGATCCCATATCAGATCGCCCGCGGCGTCGAGTTCTACAACCGCAAGGAAATCAAGGACGTCCTGGCGTACATGCGTCTCATCGCCAACCCCGCCGACGAAGTGAGCCTGGACCGGATCGTCAACGTCCCGGCCCGCGGCCTGGGCGACGGCACCATTAAACAGGTCGCGGCCTATGCGCTGGGACATGGGATTTCGACGCTGAACGCCCTCGTCGATGCAGCCCTCATTCCCGGCTTGACCACCCGGGCCGTCAACGGTGCCAAGGCGTTCGTCGACCTGATGCGGCGATGGCGCAAAATGACCGGCCTAGCCTCAGCGGCCCGCACTGAGTCCGTGGCACCGCCCGCTCCGGCGGATAACACACCGATCTCCGCCGCGCAAGGTGAAATGAGCCTCACGCCGCCCGCCGGGGCCGAGCCGGGAGGGCGCGTTCGGGCGCTGATGGAAGACGTCGTCCGCTTCAGCGGACTGGAAGGCGTATTCAAGAAGGGCGATGCCGAGAAGGAACAGGGCGAGCGGGCTATCGACAACGTCAACGAACTGATCACCAGCGCCGCCGAGTTCGACCGCGACCAGCCCGAAGGGACGTTGGCCGACTACCTGGCCGGCGTCACACTGGTCGGCGACACCGACCGCATGAACGAAGCCGGCGGAGCGGTCACGCTCATGACCCTGCACGCGGCCAAGGGACTTGAGTTCCCGGTGGTCGCCATCGCCGGGCTCGAGGACGGCG
>Ga0182024_10023230_pt1 | contig 11124 bp, 6 predicted proteins | sample P32metaG_FD_120480 | JGI IMG/M metagenome (GOLD analysis project Ga0182024, IMG submission 120480) | Permafrost microbial communities from Stordalen Mire, Sweden - P3-2 metaG (Illumina Assembly) | ecosystem: Environmental > Terrestrial > Soil > Wetlands > Permafrost | place: Sweden: Stordalen... | reverse complement strand
TGCCGCTGGGAAGTTCCCGCGCGCCGAGCGCCGTGGAATGGCGACGCTCGATTCCAATGGCGCACGCCGCGCAAGAGCGGCTAGCTAATCGGCCTTCGCCGCCGCGACCGCCGGGGTCTTCGCATCGGCGGCAATTTTGACGACATCGCCGGTCTGCGTCGACTCCAGCGGATTGTCGATCAACCGGTCGGACAGAGCCAGGCCGGATTTAATCTCAACGCGACTGTCGAGATTGCGTCCGAGGGTGACCGCTTTCAATACGACTTTGTTGTCCGCATCCAACGCAGCCGCGCGCATCCCGTGGGCGCCAAATATCAGCGCCGTGGCAGGAACGCTCAGCGTGTTCGAGTCCGGAGGAATATGAAAATAGACCTCGGTGAATGCCCCTGGCCAGAGTTTTCCGTCGGGATTGTCCGCCTGCAGCTCGATCAGACCGGTTCGGGAATTTTCTACGAGCGAGTTGGAGGTCGATACGAGCTCGGCCTCGAAGGTCTCCTGCTGACCCGGCAGATGCAGGGTCGCCTTGAGTCCAGGCCTCATTTCGCCGAGGAATGCCTGCGGGACATTCACGTAGATGCGCATGCGATGAATGTCGGAGACCTGAAACAGCGCCCTCCCCGTCGTGCCGCCGGCGTTGACGAGATCGCCGATGTCGACGTTGCGGGCCGTGACGACGCCGTCGAACGGCGCCTTGATCTGCTCGAACCCGGTCAACTCGACGAGCCGGTTCACCGCGGCCTGCTGCGCGACGACGTTCGCCTTGGCGACCGACAGCGCCGCGTTGCGCGAGGCCGAATTGAGGCGATCGGTGTCGCCCTGCTCCTGGCTCGACCAACCCTGCGTGACGAGCCTAGCCGTCCGCTGATCGGTCACCTTGCCGAGATCGGCGTTCGCCTGGGCCTGTTCCACCGCCGCCTTCAATTGGAGGATTTGCGCTTTTGCCTCTTCGAGCTGCTGATCGAGATCCGGCGCGGAAATCGCCGCCAGCGTCTCTCCCTTCGTCACATGGGCGCCGATATCCTTATGCCAGGCGGTTATGTAGCCGCTGGCTCGCGCGAACAACGTGCCGGAATAGTACGCGTTCACGTTGCCGGGCAGAACGAGATCTTCTTCGGTCGAACTGCGGTCCGGCTGGACGAGCCGCACAGTCGGGATCGCCTGTTGATTGCTCCAATCCGCGACTTCCTGCTTGCTTCTGGCCCGATCCACTATTCCTGAACTTGCGGCGGCGATCGCGGCGATCGCGACCGCGCCCAGCAGGAACAATACGCGACGCGGCTTGGAAGGTCGAATGGTCTTTTCGGTGGACATGATGATTCCAGATCAGGCGTGGGAGGGCAGCCCAGAGAAAGGCTCGGCCGTCAGGGTGCGAGTTTGCCGACGTCCATGCGCGATGCTGAATAGCGTCGGCACGAACAGCAGCGTCGCGAAAGTTGCAAAAAGCAGGCCGCCGATGACGGCGCGGCCGAGCGGCGAATTTTGCCCGGGCTCGATCGCCATCGGCGCCATGCCGATGATCATGGCGAGCGCGGTCATCAGCACCGGCCTGAACCTCGTGGCCCCTGCCGCCAGCGCCGCCGTCATCACGTCTTTGCCTTCGGCGAGTTGTTCGCGCGCGAAGCTGACGACAAGAATGCTGTTCGCGGTGGCGACGCCCATGCACATGATCGCGCCCGTCAGCGCCGGCACGGACAGCGTCGTCTTCGTCAAAAACAGCATCCACACGATGCCGGCGAGCGCTGAGGGAAGCGCCATGAGGATTACGAAAGGATCGAGCCAGGACTGAAAATTGACGACGATCAGCAGGTAGATCAGGACGATGGAGAACGCCAAGCCGATGAACAACTGCTGATAAGCGCTGCTCATGGTGGCGACCTGGCCACGCATGGCGATTGTCGAACCCTTGGGCAGATCCGGGCGAGCGTCGTCGACGATCTTTTGAATGTCGGCCGCGACGGCGCCGAGATCTCGCCCCTGGGTCGTCGCGTAGATATTCACGGTGTCCCGGATGTTGTAGTGCGAAACGACCGCGTCCAACGGCTCGGGCGACAAAGTCGCCAGACCGCCCAGCAACTGCGTCGACGCCGACGCCGTCAGGGGCAGGTTCTTGAGATCTCCCATAGTATCGATGTCGTATTGCGGCGTCTGGATCGAAACCGGATACGATACGCCATTGGAGGGGTCGAGCCAATAAGTCGGCGACGTCTGAGAGGTGCCCGACAGCGTCGCTTGAATGCTGGTCGCGGCGTCACCCTCCGTCAGCCCGACGACGCCGGCGAGTTCGCGGTTGAAGTCGACCTTCAATCCCGGGTTTTGGAATTGCTCCTGAATGCGCGGATCGGCGACGCCCGGAACGTGGCGTATCTTGGCGAGCAGCTTGTTGGCGAAGGCTCGGGTGGCTTGGAGATTGCCGCCGGCGATCTGAACGTCGAGCGGCGCCGGCGATCCGAAATTCAGGATCTGGCTCACGATATCGGCGGGCAGGAAGGAGAACGTCGTTCCAGGAAACGCCCCGGGCAATTGCTCGCGCAAGGTCTTCACAAAGGCGTCGGCGCCCGTGGGTCCTTCATTCAGGGTGATCAACATATCGGCGTCGAAGACGCCGATGGTCCCGGAATTTCCATAAGAGATGTTGATGCCGCTGATCGGCAGGCCGATGTTGTCGACGATGCTCGCGATCCGCTCCGGCGGTATGATCGTACGGATTTTCTGTTCGACCTCGTCGGCCAGGCGGGTTGTTTCCTCGATCCGGGTGCCGGTCGGCGCTCGTATATGCATCTTGATCGCCCCGGCGTCGATCGACGGGAAAAAATCCTGTCCGAGATAGGGGGCGAGCCCCAGCGACAGCACGGCGACGCAGAGAAAGCTGGCTGCAAACACGAAGCGATGTCCAAGCGCCAGTCGCAGCAGGCCGAGGTAGCCCTGGCGCAGCCGCTCGAAATGATGTTCGAACCCGCGCTGGAAGCGCCCGAACAGGCCGATCCGCGGCGGCTCCCCAGATTCCGTGGTAGCCGACTGGTGGTGCTGATTGCGCAGGAGAAAATGCGCCATCGTCGGCACCAGCGTGTACGTAAGCAGGTAGGAGGCGATCATGGCGAAGACGACCGCCATCGCGAGCGGCCGGAACAGATAGCCAGCGACTCCGCCGAGCGAAAGCAGCGGCACGAAGGCGATGCAGATGCAGAACAGCGCGATTGTCGCCGGAGGCATGATCTCCTGTGCGCCGCGCGTGATGGCCGTCAGAATGTCTTCGCCATGCTCCTCCATGTGGCGGTTGATGTTTTCGATCGTCACCGTGGCGTCGTCGACGAGAATGCCGACCGCCAGCGCCAAGCCGCCGAGCGTCATCACGTTGATGGTCTGGCCTAGCACCGAAAGGGCGGTCAGGGAGCAGAGGACCGCGAGGGGTATCGATACCGTGATGATCAAAGTCGATCGCCAACTGCCGAGAAACACCAGGATCATGAAGCCCGTCAGCGCCGCCGCGATCACGCCCTCGCGAACCACCGCGGCGACGGAGGACCTGACGAAGCCCGACTGGTCGGCGACGAATTTGAGCGTGACCCCCGGCGGCAAGGTCGCCTGAATGGCGGGCAGTCGCTCCTTGATGCCGGAGATGATGTCCAGGGTCGAGGCCGCGCCGATTTTCAGCACCGACATCAAGACGCCTTTGCGGCCGTCCAATTGCACGACATTGGTCTGGGGCGGCGAACCATTGTGGACATAGCCGACGTCGCGCATGAAGACGACGACGCCATCTACCACCTTGACGGGCAAATTATTGAAATCATTTAACACTTTGGGAGAATCGTTGAGGTCTACCGTATATTCGTAGGAAGCTATTTTTTCCGTGCCGACCGGCGTGATGAGGTTCTGGCGGGCGAGCGCGGCGCCGACGTCGTTCGCCGAAAGATTATGGGCGTGCAACGCGTGCTGATCGAGGTCGATCTGCACTTGCCGCGGTGCGCCGCCATAAGGGTAGGGAAGCTGAGCGCCCGCGACCGTCGTGAGCTGAGGCCGGATGAAATTCTGCGCGAGGTCGTTCAGTTCAGACTGCGAGAGCGTGTTGCTCGATAGCGCGAGCTGGATGATCGGAACGCTCGATGCGTTATAGACCAGGATGATGGGCGGGGTGACGCCTTGCGGCATCTGCTTCAAGACCGTCTGGGAAATCGACGTGACCTGCGCCTGCGCCGCGCTGATATCCACCGTCGGCTGGAAGTACACTTTCACGACGCCGACGCCGGGAAGCGATTGCGACTCGATATGTTCGATATCGTTCACCGTCGTAGACAGCGATCGTTCATAGCCCGAGAGGATACGGTCCGACATGTCGTCCGGCGGCAGGCCGGTATAACTCCAGACCACGGATATGACGGGAATGCCGATATTCGGAAAAATATCCGTAGGCGTCCGGATCGCCGACAGCGTCCCGAAAATCAGGATCAGGATCGCCATCACGACGAACGTGTACGGGCGCGAAAGGGCCAATCGAACGATAGCTGTCATGAATCCGAGTCTTTAGATTCGCGTGTTGTCGCGAAGTTCGGGGCGGCGCGGCTGATCTATACCGCAGCGCAACATAGCACGAAATCGGGCCAATGTCTCATAACAATATCTTGAACTGGCTCGTCAAAGGCGGCCCGGCCGCTAGTCGCTGAGGCCGACTGGTCGTCGTCGCCATACCGCACTGCAACATAGTGCGGATCGAGATCGAACCCAGCAGGCGCTTCGTAACAATTTATTGAACTGCGGCTGATGAAATGCCGCGTTTCGCATTGCCGCGAAAGTCCGATCATCGAAGCTCCCGGTTTTTGCCCGGCGTTGTCCTCGATGTAGCCGCGCTCGATGAGCGCGGCCGGCGTGATGCGCCTCATTTTCCGAGTGACGACCAAGCGGAACCGACGCGGTCAGCAACTGCGTCTACACGTTGGTCCGCGCATACGCGCCTCGGGTAGAGCCAATCTCCCCACACCGCGCCGCAGAGATCCGCCGCCACGCGAAGACGAGAAGAGCGAGGCGAAGATTCGGGCTCAATTGGAGCCATACACCCCGTCACAGGTCTGGCAGGTCGCGGCGGCGGGGATCGTCACGATCATCCCGATCGCGGAGCCGCCGATCAGCAGAGTGAGGACTGTCAGCACCAGTGCGAAGAGGTTGCGCATCAGAGGAGACCCCCCGGGGTCGTTTCAAGCCGCTGAAGTTCAAGCGGCAACTGATTCTTAACTAACCTCGCCCGAAATCGGCCGCGGTGGCCTTTCCCACATTTCGGACTGTCGCCGGCTTTATTCGGGTGACGTGAAAGCGCGCCCGCCGGACCGGGCGTCTCTCTCGGGGAAGGTTCCCCACTGGCGAGAGCGCGCGCGCTCACGCACGACGCACGTCGCCGGGGCTTCGAGCGGAGTTCGAGCGTCGCCGCTGAATATCCTCATGCTCGACGCGGGTATCCAGAATGCCCCGACCCAGGAAGGCCCGTATGGCGCCGTTCTCGACAGTTTCGCGGCTCACGCCGCCGCTTCGTCGAGTCCCACGGCTGAACCCGCTTCCGCGGGTGGCGCCGCGAAGGCGATGCTTCATCCCCGTGTCATTGGGACACTATACTGAGATTCAAATCGCCCTCGCGGTCGACTGGGCGCCATCTCAGGAACTTCCCTACCCACGCCGCATCTAGCATTGCGGAAGCTTAGGTAAAACCCCTCGATTGACATTCTCGCCGCCAAAATACGTAACGTCATTCCACGCCAATTTGGAGTATTCCAATGTCCGGGCGAGGCTTCAGACCGAACCCTGTGGATGCACAGGTGGGGAATAACGTTCGGCTAAAAAGAACCGATCTCGGGCTAGACCAATCTTACTTGGTGGACAAGCTTGGATTGACGCTAGCTGAATATCAGGACTGCGAGTCCGGCATGCGTCGCATTGGCTCTGAACGCCTCTTGAAACTCGCTCGATTAATGGACGTTCCTCCCCAGTATTTTTTCCAGGTTTTACCTGTGGGCGATGATTTGCCATCGCAAACGACCGCTCAGGCGTCGCAATGAAACGCTGCAAATGCAAATTGGCGACCAATACATGGAGGAGGAGGATTGGCGCACTTGGATCGAATCGCGATATGCTCTTTCTGACCTTTATGATGCCGAAGTGAGAATAGTTCTCGCGCCGGAAATCGCTAATAAACTCAGGGCCGCATTAGATCAGGTAGCCGAAGCGATCGAGTTACAGTTGGCCGAACTAAGACTGCGCTACCAGGAAAGAGGGGGCATGTAGCGCCCGCCAAGAACTAGTCGTTCGAGTCGTTCATTCTGGGGTGCAGCTCCCCTTCTCCCGCTTGCGGGAGAAGGTGGCGCCATAGGGCGTCGAAAGACGCCCGTCTTTCGACGGGCTATGGCGCCGGATGAGGGCCTTTTTTCAACGCCTTGCAACTGCGGCCGCCTCTCGCCCCAGCGCTCTCCCGCAAGCGGGAGAGGGGGCCAATTTCGCCGACGCGCGCGACTAGCCGTTGAGTTCTGCGCCGCGCAGAACTACCACCGTGCTGAATCCAGGCAGTTCTCCGCGGCGAAATCTCGAACAGGCGCCTTCGACCGACTCGAACAGAAGCTTGCCTTCGAGGGGGGGCGCCTCCGCCGCCGAACCGGGCCCGGACCAACTCACCGCCTCCGCCCCCAGATTGACCGCGATCCCCAACGTCTTTCCATCGCCTAGTCGCCATCGCGCGACGACGGCGGCCGGACCTATCGCCCGCGCCTCCAGAGCCCGCGCCCCTTCGAGCGTCGGCGAAATGTATTCGCGCCGCATCGCCAGAAGCCGCTGGTAGAGAGCGAAGCGGCCAGCGCCGAGTTCTGGATCCGGCCTCGGGACAGACCGTTCGAACGTCGCGCGCTCGTTGGGGTCGGGCAGGTCGCCAACCGCGTTCGCAATGCTCTCAAACTCTCGTCTGCGCCCCTCACGGATGGATTGAGCGAGCCCTTCGTCATGCTGGGCGAAGAACAGGAACCGATTTTGGCTCGCGTCCTCCTCGCCCATGAAGATCAGCGGAATCTGAGGACAGAGCAGTTGCAGAGCGATCGCGGCTTCCAGGGCAGCTCGATCGGCGAGCGTGGTCAGCCGCTCCCCGAGAGCGCGATTGCCGATCTGATCGTGATTTTGCAGGAACGTCACGAACGCTGAAAGCGGCAGGTCCCCACTCGGCGTGCCGCGGGGCTTTCCCTGACGCGTCGGGGTCGGTTCGCCCTGATAGACAAAGCCTTCCGCAAGGCACCTCGCGAGCTTCTCGGCGGTCCTCGGCGCGTAGGCCGCGTAGTATCCCGTCGTTTCGCCCGTCAACAGGACGTGGAGAACATGGTGCGCGTCATCGTTCCATTGCGCATTGAAGAAGCCGTCGCGCATGTGCTCCGCGACGTTGTCGTCGTTCTCCAGCACCAAGTGGACGGAACGACGGGGCTCCAGTCGCGCTCGAATCTCGCTCGCGGTTTCGTCGAGCCAGTCAGGATGCGTGATCGCGTGGACGGCGTCGAAGCGCAGCCCGTCGAAGCGAAATTCTTCCAACCAGTAGATCGCATTTTCGGTGAAGAATCGCCGCACCTGCGGGCGTCGGAAGTCGATCGAGCGACCCCAGGCGGTATGCGTGTCCGCTTGGAAAAAATGCGGCGCGTAATCGGTGATGAAGCTGCCTTCCGGCCCGAAGTGGTTGTAGACCACGTCCAGAAAAACCATCATCCCGCGGCCGTGTGCGGCGTCGATCAGCGCCTTGAGCTCGTCGGGCGCGCCGTACGACGGATGCGGCGCATAAAGCAGGACGCCGTCATAGCCCCAGTTCAGGTCGCCGGGAAAGGCGTTGATCGGCATCAGCTCTACAGCGGTGACGCCGAGATCGGCGAGCCGCGGCAGCGCGGCCGTGACGCCGGCAAAGCCGCCGAAGGCGCCGACATGGAGTTCGTAGAATACGCAGTCGGTCCATGGCCGACCCTTCCATTTCGCGTTCTTCCATCGATAGGAATGCGGATCGGTCACGACGCCATGACCAAACACGCCTCCGCGCAAAGCGCGGGCGGCCGGATCGACGACGGCGAGATCGTCGCGGACGCGCAGTCTATAGGCGGCGTCCGCGCCGCAGCGCGCCTCCGCCTCGAACCATCCGTCGTCGAGCCGGCGCATCGGAATCGGCTCGTGACCCTCGACCTCGAGCGCCACGCTTTGCAGCGCGGGCGCCCAAAAGCGAAAGCGGGTGTTGTCAGCATCAATCGGGAGAGCGCCGAAATTCATCGTGCGGTAAATCTCCCGAGCACGACGACTTTCTTCTTGCGCAAACCTGCTCACGGTGTCTCCATCACGAACAGCAACAGCGACCTTCCCGTGACCTCGTAGGCGTGGCCGAATTTGAAGGACTCCTTCTCCGCCTCTGGAGCGGCGGTGTCGATCAAGAGCTGCCACCCGTTTCCGTCAGGCGCTTCCGGGAGCGTGAACGGCATGACTTCATGTCCACTGTTCATGATGAGGAGCATCGTGGCGTCCATGCCGCGCTTGACCACTCCGGTCGATTGCGCGCGCCCGTCCATCAGCATGCCGAAGCACCGCACCGAGTTGTCTTGCCATTCTTCATGGCTGAATTCGGAACCGGCGGCGTCGACCCAGGTAATCGCCTTGACCCCAGTTTCTTCGTTGATTTCCCCCGTGAGAAAGCGACTATGGCGCAGAATCGGAAATTTATGCCGGAGGGAAATGAGCTTTTGCGTGAATTGGAACAGGGCAAGACCCTTGTCCTGCAAATCCCAGTTCAGCCAAGAAATCTCATCGTCTTGACAATAAGCGTTGTTGTTGCCCCCTTGCGTACGGCCAAATTCGTCGCCGGCGAGAATCATCGGTGTCCCCTGCGACAGCAGCAGTGTGGCGATCATGTTGCGTATCTGGCGCGAGCGAAGAGTGCTGATGCTTTCGTCATGCGTAGGGCCCTCGACGCCGCAATTCCAGGAATGGTTGTTGGAATTGCCATCTCTGTTTTCTTCGCCGTTCGCCTCGTTGTGCTTCTCGTTATAGGTGACCAAGTCGTTCAGCGTGAAGCCGTCGTGCGCCGTGATGAAGTTGACGCACGCATAGGCCCGGCGGCCGTGGTGGTTGAAATTATCCGGCGAGCCCAGCAGCCGCGGCGCCAGAGCGGTGATGGGTCCCTCGCCGCGCCAGGCGTCGCGGACGTCGTCGCGAAACTTGTCGGTCCATTCCGCCCAACCCGGCGGGAAGCTTCCGACCTGGTAGCCGCCGGGGCCGACGTCCCAAGGCTCCGCAATCAGCTTGGCCGAGCCGAGCCCCGGATCCTGTCCTACCGCTTTGAGAAACCCGCTCCTGTTGTCGAAGCCGTTCGGCTCACGGGCGAGAATAGTGCCGAGGTCGAAGCGAAACCCATCGACATGCATCTCGTCCCTCCAGTAGCGCAAGCTGTCCATCACCATCTTGATGGTAGCGGGATGCGAGAGATTGACCGTATTTCCTGTACCCGTGTCGTTGATATAATAGCGCTTCTGATCGGGAAGCAGGCGATAATAACTGGCGTTGTCGATGCCCTTGAAGGATAGCGTCGGGCCGAGTTCGTTGCCTTCGGCGGTATGGTTGTAGACGACGTCGAGGATGACCTCCAATCCGGCTTCATGAAAGCGGGCGACCATTTCCTTGAATTCGCGCAGACTGTTGGCCACGTCGTGAGCGTAGCGGGGATCAGGCGCGAAAAACCCGATCGTATTGTATCCCCAGTAATTGACGAGCTCCTTCTCCTCCAAGTAGTGGTCGTTGACGAAGGTATGGACGGGCAGCAATTCCACCGTGCTCACGCCGAGCTTTTTGATGTAGTCGACGACCGACTCGTGACCGAGCCCGGCATATGTGCCGCGAAGCTCTTCAGGGACGGCGGGATGGAGTTTCGTGAATCCCTTCACGTGGGCTTCATAAATGATCAGGTCGTCCCATGGCGTGGTTTTCCGTCCGGGCTCGCCGCGCCAGTCGTAATTCTGATCGACGACGACACACCTCGGGACGTACGGCGCGCTGTCGCGGTCGTCGAACGTCGTATCGTCGCCGGATTCCATTTTGTAGCCGAAAACCGCGGGATTCCAGGTCAGCTTACCAGCGTGCGCGCGAGCGTAGGGATCGAGCAGCAACTTGTTGGGATTGAACCGATGGCCGGCATCGGGTTCGTAGGGCCCGTAAACCCGATAGCCGTAAAACTGACCTGGCCCGACGTTGGGGAGATAGCCGTGAAAGACCTCGTCGGTATATTCCGGCAACTCGATCCGAGCCGTCTCATTTCCGGTCAGATGATCGAAAAAACAGACCTCTACTTTTGTCGCATTGGCCGAAAAGAGAGCGAAATTGACGCCGTCGCCGTCCCAATGGGCGCCCCTCTGGCTCGGAGAACCCTCTCTAACCAACATACCGCCCCTCCAGTTTCGTCACTACCGCCACGCCCCATTTATATCGATTTCGTGCGAGGCAAAAATCAACTTTGGCAGCCCCGGCGGCAAGCCGCCCCGTAACCCCTAAAGTTACAGTTCGGCAAAAGGTTCCCTGAGAACCCCGAGCGGCGGAACTTGGAACTTCGCTCGGCGTTGTCGTTTGGGGTTGAGCCGCAGCTCTGAAGACGCTGGAGGGATAAGTGGATTTGAGCACGCGCGAGCCTGGGGTCGAGGCTGTCGAATCCATTTTCCCCTCATCCACCCCGGCCGGCTACCCCGATGCGGACCGACAATCGCAAGAAAGCGGAGCTTTGGCGGCCGCGCCTCCACGCGCGACTTACCGGCTGCAGATGCATCGCGACTTCGACTTTGACAAGGCGCGAGACATCGTTCCTTATCTCGCCGGGCTCGGCGTCAGTCATGTCTATCTCTCGCCGATCCAAACTGCGCAACCCGGCTCGATGCACGGCTACGACATCGTGGACCACGGCGCGATCAATCCTGAACTCGGCGGCCTCGAGGGGTTTTATCGGTTTTCGGACGTGCTGAAGGCGGCGGGCCTCTCCCTGATCGTCGACATCGTTCCCAACCACGCCGGCATCGGGGGTTCGCATAATGCCTGCTGGCTATCCGTCCTGGAATGGGGCGCTCTGTCGCCGTTCGCCCACGTATTCGACATAGATTG
>Ga0182024_10023229_pt1 | contig 11125 bp, 10 predicted proteins | sample P32metaG_FD_120480 | JGI IMG/M metagenome (GOLD analysis project Ga0182024, IMG submission 120480) | Permafrost microbial communities from Stordalen Mire, Sweden - P3-2 metaG (Illumina Assembly) | ecosystem: Environmental > Terrestrial > Soil > Wetlands > Permafrost | place: Sweden: Stordalen... | reverse complement strand
ATTTGTGCCGCAGGGGGCGCAACTGGCCGTGTTGGAAGGGAATCCTCTTGCAGATAGCGGGGACTACACGGTGCGCCTGAAGATGCCCGACGGATATAGAATTGCGCCGCATTGGCATCCCAACCGCGAGAACGTAACGGTGATCTCAGGGACGTTTAAAGTGGGGATGGGCGATCGATTTGATCAGAGCGGCATGCTGAGTTTTCCGGCGGGCAGCTTTGCCTATCTCGATCCCGACATGCATCACTACGCAATGGCCAGTGGAGAAGTGGTTGTCCAGATCCACGGCATGTCACCGGTGAAATTCAACTACATCGATCCTAACGACGATCCTAGCCGGAAGAAATAGCCGAGGTAAGCCGGCCCACGCTTCTGGCCCGAGGGGGATTCGAAGTCAGGCACGCTATTGCGGGCCCAATCCAAATGCGCGCGAGTGGAATTGCAATAACGCACCCAGGTGCTGCGCGACGTACTCCGCGTCGTGGCCGCCGGGATAGATGTGGAATTCGTGGGAAATTTTTCGCGATACCAGCAAATCGTGGAATTTCTGCGCGCCGGCGTTAAAACCAAAATCGTCCTGCGCACCGCAATCAAAATAAATCTTCAGCTTCGCCGCGTTGTTGCTCTCCCGCACCAGTGTGAACGGATTATTGCGCTCCCAGAATGCGATATCCACTGGCGTGCCGAACGCGCCGCCCAGCATCCGCCCCAGCATGGTTGCCTGCGAGCCGGATAGCGCCGCACCGGGAGTTCCAGCAACCAGCATCGCGCTGTGGGCGCCCATCGAACCGAATAGATCGGGGTGCCGCAGGGCGGTATGAAAGGCGCCATAGCCGCCCATGGAGACGCCGGCGATGCCGCGCGTGGTTCGCGCCGCATGAATCCGGTAGCGCTTTTCGATGAATGGAACGAATTCCTGAACCAGGAAATCTTCGTAGCGCGTTTTTCCGTCCCGCGAATTGATGTAAAAGCTGCGCCCGCCGTCCGGCGTCGCGATCAGAAACTCTCCCAGCTGGTGTTGCTCGCGCAAATCGTCCACGATATTCATCGCGCCGGTCCCCGCGAGAGTCTGCTCGTTATCGCCCAACCCGTGCAGAAAATACAGCACCGGATACTGGCGGGTTTTGTCGGAATCGTAACTCGGAGGGAGGAGCACGCAGTACGCAACCTTGCGCGCCAGGATGCGGCTCGGCATCGCCAAGCATTCTGCGCGTCCCGCCGCCCGGGACGCCCCACCTGACCCCAGGAACCCTGCGAGCAGCAGCGCCGCCGGTACCAGAAGCCGCCGGCCCTTATTCATACCGCAGCGCTTCCACCGGATTCAGCTTCGCGGCGCGCGACGCCGGATACATCCCGGCGATCAGGCTCACCACTACCGCAAACGCAATCGCGCCGCCCGCCAGCCACCACGGCACCGATGAAACTTCGATTCCCGGCAGCTCCTGCTTGTGCAAATACACGTTCAACGCAAACGTCAGCGCGCGGCCAATCAACCACCCAAACACCACTCCCAGCACCCCGCCCAGAAATCCCATCGCGCCAGCTTCGACGAAGAAGAGCTTTTGGATGTCGCCGTCGGCCGCGCCCAGTGCCTTGAGCACCCCGATTTCGCGCCGCCGGTCAAGAATCGCCATCACCAGCGTGTTAATGATTCCAAGAGACGATACAACCAGGGCCAGGCTCCCGAAAATTCCGAGCAGTACATCGAAGACCGCGAAGACGAGCCGGATATTTTTCGTGGCATCGAGCAACGAGAATGTGGCAAACCCCATCTGCTTGATCGCCTCTTCCACGCCTTTCACTTTCGAAGGCCCGTCCACTCGAACCGTGAGGCTCAAATACGACGGCTTGCCGCTGCGCCCGCGCAGCGCGTCGCGCAAATCGTTGGCCTGTGTTGCGCGAAGCGCTTCCCCCACCTGCAACGGAATGAATACCCGGCCGCGGGCTATTCCGCCGAAACCGGCGGCCGGTTCGCTGTCGACAACACCCACAATTCGTAGGATTTTTTGCCGCGGCACGATCGAAAATCCACCGCCGAGCCCATTGGCATCATCCCCTGGCGCCGCTGCCACTGGCTCACTCCCAGCATGCCTGCCAGAAGCAGCCCCCGGCTTTTGGGTTTTCGTAGACGCCGGTGATCCTAGGCCCCCGTCCGCCGGCTCGGGGGGCAGTGCCTGCCGTTCGGCGTAGCGCAGCTCCAGCTCCTTGCCCACCAGTGTCTCGGTCTGCGGCGTAATCTCCCGCGCAAATTCGATTTGCAGGATCGCTTCGTCCGCATCCGCGCCGGAGAAGAACCTTCCCTGCATGCCGTCGAACGCGCCGCTGGCCAGCGCCGACGCGGGCACTCCTGCGACCATCGTGGCGTACGGCGTCCCCTGGTACCGCACTTCGGTGGCGAATCGCACGTCGGGATAGACTTCGGTCACGCCGGGCAGATGCGCCAGATCGCTTCGTGCACTGTCGTCCAACACTCGCGGATCGCCGGACGGCGCGGTGCGCGGCCGCGAGCGCCCGAACTCGCGAAAGTTTCCTTGCGTGGTAACCAACACCGCATCGAACAGCCCCGAGCGTGACAGCCGCTTCGACGCCAGCTCCTGCAATCCCACGCCGAGCGAAAGCATGGCCACCAGCGACGCTACGCCCACCGCAACGCCCATTGTGGTGAGCGAATTCCGCAGCATCGCTTCCCGCAGGTTGCGGACCGCCAGCTCGGTCATGTCGCGAACTTTCATTGGCTCCGCCCGTCGCTCAGCAGTTTTCCGTCACCCATTATCGCCAGGCGATGCGCGAACCGTTCCGCCATGGGCCGCTCATGCGTCACGATCACGATGGTCATCCCCAGCGTCTCGTTAATTTCCCTCAATAAATTCATAATCTCTTCGCCCGTCACGCTATCCAGATTTCCCGTCGGTTCATCCGCCAGAAGTATCGTCGGCCGGTTAACCAGAGCCCGCGCCAGCGCCGCTCGTTGTTGTTCCCCGCCGGAGAGTTCCGGGGGGCGGTGTGTCAATCGCGCGCTGAGACGGACTCGCTCGAGCGCTTCTCGCACCCGCTCGTTGCGCTCGCCCCGTTCTACTTCCGCCAAACGAAGCGGCAGCTCCACGTTTTCTTCCAGGGTCATTCGCGGTAACAGTTGAAACGACTGAAAAACCATTCCCACCGTCGAACTGCGGTGGCGTGCCAGTTCCCGCGAGCTCATCCCTGCCAGATTTTTTCCCTGGGCAACGATCGCGCCTGACGTGGGACGGTCGAGGCCGGCCATCAAATTCAGCAGCGTGGATTTCCCCGAGCCCGACGCTCCCAGAATCGCAAGAATTTCGCCGGCATGAGCCGCCAGCGTCACTTCATCCACGGCGCGAACCTGGGTGGTCCCCATGGTGTAGTGCCGCGACACCTGGTCGGCTTGAATTGCGATTTCTTCCCGCGCTGCCACGATTATTCCGCTCCGTGAGCCTGTTGGATTGGACGCTTCCTGGACGCTTCCCGGAGCATTCGACCGACACCCGGAGGCCCCCGACCCATGCCTGTTACTACGCGCGCCGCGCCACAGAAGTTACGCTCCACGCTTCGCTGGGATTGCCTCGCGGCGCTACGCGAAGATCAATTCGCTGCGATATACGTCCTGGCTTCCTGAAGTTCTGGCCGATCGGCCGAGGGAATGCAAACCGCCACCAGCTTCACAAAATACTTTCGCGCATCGCCAGCTTGCCCGGCGGAGTCCGCCGCGTGCGCCGCTCCATAGAGCGCATCGAACCGGTTGGGACTTTCCCGCAGCGCCACCTCGTATTGGTGGAGTGCGTCGGCCGGGCGCTTGGCTTCCAGTAGCATGTCCGCCAGCATTTCGCGCGCCGGCATGGATGTCGATTCCACTTCCTGGGAGTCATCGCTATCCGCCGCGGCGCGCAATATTCGCTCCGCCTCGTCATTTTTTCCCTGGGCGAACGCAATCCACGCCTTGGCTTCCTGGACGCGGATGTTGTTGTCGTCGCTCGATGGCCCTTTCTTTTTGCCCTTCTCGTCCAGCCCGGCAGTCACCTCCACCAGCTTTGCCAGGTCTTTTTGCGCTTCGGCGACGTCTCCATTGCGCGCCGCTCCGATCGCGCGCACCCAATACGTGGTTTCCTGCCAACGCGGTTGCTCGGGAAGGGTCAACGATTCCGCCGCCTTCCACTGATGCAGCTCCAGCGCGGCTCGCGCCCGGAAGTCGGCTTGACGGTTGGCGATCTGCTGGGCATTGGCGCCCACCACGTTCTTCAGGTCTTCCATCACGTGCTGCGCGCCCGCCTCATCACCTGCTTCGAGGTACGAGTAATCCAGAAAATCCATCGCATGGACTTGATAGTGCATGTCCGCACGGCCCGTTCGCGTGGCCTCCGCCGCCGCTTTCGCCGCTGCCCGGTTTGAGTCGATGGATTCCTGCCACAAACCCAGCCGCACGAAGATGTGTGCGGGCATGTGCAGCGCGTGCGAGGAGTCGGGGGCGATGCTGGCGTAACGTCGCGCGGCGTCCAGACCCTGCGGTGCAAGCGCCGGTGTGTCCGCCGCATGAATCAGGTAGTGCGCCGGACCGGGATCGTCCGGCGCCGCGCGGAAAAGCGGATCGAGAACGGCGATCGCCTTGTTCCGGTTGGCGGTTTCGTCCACGCCTTCTTCCGCCAAGGCCACCAGCGAAAGGCCGTAGAAAGCTCCCGCTTCGGTGTCTTTGGGAAATTCCCGGTACACCTTTTCCCACGCGTCGGAAAACGCCTTCATGCGCGCATCCTGGTCCCAGTCCGGCTCCTTCTGGTAGAAGACGCGCGCGGCATCGAGATACGCGCGCTCGTGCGCGGCAACCGCTTTTTGCTTTTCCGCAGTGTCAATGTCCTTGCGCCCCTCCGCGAATTGCTTCGCGTTCGGCCAATCCCAAAGCTGCTCGTACAAACTCATGGCCTTGCCCCAATAGGCCATCGCGCAATGCGGTTCCTGCTTCGATACTTCGGTGAATGTGTTTTCCGCCTGCCGGTATTGAAACGAGTGCAGCAACGCCACACTCTCTTCAATCCCGCTCTGTACCCTCGGCGCGCACGATGTGGGAAAGCTCACCTTGCCCAGGCTATCCACTGGCCCGGCAGCCGCTGGCGGTGCTGCGCGCAATGAGTCCGCGCGCAGCCGGAGGCAAATCGAATCCGCGCCCAAAAAGAATGCCATCAGGGCAATCAGAAAAAGCGTGGCACGACCGGCGCGCCACGTTCGATTTTCCGCAAAGTGATTCATGGGGACCTCGAACTTCATTCGGATGCCATCAAATATTCCGTGCCAGACGCGGCCGCGCAGGCGCGCGAGAGTCTACCGGCTTTCGAGCTGCGCGGAAAGTTGGATTTCGCTTCCCGCCAATACATGCACCTTCCGAAGCCAGTCCGCGTGCCCGGCGAGCACCACGCGAACATCATGATCGCCCGGCGGCACATTCAGAGTGGATGGCGACGATCCCACCATCTTGGTATCGAGATAAATTTCCGCGCCCGGCGGCTCGGAATGGATGGCGATTTTCGCCGGAATCGGGGTGGACGTCTCGACGCTGTTCAGTTTTCCGTAGGCCATCACCACTACCACGCCAGGATAGCTGAGCCAGGTTCGCGATTCGAAGCTTATTTCGTGTTGCGCCGGCCCCAGAAGCCGCGTCACTTCCTCGCGCGTCATTCCCATTTGCAGCACGGCGGGGGGCGTGGCCACCGGTGGTTCAGGAGCGGGCGGAGCAGGTGCTGCAGCCGGAGTGGGCGTCACCGCCGGCGCAGCGGGAATCGGAGCACTCGCAGCAGCAGACGCCGCTGCTCGCCCTTCCGGTACGAACCAGTCGTCCAACTCTCGATATACGACGTCTTTTTCGGCATTGGCCAGCGATTTTTCCGGGAAGAAAACATTGATCGACGTCCACACGTGGGCCGAGCGGGGCCCTACCGCTATGGTGCGCGTCGACAGCAATCCAACGCTTACAAAATCGCTGCCGGTAGAAATGCTGAAAACATAAAATCGCTCGCCAACAGGCACCACGTAATCCTTGTTCCCCCGGTATAGGGACGCTTCCCGCCCATGAATGGCCATCGAGGCAATTTCGTTCCGGCTGAGCGAACCATAAAGGCCCGGACGCTGTACCACCACCACCGTACCGGCGCGCCGAATCGCATCATCTGCCCCGAATCCCATCAAACCCTTGCCAACTACGGTCGGCTGATACGTGCTCAGCAGAATTTGATTCAACACCGAACGCTGGTCGGAGGTGGATGGCTCCTGCGCGCGCGTGGAACCTGCAAGTAGCAGCGCGAGGAGTGAAATCCCCAGCAGTCGAACGATCCCAACCGGGCGCACCCAGGGCACAGCGCGGCACACCACCAGCGAACAACCAGGATCGTCCATAACAAAAGAGTATAGGGCGGGTCGAAACTGCTTACAAGGCTGGCCCAAGTCTCAGTGGGGTTCGATTCGCTGTATCAACAAGCCGCAATTCAACTTACCGAATCCGTTGACCGGCCGGCCCAGCGCCCGGCCACTCGCCCTCCGTATATAACCCGATAACGCGCGTATCCACTTCAACATGCGCCGCTGCAGCATTTGTTGACGCCGCCCCAGCCCAGGACCACTCTGGACGTAACTGGCTGCTTATCGCAGCCACGAATCGCGACGCTACCGCCCAGCGCGGGCCGGTAGCTGGTCGTGATTCGTAGGGAGACGCGTCAATGTCCTACGCTGGATCCACCAAATTTCGCCTGGCTCTGGGACTCTGCGTCGTCTCGATCGCCCCGCGATCCGTGCTCGCCGACGTATTCAAGGGAGAAATATTGGATTCACAGTGCGCGATGAATGCGCACTCCCTCGGCCACGCCCACAAAGAGCTTCTGAAAACCGGCACCATGGGCGCCAGCGACGTGGATTGCGCGCGAAATTGCGTACATAAACTCGGCGGCGTTTTCGTGCTGCAGATGAAAGAGAAGATCTACCGGCTCGACAATCAGGAATTAGCGGAGAAAAACGCCGGGGCCCACGTGAAGGTAGTCGGCACGCTGGACGAGGCCGCGCACACCATCCACGTGGTATCGATTCAACTAAACCCTCAGTGAAAAGATCCCACCCCACGCAACCGGAAGTGGGCGCGAGCCTAGCTGTCGCCGTCTTCACTCGCAAAGTCGCTGCCGCGGGCCCCGCTGCGCCGCGAGTGAGACCGAACCGGTCCCTCATCAGCGTCTGGCACGTTCTCAACGCCGCTTACGACTTCTGCTTCGAGCGACTGACCTTCTTCCACCAGCTCGCCGACGCTTTCCGAATCCGCATCCGCTGCCGACGACAGACCCTGGAGATCGCCGGACTGTCCGCCGGAGGCGGACTGCAGGTCGCGTTCTTCGGGCGCAGAAATATCCGAGATCTCGCGGATTCCGGGACGCCCGTGGCGGAGACGCTTCTCGCTGATCGCTTCTCTGGATCGCTCTAGCTGTTTTGAAGTGCGCTTGGTGGACTTTGGTTTCAGCGCGGACTTCTTCCGGTTAGATTTTGGGGGGGTGGACTTCTTGAGTTTTGATTTCTTCGCAGCGGATTTCAACGCTGCTTTCTTCGGCGATGTTTTCTTTTTTGCCGGGACTAACTTTTTTACCGGCTTCTTTTTCTTGGCCATGCGTCAAGCTTATCACCAGGCGCACGCCGCATTGCCTAGAGAAATTACTGCATTTTAAGCGCGGGGAATTACAGAAGGCAGGCCGGCGGAGTACAGTGCTGGTGGGGCTGGGCGGGATCGAACCGCCGACCTAGGCGTTAGGAGTGCCTCGCTCTATCCAACTGAGCTACAGCCCCACGCGGGATAGTTTACCACCGCCGCGAATCCGCTCCACAACCCCCTCTACCGTCCAACGATCCATGCCCTGGGGCCGGAGTACCGTGCTCATCGACCAAAAACAAAAATCCGTCGATCCATTTGGGCTTCGGCGGGGTGTAATCAAAAAACGTCACTCATCGCGTCGCCTAGGGGCGGCCGTGCTCCACATGGCTGTGGCGCCAGGTCCAATATTGCCTCTGGTCGTCCCCGCGCAGCTGGCGATACTCCACACGCGGGCGGTGCGTTTCAATCAGCCACTGGTTGTAGTAACTCCTCTCGTGGTCATCCCAAACGTGATAGTCGGTGTAGTAGGGGTCATACACTCGGTAGACGTGCGGGCCACACCCTGCTGCCAGTACTGGAATCACAAACGCTGCGCCAACTAGGAGTACTCGGAAGCGTGCAGCAATAAGACCCATGAATGTTCCCTCCTGGACGATTCAAACCCGGCCCGGGTACGATAGTCGCGGCCACCGACCAGCCTCCATTTTACACCGGCACGAAATTCAGCCCAAACGGAGCGTGCTGGGTAAAATGCCCGGACGCCCGGGTGGTCAGCAATTGGCCTTCTGCCTGTGCAGATTTGACCTCTGCGCACACACCTGCTTATCGGAAATCGCGCTGGTTCTGATTTCCTCTATGCTCTTGTAAATGCCAGAAATTGACCCGTCCTCGGCGACGGCCATCCAGCCGGAACTCTCTTCAGGCGAGAACCTGCTGTGGTCAGGACAACCCAATCCGTCGGTCATCTTTCATAAAGAAGACGCCTTCTTGATTCCGTTTAGCCTACTTTGGGGCGGCTTTGCTATTTTCTGGGAAGCAGCAGCGTCGGGAATGGTGGGGCTAGCTCGGCGGGACCACGCTCCGGGGTTCTTTCTGCTATGGGGCATCCCTTTTGTTTTGATCGGGCAATACTTAATTTGGGGCCGGTTCCTCTATGCTGCCTGGCTGAAAAAAAGTACTTACTACGGAGTGACCAATCGCCGGGTCATCATTATTATGCAGGATCACTGCTGTCCGGTTAAAGATTGAACAGAATCAGTTGGTTGGAGTCCCCATTCTGCGTGCGGTTCCGATGCGCGGAAGGTCGCAGTTGTGGAGATGGGTTGGTTGCTGGTGTTCGCCAGGAAGTAGATATCGGCGGAGGGTAATTTGCGATGCACGAAACCGATTGCTGGAGACTGGGGAGAAGTTGTGACGTCCGGTTTGAGGTGCTGGGCCAGCGTCTTGCTCAGTAGCTTTTCGTCGGAGACGAAAAAACCCTTTGCGGCTGGACTGCGAAACAAGACTTCTGACAGTTCCCGCACCTTAGGCGTGTCGGTTTCTGTTTGCCGCATACCCGGAGCATGCGACGGAAAATTTCGGGTGGCAATCACGATGGCGCCATTGCGTGCGTACGTTTCGATCTGGCCATAGGTTGCCAAAGGCAATCGCTCGACGCCGGGCAAAATCAAAACCGGGTAGTTGCTGCTAAAATCAAGCCGCACGCGATATGATGGCGGCTTCGCGAAACAGAACAAGAGGAATGAGAGGATGAGCTTTTGAGCCGAAAAGCAGCTTTGACCTGCTTATTAGCTCTGAGTGCGCTCTATTGTGTCGCGGAATTGATGCCTGGCCGTTTTTCGGTGACCGATGAACTGTATTTCAAAGCAGCGGGAGCGCACTGGGCGGCCACCGGCCGGTTCGCTGCTCCGGAATTAACGGGCTTCACCTCCACCGTTCCTCCGTTAAGCGAGGTATTCTTTCCTTATCCGCCACTTTATCCGTTTCTCTTCGGTGTCTACACCAAGGTGGTTGGTTTTGGTCCAAGGTCTTGCATTCTGTATGACCTGGCTATTCATCTTTTGCTGGTTTGGTTCGGTGTTTTGGCCGCCAGGCTGGTACACCGTGTGCCGTGGAGCGCCTCGGTTCTTTGCGGGGCGCTTCTGGTTCCGCTCGGAACCGTGGGTCGCCCGGACGAATTGGGAATTGTATTCGCCTTAGGCGCCGCGCTCGCGCTGCGAAAGGAGGTTCCTCATAAATTCGCGATTCCTATCGGAGGCGCGCTATTGGGCTTCTGTTGCGCGACCAGTCTCGGCGCTTGCTTGTTTCTCGGATCGCTGGTTGGATGGGAGGCCACTCTCCGAGAGCAGAGTCACCTCAGAAAATTGCGCAATCTCGTGAACACCGCACTCGTTGCTGTTGTTGTGGCGTTGGCTTGTGTAGCGCCAATTCTCGTCACTCATCCGTTGGCATACCGCCAACTGGTCACGGTTGGTACCAGTGTGACGGTGTTCGCAAATGCGGGCAGCGGCCACCATATTCCCCATATAGGCTTCCTTAGGACGTGGATCTACTCGCTTTGGTATGGGTATGATAAAGGCGTTCTTATCGCTGGTGGTCTGATTTTTTGCCTGTTGTGCTGGCGGTTCGACAACAACCGGGAAGGCACGGTATATTCCCGTTTCGTCTTGGTAGTCTTTTCCCTGCTTTTGCTGCTGGTCTTAATGCCAGGGGAGTATACCTATCTCTGGTTTTCGGGCACATGGCTGCTTATCGCGTGTGTGGCTCTCGGCTGGCGGATATCCCGATCATTGCCGCCATTCCGCTGGCGTTCGCTGGTGGCGGTCGCGGTTCTCGTTTGGTTGATAGCGTCGATGCCTTATTTCCGCTGGAAGGCGATCTTGTGGACATTACCCGCCGATCAGTCTTTAACAGTCAACATAAAGAGGGTGCAAGACGAGGTGCCGGTGGGTGCTGGCGTTCTAACGGCTGACTACTGGTGGGCGCTAGCCAGCCGGAATCCGGTGTATGACCCCCGATGCAGCCATCCGGGGCCGGATGCGTTCGAATACGTTGTATTGACCGGAAACGGATCGGGGCAACCAGGCGAGCCCCGCCTTCCCGAGGTCGGAATCGAAGAGTCGCAATGGCAGATCAGCGACGACCATTTGCGATCGGAACCACCAAGTATCTTCGGACTTCGCCTTTCGCGCAGCGCTTATGGTTTCGGGCCTTACATTCTAAAAAAACGAAGTGGACCGACAACATTTCAACGGTAACCTCAGCGATTCCGCAACGAGCGCAGGATGAGGTGGGAATTAGGTAACACCTTACCTCAGTAGTGTCCCAACGTCTTGCTTCTTAGCTCCCGTAAATTGTTGATGAGAAACGCATAACTGGCGAATTCTCTCGGTCTCGATTTGAACTGCGAATGCCGCTTCTGCCATCCTGCGAAGCGCGATTTTGCGGGGGCCATCGATGAACCGAGGCAAGCTGGTGTTTGCGCAGTTGATGCAGCATCTT
>Ga0182024_10023228_pt1 | contig 11126 bp, 10 predicted proteins | sample P32metaG_FD_120480 | JGI IMG/M metagenome (GOLD analysis project Ga0182024, IMG submission 120480) | Permafrost microbial communities from Stordalen Mire, Sweden - P3-2 metaG (Illumina Assembly) | ecosystem: Environmental > Terrestrial > Soil > Wetlands > Permafrost | place: Sweden: Stordalen... | reverse complement strand
CCTGACTGGGACGCGTACCACGTGCGGCAGCAAGATCCTCGAACGCTGGATCGCGCCCTACACCGCGACCGCGGTCGCGCGGATGCTCGAAGCGGGCGCCGTGCCGATCGGCAAGGCGAACTGCGACGAGTTTGCGATGGGCAGCTCGTGCGAGAACTCCGCCCTCGGCGTGACGCGCAATCCGTACGACCCGTCGCGGGTTCCGGGCGGATCGAGCGGCGGCTCGGCGGCGGCGGTTGCGGCCGGCTTTGCCGTGGCGACGCTGGGCACGGACACGGGCGGCTCGATTCGCCAGCCGGCGGCGTTCTGCGGCGTGGTTGGCATGCTGCCGACTTACGGGCGCGTGTCGCGCTACGGGCTGATCGCGTTTGCGTCGTCGCTGGATCGCGTGGGACCGCTCGCCACCAATGTGCGCGATGCGGCAACCATGCTGAGCGTGCTGGCGGGCAAGGACGTGATGGACGCGACCAGCTCTGACCGGCCGGTCGGCGACTACGTTGGCGCGCTGGCGAAACCGGTTGCGGGACTGAAGATCGGTGTTCCGGCGGAGTACTTCGGCGAGGGGCTCGATGCGGAGATTCGGGCTGCGATCGAGAAGACGCTCGACGGATTGCGCGCGGCTGGCTGCGAAGTGAAGACGATCTCGCTGCCGCATACGAAGTACGCGATTCCGGCGTACTACGTGATTGCGACGGCGGAGGCTTCGGCCAACCTGTCGCGCTTCGACGGCGTGCGCTTCGGGCTGCGGGCCGGCGCTCGAAGTGGAGGCGCGCAGACGCTTTCCGGGATGTATCGCGAGACGCGCGACCAGGGCTTCGGCGCGGAGGTGAAGCGTAGAATCCTGCTGGGCACCTATGCGCTTTCAGCCGGCTATTACGACGCTTACTACCGCAAGGCGCAGCAGGTTCGCACGCTGTTGACGCGCGATTTTCTGACGGCGTTCCATGAAGTGGACGCGATCGTTTCGCCGATTACGCCGACGCCCGCGTTCAAGCTGGGCGAGAAGACGGATGATCCGGTGCAGATGTATCTTGAGGACATCTACTCGGTCGCGGCTTCGCTCGCCGGCATCTGCGGCATCAGCGTTCCGTGCGGCGAGACGGCGGCAGGGCTGCCGATGGGCGTGCAGGTGATGGGCCGGCACTTTGACGAAGAGACAATGCTGCGGGTTGCGCTGGTGATTGAAGCAATGCAGACTTAGGGCCGGTTTCAATGCTGTCCTGCCGGACGGGCGCCCTGCGCGGGCCGTGGTCACTTCGTGACTTGTGTCGGGCTTCGCGTGGTGCTCCCGATGGTCGGCACGGAATCTTGTTTGCGACCAACGGGAGCACCACGCGAAGCTGTAGAAGGGCGTGTGAACGCCCCCTGGAGGCTGACATGCTGAAAGACGAGTTCGACGCGCGCATGCAACAGGTCTACCGTGACGGGAAGCGCGAAGGAAGATACAGCGCTCCGTTGTTTGCCGACATGCTGAAAGAAAAGGGCGGGCTGGAGACAGCCAGGTGGCTGATTCACGCTCCTGCCGTTGCTCCCGGATTCACTGCTCTGTGGGAGCGGAAGCGACTCGACTTGACCGCCGAGGCGGTGATCGTCGCGGAAGAAAAGTGGCATCCTCTATTTACCGCGGAGGAGATTGCGATCTGCAGGAAACGCCTCGCCGATTATGGATACCCGCCTACTTGAACTGTGGCAGCCAGACTAGTGTTTGATTACCATCGCCTGCTGAATCGCACGCTGGTCGCTGGCTGCCTTCTGTCTCTGGTCCAACATGGTCTGTTGGAGGGTCGTGCATTCGTTGATCTGTTGCAGAAGGTTCTGTCGTACGCTGTCGTCGACGATGACGAGATGACCATCCTTGGTCATAGATACTTGGGTGGAGTGGGCGACCGCATAGCTGTATAAGTCGATGGTGCTTGTGACCCATTTGGTTTCGGTGGCCTCGAGAGCGTCCTCTGCCGCATTATTCGAGCGGAGCTTTGCTTCAAAGGCCGAGAGATAGTCCGGATCGACTTTCAACATCTGGTCGTGGAAATTCTGAAGCGCCTGAAGCTTAGCCGCCTCGTAAGATCTGTCGCCGTCGTAGGCCTGCTTCAACTGCGAGGAGGTTGATTCCATAACTTCCTTGCTGGCGAACGAGGCGACCGAGTAGAGAGCCGGTGAGATCGGCTTCATGGTCTTTGCCAACCGGCCATTTTCGTCGCTGGCTGCCTTATCCCGCCGGAGGAGTTCGACCAGCAAACGTTTGCGTTCGGGGTGAACTTTATCCAGCGGCACATCCGATAGCGCGACCTGAAGATAGTTGTCGCTTGGAGTCGCTGCGATCGAGATGGTGGTGATGAGGCCGGACAGAACAACCAGCCCGATCGAGATCATGACCATGCTTCTGGGAATCTTTCGGCTGGCTGCTGGCAGACGACGATAAATGCTCACCAGCAGAACGACGGTCATCAGCGCGGCGGATATCCAGCCCACCCAGATGTTCGCCGTGTCGCCGAGATTATTTCCATTGCGCTGGAAAAGAACAAAGGCGGGTACCGACAGATTCACTATTACTAACAGCCAGGTAATGCGGCGATAGATTGTCTTTGTTTCTACGATCTCAGACATGGTTCCTCATTCTAGTCCGTGCAAGAAGATTCAATACTGCGATGTTTGCTCTACACTCGGCTGATGAGTGTGGAGCGGGATCCGAATGCTGCGGAAGCCGAAGCGCAGGCCGGCGAACTGGTGCGGCGCGTCGCGGGGTTCGATGTGGGCGACAAGCGGATTGGTATCGCGCTGTCCGACCCGCTGGGCAACGCGCAGCCGCTGCTGACGCTTTACCGGAAGACGCCGCGGGCGGACCTGAAGTCGATTGGACGGCTGCTGCGGAAGCATGGCGTGGCGGAGGCGGTGGTGGGCCATCCGCTGAACATGTCCGGCGAGGTGGGTCCGCGGGCACGGAAGGCGCAGGAGTTCGCCGCACAACTGCGCGCGGAGTTCGGCATCGCGGTGCACCTGGTGGACGAGCGGCTGACCACGTGGGAGGCGCACCAGTTGCTGAACGAAAGCGGACGCAGCCCGCGAACCGCAGCCGACCGCCAGAAGCGGAGCAGGATCATCGACCAGGTGGCGGCGGTTTTGATTCTGCGGGGATTTCTGGATGCCCGGGCGAGTGGGCTTAAGGAAAAGCGAATCACAGAGAGCACAGAGAAAGAAAGAGGACACAGAGGGGATTAGAGGCCGTGGGGCAAAGAGAGTAACCCCACCCCCTTCGACAAGCTCAGGGCGAGCTGAGGGCATGCTATGGGCACCCGGCGGGGCGAAGAGAGCGACCCGGCGCGATTCAGGCGTGGGCCGTGGAGGAGTTGTGCACCAGGCGGATGGGCTGGCGCCACAGATCCTGGGGCGGGCCGGGATCGGTGGTCTGGACCATGGCGTAGTAGATGCGGGTGTGGCAGTAGGCGCAGTCGGCGTGACGGACTACGGAGATGTGGTGGTCGGGTGCGTAGGCGGAGGTGCGCAGGCACTCCGGGCAGGCGATGACGATGTTGTCTTCGACGGCGCTTTGGGGTGGGTGGGTGGCGATCCAGATGGGGGCGGAGTCGCGCAGGCGCTGGGCCATATCCATGCCGCCGAGGCCGGCGGCCTCTTCGAGCAGGCTCAGCAGGCAGTCGACGCCGGTAGCTTTCTGGTAGAAGGCGTCGGCGGCGACGCCGGAGGGGATGCCGCATCCGGAGAAGGCGCTGCTCATGGCGATGACGGTGATTTCGGGGTAGCGGCGGCGGACGACGGAGAGCAGTTCGAACCCGGACATGCCGAGCATGTAGAGGTCGGAGAGGAGCAGGTCGGGCATGTCGGCGCGGATCTGCACGAGGGCAGCGAATCCATCCTCGGCTACGCGGACGCTGTATCCGGACTGGGTGAGGATGGTGTTGAGCAGGATACGGAGTTGGACATCGTCTTCGACGATGAGCAGATTATTTTTCCGGTTAGACATCGCGGGCCCCCTGTTCAGCATCTGACTTAGCGATTAGCGTCGCATCAACCGAAGGCTGAGTCTGTTCAATACTGACCAGTGCTGGCATATTTTCGCGTTGGGGCAGCCATGCCCGCGTTGCGCAGACCTGTCTTCCGTGCGGCGAAAGTATGTCGACCGGCGCGGGAGAGTGGTTGCTATGCTACGTTTCTTTGCAGTTGATCGCTGACCGTCCATTCGCCCAGCGAGTCGGCGTCGCTGTTCGACTCGGAGATAAAGCTTGCCATCTGCTGGGCAAGTTGGGAGTCGACCTCGTCGGCGATGGCCATGACGCCGACCAGCAGGACGCTGAAGTCGATCTTGTTGAGGTTGTTCTGCAGGGTCTGGAAGATGCTGACCTGGAGCATGCGGGACTCCTCGACCAGCATGGCCGCGGTGTAGCCCTGATTGCGGCGGACGCGGCCGTGTTCCGCGGCTGCGGGGGAGGCGGGGGCGCGCTGGCCCAGTTGAATGGGGCAGCGCAGGCGGGCGATGAGTTCGCGGAAGAGCTGAGGCAGGTGGGCGGAACGCTCTTCGTCTGCCAGGTGCGGCGAGATGATTCCCGGATCTTCGCGGACACATTGGAGCCAATCGTCGATGGTGGACTGGGTGGAGCGTTCCAGGATGTCGGCGACGCTTTCGATCACGCGGGGGACGTGATTGACGCCGTATTGCAGGCGCTCGCGGATGACGGTGACGAGGTTGTCGACGCCGAGGGGCTTCACCACCACCTCGTCGGTCTGCGTGAGGATGGCCTCGGCGGCGCGCTTCATCTCGGGATAGGCGCTGAAGATGACGGTGACGGCTTTGGGGCTGGCGTGGCGCATGGCGCTGACGACGGTCAGGCCGTCTCCGTACTCGGGCATTTGCAGATCGCTGACCAGGACGTCGAAGGGATGCGCGGCGATCAGGGCGAGGGCCTGGTTGACGCTGGCGGCTGCGCTGACCTTGAAGCCGTTGAGTTCCAGCACCTGGGTGATGACTTCGAGGATGGATTCATCATCGTCAACCAGCAGGACTCTGGGGATGGCTGATTGGTTGGGCTGGACGGCATTTTCTGCATCGAGTGTGGGCATCTAGCACCTTCCTTCGAGCATCTGGCCCAGTTCACTGATTTGGAACATCTCATTCGCGGAGGGGATGATTTGTCAAGATTAATCGTCCGCGCGGCGAGATGCGGCGAGTTTTCTCTTTTCCAGGGGAGTTTCCAGCACCGCGGGAGTTGCGGCATTGCCGACGGGGGACTGGTCGTAGAGGATGACGTTGAGCAGCGACTTGTGGACGCGGATGCGGCCGTTGTACTCGATGAAGCCGTGCTGACGGAACTTGTTCATGAAGAAACTGACGCGGGAGCGGGTGGTGCCGATCATCTCGGCGAGGGTCTCCTGGGTAATTTTGGGGATGAGGGATTCAGGTTCGCCGGGCTGACCGAACTCGGCCATGAGCAGGAGGATGCGGGCGAGGCGCTTCTCGCTGTTATTGAAGAGCTGGTCGACCAGGTCGGCCTGGGTGCGCATGCCGCGCTGCAGCAGGAAGGAGAGGAAGAGATCGGAGAAGCCGGGCTGATCGTGCATCAGGCGGATCATCTCGGCGCGTTCGATCTTCATGGCGATGCAGGTGGTGACGGCGGTGGCGGTGGCCATGCGCCGGCCGGGAACTCCGGCGACGGCCTCTTCCCCGATGAAGTCGCCAGAACCCAGCAGGGTGATGGTGGCCTCCTTGCCGCGCTCGGAGACGACGGTGAGCTTGGCGCGGCCGGACTGCACGTAGAAGCAGCAGTTGGCCTCGGTTCCCTGGACGAAGAAGGTCTGCTTGGGGGTGATCCGGACGAGGTGCCGTCCCACGCCCGCGGTGGCGAGGAAGGTGGTGATGTCGAAGGCGGAATCGATAACATCGGTCATACGATGGCCTCTGTGCGGGTGCGAGCTGCTCGAGCTGCCGCGGAAATTGCGAAAGGCCTGGGTGCCAGAGATGGCCCGTTACCCTGCGATCGGATGTCCTGAGGGAAACACGCCGATCAGGCAGTATTACAATTTAATGTAATCCATGCGACAGATGGCTGTATGTATAGAATTGACCACAAATCGGCAAGGGCAGTCAATGCAATATTCTGTGGCGCAAAAAAAACGGGACGCCTTTCCTCGGGGCGTCCCGTTAAAGGAGCAGCAAGGGAGAGAAATGTCAGGAGGCGGCGGCTCGAACGCGGCGCCGGAGGAAGATGGGGACGGAGCCGAGCAGGCCGGTTGCGAAGAAGATCAGGCTGGCGGGCTCGGGCGCGACGGCCCTGGTCAGGGTGGTGGTGAAGTTGAGGCCGGAGGGATCTCCGCCTGAGCCAAGGATGCCTGCCTGCTCGACGACGAAGGTGAACATGTTGGCGTCGGTGCCGCTGAGCAGGTTGAGGTTGCTGAGCTGGATGACGTCGGCGACGGTGCAGGAGACGCCAGTGTCGGCGCAGCGGGTATCGGAACCCAGGCTGGTAAAGGGCAGGATGACTACCCCGTTGAGCAGAACTTCAGCGGTGTCGTCCGCCATCAGGGACATGGTTCCGTCGTAGGAACCGCCGAGGGCGGTGAACTGGGTGGTGAATTGGTAGTAGCCGTAGCTGGGGTTCGCTGTGCCGCCGGGACCTCCGTTGGCGGTGCCGATCCAGGTCGAGTTGCCGGTGGGGAGCCCCCAGGTGCTGTCCGGGAGAAGCGTGAAAGTGCTGGCCGTGCCGTTCAGCAGGGTGGGCGTCGAGCCGATCGCCGGCGGAGTGGCGAAGGGGGTGAAGCCGGCGAGGTTCATCGCGGTCTGGCTGGCGCTGAATCCGAGCGATGCGGCGGTCGTACCGGTCGCGAAGCTTCCCAGAGAGACGGTGTCGGCGAGGGCGAACGACGCGGATGTGCAAAGGAGAGCGCCAAGGACAACAAGCTTACTGAAGTTCTTCATCGGGGGCCTCTCGAGCGTTGACGGGCAGTGGGCGGAATCCCACGTAGAGGTGGTTTACAACGGCCGGTAGCCGGTGTCTGAGCAAAATTGCTCAAATAAAAGAAAATTTCGGCCGGGGTGGAGGAGACGCTGCCGTACCCGGCAGGAGGGCCTGGATAAGCCTTCCTGGCTGGAGCGGGGCGGAGTGGGGTTATGCGATTTTGCGTTTGCGGAAGAGGAGGACGGCGCCGCCCATCAGGCCGGTGCCAAGCAGGATGAGGCTGCTGGGTTCAGGAGCCGCCGGAGCGGCAAAGCTGGTCTCGGAGTACGTGACCGCGGTTCCACCGGTAGTGCCATACTGGCTGGTCAGGTTGAAGGTTGCGGGCGCGTTGGCGTAGTTGACGGCGCCCGTCTCAGTGAAGTAGCCCGTCCCCAGCAGGGTAAGGTCGCCAGGGTAGGCGCTGGGGAGGCCACCGCTGGAGAAGGTGGTGGAAAGGGTCTGGAGGAAGTAGGTGAGGGTTTCGCCGGCTTCGGTCACGCTAAAGACGGTGGCCGGCACGAAGGTTCCATCGATGGCGAAGTCGGTCATCGTCACCAGGGTTCCGTCCGTGAAGTAAGGGGTGACGGTTCCGGTGATGACTCCGCCGATGGTGGTTGTGCCTGGAGCAAAGCTGATGGCGGTCGCGGTGTAGGTGTCGGTCCCGCCGATGGAGAGTTGGCCGTAGGCTGGTATTGTGGCTGCACAGGCGAAGGATGCAGACGCTGCGAGGAGCGCGGCAAGGACAGATAATTTGCAGAAGTTCTTCATTTTAGTGCCTCAAAGTGGCCGGCCGCCTGGAAGCGGGGTTAGACCTGCGCTGACGATGAGGTTCTCCTGCTGGCCGTGGTGACTATCTCACAGCAGTCGAGTACCCCGAGTTAGCTTTCTGACAATCTAGAGAAACAGCCGATTCAGATGAGTTATGCAAAAAGTGGCTCGCTCAGGTTGGAGCCGTATCGGCAAGGTGCAGTGGGGGAGGGCTTGCAGCCCGCATACTAAGAGAAGATTCGCAGGCCGGGGCAATGGTTGTATGTTCAATATTGCTCACGGTGGGGACTCCCGGCTGGGCGAAGGAGACAATCGCGGCGGATGGAGGGAGCAATGCGAGGTTTGCGGACGGTTCTGATGCGGCGTGCGCCTGACAAAAAAAGACGGAACGCCGTCCGCACGGCGTTCCGCGAAAGGTGCGGCAAACGCTGACTCAGGCGATGGCGCGTCGCCTGCGAAGATAAAAGGCGGCAAGGCCGAGCATGCCGGTGGAGAGGAGAATGAGGCTGCCGGGCTCAGGCGCGACGACGCTGGCCAGACTGGCGGCGAAGTTCACGCCGGAGGGGTCGCTGTCGGCGAGGATGCCCGCCTGCTCGACGATGAAGACCAGCGTGTTGTTGCCGGCGTCGAGGGTGATGCCGCTGATCGGGATGAGAGTCGCGGTTCTGCAGTTGACGCCGGTGTCGGCGCAGTAGACGTCGGAGCCAAGCGGGGTGAAGGAATCGAGGACCTGGCCGTTCAGCAGGACTTCGGCGGTGTCGTCAGCCATCAGCGAGATGGAACCGGTGTAAAGACCTCCGGCTGCGTCGAACGAGGTGGAGAACTGGTAGAAGCCGAGGGCGGGCGAGGATGCACCCAGAGGGCCCGCGCCCGGAGAGATGCCGATCCAACTGGAGTTGCTGCCGGTGATGTTGCCCCAGACGCCGTTGGTGGCGAGAGAGTAGGTGTCGGCCGTGCCGTTGGACAGGCTGGTGGGTGCGGAGGCGGTGTAGCCGTTGAATACCATGGCCGTCTGGCTGGAGGTGTATCCCAGGGATGCGGCGGTGGTGCCGGTGGCGAAGCTCCCGAGCGAAATGTCGTCCGCAAAGGCGAGTGGAGTGGATACGACCGCAACCGGGAGGACGAGGAAAACACCGAGGAGAGCGGACCTGCTGAAGTTGATCATGAAAAGCCTCGCATCAATTTTGTCTTGATCGCGTTCGATTTCGTCTTGATCGCGTTCGAAGTTCGCCTGGTCTGCGATCGAGGATGAGACCCCTGGGTTTGGCGCTGGGTTTTTCTTGCGGGGGAACTGTTACCGGGCCAGGTAACGCTGAACCTGCCCAGACAACACCCGCAATGCATCGGTTGGATGCAGGAAAGTTTGCCTGGGTAGGAGGGGTGCAGTGGATTTTTTTCGGGCTACCGGTAGTTTTTTTCGTGTGGTGGAAATCTTTTTCGCGAGGGGGACGCGGGGCGCGAAGCGGCGGAGGATAACGCCAAAGTTGTAGCGTGGCGAGGGGCCCCTTTCTCCGGTGGCAACACTGGGGTTGGTCTATACTGGTGCATCGCCCCATGGGCATTCGACCTGTGTGCTTGAGGCATTTCCCCGTCTCGCACGACCCACAGGTTTTTGTTCCACTCCTGCGCAAACTGATCCGCTGATGTTGACTCGTCAGCAAGTCGAAGCCAGTTCTCACGACGAGGTTTTTATCCCAATGCGTATTGCATCTGTAGGCACGGCATTCCCAGCCAATCGTTATACTCAAGCCGAAATCACGGAATCACTGATCGCGCGCATGCACGATAAGCTGACCCTTCCCGGCATCATGAACCGTCTGCATTCCAACTGTGGCGTGGAACATCGCTACATGATGTATCCCCTGGATACGCTGGGCCGTCTGTCGGGTTTTGGGGCAAGCAATGATTTGTGGATCAAGGGAGCGATGGAACTGGGCGAGGCTGCTATCCGCAAAGCTCTGGATCACGTGGGCCTGGCGCCGGCCGACATCTCGGCGATCTTCTTCACCTCGGTGACCGGGATTGCGTGTCCCAGCATCGATGCGCGGCTGGCGAACCTGATGGGCTTTCCCAGGAACATCAAGCGCACGCCGATCTTCGGGTTGGGATGTGTGGCGGGGGCCGCGGGGATCGCGCGCGCGGCCGACTATGTGAGGGCGTTCCCCAAGCAGTATGCGCTCCTGCTCTCGGTTGAACTGTGTTCGCTGACGTTTCAGGAGAACGATTATTCGATGGCAAACATGGTTGCCACCGGATTGTTCGGCGACGGCGCGGCTGCCGTGGTGGTGGCGGGGGAAGAGACGGAGCTGGCGCAGAGACCGAGGAGCGTGAAGAACCCGTGCCCGCGGGTGGTCGATACGCGATCCACCTACTATCCGGACACCGAGCATTTGATGGGATGGAACATCGACCACAACGGCTTTAATATCGTGCTGTCGGCCGACGTGCCCGAGCTGATTCGAACCCAGCTCCGGGGTACGGTGGAGGGGTTTCTGGCCGACAACAAACTGAGCATGGCGAATATCTGCAGCTACATCCTTCACAGCGGCGGCCCCAAGGTTCTGCTGGCGATGGAGAGTACGCTGGGTCTTCCCAGCGGAGCGTTGGCGGCATCGTGGAACAGCCTTCGCGAGAGGGGAAATCTTTCGTCGGCGTCGGTGCTTACGGTGATGCAGGATTTTCTGCTGAACCGTCCCGGCAGCCCTGGCTGCTACAGCATGATGGGCGCGATGGGGCCGGCGTTCTGCTCGGAGTTGCTTCTGCTGCAGTGGTAGGCGCAGGGTTGAATTGAGCGCTTAAAGAAAAAGAAATGGGGAGCCATGACGGCTCTCCATTTCTTTTTTTGCGGCAGCGCGGCGATCAGGCGTGAAGGAATTTGCGGCGAGCGAAGCAGACGGCTCCGAGCAGTCCGGTACCGAGAAGGACCAGCGAGGCGGGCTCAGGAGCTTCATAGCCGGTGGCGGAGAACGTCACTTCGTCCGCCCCAGAAGCATCCGTTGCCTGGGTTGTAAACGTGAATGAGCCGTTGACCTGGGGATAGCCGGTCTCGGTATAGAAACCGTCGCCGGTGACGTCCAGGCAGGTTAAGCTGCATCCGACAATGTCGCTGACCAGCGACACACTGTAGTCGCTCATGTAGAAGTCGAGAACGGTGGCACCCTCCGTCGATGTCAGAGCCAGGACGTCGGCGACGCCAAGCCTTGAAAAGACTGTCTGGTAGCCAAGCGCAAAGGGAAGGGGGCCGCTGTAGGCCGGAAACAAGGTTACGAGGTTACCGCCGGTGAACATAGCGAAATTCCCGGTGGAGCCCGTGCCGACGGTCGCCGGGTTGAAGAAGGTTATGGTTCCAGAACTGCCGGAGACGGCAAAACTGTCGCTCCCTTCAATTGAGATTTGGCTGATGGTGGTGGCGTG
>Ga0182024_10023227_pt1 | contig 11126 bp, 9 predicted proteins | sample P32metaG_FD_120480 | JGI IMG/M metagenome (GOLD analysis project Ga0182024, IMG submission 120480) | Permafrost microbial communities from Stordalen Mire, Sweden - P3-2 metaG (Illumina Assembly) | ecosystem: Environmental > Terrestrial > Soil > Wetlands > Permafrost | place: Sweden: Stordalen... | reverse complement strand
CCGTAGGTCTCCTGTGGCACCGCCTCGACTGGCAGGCCCAGCCGCCGGCCGATGACCGCGGCGATGTCACGCACCGCGTCGCCCTCGTCGGCCACGGCGTGCCAGGAGGTCCCGGCCGGCGCCAGCTCCAGGGCCAGCCGGAAGAGGACTGCCGCGTCGAGCGCGTGCACGGCCGGCCAGCGCTGCGCGCCGTCGCCCGGGTAGCCGGACACTCTGGCCCGGCGCGCGATCTCGGTCAGCAAACCAGCGAACCCGCCCCTGCCCTCGTTGTGGACCGTGCGCGGCAGGCGTACGGCCGTGCTCCGGACCCCTCGCGAGGCCAGGCCCAGGACCGCCATGACCGCGCGGCCGCGGCCACCGACCGGCCCGTCGGTCGGCAGCGGGTCGGCCTCGGTGGAGACGGAGCCAGGCACGTACGGCGTACCCGAGACCGTGACGAAGGGGCGGTCGCTGCCGGTGAGCTCCTCGCCCAGGGCCGCCAGGGCGGCACTCTCCTCGGCGACCGCCTGCGCGACGGCGTCGGCGCTGCTGAAGTCGTTGGCGAATGCCAGGTGGATCACCCCGTCGGCCTTAGCAGCGCCGGCGCGGAGGATGTTCAGGTCGGCGAGGCCTCCCCGCAGCGTCTCGGCGCCGGCCGCCCCGGCGGCCAGCGCGGATGCGTCGGAGCGGGCGAGCGCAAGGACGGTGTGGCCGTTGCCGAGGAGCTCGGCGACGACGGCGGAGCCGATGAGGCCAGTGCCACCGGTGACGAAGACGTGCATGGAACTCTCCTGGAAAGTGATGGGACTCTTGTCCCATGACATTACCAGAACGACGGGACACAAGTCCCATCACCTAGGATGGAGCCATGGCTCGGTGGGAACCAGGGGCGCGCGAACGACTCGTCGTGGCTGCCGTCGACCTGTTCACCGAGCAGGGGTACGACGCCACGACGGTCGCGCAGATCGCCGAGCGGGCCGGGGTCACGAAAAGCACCTTTTTCCGGCACTTCCCCGATAAGCGCGAGCTATTGGTGGCCGGGCAAGAGACGCTGAGCCGTCTGCTATCCGAGGGGATCGCCGAGGCGCCCGTGAGTGCCAGCCCGCTCGAGGCGGTCGCTGCCGGTCTCGAGCGGGTATCGAGCGCGATGGGCCCGATGAACCGCGAGCTCGGCCCCCGCCTGAAGGCAGCCGTCGCAGCCAGCGCCGAACTGCAGGAGCGTGACGCCCTCAAGAGCGTCAGCCTCGCGGCCGCCATGACAACTGCCCTCATCACCCGCGGTGTGCCCGACCCGACCGCGCATCTCGCGGGCGAGCTGGGTGTCCTCGCGTTCAAGCGCGGCTACGCCGAGTGGTCCGAGGGCGATCGTGACGCCGAGGACAAGCTCGCGCAGTACACCTTGGCGGCCTTGGACGAACTGCGGGCCGCGAGCGCGTCGCTGGGCTGACCAGGCAACCTCATCCGCATACACCACGCATGACCGGTCGTTTGCTGGCTGCTGCGCGATGCTGGGCCGCCCTCGCGCCCATCAGGTCGCGATCTTGGAAGCGACGGGACTCTCCGGATATGGACGCGGGCCGCGCGTGCCCCGGGCGGCCCGCTCCGAGCCTCACCGGGGCTCTGGCCGGGCCGGTCGCGCAATCCCATGAATCCGCAAAACAAATCGGCAGAAACGCTTGCGCCCCGTCATGATCACCGGAATCGTACGGCTTGCCTGGCCACCCCGCGCCAGATGCGCACCATACCCGCGGAGCGCCAGACCGGATGGAGTCACGACCGGGGGACAACACAAGTCAGGGCACTTGCGGGCGAGCAACCTCGCCGCGGTGACAACTTTGTTCCGGCGGCCGGGCGGCCAGTGCCCGGGCACCGCACCCGCCATCCGGGGGCCGTTCGTGATCGCGAATCGGAGGAAAGGCATGAAAGGCTTCAAGAACTTTCTCATGCGTGGCGATGTGATCGTTGTCGCCGTCGGGCTGGTTATCGCCTTGGCCTTCAGCGGCCTGATCACCGCCTTCACGACCAACATCATCAGCCCCATCGTGTCGCGGTTCCAGGGTGGCAAATCGCTCGGCCTGGGTGTCCAACTCGGCGCGGCCAACAACCCTAAGACTTTTATCGATTTCGGCTCCTTTATCTCGGCGATTATTTATTTCGTCATCTTCATCGCCGTTGTGTACTTCCTCATCGTGGTGCCTTACAAGCACGTCCAGGCCCGCCGCGGCCAGGTGGTCTTCGGCGACCCCGCGCCGGTCAAGACCTGCCCGTTCTGCCTATCCAGCGATCTGCCCGCCGCGGCCAGCAAATGCAAGTACTGCGGGACGGACCAGCCGGCCACTACCCCGGCTACCGCGTGAGCTAACGCGAGTCTCACCGGGTCGTCATTTCGCGTCCGCGTAGCAGTCGACGACGGCCGTGGTCACCGGGAACCGCACCGGGGTCGCGCCGAACAGCAGGCGGCCGGCTTCTTCGGCCGCCTCGCCCACGGCGGCGGCCACCGCCGGGGCCATGGCCTGCGGGCAGTGCACCATGACCTCGTCATGCTGGAAGAACACCAGGCCCGGTCCTTCCAGCGCCGCAGTGGATCCGTCTGGCCCGGCCGGTCCCAGGGCCGCGAGCCGGCGGCGCAGGCCGGCCAGCAGCACCAGCGCCCAGTCGGCGGCGCTGGCCTGCACCACGAAATTCCGGGTGAACCGGCCGCGGGCCCGCAACGAGCGCCGGGCGCGCTGGTCATCGTCGCCCGGCTCGTCCGGGGACGCGGTGAGGCCCCGCCACTCCGCGGAGGGCGGCGGGCAGCTCCGGCCGAGGCGGGACCGGACCACCCGGCCTTCCTCCCCCGCCCGTGCGGCCGCCTCCACGTAGGCATCGGCCCGGGGGAAGCGCCGCCGGAGCACGGCCAGCAACTGCGAGGCCTCGCCGCCGGCCCCGCCGTACATCGCGGACAGCAACGCCACCTTGGCCTTGGCGCGGTCCCCCCCGAACGCCCCGGCCAGCGCCTGGTACAGGTCGCCGGACCCCGCCGCCTCCGCGAATGCGTGGTCGCCCGCGAGTGCGGCCAGCACCCGCGGCTCGAGTTGGGCCGCGTCGGCGACCACGAGGGACCAGCCGGGATCCGCGATGACCGCCCGGCGCACCACCCGCGGAATCTGCAGCGCGCCGCCGCCACGGCTCGCCCACCGGCCCGACACCACTCCCCCGACCACGTACTCCGGGTGGAAACGGCCGCCGCGCACCCATTCGTCCAGCCACGCCCAGCCGTGGGCCGCATGCAGCCGGGCCAGTTCCTTGTATTCGAGCAACAACGGAACCGCGGGGTGGTCGATGCCGCGCAGCACTCCAGACCGGGTGGACGAGACCGAGACTCCCTCGGTGGCGAACGCTTTCAGCACCTGGGCTGGAGAATCCGGGTTGACCGGCCGGCCGCCGAACACGGCGGAGATCTGCGCGGCCAGCCCGGCCAGCCTGGGGGGACGGAACCCGGGCCCGGGACGGGGGCCGAGCAGGCCCGCCAGCAGGGCATCGTGCACGTCGGCCCGCCAGGGCATCCCCCGGGCGCTCATCTCCGCTGCGGACAGACCTCCGGCCGACTCCACCGCGGCCAGCAACCCGAACCTGCCCGGGTGTGCGTCCGCGGCGATCCGGCGCAACTGGTCCGCGTGCGCGTCGACGAGGGCTCCAAGGACCTCGCGGACTTCGTCGATCCCGGGCTCAGCCGGCCCGAACAGGGTGGCTTGCCCGTTGGATAGTGACCTGGCCGCGGGCAGCACCGCGGCGGGGCGCGCCCCGGACGGCAATGACGTCCCGGCGGAAGCATGCAACAGCGCCTCGGTGAGTGCGACGTCATGGCAGCGGCCGACCCGGACCCCGGAGCGCAGCAGGGACGGATAGATCGCGGACGTGTCTGCCCAGACCCAGCGCACAGTCTCACCGCGCACAGTCTCACCGTGCACTGCCTCACCACGTTCGGGCCCGGCGCGCTCGTAGTCCGCCACCGCAGCCGGAAGATCGTTTACGAGGGTAGGCGCGGCGTGGCCGGTGCCATCCTCGGCGAGTTCCTGCAGGAGGGCCGTGCGCCCGGGCCCGGCAACCACCGCAACCCGCACGCCCCAGATTCTCCGCTGCCCCGCCGACAGTGTGCGGGGCGGGTCACGGATTCCTGGTGTCTGAGCCCGACCCGGTCCCTGGGCAGGCCGGGCCGGACCCAGACGTCTGCACCCTCAGCTCGAGGGTTGTCCCTGGTTGCCACCGCCCGGGCCGAAGCTTCCGTTACCGAGGCGGGACAGGTCGATGATGCTGCTGACGGTGGCCGTGGAGCCGTGCACGGTAGCGGTGACGCTGACCTGGTCGCCTGTCTTGACGGTGCCGAGGCCACCGTTTCCGGCGTTCACCGAGGTCGAGCCGGTTACCCGGTAGGTCTTCGTGTACTTGTCCGTGCTGACCACCGTGACGGACGAACTACTGATCGCGGTGACCTTGCCCCGCTGGATGTCCTCGGTCTCGTAGCCGCCGCCGGACGCGGGCACCACGAGCGTGCCGTGCACGGGGGCGGCGGAGAAGCCACCGCCAAAGAAGCCGCCTCCCCCGGGCGCCCGGGCACCTGGTCCCCGCGGGTATGGGGAACGAGCCGGGGCAGACGCAGAGGGCGCCGGGCTGGCCTGACCAGATGCGGAGTCCGCGGTCGCGGGTGAGGAACTGCCGGAGGTCGCGAGAGCCGCGACTCCCGCCCCGGCAAGCAGGGCCACGGCCGCCACGGCCACCAGGGTCAGCGGACGCCCATGCCGTTGCCTGGGCGGGGGCCCGCTCGCGGGTGTCACACGGAGCATGTAAGCGCTCAGACCTTAGCGATGGCTGAGTACGTCCTCAAGAATGCCTGTTGAGGAAGGCGGTGAACCCGGCCGCCAGGGCCACCGCGATGCGTTCACGGAACCGCGGGCTGGTCAGCCGGGCCGCGTCCGCGGAGTTGCGCATGTTGCCGCACTCGATGAAGACCTTCGGGACGGTGGACAGGTTCAGGCCACCGAGGTCGGTGCGGACGTCCAGGCCTCTGGCGCCGACGTAGTCGGAGTAGGGCTCCCCGGTGATCCGGTGGTAGGCGTTCCTGATATCCCGGGCGAGCCGGCCAGACGAGCCGATGACCGCCGTGTCGGGGGCCCCGGCGATGCGGCCCGGGGCGATCACCTCGAATCCGGTGCCCGTGGGCGGGCCGCCGTCTGCGTGGATGGAAATGGCCGCGTTCGCGTGGGCCCGGTTGCCGATCGCCGCGCGCTGGGTTACGCACGGGCCAACACCGTGGTCGTTGTGGCGGGTGAGGACCACGGTCGCGCCCTCTGCCCGGAGCAGCCGGGACAGCCGCATGGCGACATCGAACGTGAAGGCATGCTCGGCGTAGCCGGCGTCGGTCTGCGCCCCGGCCGTGTCGCAGGCCTTCAACTCCGAGATCACGTTGACCAGCCGGTTGATGATCGCGGGATGCGACCAGTTGGCGCCGTTGTGCCCGGGGTCCAAGGCGATGACCTGGCCGGCCAGGGGCTGGGCCGTGCGGGTGGGCGCGGGAGCGGCGGTGCTCAGCGGGGCATTGCCGTTGTGCTGCCCGGTTGCCGATGCACCCGGCGTCGCCGCGGCCGGACCCGCTTTGGTGGACGCGCTCGACTGCGACGCTGCCGACGGCAACGCGGTGCCGCTGGTCCCGGCACAGCCGGCCAGCCCGGCGCTGGCCAGGAGCACGGCACCGGCCAGCAGCGCGGTGGGCACGCTCCCGGAACGCGTTAAGCCGGGCCGGGCACGACGGCGTATCATCCGGAACTCCCGCCAGCTGGGTACCAGGGCCGCCGGTGCGGTCAGGGCCGATCCAGGACGAGAGTACCCCGCTAGCTCACCCGCTCCGCTGCAGTTCCGCCGCCGCCGATGCCGGTCTGCTGACGTCCGCGGGCCACCGCGCCGCCAGCGGCCGCCCAACTGGCCAGCCGGGCCGCAGCCTGCCCCGGGAGCTCACCGGCGGCCCATCCGGCCAGTTCCGCGGCCATCGTGTCGGTGATGCTGCTCCCGCTGGCGGTACCCGCTGGCCGGTCCCCGGAGGCCGTCGGTCCCCCGGGGACGCCGGCGGCGGACTGGGAAGCTGCCGGCGGCTCCTGGCCAGGACGAGCCGGGGACGGGCGGGCCGAGGCCACCGGGGGCCAGTCAGGCCCGTCCGGTCCGGAGCCGTGCCGGGGTCCCGGCACCGGCCCGTCGTGCGGACGGGGAGCCTGGTCCGGCTGGGCGTCCCTGCTCAGCGGGTCACCAGCGCCGTCGTCCTCCGGGGCGAGCACGCCGCCCGGAAGCATGTGCTTACCCGCCGCCCCGTCCGGGTCCGGGGTTTCGTCGCTGAGCCGGACGTCCCCGCCTCGCGTGTCCACCCCACGCATGTCCTCCGCACGCGGCTCCACGGCACGCGGGTCCACAGCATGTGGGTCCACAGCACGGGCGTCCGCGGTACGAAGGTCTTCGTTACCCCCGCGCTCATCGGCCCCGTCCTCATCCGGCTCGGGCTCATCCCGCGCCTCCTCTTTCCAGCCGGATCCATCCCGCACATCCTCGTCGGGGCTGGATCCGTCCCGTCCGGACGCATCAGGCCTGGGCACTTCGCGCGAGGCGTCCTCGCTGGCCGGCGCCTTCGCAGGGACTTCAGCGGTGGCAGCGGTGAGGTCCGGCTCGGGCCGCTCGCCCGGGCCGCCCGCACGCTCTGGCGCGTGCCCGGCTGGCTCTTCGCGTTCGCCCGCCAGGTCGTCCGCGGGCGGGTATGGTCCGGCCGCACCGTATCCGCTGGTCGTGCGCTTTCCCCCGGCCGCACCGTACCCGCCGGGCGTGGGATCCGCCCCAGCAGCGCCGTATCCGCCCGCTGCGGGACTGGCTCCGGCCGCGCCGTATCCGCCGGGCCCGGCCTTGCCGTACACATCGTCCGGGTAGTAGGGCTCTCCGGTGTAGGGAACCCCGTACGGGGCCTCTCCCGCGTAGGGCACGCCGTACGGTGCGTCCAGCCGGGAATCACCGGCCGGAGCATCGGCCGCCGGGAACCCATCCGCGTCCAGGAAATCGTCCGCCGGGCGGAACTCATCGGAAAGGCCGAGTTCCACCGGCGACTTCAAGTCATGGGGGCGCCCGGGCTCCTCGTCCGGCACGGGCCCCAGGCCCAGAGGCAGCTCGGGCTCGTCCAGCCGGCTCGGCCCGGCGCTGTTCAGCTGCTCCCGGCTGTCGCTGAACTCGGGCGGCCAGCCCTGTACCGGAATCCGTCCCCGCACGTCGTCGAGCAGGCTCTGGTCATACCCGCGCTCCGGCATGGCCGGCCGGTCGGCCGCGAACCCGCCCCGGACCGGCGGCCGGTAGCCAGGGTCGCCCGGCTGGGGCAGGTCCTCCTGCCCGTGCCCGGCGTTCTCCTGGAGCAACGCGGCGAGGCGCTCGGCGTCCTCGGCATTCACCCCGAAGACGACCCGGGGCCGCCCCCACGGCTCCTCGATGGAGTAGCCGACGTAACTGGAGACCGGCGGCATGGGCTCGGTCTCCAGGCCCTGCGTGGCACGCCACCGTTCCCATGCCCGCTCCAACATTGTCGCGGCGCGTTGCGCGCGAGATACCAGCCTTGGGTCAGGCATTGTGCGATCCTCCCCTATGAAGCGGCGCCGCGCCGGGCCCCACGGATCCCCGGCGGGCGGCGGCATCGCGGCCCGCCACGGAATGTGCCCCCGCACAGACCGTGGCACCGGGTACGCAGATGCCGAGCGTGCCGCCCACCCCCCCTGGCTGGCGGCCGTGCGTGGCTAGCTGGAAGTGCTGCTGAGCAGTAGTCCTGGCTAGTTAGCAGGGACCAGTATGGCGGACCTGCGCTCCCGGCAAGGGGAGTTACAAAAAGTTAGACCGTGACTACGTTGAGTAGTCACGGCCTCGCCACTCGCCCCCGGGAAGATTGTGGTTCCCCGTCTGGGAAATGACCCAGGATCGACCCCGGCAGTTCTCTCGAACCCCAGCGAGCGACCTGCGCGTCTGCCGCTCGCCGGCCCGGCTGTCCGCCGGGGCCGACCCCCCCTCGTGTACTGCGTGAACTTCGGTACTGCCTGTACTTCCGGTACTGCGTTTGCTGCGTGTCGTGCTGTCGTGCGTGTGATGCCTCGTTGCGGGCCTACTCTGAGCGCTGCTGCGGGATCCCGGCGAGCAGCGCGCGCACCTCGGTCTCCCGGTAGCGGCGGTGCCCGCCGAGCGTCCGGATCGAGGTCAGCTTTCCCGCCTTCGCCCAGCGTGTCACCGTCTTGGGGTCGACGCGGAACATGGTCGCGACCTCCGCCGGCGTCAACAGCGGCTCGGCCTCAGGTGTACGTGCAGACATGTCTACGGCCTCTCCTCTTGGACCAGTTTTGCGATCCTGCGGTTGTTGCTTTGCCTGGCTCCCGTTGGAGCCTGCCGTGGATGTCCCATATGGCCCACTGAGACCATATTGCCATCACCAGCGGTGACAAGTCGACCACCAGGAGCAAAGATTCTGTGACAGGTCGCCCCCGTTGCTCCACTGTTATGCGTCACGCTGCGTGATTCTAGCGACACGTATCGTTGCAACGGGTGGAATCTGGAAAGTCGTCCTCTGATAGTCAGTTGGCGGCTTCGAGTGACTCCAGTGCCTGCCACCTGCTCCGGAGCCGCTGATAGAGGACGCCGGCCAGGTCCGCCTGGCCTTCCCGGCTGGCACTGATCGCAGCCGAAACCTCCGCTACCGACTGGTCAGCGCGCAGCGAATCGTCGTCGAGCAGGTGCACGAGACCGCCGTAATCCAGCTCTACGACCGAATGGGGATGGAACTCCTCGAGCCACCGGCCGATCTGGGCGATCTCCACCGTGGCCTCCCACGGGCCCAGGTCATTGTGGCCCCCGGACTCGGGCGTGTCCTCCCCGCTTCCCAGCGCGCCCGGCGGGCTCGTTAAGGCGTCGCCGCTGGTGCGCCGCAGGGCGTTCAGGGCGCGGGCGATCCGCCGCCGGGCCTGGGACATGGCGGTGGCGTAGATCAGGGTCCGGGTGGCCGCGGCGGTGGCCGGGCCCCGGCCGTCGGTCTCGTTCGCCCCGCCGAGGACCAGCCAGCGCTCCTCGGCGGCGAACGGCACGAACCACCCCGGGGGGACCGCCCAGGTGCACGACTGGATGAACACCCGCAGCGATGACGACTGGCCCTGCCAGCTGGCGAAGTCACGCAACGCCTGGTCGGCCTGGCCTGATGCGAACGCGGTGGCCAGCAGCGGCCGGGCGGTGGAGCGCAGCCGGGCCAGCTCCAGCCAGGACCGCAGCCGGGTCTGCCAGGGGCAGATGTAGGTGTTGCCGTCCGCCCAGCGGACATAGGCGTGGCTGCTCTCCCGCTGCGGGGCCGCGATCGGCGGCGTGGCGATCAGCCTGCCGAGCGCCTCAGCCTGCTCCGCATCCAGCGCACCCGCCCGCCGCGGCCGCTGCGCGGAGGCGGCGTATTCAGCCCAGTACCGGCCCTCGGTATCGCTGAACGCGGAGAGGGGTTCGTAGACGCGCAGATAGGCCGCGTAGGGTCGCACGTTCGCATCGTGGCACGCTCGGGTAGCGGGGTACATGTCCTGCGGATAACGAGATCGTCACTGGTCCGCCGCAGCGATAGTGTCAGATCCGGGACGGCCCCACCCCAGGCCACCCGACCTACTGTTTATGCAGGTCACACGGACGACCAGAACGCGAAGGGTGTCACTACCGTGACAAACGTGTTCCCCCCACCGGCAGTCCTCGACCCCAGCACCAACCACGGGCACGAGCAGGTCGCCTTCTGCCAGGACCGGCAGAGCGGGCTGCGGGCGATCATCGCCATCTACTCGACCGCGCTGGGCCCCGCGCTCGGCGGGACGCGCTTCTACCCGTACACCAGCGAGGACGCGGCCCTGGCCGACGTGCTCAACCTGTCCCGGGCGATGGCCTATAAGAATGCCCTGGCGGGCCTGGATCACGGCGGCGGCAAGGCCGTGATCATCGGGGATCCCGGCACCCTCAAGTCCGAGGCGCTGCTCCGCGCGTACGGCCGCTTCATCGAGTCGCTGGGCGGGCGTTACATCACCGCGTGCGACATCGGCACGTACAGCGAGGACATGGACATCATCGCCCGGGAGTCCGGCCACGTGACCGGGCGGACGGTGCCGAACGGCGGCGCGGGCGACTCCTCCGTGCTCACCGCGTTCGGGGTTTTCCAGGGCATGCGGGCCGCGGCCGAGCACCGCTGGGGCAGCCCCAGCCTGGAGGGGCGCCTGGTCGGCGTGGAAGGCGTGGGCAAGGTCGGGCGGCGGCTGGTCGCCCTGCTGGCCGAGGCCGGGGCGTCCGCAGTCGTCTGTGACGTGGATCCGGGCGCGGTCAGCCGGGTCGTGGCGGCGCACCCGGGCGTGCAGGTGGCGGAGGGCCGGGCCGACCTTCTGGCCCGCGACATCGACGTGTACGCGCCGTGCGCGCTCGGCGGCGCACTGGACGATGACACCGTGGCGGCCCTGCGGGCCAGCATCGTCTGCGGCGGGGCGAACAACCAGCTGGCTCATCCGGGGATCGAGAAACTCCTCGCCGACCGCGGTGTCCTGTACGCCCCCGATTACCTGGTCAACGCCGGCGGGGTGATCCAGGTCTCCGACGAGCTCGGCGGGTTCAACTTCGAGCGGGCCCAGGCCCGGGCGGAGCAGATCTTCGGCACGACCAGGCAGATCTTCGCCCTGGCCGACACCGAGGGAGTACCGCCCGCGGTGGCGGCCGACCGGCTGGCCGAGCGCCGGATGTCCGAGGTAGGAAGGTTGCGGGGCATCTGGCTGGGCCGGTGACGCTCCGCCGCGAGCAGGAATTGATGAGGGCCAATCCGTCCTGCTCGCATCCTGCAGAGGCGCGTACGGCGCAAAGCAGGTACGGTTGGATCTGTACGCAGGCTGGAGGCGCGTCGCACTTCAAGCGGTGGAGAGGCGACGGGCGGTTCCGCATGCGTAAGCCGCAAGTCATCAGCGCAGGGAGCAGGAGCCCGAGTGGCTCCGCATGTTCGAGGGGGTCGAGCCAATGGGGCGCGGCCGAGCCAAGGCCAAGCAGGTAAAGGTGGCACGCCAGCTGAAGTACAACAGCGGCGGCACGGACCTTGACCGGCTGCGGACTGAGCT
>Ga0182024_10023226_pt1 | contig 11126 bp, 9 predicted proteins | sample P32metaG_FD_120480 | JGI IMG/M metagenome (GOLD analysis project Ga0182024, IMG submission 120480) | Permafrost microbial communities from Stordalen Mire, Sweden - P3-2 metaG (Illumina Assembly) | ecosystem: Environmental > Terrestrial > Soil > Wetlands > Permafrost | place: Sweden: Stordalen... | reverse complement strand
GGGGTCGGACTTAGCCCGCCCCTCACCGAACGAAAAGACCTACCGGCCCTAGGCTGCTACGGCAGCGGCGATCTTGTGGAAGGTTGAGTTGCAAACCTCATAGGTTTCAACCTGAGGGGTTCCCTCAATGACTCTCGCCAGGATCTTGGTCACTTCTGGATACGTTCCCCGGTTATAGGCTTCGGCGTTCTCTTTGTTTTCCCACAAACTGATTCCAAACGCTTTCGTTTCGCCCGAGCCGACAAATGTGATTTCGTCCTGGAACCCGGTCTGTTTTCGAAGCAGGGGAAGAATGTCCCTCTCCATTCTCTGGGTGAATTCCGCAATGCTATTGTGTTTCAGCTGCATGGAAACTCTGCGTGCAAACATGTCAACCTCCTTGGTTGTCATGGCCAAGGGCCAATTACCAGATAACCACATCTAGTTCATATTACCTTTAATTCTCCCTCAACCACTTAACCAACGTAGGTCAATTAACTTGACGTGTCAAGAAGAATCTGGGACTATTTTTGAAGTATTAATCCGATCCAGTTAATCGAGCGGAGGCTCCCTGTGGATGTTTGTTTAGTGATCAAATACCGGCTGGAAGAATTGGGGCTTGGGCAGAAAGACCTAGCCGCTGCCGCCCAAGTTACCGAGTCCTATATTTCCCAGCTGCTGACTCGGAAGAAATTGCCCCCCGCGGCTAACCGAACAGATATTTACGACAAGATGGGGAAATTCTTAAGACTCCCGAGCGGTAAACTTTCGAAGCTAGCTGACCACCAGCGCAAGGAAGAATTGAAGAGAAACTTGGGGGACCCACCCGCACCTCTGTTCAAAGAAGCGCGAGAGTTAATTCTCCGCAAATGCGCACGCGATAAAGAAAAACAAATACGCGCGATTTTTGAGAAGCAGCCCTTCGGCGAACTCGAACGCCTCGTCACACAAAAGCTTTTGGGCATGGTCAAGAGAGTTGCCAAAGAAGAATTGGGAAGTGAAAACTGGCTCCGCCTCGTTGCTCGGCTCAGCGGCCAAAGCTACGAACAGATGCGAGTCATCCTCCTCGAGTTCCTGGACACCGACGTCTTCAACGTGTCCGTTGAAAATTGCGTTTCCTTCCTGGATCCGCTGATCGAATCCTGGGATATCGACCTCGTGACCTTTGCTATGGAAATTGTGTTAAACCGGAGACTAGCCCCGGGACACCCAAGAAAATTTGAGTTCGTTGAAAAGGAAGCTGACCAGCCGTCTGAGGAATTGCCGGGGTTCAAACGATTCCTTCGGGTCCCTTCCCTGAGCGGCGCGGCTACCGAGGAAGAGATTGAGTTTCTAAAGAGGCTGAGGTTCAATGGAAAACAGCCCACTCCGCTCTATTATTACCGAGAACTGCAGAACCTCAGAGACCCGCTCCATTTTCAAGCGCTCATGCCCCTGACCCCGCGAAAAAAATACCGGACCAGCCCCCGCCGGAAGGGTCAATCGCCCCGATGAACAAAATATCAGGGCGCCAATGGCCTCGAGAAACAACCGCACCTTGACGGCAGGAAAAGGGCAACGCGGCACAGGGCAAGCGAACAAAGGCAGTAGGGGCAAAAAAGAAAAAGCAAAGTCGTAGCAAGATTCCTGAGGATCTTTTCGGCTCCTGCTGAATGCCGTTTGCGGGCGCGGCGCTGCGCCCCAGGTATGGGCGCACTGGGTACAGCGGCACTGCCCGGCGCGCTGCACCATGCAGCGTGCCTGGCAGCCAGGGCAACTGGGAGACCCATCAGAAAGTTTTGCAAGTTTTGCATTTCTGGTGGCTTGCTCCTGCTTGAGGCATTCCACGACACCCCAGCGCCGTAGGCATGCCAGCTGCAGATTCGGCCAGACAGAATGCCCACCTCTGAGATCGGCACGGCCGTACTTGCCGTCCTGCTCGGCGTCGAATCGTGTCTGGCCTGTGGCTGTGACAGTTTTCTTCACCGAGCGAAATGAATTACGAATCGCGTCTGTGTCAGGGTACTGCGCGCTACGTTCCAATTTGCAGCCAAGTTACTGGAATATCTTCGCTAGGACCGTCAGAACGACGAGTATGATCCTATGGGGGAGCTAGAGCGTTTTGTCTGTTTCATTGCGGTGCCAAAAAGAGTCGATTGTGCGCTTACCGGCCCGTCACCGCGCCGATTGCTGAGAAACCCTCCCTGCCCACAATCCTTGCTCTTTGCAGCCCAGAATCGTTGAAGATTTGCCTGCCCAAAAGTTGATCTTGCCCGCCTCAAAAAGGAATGTTTCTGGGCAATGACGCTCGCATGGCGCTAAGGACGAGGCGGTGCAACGACATCTCGCACTAACCAGGACTGCTTCTAGATGGCGCGTCCTGCTCCCTGCGCTAGAGTCATAGCTTCCCAGAATCCCGTTCGTTAATAGTTGTCGCGGTAGGGACGACCATCGCTGATCGCCCCCCGCACAGATCCGTACCGGCGGATTCACGCATACGGCTCTTATCGTGGATGGGTGGCGGCGAAGCGAGCATCAGGATAAGGATGCAGAATACGGGTGGGGGAATCCACCGGTTCAAGAGAGGGGAGAGACGATCCCATCGCACCTGTGCGCGTTGACTGCGACGGACTAAAACGCCCCGCCACAACCAGCCAACGCGACGGCGAAAGATGCCCAACTGAGTCGAGTTACCAGGAACAGCGTGGTATTGGTAATATCCTAGCACAACCTTCCGAAGCCATGCACCGACCGCGGTCGTGCGATGATGCTTCCGGTGTTGAAGCTCAGCCTTAAGAGCCTTAAGCTTCGCGACCATCCGCTTCTTCGCCGTAATCCGCCAAACGATGAAAGCTCCGTCGCTGTTGCGCTGCCCACAGAAGTGAGTGAAACCCGAGAACGTGAAGGTTTCTGGTTTTCCTTCCCCACCGTGCTTCCGGCCTCGAGCGGCGAACCGCCCGAATTCGATCAGTCGTGTCTTGTCCGCATGTAATTCCAAACCGAACTGTGCCAGCCGTTCCCGAAACTCTTGCAGAAACCGCTCGGCGTCCGTCCGGCGTTGAAAGCCCACCACAAGATCATCGGCGTAGCGGACGACAATAAACCCGTCGGGAACTGGTTTTCGGCGGGGCAGATATTACGGGTCATCGTACCCGATCAAAACCAATCCGGAAAAATCAGCTCGATAAGGCCGGGAACCCAGTAGGAATAAAATTGGTCGTCGCAGATCTTGTATTGCCCGTATTTCTTCCTCGCATATTTACCCCAGTGTGGCTGGGTGCCGTCGAGATCGGTAAATCCGTATTCCTGGGCCAGTGCCCAGGAACTGAAAACACGTCCACTCTTCTTTTTGACTTTTGGATCCGCCGCAAGGGCCACCACCGCCCGGCCTATGTATCGCGGGGATTCTGACACCAGGAAATCCTGGGGCGCGTCGTTCTGGTCTGCGCTGTTCTGGTCGTTGTTCTGGCGTCGCTTCTTTACTTCCCTCCAATTCGCCTCGGTAACGCCAAAATGTTCCAGCACCGCTTCCGATCGCAAAAAACCGGGAGTCAACGCCACCGAAACAATATGTCGTTTGCGAAGCTCTCGGGCCATGGCGAAGGCCAGGCGGATGACGGAAATCTTGACCAGGTCGTAGAAAAGGTTGCCGCGATAGTAAAAAGCGTCGCCGTCGGTGATTTCGAAAATAATTCCCCTGCCCCGGCCCAACATCAGCGGAACGGCGTAGTGGGACGTGATGATGTGTGAATGGATCGCCTGGTGCAGCATGCGCAGACCGTTATCGAGGTTGAGCGTCCAGAACGGCTTGCCGAATTCGGTGAGCGCATCGCCGCCCCACACGTCGTTGACAAGAATGTCGAGTCCCTCGTGGCGCCGTTTGATACCGGCGACCAGCTTTTTCACATCCGTGGAGTTGGTGTGATCGACTCTCACGGCAATGCCCCGCCCGCCGGCGGCGGTGACTAGTTCAGCGGTTTCTTCGATTGTTTCCGGGCGGCCGGGGGTTGCGGGCCGTCCCCGCGTACTGCGGCCGGTGCAGTAAACAGTGGCGCCCGCCTCGCCCAGCGCGATCGCAATACCTCGACCAGCGCCGCGGGTCGCTCCGGCAACCAGCGCGATCTTGCCTTTCAAGACTTTCTTCGGCGGCTTAGCCATTCGCATTCACCGATGCGACTCAACGGAAGTAGCCATTCCCGGCGGAGTACTCTCAGGCACCGAGCGCTGCCTGCTTCGCGCACGAGGCTGCCGGCGACGTGTTGCGCGATCTTACCAACTCATGCGCGCGCCGTCCTGCAAAAATTGGTGGCCCGGGGTGCATCCGAGGCGGCGGGCGGGTTTAAGGAGAGCTCTTGACAAGGTTTGAGTCTTGATGCGAGGCTTGCCGCCACTGCGGTTGATACTCATAAAGGAGAGCACATGGCTGCCAAAGGCAAGTCTAAAGCGAAGAAGACGGTGTCGAATGTGGAGCGCCTGGAAGGTGCCGGCGTGCTGGTGTCGGCAAACTATACGGACTCGGACAAGAAGACCGTTGAGAAACTCACGCCTGGCGAAGTGGCCGGGCTAATCAAATTGAGGAAGAAGACGGGACCAGCGCCTGAAGGAAAGCACCATCTGCGGCCGAATTTTTTCGTATAGCCGAAGGATTGTGTAATCGACCATCCGACTCTCACCGCCATTTCATTTGGGATTGGCGAGGTTGAGAGCCTGGCCTGTCCGGTTCTGGATGGCTTGGAATACATTGTGTTCGGGTGTCCCGCCGCCCCGCAGGGCGGCCAGCGCCACAACGTCGAGTACGCGGTTGGCAGCAACGGAGCAAGGGTGTGACGCCTCTCAGCCACAGCAAACGGCTGCGCGCAAAAATCCGGCTGGCTGAACCGTGTCTGTTCGCGGTTTCGGATCGCTTCTGGACGCATGCGCAGCTCCCGCAGATGTTTCCCGAATTCCTGTTCATGATGCATTCCATTATTCGCAGCAGCGTTTCGTTGATCAACGCCGCGGCGGAATCAGCGCAGCGGCGCGCCGATTCGGATCCGGTGTCGCAGAAGATCGCCGGCTACTACAAAACGCATGCGGTCGAGGAAACGCACCACGACGATTGGCTGCTGGATGACATGGTGGCGATCGGCGCGGAACGGTCGAGTGTACTAGCGCGGCTCCCGTCACCGGCCATCGCGTCGCTGGTGGGGGCGCAATACTATTGGGCTCTGCATGTTCATCCGGTGTCGCTGTTCGGTTATCTGGCGGTGCTGGAAGGAAACCCATCCTCGGTGAAACAACTTGGCAATATCCGGGCGAAGCACGGGCTTCCGGCGAAAGGAATGCGCACGATGGTTAAACATGCGCGGCTTGATCCTTATCATCGCGATGAAATGTACGAGCAGTTGGACGAATTGCCTTTGACCGAGAAGCTTTCGGCGTTGGTTGCGCTCAGCGCATTCCATACCATCGAACACATCACCCAGGCGCTTCAGGAAATTCTGGATGCGCACCGCAACGGAAGAGGCTTTCGGGAAAAGGTCGCGCGCGCAAGCTAGAGAAACCAGGAAGCTCGCAACGGTATGGCACCCGCGTTCAGCACCTGAACAAAATTCAAAACACCCACCCCCAAAAATCGGGATCAGAAAAGCGCGGAAGCGTGGAACAGCACCAAAGTCAGAACACCGCCGTTCCCAAGATCAGGGAAGCGTGGGTCGCCCGAAAAACATGGAACCGGGAACATACCCTTCGATCACGATGGCGGATAGCAGGCGAACACCGAGGCCTTGCACTTTCGTTCTAGTGCGATTTTGTGCCGTCCAACGCTTGTAGTAGGCGATCGCCCAGTGGCGAACCCAGGCCGGTGCAGGCGTTCCAGCCCGGACCAGCGTGGTAGGCGCCGTTGTCCCCTTTGGTGATCGGGCGAAAGAATTCATTTTCGCCGGGCCGCTTCGCTAGCTGGTAGAGCAGCGAGTTTAGATAGCCTGACGGTCCGCCGATCGCGTGGTTTAGCCGGGCGACTAGGGCGGCCCACAGAGGCGCTACGGCGCTGGTTCCGGCCGAGACGCTGTCCACGCCGCCAACCGAAATGCGGCAACCGGTGTGGGGGTCGGCGACGCCGGCGACATCGGGAACGCCGCGGCCCCCATTTTTCGACGGCGGATGTGGAACTTCACAATGGTGCTGCCAGTTGGGGCGCTCGAAAATGCGGCTGACACCACCGCCGGTGGCGCCCTGCATCCCGGCGAAGACGGAATTCCACACAACTTCGGTTTCAATTTTGCTTCCGGACGCTTTGAGCGTCGTCCCGCCGCAGCCCAAGGCATAGGGACTGCTGGCCGGAAAATTTACGGATGGTTTGGCCTCTGGCGAACCATTGTGCGCACCAAAGTCACCGGACGAAACGCAAACCGTCACACCTACGTTAGCCAGGTTCTTCAGAACGGCGTCAATCAACGCTGCGTACCCTGGAGAGATGCTCGGCTCCGGCTCGCCCCAACTGAGCGATAGTACGGAAGGGCGGTGGTGCTTGTCGGCGAGAGCGGTGGTGAGCGCGTGGTAGATGCCTTGTTCGCTGTTGGGAGCGAAATAAGCAACGATGTGAGCACCGGGAGCGAAGGCGCTTGCGAGTTCGATGTCCATGGTGGTCTCGGCGGTGGACTGCAGCAATTCAGCTTCGTGGCGCGATTCTGATTTCCCGCCTTTTGTTGTGGGCTTTTTTCCGCCATTCAAAGCCGCCAAGAAATTTGCAAGACTCGCGCGATCCGCCGGTGCGTTCTTGGCGCTTTGTATGGATACGTCGGTTATTTTCGGCAGGGGCATTTTCAACGAACAAAAGAAACTCTCTAGATCGCTGCGGTGATAACCGCCGCCGAGTTCGATCACTCCGATGCATTGTCCTGCGCCGTTGGCATGGCGCGGGAAGCGGTAGAGTTCGGCGATGTCGTTCGGCGAGAAGGGTGCGCGCGGCGACTGATTCGCGAGAGGCGCAGGCCGATGGCGCAATGCACAGGGCCGATCGTGCAGGCCGAGAACGGCTTGCACGGTGCCGGCGAGTTCCCTGGGAATGTAGATGGGGCCGGCGATGCCGCGGTGCCGGCCGCGCTGGTGGTCGTACTGAATCATTTTTACGTGGAACGCTTTGCTGAAATCGCCGGAACTGCCCTGGAGCACCACGCTGTGACGGGCCGCGGAAGTTTCGAGGATTTGCAATCCGTGCGCGCGAGCGAAGTGTTCGACCTGTGCCATATCATCGGAATGGGCGCCGTGACGGGTCTCAAACTCTTCGCGCGAAAGATGCCGGCGATCACGGGGGAGGATGCCGGCCAGGGCCTGGTCGGAGTGCAGCGCGGGAGCCTCGAGGCGGGGCCGAACGACGATGGTGACGGTGATTTGCTCTTGCGGGTCAGCCGGCGCGATGACCTCAGCCCCGGCTATCGGAACATAGTCGCTCCCGTCGATGGGGACGTAAGAGCTGCGAGGTGCCACGGATGTTCCTCCTTCTCGCCGGGTTAGTTGGTCGGGGCGCGACGGGATGATGGTAGCACCGGCGTCGCTCGCGCTACACGCTAACCGTAAAAAAGACTGCGCCAAAAGGGGCATGCGACGCTGGAGCTCGTCTGACAGCAGGCACTGGCCGCGGTGAGCTGCGTTGACTTGCCGTCAAGCGGGCCCTAAGATTCAGCCCTGTGTCCGATTCCCGTCCCATTTCTGGCGAGACGATCTCCCACTATCGCGTACTCGAATTGCTTGGTGGTGGAGGTATGGGAGTGGTGTACAAGGCAGAGGATATGCGCCTGCGGCGGCCGGTCGCCTTGAAGTTTCTGCCCGACGATCTGGCCGAGGACGAACATGCTCTAGAGCGCTTCCGGCGCGAGGCGGAAGCTGCGTCGGCGCTGAATCACCCGAACATCTGCACGATTTACGATATTGGCGAGGACCATGGACGCGCGTTCATCGCCATGGAGTTTCTCGATGGCAAGACTCTGAAGCATTTGATCGATGGCCGACCAATGGAACTCGACACGCTGCTCGATTTGGCCACCGAAATCACCGATGCCCTGGAAGCGGCGCACGCCAGAGGCATCATCCACCGCGATATCAAGCCCGCGAATATTTTTGTAACCCAGCGCGGACACGCCAAGGTTCTCGACTTCGGCTTGGCCAAACAAGTGTCGCGCCCGGCGGACGCCGGAAACACTTCCGCGAGAGGCGAAGACCCAACCTTAGCCGCTGCACAGTTGACCAAACCGGGTATCGCGGTTGGCACGCTGTCGTACATGTCGCCCGAGCAGGCCAGGGGCAAGGAACTCGACTCACGCACCGACTTGTTTTCCTTTGGCATCGTGCTCTACGAAATGGCTACCGGCCGGCAGCCTTTCCTCGGTGACTCGACCGCGGCGCTGCTCGATTCCCTTCTGCACAAGCTGCCGGTGGCGCCGGTGCGGCTAAACCACGAAGTGCCAGTGAAACTCGAAGAGGTGATCCACAAAGCACTGGAGAAGGACCCGAGGCTTCGCTACCAACACGCCGCAGACATGCATTCCGACCTGCAGCGCCTCAAGCGCGACACCATGGCCATGAACATTTCAGCGACGACTGTGGCTGCGACAGCCGATGATTTCCCGGCAGTCGTGAGCCCTGCCGCGGCCCCGGCCCCAGCCCCAGCCGCCGCGGCAAAACGGCCGAAGTGGATTCTTGCCGCGGCAGCGACCAGCCTGGCCGTAGCGATTGCGCTAATCGCATTTTATGTCTTGCGCGGACGTGGTGATGGTGCGATCGATTCGCTGGCGATCATGCCGTTCGAGAATGCCAGCGACAACAAGGACGCTGAATACCTGAGTGACGGACTGACTGAGAGCCTTATTAACAGCGCTTCGGAGTTGCCCCATCTGAAAGTAATCGCGCACAGCTCGGTGTTCCGCTACAAGGGCCGGGTGGTCGATCCGCATGAAGTGAGCCGCGAATTGTCCGCACGCACGATACTCACCGGACGAGTGGTGGAGCGAGGCGACACGCTCTCGGTGAGCGCCGAGTTGATGGACTCAACAAATGACCGGCACATCTGGGGCGAACAGTACAACGAGAAGATGTCCGATCTGTTGGCGATCCAGGAAAACATCTCCAAAGAAATTATGGTGAATCTGCGCTCGCATCTGGCCGGGGATGAGCAGCGGCGGGTTTCCAAGCACTACACCGAGAACGTCGAGGCTTATCAGTTATACCTGAAAGGGCGGTACAGCACCGAAGAGTTCACTCGAGAAAGCGTCAACAAGGGCATCGACTATTTTCAACAAGCGATCGCCAAGGATCCGAACTACGCGCTGGCTTACGCGGGAATCGCGGAAGCGTACTTTGAAGTGTCCAGCCAGTTTCTGCCGCCGAGCGAGGCCATGCCCAAGCTGAAGGAGGCTGCAGCGAAGGCTCTGAGCCTGGATGATTCGCTGGCCGAGGCGCACACGCTGATGGGTATGGCCAACGCGGTGTACGACCACGACTATGCGGGAGCGGAGCGGGAATTCAAGCGCGGGGCCGAGTTGAATCCCGGCTCGCCCTTCGTCCATGAGTGGTACGCGTACTATTTGACGGGTATGGGCCGGAACGACGAAGCGCTGGCCGAACTAAAACGGGCCCAGGACCTGGATCCGCTATCCGACACCGTCGATCTGATATACGGGTTGAACTTCGTGTTCTCGGACCAGTTCGACCGGGCCATCGATCGGTCGCGCAAAATGATCCAGGCGAACCCAAATTTCTGGTTCGGCCATTTCTTCCTCGGATGGGCTTTGGCGCGTGACGGAAAATACGACGAGGCGATCAGCGCGCTGCATGAGGCGATTCGGTTGGGAGCCAGTCCTTACGCGCAGGGGTATCTCGGATACGCCTACGCCTTATCGGGACAGACCGCGAAGGCGCGGGAAGTGGTGCGCCAGATGGAGCAAAGCTCGCAGCGAGTGTACGTGCCAGTCTACCAGATCGCGATCGTATACGTGGGCCTGGGCGATAAGGATAAGGTCTTCGAGTTGCTACAGAAATCATTTCAGGATCGCGAAGAAATCATGACCTTCCTCAAAGTCGACTCGACTTGGGGAAGCTTGCGCGCGGACCCGCGATTCCAGGACCTACTGCACCGCGCCGCCCTGCAGTAATTCCCTCATGCCACCCTCGAGAACTCCGTTGGTCATTGCTTGGGCCACTCGTAGGGGAACAGTGCGCCGGCGCGTTCTGGGCTCATCCTGCCACCTACAATTTCCACGGCGCGGGCCAGGACCGGGTCGCGGCCGGCGGTTAGGTCGGCTGCCGTTGGTTGAATCACTTCGTCGGGAGTTACGCCCACGCGTTCCAAGCTCTTGCCGTCATGCGCAGGTCGGCGTCGGTGATGGAAGCTCAGTAGATATTGGTAGCGCTTGGATTCCATAACCGCGCCAGCCGAGCGATCACCCAGGACAGTTCCCCGTTTTTCGAGTTGGACGACTCGCGCCAACACCTCCGATGCGGAGGCCGACGCGCTATCCACGAGAATCATGAGCTTGCCGGTGAAAGCGTTCCTGCCGATGGACCTGGTGAGAACTGGCTTAGCACTATCGCGCGTGACCCGGTCGGCAATTTTCACCTCATGATCAAAAAAGCTGCCCAGGAACGTACGCAAGGTATCCACACTTCCTCCCGGATTACCGCGGAGATCAATAACCAGAGCTTGATACTTGCGCGCGGTTTTCATCACGTCGTCGACTTGGGTGTCCTGTTACACGAATTCGGGAAATTTGAGGATCATCACTCCGTCTTTGGTTCCGACCCATCGCATGCCGTTTTCATGCGATTGCTCCTCGATTTCCCGCAGGTAGTCCCAGATGCCCTCGCCGGTGAGATCTCTCACTGGCGGAACCTGGTGCATGGACGCGACGACGTCCAGGTCTTTGCGGTCATTGGTGGAGGAAAGCAGTGAGACCCGCAGGGCGGGCTGCGGGCGCAGGACGTCAAGGGTGTAGTTCATCTTCCACAGATTGTCGGGAGTGGGGGTAAAGCCGTTGATGGTGAGAACCTGGTCGCCTTCCTTGATCCCCTTTTTTGACTCGTCAGAAGAATTCATGGGTAAGCTCCGGCTCAGGTAGTTTGCCAAGTGAGTGATAGAGCGCGAGTTCCAGGATGCGAAAGGTACGAAAGCCATAGGATCTTCTCATGGTGACTTT
>Ga0182024_10023225_pt1 | contig 11127 bp, 12 predicted proteins | sample P32metaG_FD_120480 | JGI IMG/M metagenome (GOLD analysis project Ga0182024, IMG submission 120480) | Permafrost microbial communities from Stordalen Mire, Sweden - P3-2 metaG (Illumina Assembly) | ecosystem: Environmental > Terrestrial > Soil > Wetlands > Permafrost | place: Sweden: Stordalen... | reverse complement strand
TGAAGGGTGGTACATCACCGGCGATATCGCGGTGCTGGACGAAGACGGGTTTCTGACGATCACTGACCGGCTGTTGCGGTTCAGCAAGCTCGGCGGCGAAATGGTGCCGCACATTCGGGTGGAAGAAATGCTGCAGGAACTTTCCGGCGCTGACCAGGAGCAGTTTGTGGTGAGCGGCGTGCCGGACCAGAAGAAAGGCGAGCGGCTGGTGGTGTTGCATACGCTGGATGACGCTGAACTGAAAGAGGTCATCGGGAAGCTGGGCGCGAGCGGGCTGCCGCCATTGTGGGTGCCGCGAGCCAATCAATTTTTTCGAGTAGAGGAATTTCCGCAGCTGGGAACCGGAAAACTGGACCTGCGCGGGGTGCGCGAGATGGCGTTGACACTTTCCGGGGATGCGTAATCGCGGCGAGCGAACCGCTGGGATTCTAGGAAATGTTAAGTGAGCGCTTGAAACTGCCGCGGTCGTTGTCGATTTTCTTCTGCAATTGCATCACGGCGTACATCAGCGCTTCGGGGCGCGGCGGGCAGCCGGGAACGTAGACGTCCACCGGAATCACCTGATTGACGCCCTGCACGACGGCGTAGTTATTGAAAATTCCGCCTGACGTCGCGCATGCGCCCATCGAAATTACCCATTTGGGCTCCGGCATTTGTTCCCAAAGCTGGCGAATTACTGGCGCCATCTTTACCGAGACGCGGCCGGCGATGATCATCAGATCCGACTGGCGCGGCGAACCTCGGAATACTTCGGCGCCGAAACGGGCGAGATCAAAACGAGCGGAAGCGAGCGACATCATTTCGATGGCGCAGCAGGCCAGACCAAAGGTCATCGGCCAGATCGAGCTGCGGCGGGCCCAGTTGACCACTTTGTCGAGCTGCGCGAAGAGGATGCCTTCGTCCTTCAGGAAATTGGCGTCTTCTCCGGGCCGTTCGAGGGTCACGCCCTGCGCAAGTTCCACGCTCATTCGATGCCTCCGGAGTTCCATTGTCCCACGCCGGCGCTGCGCGTGTAAATGGCCGGTCTCAGTCGGCTCACGCTCGAAATTAAAGTCTGAAGCGAACCGTCTAGAGTCTGCGTCAAACTATGAGCGCCGAGGAGGTCTACACGATGAAGCGAAATTCCTTTTCCCTCGAATTTATTTTAGTGCTGTCGTTCCTATTGCTCCTGGGATCAGCACTCACAACGCCCGCGCAGGACAACACGGCGGGCAACCCAACTCCTCCCGCTGATGCCGACGATGTGCGCGAACAGATGGCCGTGGCGAAAAGACTTCTACCGCAAGTTCCTGATCGCGGAGCGGTGCTCTATTTTCTGTCGACTTCAGAGGCGCATCTGGGTGAAACCCGCGAAGCGCTGCGATTGTTGAAGGAGTGCCTTTCATTGCATGAGGGGTTCGACCCGGCGGGAAGCCCAAATTTGAAAGCGCTGAGGGGCACCCCCGAATTCGACGATCTGGTCGCCAGCGTGCATCGAGAGTTTCCGGTGGTGGAGAATGCGCGGCTCGCGCTTACCACCGTCGAAAAAGACTTGATGCCCGAGGGTCTGGCCTACGACTCACAGCGAAACGTCTTTTACATGAGCAGTCTGAACCGGCGAAAAATCGTGCAAATTGCCGCTAACGGAAAAGTTTCAGACTTCGTGCCCGCGGACCGCGACCATCTGCTGGACACGCTAGGAATTCGAATGGATCCGCGGGACGCCACGGTGTGGGCCAATTCGTTGAGCGAGAGCGAAGGGCGCGGCGAGCTCTTGCATTTTGATTCCGCAGGCAATTTGCTGGGCCGCTTTTCGATAAAGAATGCGGACAGACATGGCTTCAACGATCTGGTGGTGCGCAAGAGCGGCGAAGTGATCCTGACGGATACCGAAAGCAATCGGGTTTATCGGTTTGATCCCACCGCGCATAAATTCGCGCGATTGCCAATTCATCGGACGCTTTGCGAGCCCAATGGGATCGCTCTGGCCGATGACGACCGGCAGCTATTCGTGGCCGATGATTTCGGAGTGGTGCGAGTGGATCTCGAAAGCCGCGTGAGCGCCGACATCAATCCGGGTCCGCGCAGCACCTTAGCGGGTATCGACGGGTTGTACTGGCACAACGGTGCGCTGATTGCTGTGCAAAATGGCATTGGGTCTCCCCGGGTGGCCGCATTTAGGCTCTCGAAAGGCGGCACGCGCGTGACCGAGACCACCGTACTCGAAAATCGCAGCGCGTTGATGTCTTTGCCTACAACGGGCGCGATTCGCGGCGATGATTTTTATTTCATCCTGAACAGCCAGGCGGATAACTTCGCGGCAGATCGAGCCGTCGATGCGCAGAAGCTCGAGGCAGTGCGGATCGGCGTCCTGCATCTGCCCTAACCTAGCCTTTGTGTTCGTCAGCAAGCTTTATTTTGTTGGGGTCGCATTGTCGGCGGATGGAGACGGTGATGTGGTGAGCGCCTTCACGTCTTCCACCAGTGCATCCATTGCACGGGTGAAATTCTTGCGGCCGGTCGATTGCCGATTCCATCCTTGGACGCCTTCGAATAGCGGCCACAGCTCCACGTGGGTCTTGGGGTCCGAGATCACCAGGCGGAGCCCGCCGCCTTCAAAACGAACTGCCAGGATCAAATCGGCATCGGCGGGAGTGGCCACCAATTGGTACCGTCCCCACGCCTTGACGTCCGCGTAGAACTCGTCGTAAGCCAGATTGGGGACTTGCAAGGGGTCAGTACTCTCAGCGTTAGAGATGAAAACGGTTTTCGCCCTGAGAACTTGCACCGGCACCGGCGCGGGCGCTGGTTCAGCCACTTTTTGAGCGTTGGCGACTGGAGCGGCCAGCAGCCCAAACGTGGAAACTATGCAGAGCATCCCGATCAAGGTGATCTTTGTCATCACTCCTCCCGTTGAAATACTGGTGAGCAGGTAGACGTGCAGGTAGGTCCGCGCGTTTCCGGGTCAGGGCTGCAGGACGATTTTTCCGAAGATGTCGCGGTGCTCAAGGCGAGTCTCGGCGGCGGCGCATTCTGCTAACGGCAAGACCGAATCGATCACGGGGCGCAGTTTGCCGCGACGAACCATTTCTAGGACGTCGAAGAGTTCGGCCTTCGGCCCCATGTACGAACCCATGATGGAGAGCTGCCGGCTGAAAAGAAAACGGAGATCGATCTTGGCGTCGTAGCCCGTGGTTGCGCCGCAGGTGATCAAGCGGCCGCCGGGCGCAAGGCTGGCTACGCTCTGGTCCCAGGTGGCGGTGCCAACATGTTCGAAGACTACGTCGACGCCGCGGCCAGCGGTGAAGCGCTTCACTTCCCTTCTGAATTCTCCACTGGAGTGCAGGATCACTTCGTCGGCACCTTGCGATTTTGCCTTTTCGATTTTAGCTTCCGAGCCTACGGTGGCGATCACGCGGGCGCCGATCATCTTTGCGATCTGAATCGCAGCGCTCCCCACGCCGCTGCCACCGGCGAGAACCAGGACGGTTTCGCTCGGCGCCAGATGTGCGCGAGTGATCAGCATGTGCCACGCCGTAAGAAAAACCAGTGGCATGGCCGCGGCTTCGGGAAAAGACAGATTCTCAGGTTTGGGAATCACGTTCGCTTCGGGCACCGCAACGAGTTCCGCGCAGCCTCCGTTCACGCGGTAGCCGAGCACAGTGTAGGCCGAGCAAAGATTGTCGTGCCCGGCCAGGCACTCTGCGCAGAGGCCGCAGGAAATTCCGGGCGCCAGAATTACCGGGTCGCCAACGCGAACGCGCGACACCTCCGAGCCGATGGCGGCGACTTCGCCGGCGACGTCGGCGCCGGTGATGTGCGGGAAGGAAAAGTTGACGCCGGGAAGTCCGCGGCGAATAAAAACGTCGAGATGATTGAGGGCGCAAGCGCGGACGCGCACCAGCGCATCGCGCGGCCCCCTTACCGGATCGGGGACTTGGCGATACTGGAGGACCTCGGGCCCTCCGTGACGATCGAAGACGACAGCCTTCATGAGGAATTCCTTTGGGGGCACCACATCACTGCGTGTGGGACGCACGAGAAGAAAGATTACTTTTGGTGGGGTGTGTAGTCAATTCCTTCCAAGCTCTCCGGAGCACGCTCGTCATTTCGACGGATGCCCGCAACATTCAAAACCACAGCGAGAGAACCTACTTGTGAAATCGACACGTGGGAGATCCACTCGCTACTGCGGCGGGCAAATTCGTGCACTTCGCGCGATTGACACCATCAGTGCGTCACCGTAGTCTTGAGTCAGAAATGGACCTCTTTGAGGAGATCGTGCGGATGCGTCGCGCTGGGGAGCGCGGAGCACTGGCTACGATCGTCCACACCAACGGATCGATTCCCAGTTTTGAAAGTTCGCGGATGCTGGTGCGCGAGGACGGTTCGATCGCCGGAACTATCGGTGGCGGATGCGTTGAAGCAGACGTGTGGGCGGCCGCCAGGGACGTGATCGAGAAAGAGACACCGCGCAAGATGGTGTTCAACCTGAATCATGAGGCGGGATACGATTCGGGGCTGATTTGCGGAGGCACGCTGGAAATTTTCGTGGAGCCAATTCTGCCGCAGCCGGTGCTGTATCTTTTTGGCGGCGGACACATTTCCGGAGCGGTGGCGCGGATCGCGCACCTGAGCGGATTTTCGATTTCGATCGTGGATGACCGGGAAAGCTTCGCCAACGCGGAGCGCTTTCCGATGGCGTCGGAAGTGATTGCGAGTTACGAGGAAGCGTTCGCCAGGATTCAACCGAACGGGTCGTCGTACATCGTGATCGTCACGCGCGGACACAAGGATGACATGCGAGTGTTGGAGTGGGCGGTGGGCACCCCGGCGCGCTACATCGGAATGATCGGGAGCAAGCGCAAGGTGCTGGCGGTGTATGACGCTCTGGCCAAGCAAGGCGTCTCCGCCGGGAAATTCGAGCGCGTGCACGCGCCGGTGGGTCTGGAGATTGGGGCGCTCACTCCGGAAGAGATTGCGGTAAGCATCGTGGCGGAATTGATCGCAGTGCGGCGAAATGCGGAAGGCGCTGCCACTCACAAAAAGATTCAAGCGGATTCGTTGGCGGCGCGGCGCGCATAGCGATGCTGGCCGCCGCGATTCTCGCTGCGGGCCAATCACGGCGAATGGGATTTCCCAAGGCGCTGATGGAAGTTCGCGGCGCTACGTTCGTGGAAAGTCTGCTGCGGGCTACCGAGCATGCGCGAATTGGTTTGCGGCGAGTGGTGTTGGGCGCGGGAGCTGCGGAAATCCAGGCGCGGCTCGGACTCGGTGATGCGCAGCGGCTGGTCAATCCGGATTGGGAAGCTGGCCAGCTTTCTTCCATTCAGTGCGCGGTAAGAAATTTCCTGCCTGCTGATCCCGAGGGAATCATGATTTGCCCGGTGGATCATCCGCTGATTTCTTCGCGGGTGGTGGCGGAATTAGTTCAGGCGTTCGATTCCCGCAAGTGCGCGGTTACCCTGCCAACTTTTCAGGGACGGCGCGGGCATCCGGTTATTTTCCGCCGAGATCTGTTTGATGAATTGCTGCGGGCGTCAGCGGGAATTGGGGCGCGTGAAGTGGTTTGGGCGCACGCGGATGATATTGCTGAGGTGGCGGTGGAGGAAGAAAGCGTGGTGCTGAATCTGAACGATCCGGAAGCGCTCGCTCGAGCGAACGAAGGGAACGGTTGATTCCGCTCGGTTCGGTCGCAGGGCCTGGCTTAGGCTCAAGTCAAAACCGGAAGCCTTAACGCAGAACGCGCGGCACCAGAATCAGATTCGAGTGCTAACTTTCCCACGTCCACCGGCGACCAGGTCACAACGCCTCTAGGCCAAGTCGGGGGGCGATGCCGCCAGGACCGCCCGTAGGGCGTCGGCGGCCAGCTGGGCTGCGTGGTAGCTAGCCGGTGGGAGTCCGCCCAGAGCTTGGGAGATGGCTTCGGCGGAAAGATGCCGGGCTTCGCTGAGGGGCTTGCCCAGCAGCAACTGGGTCAAAATAGAACTGGCCGCTACGGCACTGACACAACCTTTAGCTCGGAAGCGGGTCTCAATAATGTGACCATTCTCGACACGAATCGCCAAGCGCAAGATATCGCCACAGACGGGGTTGCTTACGTCAGCGGAGCTACTAGGATTTTCGAGCTCGCCGGCGTTGCGAGGATTTTGGAAGTGATCCAGAATGACAACTGTGTACATGAAAATGAGTATATCGCGGCGTGAAAACATAGCATAAAAAAGGACAGCAATTTTGGAAAAAAGCTGCGATAAATGATTGACAGGAACGGAGTAACAAAGCTAGGCTAGCCCGTCACCAGCCATCTCATTATAAAGAACTTTTAGATGTAATTTTTCTGATAGTAGCCGCCCGAAGGAGGGCTTAGCGAAAATGTTGAATCGGCGCTTGTGCTCGTTTCTCACTGTTCTCACGGTGGCAATCGCAATATTTGCCGCGCCGTCGTTCGCTCAAGACGGCAAATTGAAGGTCAAGGTCGTGCCGAAACAGGCTTACGTGTTCCTCGACGGGAAAGCGATCCGAGAGGGGAGTCATACGATCGCGGTTGCTGCCGGGAAACACACCGTGGTGGTCGTGAACTATGGATACAAAATGGTCACGAAAGACGTCGACGTCACTGCGGGCAAGACGACCGATCTGGACGTAACGCTGGAGGCCTACGGCGGCAAGGTCGCTGGGCCGTGGGGCCGAATTCTGATCAAGGGGGACTCGCGCGCGGCGGTCTTGCTGAACGGCAAGAAGCCGGATTACTTCGTGGGTCACGTGGACGAGTTCGACAACGATTTCATCTGGCACCAGGAACTGTTGGTGCCACCGGGGACGCACCAAGTGACGGTGATCCGCGGCGACAAGGAACTCTTCAGCGGACCGATCACCGTGGGCAACAACCAGAAGATTATCATCCGCCTGAATACCGGCAAGACCGAGACCAAAGACTGGACCAGCCGCGAAGCATCGTTGATGAAGAAGGCGCCGCTGCCGCGTTTCAAGGTAGGCATCGCGAGCGCCACCGTGGTCGTGGCTCCGCCCAAGATCGACAGCTTCAGTGCGGCCAACGCGAGAATTGATTGCGGGCAGTCGACCAATCTGAACTGGACCGCCGAAGATACCGTCGACGCCTCGATCAACCCCGATTTGGGTGCGGTGGACGCTGCCGGGACCAAGTCGGTTTCGCCGATCCATCCCACCACCTACGAACTGAGCGAGACTGGTCCGGGCGGCGTGGTGAAGCAAACCACAGCCGTTGATGTGAACAAGGACATTCCCGCTACGCTGAGCGCAAATCCTACCGAGCTGCACTACCGGAAGATTGGCGACAAAGTGATCAAGCAGGAATCCAGCACGTTGACCTGGACCACTTCGAACGCCAGCACCGTCGCGATCGATCCGCTCGGAACCGTTACTCCTAGCGGCACCCAGACCGTACAGGGCGTGCCGAAGGCAACCGCCATCGGTCCGGTGGATGAATCCACCACCTACACGCTGAACGCCTCGAACGTTTGCGGCGGAACAGCAACTGCAACCGCGGCTATCCACATCGTCGGCTCCATCGAACCGATCCCGGAAGTAGTGCTCGCGAGCGTGTTCTACCCAACGGCATATCCCGACAAGAAGAACCCCGAAGCTGGCTTGCTGAAGAGCCAGCAGGATGAACTGACCACCGCAGCGACCGGATTTAAGAAGTACCTGGAATACGATCCGGACGCCAAGCTCTCGATCGCAGCCCACGCCGACGTTCGTGGTTCCAAGAAGTTTAACCAGGATCTCACCGAGCGCCGCGTCACCCGCATCAAGGAATTCCTGGTCGTCCAGGGAGTTCCCGCGGATAAGGTCGAGACCGCTGCCTACGGTAAGGATCAGGAGATGGATAAGAAGGACATCAAGGACCTCGAAACCAGCAACCCGAACCAGTCCGAAAAGAAGCAGCACCACAGCTCTCAGGCTAGCTACTACGCTTACAACCGCCGTGCAGACATCGTCATGCTTCCCTCGGGGAAGAAGTCGACGCAGTATTATCCGAACAGTGCGTCGGACGTGAAGGTGCTCTATCAGGTTCCGAAGCCGAGCCTGAAGGTGGTCGAGAAGAACCAGTAAGCGAAGTCGATCGAAAATTCGGCGCCGGAGAGTTCCCCTCTCCGGCGCTTTTTTTTGCCCCGGCGAAGCGCAGCGACTAGACTCTCTGTGGCGCCGCCTTCCAGGCGGCGGGGGGTGCCGACGGCCATGACTCCATCTCTCTCTCGAAATCGAACCGTACCGCGGATCGTGTCCCTGGCTCCCAACGTGACGTCGATTCTGGTGGCGATCGGCGCACGACGGACGCTGGCGGGCGTGAGCCGATGGTGCGAAGACGTGGCGTCGGAAGTAGCTGATCTGCCGCAGGCGGGCGATTGCTGGAAACTGGACGTGGGTGAAGTGATGGCGCTACGTCCCGATCTGGTGATCGGGTCGGTACCGTTTAAGGCCGAGGTGGTGGCCCAGATTATCGAACAGTCGGTCGCATTCTTGTCGATCAGTCCGCGCAGCTTGGCTGGAATTCAAAGCGACATTCGCTTGCTTGGCCGTTTGGCGAACCGCGGTAAGGCCGCGGAAGCGTTGATAGGGCAAATGGCGAGAGCATTTGAAGGGGTGGCGCGGCAGGCGGCGAATAAGACTTCGGAAAGACCTCGGGTGTACGCTGAGGCCTGGCCAAATCCGCGCATCAGTTCCCCACCGTGGGTGGCGGAGCTAATCGAAATCGCTGGCGGGATCCCGGTGGTGGCGGCAGGACAGCGAGTGTCGGATGAGGATGTGGCGAAGGCCCGTCCGGACGTGATTGTCCTGGCGTGGACGAACACCGGCGATCGGTCGAAACCCACCCGGGCGTATGGCGTGAAGGCTTGGAAGGATGTGCCGGCAATACGGTATCGGCGGGTGCTGGTGGTGCGTGACGAACTGTTGAATACTCCCGGACCTCCGTTGATCGCTGGGGTTCGCGCGCTGTTTAGCGCGATTCATCAGCCAGGGAGAGCGCGCTAAGCCTGAGCCATTGTGCGGTCGCCGCTGTAGCGCCGCCTTCAGGCGGTAGGGACTTCAATCCACAACGGTTCCACAACTGCTGACGCATCGTTCTAACGAGTTTCAGCAATCGGACCTTCCCCGGAGATGAATCGATGCTGACGGTAGTGGGCGCGATAATCGTGAACGATGGCAAGGTGCTGATATGCCAGCGCAGCCGCACTGACTCGTTTCCTCTGAAGTGGGAGTTTCCGGGCGGTAAAGTGGAAGCGGGGGAAACGCATGCACGGGCACTGGCGCGGGAAATAATGGAGGAGTTGGGCGCGGCGGCGACAATTGGAGAGGAATTCCAGCGGGTGCACCACAAATACCGCGAGAAGAAAGACCCTATCGAGATAATTTTCCTTTGGGCCACGATTGAGGCCGGCCGTGAACGAAACCTGCAATTCGAGCAGATTGTCTGGGCGGCACCGGCGGAGCTGGAGTCGTTTGATTTCCTGGACGCGGACCGGGACGTGGTGCGGCGGCTGGCAGCCGAGTTGGGCGGCGGCGAATCCGCGTCTCTACGGGCGAATAGCGGGTAGGCGCGGGGCGGATCAGTGTCTGCAGTGTTGTCCACAAGGCATTTCCGGAGCGAGTTTTAGCCAGCCTAGCACGCCGAACACGCCGAGTGGTGACCTGTAACTGGATTGCGAGCGGGGCCATTGAGCCCACTTCATAATGTGTTATAGTTTTCATGACTAAAATTTATATGAGCGGACTACAGTTGTGCTCGCGGGAGTGACCTTAAATGGCACCTAAGAATGGTCGAGCCATTTTGGAGGCTGACATTGAAACGAAAAGCCAGCCCAAGCACGGCAATGATCTCCTCTTAAACCTCTTTCGCATGCTGCTCAAATGCCGGATGTGCGATGAGAAAGCTCGTGTATTGTTCAAACAAGGCAAGTTTGTAAGCGGCAACTTCTATTCCGCGGTCGGACAGGAAGCCACCGAAGTGGGTACCGCGTTCGCGCTGCGCGAAGACGACTGGATCGCCCCCTCCCACCGGGATTGGACCTCTAACATTATCAAGGGCGTGCCACTGAAGTTCTGCTACGCGCAGCTCTATGCCAAGGCCACCAGCCCGGATCGCGGGCGGTCTTCCCCGTCCCACATGGGCTACCCGCCACTCAACATCATCACACCGGCCAGCAGCATTGCTGGACAGTTGAACGTGGGCACCGGCGTGGCGATGGGACTCAAGAGGCAGGGCAAGGATTCGATCGTGGTGGCGTACTTCGGTGACGGAGCCACCAGCATCGGCGGTTTCCACGAAGCGCTGAATTTCGCGGGCGTCCATAAGCTTCCGATCGTGTACGTCTGCCAGAACAACCTTTGGGCGGAATCGGTGCCACTGAGGCTGCAAACGGCGCTGACGAATCTGTCGGACCGCGCGGTCGCATACGGATTCCCCGGAGTAAGCGTCGATGGCAACGATGTAGTAGCGGTTTACGAAGCCATGCAGATGGCCATCGCACGAGCCAGGTCAGGACAGGGCCCCACGCTAATCGAATGTAAAACTTACCGTTGGTACGGCCACTCCGAAATCGATCCGGCTAAGTACCGGCAGAAGGAAGAAGTTGAGGCGTGGAAGAAAAAGGATCCAATTGTCCGATTCCAGAAAGTTCTGATCGACAAGAAACTCCTCACCGAAGCGAAGAAAACCGAAATAGCCGCGGACATCACCAAAGAAATCAACGACGCCGTCGAATTCGCCGAACAAAGCCCTTATCCAGACGCCTCGGAACTTTCCGACCACGTCTGGGCTTCGTAATAGAGAGGATTTCCAAGAAATATGGTCAGAACCATAAGTTATATCGAAGCGATTACCGAAGCGTTGGGGCAGGAAATGGCGCGGGACGAACAGGTATTTTTGCTCGGCGAAGATATCGGGCCATCCGGCGGAGTGTTTGGAGCGACCGCGGGATTGTGGGATAAGTTTGGCGAGGAGCGGGTGCTAGATACACCGCTGGCGGAAGGGATCATCATCGCGGCGGCGATTGGCACCGCGATGGTTGGTTTCAAACCGGTGGCCGAAATCCAGTTCGCGGACTTCATTACTCCGGCCATGGATCAGTTGATCCAGCAAGCGTCGAAGCTGCGTTACCGGAGTGC
>Ga0182024_10023224_pt1 | contig 11127 bp, 7 predicted proteins | sample P32metaG_FD_120480 | JGI IMG/M metagenome (GOLD analysis project Ga0182024, IMG submission 120480) | Permafrost microbial communities from Stordalen Mire, Sweden - P3-2 metaG (Illumina Assembly) | ecosystem: Environmental > Terrestrial > Soil > Wetlands > Permafrost | place: Sweden: Stordalen... | reverse complement strand
CAGCATGGCGTTCGGGACGACCGCGCCGGTGCCGCCCGATCCGTTCGCCTCGGTGACGACCTTCGCGCAGGCGAAGAAGCTGTTCGAGAGTTTCCCCCGGATACGTATCCTGTTCGAGAACGGCGGCGGCGCCGACCCGGGCGCGCCCACGCCCCGCTTCGAAGCCGACTTTCCGTCTTGGCCGGTCCCCGGCACCACCGCCACACCTTGGTATTTCGGCGCCAACGGTTCGCTCGTCGACGGCGCGCCCAACACGTTCGGGGCCGACTCGTACGTCTACGACCCGTCGCATCAACACGACACGACGATTCCGGGCGGGAGCCAAAGCGCGACGTGGGCGAAGCTGCCCAGTTTCCAGTGGAACCCTCCGGCGCCGGGCACCGCGCTGGCGTACGAGACGGCACCGCTCGACCATGACGTCACCGTGATCGGCAACGCGAGCGTCGACCTGTGGCTGAAGTCGACCGCACCTGACACCGACATCCAGGTGACGATCACCGAGGTGCGGCCCGACGGCAAAGAGGTGTACGTCCAGAACGGGTGGCTACGAGCGAGCGATCGTGCCCTGGGTCCCGATGCGACCGAGCTTCGCCCGACCCACCCGCTCACGCAGGCCGCAGTCGAGATGCTGCCGAGCGGGACGTACTCGCTCGCACGCGTCGAAGTGTTCCCGTTCGCGCACGTGTTCCGGGCCGGATCGCGCATTCGCGTGATCATCGACGCGCCCGGCGGTTCCCGTCCGGCCTGGTCGTTCGACGACCTGCCCGCACAGGGTCACGAGGTCAACACCGTCGGCCGCGGCGGCATGTTCGCGTCGCGGATCGTGCTCCCGGTGGTGTCGGGTGTCGACGTCGCACCCGGCCTGCCCGCATGCCCGGGCTTGCGCGGTCAGCCGTGTCGCGAAACCGCGGTGATCACAAACTCGCCCGCCACCTGACCCACAAGCCAACCGTACGGGCGAAGTCGACTCACACGCCGCGTCGACCGACGACCGGGCGCCACGTTCCGGCACCCACACGTCCCCGTCACCAGGTCGACCCTCGAGCGTCGGTGACGGCGCGAGGCCATCGGGCGCTGATGTCCTGCGAGTCAGACCGACTGCAACCATGCGCGCGCCGCGCCCGGGGTCCGGAACCGTTGCACGTCGAGGTGTTCATATTGCGGCTCGCACAAGCGCGCCTCGTACTCGGCACGCTTACGACCGTGTTGTGACCACGCCCAGCGGATCGGGTGGTCGGCCTTGATCCAGTCGCGAGGGTTTTCGCGGTTGCCGTTCCACAACTCGCGTTGGGTTAGCCCACGCGCGACCGAACGCCGGATCACCTGTTGCATCACCCGGCCCCGCGTGTAGTCGAGCCAGACGACGACCGTCGCGTGCTCGAGAACGATCGGTCGTACCGCGCCGTAGTTGCCGTCGACGACCCATCCGTCCGAAGCGACCGCGTCCCGCACTCGAGCTTGGAACTCGGTGTCCGCCAACGGCGTCCAGTCGGGTTGATGGAAGATGGAGTCCAGCTCGATGAACGTCACTCCGAGACGAGCCGCAAGCGCCCGGCCGAACGTGGTCTTGCCCGCACCCGAGCAGCCGATCACCGACACCCGCACGCGCCAATCGTACGAGACGTGTACCCGGATATCAGCCGCCCGTGCCAGACTTCGGCGATGAGAAAACTCGCTGATTACGGCATCGACGACCATCCGCCGGACGATCCCGAGCGCGTGCAGGTCGATTGGATCGTTGCGGTGCTCGACGACTGCGAAGAGTGCGACGATCCACGCGTCGAGCTGACGGTCGAAGAGCATGGCCGACCTGGCACCGGTCTCGTCGGTCACCTCAGCCCGGCGACCGCCCGCCGGCTGCGCGCCGCGCTCGCGACGGCCCTCCGGGAAATCGGCGAGGACCCCGGGACCTAGGAGATACCCAGCCGGGGTCACGGCCGTACGCCGCGACCAGCTTCGTCGCCGTGTCAGCCTCGGACGGCACCGGCACGGGTGCGGCGAACATGTCGGAGGCGCCGCCGGCATCGTCGCCGCGCCCCGCGTCGGACGCGCGCACGCAAAGCTCGCGGTCGAGTGCCGGGTCGAGATCCGCGGCGCGGGCGAGGTCCCACGTGTGAACGAGGACGTCGACGGTCAACGCGCCGAGCATTGCACGGGGTGAGCCGTGTCCGCCTCCGGGCAGCTCGGTCACCCGGTCGAGGGTGCCAGGCACGTCGAGCGCAGCGAACAAGGCCGTCGACGTCGCCGCCCAGCGCGCGGCCGGGCCGGCTCGCGGGCGGTGCGCTCGTACGCCGAGTGGCCGGATGACCAAGAACTCGTGGAAGCCGATCACATGTTCGACGACGGCGGCCGCATCCCAGTCCGGGCACGGCGTCGGCGCATCCCACTGCTCTGGTCGTACCAACTCCGCGACCCGCGAAAATCCGGCGCAGGCGACGCGATGTCGTTCGATGAGCTGCTCCGCAGGTCGAGACATGCGTCAGTGCCGTGTGATCGACGGCGGCGCAGCGTCCGGTTCGGTACCCCACGAGACATTCGGATTCGCGCCGAGCGTGAAGTTGAGGTGCGCACCTGAGGTCACGACCGAAGCGGGCAGCCACGGACATTCGTAGACGGCCGTGCCGCACGCGGCCGGCGCGTTCACTCCAAAGACGTGCAGGGACTGCACATAGCGGTTCGCGGCCGACGCCGCGGGTGCGTCGATCTCGATCCGGTGGCCGTCGCCGAGCGTGATCGTCACCTCAGTGAACAGCGGGCTGGCGAGCACGAGATCTGCCGTGCCGGGGGTCTCGGGGTACATCCCGATCGCTGCCCACACATACCACGACGACATCGCGCCGAGATCGTCGTTGCCAGGTTCGCCGTTCGGTGTGGGCGCATACAGTCCGGTGACGATGCGACGCACCACATCTTGGGTGCGCGACGGCGCCCCCGCGTAGTCGTACTCCCAAGGGATACCGAACGAGGGCTCGTTGCCGGCCCAGTCGTACGGCTGTTTGCGGCTGGTGTTGAGGTACGTGAAGAACCGGTCGAGGTCCGTGACAACTCGTGCGTTCCCACCCATCGCGTCGAACAGTCCCCGCAGGTCTTGGGGAACGCTCCACGTGTACTGCACGGCATTGCCCTCCTCCCATCCGTCCTGACCGATGCCGGGGAGCGGGGAGCGCTGGAATGCGGGACCAGGCGGGAAGGTGCCATCGGCGCGGCGCGCGGCCAGGTAGTCGGTTGCCGGATTGAACAGCTTGCGCCAGTTCTCGGCGCGTCTGGTGAAGATCGCGGCGGTCGGGTGGTCGCCGAGCGAAGTGGCGAACTCGGCGATCGCATTGTCGTCGATCGCGTATTCCAAGGTTTCGGAGCCGCCGATCGTGTAATCCAACGACGTCTTGTCGCGTCGGTCAACCTGGACCCACCCTCGCGTGAGGTACTCGTCGTTGTCCTGACGTTCGACATTCCAGCCGGCCCCGGTTCCGATCGTGTCGGCGCCCTTCACCATGGCCGCCAACGCCTCGCGCGCGTCGAAGTTTCGTACCCCGAACGCGTACGCGTCGGCCAGGATCGGATCGGCCGAATCGCCGTTGATCTCCGCGCTGTCGTAATCGGCGAACGGCCATTTGGGCAGGAAGCCGATCTGTTCGTAGTCGGCGAGGAGGGAATGCATCATGTCGCCGGTCTGGGTTGGCTCGAGCAGGGAGAGCAGTTGCACCTCCGACCGGTAGATATCCCAGCCCGAGAAGTTGGCGTACTGGGTGTAGCCGCGCGCGACGTGGATCTTGTGGTCGAAGCCGGGATATTCGCCGTTGACGTCGCTGAACACGTTTGGCTCGAGCAACGAGTGATACAGCGCCGAGTAGAACGTCTGGCGCTCGGTCTTGGTACCTCCCGTGATCGCGATGCGGCCGAGGAGCACGTTCCATACGTTCGTGGCGGCGCGGGCGACGGCATCGACGCTCCAGCCGGTGTTCTCCGACGCGAGATTCGCGCGGGCGTCTGCGATGCTGACGAACGAGATGCCGACCTTCACGTTGACGACGCGATTGTGCGTCGCGTCGAACGTGACCGTCGCGCCGGAGTGTGGTCCGGTGCTGACGCGGACTCCGGCCGAAACGTGAGCGCCCTGCCAGGTCGCGAAGCGCTCGAACGGGCGGTCGAACCGCGCGTCGAAGAACAGCGTGTAGCTGCCGATCGGGCCGCAGAAATCTCCCGACGTCGCAGATCCCGCGATCTCGTCGTCTCCGACGATGTGCGTGTCGGCCGCGGTCGCGCCGGTTGCGCTGTCGGCGACTTTGAACAACAGGTCAGCGGCGCCCGTCGTCGGGAACGTGAAACGGGCGAGGCCGGTACGTGTCGTCACCGCCAGGTCGACACCGATCGACGGCGTCACGAAGCCGACGGCGTAGCGGCCGGGCGCCGCGTGTTGCGAACCGGGCGCGAACCGTGCCGTCGCGGCCTCGGGCGTGCCGACGACCGCGCCGGTGGTGGGCAGAATCGGCACATCTCCGTAGGCCGGACAACCGGGTCCGCTGAGATGTGTGAGGCTCAGACCCGACAGCTCGGTGTCGCCGTTGCGATATCCGCCGCCCGAGGACCGATCGGGTGCGGTGTCCGGTCCCCACTGCATCATGCCGAGCGGGAGGGCGGCGGCCGGTGAGGCGTCGATGTCACCGACGGCCGAGCCGCCGACGCCGGTCCCCATGAACGGGTTGACGAGCGAGGTGGGAGCGACGACCGGTGAGACAGCCCGCGGGTGCGCGCTCGACGAACCGGAGCACGCGGCGACACCCAGCGCGAGTACCAGCGTGACGACGGCAACCGCCAGGCCGTCACCGCGTCGGGCGTCGGTGGGGCGCGAATGGCAGATCGCGTGCCTCCTCGCTCGTTGTCGTAGCGCGGCCGCGTCGATCATGACACAGTGGCGGTGACGCAGGCATACGGCACACTGGCCTAGGCGGTCATGCGCGGTCATGCGCGGTCAGCATCGGTCAGGGAAGGCAGGCCTCGCAGCCGAACAGTCAGGTTCGTGGGAAGTGGGCCAACGTAAAGGAGATACTCGATGCGGGTTCCGTTGACGGTCAACGACTTCTTGGCGCGCGCGCAGCTCGTCTACGGCGAGCGGGTCGGTGTGATCGACGAACCCGATCAGCCTGCCGCTTCTTGGCGGTCGGCCACCTGGCGCGACATCGCGGCGCGGGCGCGCGCCCAAGCAGCCGGCCTCGACGCGCTCGGTATCGGCGCCGGTGAGCGCATCGCAATCGTGTCGCACAACTCGGCGCGCTTGTTCACGTCACTGTTCGGGGTGAGCGGCTCGGGACGAGTGCTCGTGCCGATCAACTTCCGTTTGAACGCGGACGAGATCTCCTACATCGTCGAACACTCGGGCGCGTCAATACTCCTTGTCGATCCGGAACTCGACGAGGCGCTCGAAACAGTTCATGCCAAGCGCCGCCTGGTTCTCGGCACGGAGTCCGACGAAGAGCTCTATCTTTTCGGCGTCGAGCCGGAACCGTGGTCCGAGCCCGACGAGGACGCGACCGCGACGATCAACTACACGAGCGGCACGACCGCACGCCCCAAAGGTGTGCAGATGACCCACCGCAACATCTGGATCAATGCGGCGACGTTCGGATGGCAGTCGGGAGTGAACGACCGCGACGTCTATCTGCACACGCTGCCGATGTTTCATTGCAACGGCTGGGGTATGACGTACGCGGTCACCGGCATGGGCGGACGCCACGTGGTGTTGCGCAAGGTCGACGGCACCGAAATCTTGCGTCGGGTCGAAGAACATGGCGTCACGTTGCTGTGCGGCGCGCCGGCAGTCGTGAACGCGGTGCTCGACGCCGCGCAAGCCTGGACGGGGAATATCCCTGGTGCGGGCCGCACACGGATTGTCGTTGCCGGCGCGCCTCCGCCCACCCGCACGATTGAACGGGTCGAAACCGATCTCGGCTGGGAATTCATCCAGATCTACGGACTGACCGAGACCTCACCGCTGCTCACAATGAATCGCGCTCGAGCCGAGTACGACGCGTTGACGCCGCCCGAACGAGCCCAGCGACTCGGACGTGCGGGCGCACCGGCGCTCGGTGTCACACTCGCCGTCGACGATTCGGGCGAGGTGCTCGCCGCCAGCAACGTCGTGATGGCCGGATACTGGGAGCAGCCCGAACAGACCGCCGAAGCCGTCCACGGCGGCTGGTTCCACACCGGCGACGGCGGCTCCATCGACGGCGAGCATTACCTCGCGATCGCCGACCGCAAAAAAGACGTGATCATCTCCGGCGGCGAGAACGTCTCGTCGATCGAGGTCGAAGACTGCATCTTCTCGCATCCGGCCGTGGCTGAGGTCGCGGTGGTCGGGGTCCCCGACGACAAGTGGGGCGAAACCGTCCTCGCGCTCGTCGTCGTCGCGCCGGGCGCGACCCTGAGCGAGGACGACGTCATCGCACATTGCCGGTCCCGGCTCACGCACTTCAAGTGTCCGACCGCAGTCGAGTTCCGCGACTCGCTCGCGCGTACGGCGACCGGGAAGCTCCAGAAGTTCAAGCTGCGCGAGCCGTACTGGCAAGGACGTGACCGCTTCGTGAACTAGCGAGAATTTCGAGCGCAGTTGCGGTCTTCGCGGACGCGGCGATCTGTCGGTCGCGGGCCGTGCATGAACCGGGAGGCGCTCCCCACGACCGGCGTCGCCGGTCGTCCGTGACCATCCGTATCGGCGTGTCGTGCGCCCTCGCGGTGGCTGGGTCCCGTCCACCGATTCGACAACGATGTGCCGTCGGGTCGGCTCGGCCGCGGTGACGGTGTCTGCGCCACCGCGTCACCGGCGGTGCATCACGCTGCGTGGCGGTTATTCCTCATTTGACCGGGCGCACGTCCGATTGGAATGTGGCAATCGCCTCAGCTTCCCTTCCCCCAGGGATTTCGAGGCGAGACGGCCCGCCGGCCTCGTTTCGGCGGGCCGTTTGCCGTTCCCGCGGTTCATGGTCAGTCGGGAACATTCGTTGAGGGATGTGGCGGCGGCGTATTAGCCTCCGTCGCCCGAGCAGCGACGGAGGCACACATGGCGCGATTCGACGGGCGGGTGGCGCTGGTGACGGGGGCCGGGTCGGGCCTCGGACGGGCGACCGCCCTGCAACTCGCGGCCGAGGGGGCCGCGGTGGCGTGCCTCGACATCGTCGCCGACGCGGTGGACAAGACGGCCGCCGAGATCGCCGAGCACGGCGGACGGGCGCAGGCTTGTGAGGCCGACGTGTCCGATCCGGGGTCGGTGCGGCCCGCGGTCACGGCCGCCGCGAGCGATCTCGGACGGCCTTCGCTGGTGTTCAACTGCGCCGGAATCGGACGGTTCTCGCACTCGCACGAGACACCGTTCGAAGACTGGCAGCGCATCATCGGCGTGAACCTCACCGGGACGTTCCTCGTATGCCAGGCCGCGATCCCGTACCTGCTCGACGGCGGCGGGTCGATCGTCAACATCGCGTCGAACGCCGGTCTCATGGGGCAACGGTACAGCGCCGCGTATTGCGCCTCGAAGGGCGGCGTCGTGAACCTGACCCGCGCGCTCGCCGACGAGTACCTGGAGCGCAACATCCGCGTCAACGCGATCGCGCCCGGCGGTATCGACACGCCGCTGCAAAAAGAGTTCATGAACATGCCTGAGGGCGTGTCGTGGAAAGAGTTCCGCAAGGTGATGACGCCGCTCGGCAACTCGCAGCCCGAGGAGATCGCGAACATCGCCGTGTTCGTCGCGTCGGACGCCTGCCGGTACATGACCGGCTCGATCGTGTCCGTCGACGGCGGCCTCACGATCTGATGCTCGACGACGCACGCAGCATCTGGGAGTTGATCGAGCGGCGGGTCGCGGCCACACCCGACCGCGTGATGCTCTACGACGGTGACCGCCAGACGACGTTCGCGCAGTACCGCGACCTTGCCGAACGTGCCGCTGCCGGACTCCTCGCACTGGGCGTCGGTCCCGACGTGCATGTGTCGTGGCAGCTCCCGACGTGGACAGAATCAGCGGTCCTCGTCGCCGCGCTATGCCGCCTCGGCGCGATCCAGAACCCGATGTTGCCGATCTACCGCGCCCGCGAGATCTCGTTCATCGCGGCGCAGACGAACTGCAAGCTGCTCGTCACGCCGTCGGTGTGGAACAACTTCGACTATGCGGCGCTCGCAGACCAGATCGCGGGCGACAACGAAGGGTTGCATACGCTCGTCGCCGACCACTGGAACCCCGACGGCGATCCCGCGAATCTGCCGGCCCCGCCCCCAGTGTTCGACGACCCGGCCGCTGACCCTGTCCGTTGGATCTTCTACACGTCGGGCACCACCGCCGCGCCAAAAGGCGCGCAGCACACGGACCGTTCCGTGGTCGCCGGTGCGATCGGCTACGCCGCCAAGACCCACGTGGTCGAAGACGACATCGCGCTCGTCGCGTTCCCGTTCACCCACGTCGGTGGAATCATCATCGGTGTGTTCACCCCGCTGCTCACCGGCTCGGCCGCGGTGCTCATGGAAACGTGGACGCCAAAGGCGTCGACCGAGCTGATCCGCAAACACGGCGTGACACTCGCCAACGGCGCCGCCGCGATCCACGCGGCCCTGATCGGCGAGGCCAAGGCCGATCCCGACGCCTACAAGACGGTACGCGACTTCCCGAGCGGCGGATCAGCGCGGCCACCGCAACTGCACGACGAACTGAAGGCGGCAGTGCCGTCGAGTATCGGCACGACGGCGGGCTACGGCATGACCGAGGCGCCGATCGTCTGCCAGACCGACATTGACGATCACGAAGACGTCAAACGTTTCGCAGAAGGCCGGCCCAACGACGGTGTGATCATCAAGCTGATCGATCGCGACGGCAACGAGGTCGATGCCGGCGAGGAAGGCGAGATCGTCGTGAAGGGCCCCCAGGTGATGCGCGGCTACGTCGACCGCGCACTCGACGCCGACGCGTTCACTGCCGACGGGTTCCTCCACACGGGCGACCTCGGACGTTTCGATGCGCACGGGGCGATCCTGATCACCGGTCGGATCAAGGACATCATCATCCGCAAAGGTGAGAACGTGTCCGCCAAAGAGGTCGAAGACGTCCTCTACGGCCACCCGGCGATTGCCGACGTCGCGGTGCTCGGCATCCCCGACGACGAACGAGGCGAGATGGTCGTCGCGTTCGTCGTGCCTGCCGATCCGGCCGCGCCGCCGACGGTGCACAGCATCCTCGAGCACTGCCGATCGGCCGGGCTCATGACCCAAAAAATCCCGGAACGTCTCGAGATCATCGAGGTGATGCCCCGCAACCCCAGCGGCAAGGTTCCCAAGCACGAGCTGCGCGCCACGATCGTCTAACCCGCAGGTTCGCCCTCGGCGACCAGAGCGTCGAAGAGGCGTTGTTGGACGGGGTCGGTGGCGGCGGTGTCTTCGGGATGCCACTGCACGGCGAGCAGCCAGCCGCCGGCCGGTTCGAGTTCGAGACCCTCGACGATCCCGTCGTCGGCGCGGGCCACCACCCGCAGCCCCTCGGCGACCTCGTCGGCCGCCTGGTGGTGATGGCAGGTCGCGACCGCGCGGGTCGTGCCCATGACCTTGGCGAGCAGCGTTCCCGCCTCGACCGTCACCGCTTGCGTGCGGCCGCTGTTGGGCTCGCCCGGCCGGCCGTGCGGCTCGACGCCGGGGTCGTCGGGAATGTGCTGGTAGAGGGTGCCGCCGAGCGCGACGTTGAGGACCTGAAACCCACGGCAGATCGCAAGGATCGGCAACGCACGCGCGAGCGCGTCGAGGACGAGCGAACATTCAAAGTCGTCGATGGCGCGATCGACGCCGTACGTCTTCGGATGTGGCAACTGGTCCCACAGAGCAGGGTCGAGGTCGGGACCGCCCGTGAGTACGAGTGCGTCGACTCGATCGAGGATCCCACGCGGGTCGCCGACCGGGTCGATCAGCACCGCCAACCCGCCCGCACGTGCGACCGCATTCAAGTAACCGCGGGGCGACACGATCGCATGCGAATACGGCCAGCGGTTGAACTCGGCCAAATGGCGTCCTGTGATCGCAACCACAGGACGGGGTGCGTCGCTCACCACTGGTCGAAGTTGCGACGGCGCTCCCAGTCCGTGACCGCGCGGTTGAAGTGCGCCAGTTCCTGGCGGGCCGTATTCAACAAATGGTCGTGTACATCGGAGCCGAACGCGTCGGCCGCGACCTTCGAGTTCGCGAACGTCTCCGTCGCTTCGGCGAGGCTCGAAGGGACACGCGGGAGCTCGTCCGCCGCGTAGGCGTTGCCGTCGAACCGGGGTGACGGTTCGATCCCGTGCTCGATGCCGTGAAGACCGGCCGCGATCGTCGCGGCATACGCGAGGTACGGGTTCACGTCGCCCCCGGGGATGCGCGACTCCAGCCGAAACGACGGGCCGTGCCCGACGACACGGAACCCGCACGTCCGGTTGTCGACGCTCCAGGCGAGCGCAGTCGGCGCCCACGACTCGGGTTGGTACCGCTTGTACGAGTTGACGGTCGGGGCGTACATCCAAGCGAGTTCACGTCCGCAGGCCAGCTGCCCGCCCAGCCAGCCGCGAAACAACGACGACTGGTGGTCGGGCGTGTCGTTGTCCCACATGAGCGGCACCGTGGCCGTCGTGTCCCACAGGCTGGAGTGCACATGGCACGACGAGCCGACATCCTCGGACGAGTACTTCGCCATGAACGTGACCGACAGCCCGAGCAGCGACGCGATCTCTTTCGCGCCGTTCTTGTAGATCACGTGCCGGTCGGCCATCTCGACCGCGGTCGAGTACGCCAGGTTGATCTCGTGCTGGCCGCGCCCGGCTTCGCCTTTGGAGAACTCGATGGGCACACCGGCGCCGTCCATCGCATTGCGGATCGCACGGATCACGTACTCGTCGCGCGTCGTCTGGAGGATGTGGTAGTCCTCGATCACCTGCGAATGGGGCGTGAGGTTGGCGTAGCCCTTCGCGGCGGCCTCGTCGGGCGACTCGCGGAACAAGAAGAACTCGAGCTCCGACGCGAACAACGCCGTGTAGCCCAGCTCGGCGGCGCGCGCGACCTGTCGTTGGAGGATGCGACGAGGCGAGACCTCCACCGCTTCGCCCGTGTCCTCGTTCAGCACGT